>WBZY01000036.1_pt1 | contig 177403 bp, 140 predicted proteins | sample 5204191 | NCBI WGS metagenome assembly WBZY01 (sample SAMN12344363, study PRJNA552823) | activated sludge metagenome | biome: Activated sludge suspended growth; feature: Anammox Sidestream; material: Wastewater; isolation source: activated sludge from anammox sidestream of wastewater treatment...
TCTGCTTTTCGTCCGCGCTCAGCGTGATCGTCGGGGCTACGCGCATCGCTCGATTCCTGTCTGGGGTATGTATTCTCAGACAGAGAGAAACCTTATTAGTTCCATTAATTACGAATCACTACACTAGACGAGATCATCGTCACGGCCCAGAAACGCGAGCAGAGCCTGCAGGACGTGGGCATCTCGATCACCTCGATGACCGGCCAGCAGATGCAGGCACTCGGTGTGGTCGACAGTTTCGACATCGCCTCCTTCACGCCCGGCGTCTCGCTCGGCGGCAGCCAGGCCGGCAAAAACACCCAGTTCACGATCCGTGGCGTGACCCAGACCGATTTCAACGACGTGGTCGAGGCACCCACCGCGGTCTACCTGGACGACGGCTACATCGCGGTAGCGCAGGGGCAGACCTTCGCGGTGTTCGACATCGCGCGCGTCGAGATCCTGAAAGGGCCGCAGGGCACCCTGTTCGGCCGCAACGCCACCGGCGGTCTGATCCATTACATCTCGAACAAGCCCTCGCTCGAAGGCCCGGAGGGCTACGTCGACGTGAAACTCGGGCGTTTCGACACCCCGGCACACGCGAACGACCGCCAGGTGCAGGCCGCCGCCAGCACGCCGCTGTCGGACACCGTGGCCGTGCGCGCAGCGATCAACTACAACGACCAGGACGCGTACCTGAAGAACCTCTACCCCTACGGCACCTCCTCGGTGTCCGGCACGGGCTCGGCTCCGGACGCGGGCGCCGACCTGGGTGACGACAAGACGCTGGCCGGGCGGCTCTCGCTCGCCTGGCAGGCGAGCGACTGCGTCGACGTGGCGCTCAGCGCGAACTACGCCGACTCGGACTTCGCGACAGGTCCGTACCAGTCGAAGCCGGTGATCGGCGTCTACAACGGCGTCAACGGCGGCGGCGAACTGATCAACGTGATCGACGTGGCGCCGGGCGAGACGCGCCAGAGCATCGCGGCCGACGGCAGCGACAACGGCCGCGACCTCGCGGACCTGGGCTTCCTGGTCGATGCGGGCCCGCGGCCCGTGCCAGGCGGGGACTTCTTCGGCTACATCGACCCCGACGGCGACGATTTCAAGACCTCCAGCGACTATGCCTTCGACGGCAACAGCGAGCTCGAGACCAAGGGCCTCAATGCACGCGTGGACTGGGAGATCTCGGAAGACCTGACGCTGACCTGGGTGAGCGACTGGAAGGACTACGAGAAACTGATGTTCCTCGACGTGGACGCCGCGCCGGTCAACCAGCTCTCGAACTACGCGGGCGTGGACGGCAACAGCGTCACGCAGGAACTGCGGCTGAACGGCACCGCCGACCGCATGCGCTGGGTGGCGGGCCTGTACTACCTGAACATCGACGTCGAGTCGATGAACGGCCTGAAGGCACCGAACAACAACATCCTCGCCGGTCCGGTGCTGAACGACATCTTCGGGCTGCCGCCGGCAGTCGACATCGGCGTCGATGCCCAGATGGAGACCGACTCGTACTCGCTGTTCGGCCAGGTCGAATACGACCTCAGCGACCAGTGGACGCTGATCGCGGGCCTGCGCGGCATGCGCGAGGACAAGGACTACCACATGACGAACGGCTTCTACCTGTCGACGTCATCGCGCGAGATCCACCAGGGCGGCTACCTCGGCGGCCCGATCGCGAACTACCGTGACGACTCGTCGGACAATCTCTGGACCGGCAAGGTCCAGCTCGACTGGAAACCCACCGACGACCTGCTGGTCTACGCAGGCGTGAACCGCGGCGTGAAGGCCGGGAGCTACAACGCGCCGCTGGTCGGCGGCTACTTCGCGGCCGGCGGCGACTCCGCGCTGCCCTACGACGAGGAGATCCTGCTGTCCTACGAGGGCGGTTTCAAGGCCACGTTCATGGATGGCCTAGCCCGTCTGAACGGCGCGGTGTTCTACTACGACTATCAGGACTACCAGGCCTTCCTGTTCACCGGCGTGGGCGGGGTGGTGATCAACCGCGACGCGGAGAACATCGGCGCCGAGTTCGACCTGCAGATCTCGCCGGCCGAGGGCTGGGACATCATGCTCGGCGGCTCCTGGTACGACGCCGAGGTGCAGGACGTGCCGCTGGTGATCGGCTCGAGCACCACCATCGACGTGAAGCCGACCTACGCACCGGAGTACCAGGCCTTCGGTCTGGTGCGCTACGAGTGGAGCGCGCTGAGCGGCACGATGGCGGTCCAGGCCGACTTCAACTACTCGGACGAGTTCTACTACAACCTGCGCAACTTCGACGCCGACAAGTTCGATTCCTACACCGTCTTCAACGCGCGCATCAGCTGGCTGAGCGCCGAGGAGAACTGGGAACTCGCACTGGCGGCCCGCAACTTCACCGACGAGCGGGCCGGCCTGATGGGTTACGACCTGTCGAACCTGTGCGGATGCAACGAGACCTCGTTCCGCGATCCGCGCTGGTACGGCGTGAACGTGCGCTACAGCTTCTGAGCACCGGGCGCCGGAGCCGCACGACGTGGGGTTGAACCGCCGCGGCTTCGTGCAGGCGGGCGCGCTCGGCGCGGCCGCCTGCAACGGCCTGCTCGCCTGCGCGGGCAAGCCACCGGCAGCGTCCGCGGCCGTGGTGACCGCAGAAGCGACGGTGCTCGACCCCGCCCTGCACGCGGTGGCCGATGCGCTCGCCGACGCGCTGGTTCCCGGCGCGGCGGCCGCCGGTTTCGCCGCGTACCTGGACACCCAGCTCGGCCGTCCGGCCGGGCAATCCTTGCTGATCGCGCGTTACCTGGGCATCGAGCCGCCCTGGCGCGATTTCTACCTCCCGGCCCTGCGTGCGATCGGCGCCTGGGCCAGGGCGCGCTACGGCGCCGATATCGCGGAACTGGATGCGGCCGCGCGCGAGGCGGTGGTCCGGGACCTCGCCGCCGGCACGCCCTCGCAGTGGGACGCGGCGCCCGCACCGTTCGTGTACTTCGTGCTGCGTGCCGACGCGATCGACGTGGCGTGGGGAACGCGCGCCGGCTTCGCCCGGCTCGGCGTGCCGTACATGGCGCACATCGAGCCGGAACGCGACTGGTGAGTGCGGGCGAACGTTTCGACGCGATCGTCGTCGGGGCCGGCGCCGCCGGCTGTCTGGCCGCCTCGCGCCTCGCAGAGGCGGGACGCTCGGTGTTGATCCTCGAGTCCGGCCCCGCGCGTTCGCTGCGCGATCTGCAGAGCAGCCTGCTGTGGGGCCGACGGCTGAAATGGGCCGAGCCGCCCGTGATCGAGCGTGGCCGGCAGCCGATCGGTCACAACTTCAATGTCGGCCGGGGTACCGGCGGCGCCGCGCTGCACCACTACGCGGTGTGGCCGCGCCTGCATCCGGCGGACTTCACGATGGCCAGCGACCACGCCCGCGGCCTGGACTGGCCGCTCGGCTACGCCGAGTTGCGTCCCTGGTACGACCGCGTCCAGGACGAAGTCGGGATCGCCGGCGACCACACCCGTGAAACGTGGCGCCCCGAGGGTGCGCCGTACAACCAGCCGCCGGTACCGGTATTCCGCCACGCCGAACTGATCGCGCGCGGCTTCGAACGCCTCGGCCGGCACACCGCGCCGTTGCCGCTGGCGATCCGGACCCGTTCCGAGGGAAACCGCCAGGCGTGCATCTGGGATGGCTGGTGCGACGCGGGCTGCCCGACCGGCGCGCTGGCCAATCCACTGGTCACCTATCTGCCGCGGGCGCTCGGGGCCGGCGCCCGGCTGCTGCATGAGGCCACCGTGACCGGCATCCTGAGCGACGCCTCGGGCAGCCGCGTCACCGGCGTGCAATGGCGTGACGCGGCCGGCGCGAGCCGCAGTGCCGAGGCGGCGATCGTCGTTCTCGCCGCATCGACCACGCAGAACGCGCGCCTGCTGCTCGCCTCGCGCCGCCACTCGCCACACGGGCTCGCCAACGGCAGCGGACAACTGGGGCGCGGCGTGATGATCCACCTCGCCTGCCCCGTGTTCGGGCTGTGGGACGAGGAAACGCACTGCTACATGGGCGCCACCGGCGGCCAGTTGCTGAACCAGGACGGCTACGCCAAGACGCATCCGGGCCAGGCCTTCGGCTCGTGGCAGTGGATCGTCGGCAATGCCATGAAGCCGAACGATCTGCTCGGCATCGGGCTGAGCCGCGTCGAGCTGCACGGCGCCGCGCTGGAGGACTTCATGCGCCGCGCGGTGCGCGGATTCGCGATGATGACCGGCGTGGTCGAGGATCTCCCGCGCGCGGAGAACCGCGTCACGCTGCTCGAGCGCACCGACCGGTGGGGCATACCGCTGGCGCAGGTCGAACACTCGAGCGCCGAGGAGTCGGTCGCGTTGTGGGAGTTCGCGCGCGCCGAGGGGCTGCGCATCGTCGAGGCCGCCGGTGCCGTCGAGGCATGGGCCGGCAACATCGGCCCGATGCACAACCTGGGCGGCACCCCGATGGGCAGGGACCCGGCGGCGTCGGTGACGAACTCCTACGGGCAGTGTCACGAACTGCCCAACCTCGTGCTCGCCGGCGCCAGCCTGTTCCCCACCAGCGGCGGAGTGAACCCGACCTTCACGATCCACGCGCTCACTGCGCGCAGCATGGAACATCTGCTCGGAAACTGGAGCGACATTGCGCCCCGCACCTGAAACGACCCCGGCCGCGCCGACGGCTCGACGTCCCGACCCCTCGCCGGCCGAGCGCCGCCAGGCCTACCTGGTGCTGGCCGTCAGCACCTTCCTGTTCGCGCTGAACCACGTGATCGTCCGTGGTGTGCACGCGCACGTGCCGCCGGTCGGGCTGTCGTTCTGGCGCTGGGTGCTCGCCGCGCTGGTACTGCTGCCGGTGGTGCTGGTCGGCTGGCGCGCCACGCTGGCGGTCTACCGCGCCGAATGGCGGGCTTTCGTGCTGACCGGCGCGCTGGTCGTGGGCGCCACCACGCTGATGATGGTCGCACTGAACTTCACCACGGCCACCAACGCGGCGCTGATCAACGCGACCCAGCCGGTGCTGACGGTGCTGCTGTCACGCCTGGTCTACGGGGTGCGCTTCGGCACCGTGCAGGCGTTCGGGATCGCGATCGCCTTCGGCGGCGTACTGCTGATGGTCGCGCGCGGCGACTGGCATACGCTGATCAGCCTGGATTTCCGGGCGGGGGACCTGATCGCGCTGCTCGCGATGTTCGGCTTCGCGGGCTACGCGATCCGTTTCGTACGCATTCCACACCGGCTCTCGGCGGCACGCGCGCTGTTCCCGATGATAGTCGCCGGTTCCGTGCTGCTGCTGCCGTGCTACCTGCTCGAGTCGCTGTTCCACCGGCCAGTGCCGCTCACCCCGACCAGCATCGGTGCGATCGTGTCGATCGCACTGCTGGTGTCCTGCGGCGCAATGCTGCTGTGGAACACCGGCAACCGGCTGGTCGGTGCGAACCGCGCCAGCATCTTCATCAACCTGGTGCCGGTGTTCGGCGTGCTGCTCGCGGTCACCTTCCTGGGCGAACGCTTCGAGCCATGGCATCTCGGCGGCATGGTGCTGATCGGTGCCGGCGTGCTGCTGGTGGTGCGCCAGAGCCCGCCGCCGGTCGCCAGCCCGGTGCCGACTCGCACGCGCGACTGAACGCCGCGCGCCACGGCCGGCTCAGCTGTGGCCGAGGTAATGATGGAACACGCCGGCGGGATCCCACTGGGCGCGCAGCTGCTGCAGGCGTTCCCAGTTCGCGGCCGTGAAGCAGCCACGGAAGCGCTCCGGATGTCCGGCCTGCCCGCGCCCCTCGACCTCGTTGACGTAGTGCCCCACCGCGAACGGGTCCATCAGCGGCACCGAGCGCGCGAGCCAGTCGAAGAACACCGGATCGTCCTTGGCCTCGTCCCAGATCGCGTAGCAGCCTACGAAGCAGTCGGCCTCCCATGAGAAACACGCATCGGCGCGCGGGCGCAGCTGCATGTTGAACGACGCCAGCACGTGGCAGTCCTTGCCCGGTGCATTGCGCAGATGGTCGGCCAGGGCGTGCAGCGCCTTGCCGCCCTCGTTGGTCAGCACGTTGTCGACCGCGTAGCGTGCCATCTTGCCGGCCGAATCGTCCTGGCCGAAGAAACGGTCGTACAAGCCCTCGTAGGCGAAGGGCTGGTACTCCATCTTCATCACGCAGCGCGTGGCCAACGCCGAATCGGCGAAGGGCTGCAGCACGGCGCGTGCCGCGGCTTCGTCGGACTCGAAGGCGAACGCGGTGAAGAAGCAGATCTTCGAGCGCTCCGGATCGGCGTCGGCAGGCACCTCGGGGTGGTGCATCAGCAGCGCGATCAGCTCCGCGCGCGAGACGTCGTGCTGCGCGCGGATCGCCTCCAGCGTCGAGGTGACGGTGCCGAGTTCGGCCAGAGGGAAGATGTACGAGCTCGCCATGATCGTGTTCGCCAGCGGGTAAAGCTGCAGGAACAGCCGCGTCACCACGCCGAAGAAACCCGGCCCCGAACCGCGCACGGCCCAGTACAGATCGGGATTCTCCGTCGGCGAGGCGAGCACCTTGCGTCCGTCGGCGAGCACGATCTCGGCCGCCAGGATCGAGAAGGTCGCGACCCCGCCGCACTGCGGGTAGTTCCAGCCGATGCCGCCGCCCAGCGTGAATCCGCTGAGCCCCACCGACGGGCAGTGCGGTACCGGGAACGACAGGCCGTGCGCACGCGCGGTGGCGATCAGCTGCTCGCTGCGTACACCGGGCTGGATCGAGGCGATGCGCCGTTCGGCGTCGATGTGGATCTCCTCGAGCGAGGACACGTCGATCACCAGCGCACCGTCGCGCAGACACGCGCCGCTCGCGTTGTGGCCGCCGCTGCGCACGCTGACGCGCAGCCTCTCGCGCGCCGCCCACGCGACCGCCTCGATCACGTCCTGCTCCGACTTCGCCCGCACGATGTACTCCGGATAGCGCGCGGGCTTCGAACGGTGCCACACCAGCGACTGCCGCCACAGCTCGTAATCGGCATCGCTGCGCGCCACCACGCGCCCGCGTATGGCATCACGCGGGTGCGCGCCGGCGGGCGCCGCCCCCAGCGCCGCACCGTGGCGCAACGCGCCCCAGGCGCCGAGGGCGGTCATGCCGATCAGTTGCCGCAAGGCGCTGCGGCGGGCGTTCGATTCCGGATTCATCTGCAGGCCCTCCGCATCACTTGCCCGGCCGGTCCAGCGCCGCGAAATACGTCGCGAGCGCCGTGATCTCCGCGTCGCCGAGCGCGCTGGCCAGCGGGTTCATCGTCGCGTCGCGGCGTTCGCCGCTGCGAAACGCCCGCAACTGCTTCTCGAGATAGAACGCCTTCTGCCCGCGCAGATCGGGGTACTGCTGCGACTTGCCGATCCCGTCGGCACCGTGGCAGGCCACGCACTCGAACAAGCGCCCGGGCGGCGCCGCCGCCTCGGCCCGCGCGAGGCCGGCGAACGTCGCCACCGCCAGCAACGCCACCCATTTCAGACGGGAACGCGACACGATCGGGAAATTCACGAGTCCACCTCCGGTACCAGTACAGCCTTCACCACACGTCCCTGCTCCGCATCGTCGATCGCGCGCTGGATATCCTCGAACGGATAGAAACGCACCAGCCGGTCGATCGGAAAACGTCCCTGCCGGTACAGCTCGATCAGCACCGGGATGAACGCGGCCGGCACCGCGTCGCCTTCCACGACGCCGCGCACCGTGCGGCCGAACATCAGCGAATTCATGTCCAGCATGACCTCGCTGCCGAGCGGCGCGGCACCCACCACCGCGCAGGTGCCGGTGACGTTGAGGCCGTCCACCGCCTGGCGCAGCACGGCCGGGATTCCCGTGCACTCGACGCTGAAGTCGGTGCCCCCGGTGGCCTGCAGCAGCGCCACCGGATCGTCGGCAAGCGGATCGATCGCGCGCGTGGCGCCGAGTTCGAGCGCGAGTTCCCGGCGCGCGGGATTGGGGTCGATCGCAACGATCCCGGTGCAGCCGGCGACGCGCGCCGCCATCAGGGCCGCCAGCCCCACCGCGCCACAGCCGAACACCGCCAGCGAACTGCCGGCGCCGGGACGCAGGTTGTTCAGGACCGCGCCGGCGCCGGTCTGGATGCCGCAGCCGAGCGGGCCCATCAAGGCGAGCGGCACGTCGGCGGCGATCCTGACTGCGTTGGCACGGCGCGCGATCGCGTGGGTCGCGAAGGAGGACTGCGCGAAGAAGTGGCCGTTGATGATCTCGGCGCCGTGCGCCAGCGCCGAACTGCCGTCGCAACGCCGGCAGGCGAAGTTCGCCTCGAAGATCCCCAGGCAGCGGCTCGGCATGCCGCGCAGGCAGTTCAGGCAGGCGCCGCAGGCATTGAAGCTGAGCACCACGTGATCCCCGACCGCGATGTCGTCGACCGCCTCGCCGACCGCCTCGACCACACCCGCGCCCTCGTGCCCCAGCACCACGGGAAACGGCACCGGATAAACCTGGTCGCGGCAGATCAGGTCGGTATGGCATACACCGACACCGGCGATGCGCACCAGCAGCTCGTCGGCGCGCGGGGCGCCCAGCTGCAGGTCCTCGACCCGGAAATCGCCGCCCGTCTCGCGCACCACCGCCGCGCGTATGTTCAAGGGATGTCCCATCGTCGTCCGCTCCTGCGCCGTGGCCAGTAGTCGATCTGTGTGGTTCCGGTCATCGCTGGTCACGACCCTACGCGCACACCGGTTCGGGAGCTATCCCGCATGCGCAGCGCCGGCCCGTGCGCGCAGCGAAACGCAATGCGCGAATTGTCATCGGCACGGTTTTGATGCAGCATGCCCGGCATGCGTTAGCCCGCGCGAAGCGCCCGCCATGACGATGACGAACCCCGACGCGCTGCAACGGATCCCGCCGCAATTCCGCACCGTGGATCCGGAGGAGATCAGCCGTCACATGTCGAGTGCGTTCCGGCCGAACCGCAGCACGGTGAGCGGCGGCGAGCGCGCGGACTTCTCGCACCGCTCGCTGCACCTCGGTGGGGCCTCGATCCACCAGGTGCGCTACGGGCGCGCCGCGCAGGTCGATGCGCCGCCGTTCGAGCCGGTGGTACTCGCGATGTTCACGCTGAGCGGTTGTGCGACCATCGACCAGGGAGACGGTCGCTTCGAGGCGCCGGCCGGCAGTTTCTGCATCCTCAACGCCGCACGACACCTGAAGATCGGTCTGTCGGCGGATTTCGAACAACTCACGGTGCGCCTCGACAGCGCAACGCTCGCGCGCGCCCTGCTGGAATCCGGCGATTGCGATCTGCGCGGGGACCTCGCCTTCGCTCCCTGCGCCTACGATCTGCAACGGCACCCGAGCGGCTTCGCCCGCTTCGTCGACTGCATCTGCGGCGAACTGTCGCGCGACGCCTCGCGCTGCACCACGCCGGCGGTGGCACCGCACCTCGAGCGCACGCTGGCGGGACTGCTGGTCACGGAGTTCCGCCACAACTACAGCCACCTGCTCGAGGCCGACCGCCGCAGTCCCGCGCCGGCCGTGGTGCGACGCGCCGAGGAATACATGCGCGAGCGGCTCGGCGAGGCACTGGGCATGCCCGAGCTGGCGCGCGCGGCGGGCTGCAGCCCGCGCAGCCTCCAGCAGGCATTCCGCCAGTTCCGCCACACCACCCCGAGCGCGTGGCTGCGCCTGCGACGCCTGGAGCGCGCACGCGAACTGCTGCTCGCCAGCGGCAGCGACGCCAGCGTGACCGCGATCGCGTACGCCTGCGGCTTCACGCACCTCAGCAAGTTCGCCGCCCATTACCGCCTGCGCTTCGGCGAGTCGCCGCAACAGACCTGGAGGCAGGCGCGCACCGGCGCCGCCGCACGCATCACGACGCCGCGATCGTGATCCATTTCCACTGGGTCAGGATATCCAGGTCGTAGAGCGTCCCCTCGCGGCCGAAGCCGCTGTTGCCGCGCCCGCCGAAGGGCACGTGCGGTTCGTCCTGGATGGTCGCCCGGTTGATGTGCACCATCCCCGAGCGGGCGGCGCGCGCGAGTTGCAGCGCACGCTCCACGTCACGCGTGAAGATCGAGAAGCTCAGACCGTACTCGGTGTCGTTCGCGCGCCGCATCGCCTCGTCGATCTCGTCGAACACGTACAGCGAGGTCACCGGCCCGAAGGTTTCCTCGCGGCAGACTTCCATGCCCTCGGCAACCCCGCGCAGGATCGTCGGCCGGCAGCGGTTGCCGACCCAGTCACCGCCGGTGAGCACCTCCGCCCCCTTGGCACGCGCGTCCTCGATGTGCCGGCGCACGCGTTCGCGCTGGCGCGGGCTGATGATCGGGCCGATCACCGTCGCGGGATCGCGCAGATCCCCCATGCCCGCGCCCAGCGCGGCATCGACGAACTTCTGCGTGAACCGTTCCGCCACCGAACGCTGGACGTAGATCCGGCTGGCGCCCATGCAGGCCTGACCCTGGAAGAAGAAGATGCTCGCGTGCGCCGCCTGCACCGCGGCGTCGAGGTCGGCGTCGGCGAGCACCACCAGCGGACTCTTGCCGCCGAGCTCGAGCGTGACCGGCTTGAGGTCGCGCGCGGCGAGCTGCGCCACGTGCCGGCCGATGCGCGGCGAGCCGCAGAAGCTGATGCCCTGCACCAGCGGGTGCGTGGTCAGCACGTCACCGATCTCGAACGGGTTGCCGGTCACCACGTTGAACAACCCGGCGGGCACGCCGGCCTCGTCGAGCGTGCGCGCGAAGCGCAGCGCCACCTGTGGCGCGAATTCCGAGGACAGGTGTACCGTCGCGTTGCCGGTGGCGATAGGCATCGCGCCCTGCTTGGTCACCTTCAGCAACGGCACGTTGAACGGCGAGATGCCGGCGATCACACCCACCGGTTCGCGCACCGCCATGCTGAAGGTACCCGGCATGTCGGAGGGGATCACCTCGCCGCGCAGCATGCGCGGCACCCCGGCGGCGGCGCGCAGCCCCGCGATGCAGTAGCCGACCTCGAACTGCGCCTTGAACAGCGGCGAGCCGACCTCGTCGATCAGGATGTCGATGTAGTCCTGGCGGTCGCGCTCGACCAGCTCGGCCGCGCGGCACAGCCAGCGCTCGCGATCCGCCGCCAGCCAATGTTGGTTGGCGTGGAAGGCTTCGTCGGCGACGCGCACCGCCTGATCCATTTCCGCGGCGCTGGCATCGGCGACCCGCGAATACAGCGAGTCGTCGTGCGGGTTGAGGTCGTCGAACGAGCGTCCCGAGGCCGGTGCCACGTGCTGGCCGCCGATCCACAGGGGCGATACGGGATGCGTTGACATGGTGGGGTTCCTGCTCGTGGAAGGTGTGACTTCCCCTCCGGTTGGTCTGCTCCGGTGCGACACGCACCCGCACGGGTGTCGTCATCGCCGGCAGTCCAACCCTAGAGTCCCCCGCGACGCGACGCTATCTCGCGTGCGCAACGCTAGCCCGGGGGCGCAAGCGGATGCGCGGCGGACCCTGCAGGAACCGGGCTGCACCCCGAAACGACGACGGCGGACCCGTCGCCGGGCCCGCCGTCGCGCGTTCGAGGCGGGTGGATCAGCGTGAGGCGACCGACACCACCCGCTCGCGGTTCGGCCTCTCGCCGGTGGCCATCAGCACCGAGGCCGAGCAATGCGACTCGGTCACGATCACGCCGCGCGCATGCACCGCGTCCTGCACCGCGGCGCACAATGCGTGCAGCGGTGCGCCACCGCCCTCGCCGCAGCCCTTGGCGCCGTTGTAGCTGAACGGCGACGGCGTTTCGATCGAACCGCACTTCAGGTCGGGCATGTTCATCGAGGTCATCGGCGCGTAGTCGGTGAACGTCGCCGTGATCAGGTTGCCTTCGGAGTCGAACTGGAAGGCCTCCTGCATCGCGGCGCCGATGCCGTGGCAGGTAGCGCCGTGCACCTGGCCCTCGACGATCTTCGGGTTGATCGCCACGCCGCAATCGTCCATCACCGCGTAATCGAGGATGCGTGGCTGCCAGGTCACCGGATCCACCTCGACGACCGCGATGTGCAGCTGCGCCGCGTAGGTCAGCGTCTGGTTGCCGAATTTCTTCCCTACGTCGGGCAACGAGAACGGCGGCTTGTAGATGTACAGCACGTTCAGGTCGATGTCGCGCAGATGCTCGGGAACCGCCGCGGTGTTGCAGTTGGCGAGGTTCGACAGCCGCCAGTAGTTCACTGCCCGCGCCGGTTCGCCGCGGACGCTGACCTGCGGCCCCATTTCGCCCATGCCGAACTCGAGCTGCTCCTCGCCGGCCTCCAGCACGCCCGCCGCCAGGCGGCTGATCTGTGCCTTGAGCCGTTCGGCCGCCCCGTGCACCGCAGACAATCCGGTCACCACGAACTGACTGGCGATCGTTCCGGACAGGCCACCGTAACTGTTCCAGGCGGTATCGAAGCCGCTGCGCACGGTGATCAGGTCGGGGCCGATCTTCAGCACGTCGGCGACGACCTGCGCCGCCGTCGTCTCGTGCCCCTGTCCCTGCGGGACCGAGCCCAGCGTCACGATCACCGAGCCGTCGAGCCCGATGCGCACACGGGCGCCCTCGTTGTTGCCCGAGAACACCGAGTCCGGGTTCACGAGCAGCACCTGGCCGAAGTTGTTGGTTCCCGAATCCAGCGTGGTGCCGATGCCGATGCCGATCAGCCGTCCCTCGGCACGCAAGGCGGCCTGCCGTTCGCGCCACGCGTCGTAGCCGATCAGCTTCTTGGCCTCCTCGAGCATGCGCGGATAATCGCCCGAGTCGTAGACGCCGCCGTTCGGCGTGGTGTACGGGAACTCCTCGGGACGGATGTAGTTGCGCAGGCGCATCTGGTCGGCCGGTATGCCGAGCTCGTGCGCGCAGATGTCGATCACGCGCTCCATGAACCACAGCTGCTGCAGGCGCGAATAACCGCGGTTCGGTGTGCACGGCGCCTTGTTCGAGACCACCTGCGTGAACTCGATGTGCATGTTGCGCAAGCGGTAGGTCGCCGCGTAGACCTGCGCCCAGATCGCGCAGCCGAGCGGCTCGTAGCGCGTGTAGGCACCGCAGTCGTCCAGGTGGCGCGAACGCAGTCCGGTGATCACGCCGTCGGCGTCGAGTGCGACCTCGGTGTCGAGGAAGGTACGCTCGCCGCCATGGAAGGAGGCCAGATTGTCGCTGCGCGACTCGACCCACTTCACGGTTGCACCACCGGTGGCGCGCGAGGCCAGCGCCGCCAGCCCCATGAAGGTGTGGATCACCGTCTTGGTGCCGAAATTGCCGCCCACGTCGTGGCTGCGCAGCCTGAGCTGCTCGGTGCTCACATTCAGGTACGCGGCCAGCATCTGCGCCGCGACCCCCGGCAGGCCGATGTTGGACACCAGGTCGATGTCGCCGCGCGGCGACCAGGTCGCCACCGCGCCGGCCGTCTCGAGCGGGGTGCTCGAGAAGCGGTGGAAATGCAGCCGCGAGATGCGCACCACGTGCGCCGCCTCGCGGAACGCCGTCTCGACATCGCCGTGGTCCCAGGTGCCCTGGAAGATCACGTTGCCACCGACCGCCGGATGCAGGATCGGATCGTTGCGCAGCGCCTGCTCCGACACCGTGACGGCAGGCAGCACCTCGTACTCGACCTCGACCAGTTCGACCGCGTCCTCGACCAGCCGCGGCGACTCGGCCACGACCAGCACCACCGGTTCGCCGGGGTAGCGCACGGTGTCGGTGGCGATCCCGTAGTCCTCGACCAGGGAGCCGGGAGGCGCGCCGATCTGCATGAACGGCGTGGTCTGCGCCGCCACCTCGGCGCCGGTCAGCACGCAGCGCACGCCGGGCAGCGCCTTCGCCGCGTCGACGTCGATGCGCCGGATCCGCGCGTGCGCGTACGGCGAGCGCGCGAAGCCCATGTACAGCATGCCGGACGCCTGGTGATCGTCGAGGAACAGCCCGACGCCGCGCACCAGCCGCAGATCCTCCTTGCGCCGCAGGTGTTGTCCCACCCAGCGTCCGTTGCCGTTGCCGTCGACCTCGATGCTGGCGCGGATCTCGCGCAGCGGGCGCACCGGATCGGGCGCCGGCACACGGCGCGGCGCCGCTTGTTCGGCCGGTGCGTGCGCCACGGTCGCAGGCTCGCTGGCGCCAGCCGCGGGGGTGCCGCCGCCGAACAGCCCGCGCAGCCAGGCGATGAGCGAAGCCAGCAGCCCCGCGCTGCCTGCCGGAGCGGCCTGGCCCTGTGCCTGCGCGCGGGCCACCACCGATTCGAAATGCTCCACGCTGACCAGCGCGCCCTGCAGGCTGTCGATGACCTTGCGGATCTCCTTCTCGGCATAGCCGCGCATGCCGCCGCCGGCGATCGACAGGATCTTGCCGTGGATCTGGGTGGTTCCCTCCCAGTTCACGCGCGTGCCGCCGCCCGCCGCATCGTCGAGCGTGAAGCCGACGATCATGTTGTAGGCGCTGCCCATCACGCTGCCCTTGCCGACGTAGCGGGCGCGCACCGGTGCCTCGCGTTCGGTCAGGCTCATCTCCGTGGTCGCGATGCCGTGCACCTTGCCGATGCCCACCTTGACGCGGACCACGGCCGTGCTGGCGTCACCCTCCTTCATCTGCATGCTGTGGAAGGTGGGCAGCACCGGCACGAACTTCTGCGGGTCCGCCAGCAGCGCGAAGGTCTGCGCGCGCGGCATGCCGACTTCGAAATCGCCTTTGAACGACATGTCCATGGCTCATGCCCCCCGCAGCTTCGTCGCAGCGTCCTCGACCGCCGCGAGGATGTTCTGGTAACCGGTGCAGCGGCACACGTTGCCGGCAATTCCCTTGCGGATCGCCTCGCGTCCAGGCGCCGGGTTCTCGTCGAGCAGCGATTTGCACGCCATCAGCATGCCCGGCGTGCAGTAACCGCACTGCAGCGCATGGTGCTCGGAGAAGGCGGCCTGCAGCGGATGCAGCTCGCCGTCGCGCTCGAGCCCCTCGACGGTCTCGATCGCGCTGCCGTCGGCCTGCACCGCCAGCACCGTGCACGACTTCACCGGACGCCCGTCCAGCAGCACCGTGCAGGCGCCGCAGTAGCTGGTGTCGCAACCGACGTGCGTGCCGGTCAGCCCCAGTTCCTCGCGCAGCAACTCGACCAGCAGCAGCCTGGGTTCTACCTCGCGCTGGTAGGTGTAGCCGTTGACGACCACTTCCACGAAAACCGGTTGTATCGTCTCAGGCATAGCGATGTCCTCCCGTCGTTTGCTCTCCCCGTGCGCGCGCCAGCGCGCGCTGTCCGGCCTCGACGACCAGCGAGCGCAGCATCGCGCGCTTGAAGCTCTCCGAGCCGCGCGCGTCTGCCGGCGGCGACGCGGCGCCGACCACGAGCTCGGCTGCCTTCGCGAGTTGTTCGGGCCCGACCGCGCTGCCGCGCAACGCGGCCTCGGCCTCCGCCGAGACCACCGTGGTCGAACCGGCGCCGCCGAGCACGATGCGCGCGCGCAGGCACACACCGCCCTCGAGCGCGATCAGCACCCCGGCGGCCACGGTCGGATAGGCGGGCGCCGAGCGTTTGCAGGCGATGTACGCGGCGCCGGTGCCGGCGCCGGGCAGCGGCACCTGCACCTCGGTGATCAGCTCGTCGCTGGCGAGGCAGGTCGTGTAGGAATCGACGATCAGCTCGTCGACGCCGATCGTGCGTACGCCGCGCGGGCTGGTGCAGACTGCGCGCGCACCGGCCGTACGCAGACCGCAGGGCCAGCAGGCGTTGGCGTCGGCCATCGCGAGTCCGCCGCCGATGGTGCCCATGGTGCGCACCTGGCGGTCGGCGATGCCGCCGGCGACGTCGCCGAGGAGCGCGAACTCGCGCGCCAGCGGCGAGGCCGCGATCTGCGCGTGGCGGGTCAGCGCGCCGATATGCACGGTGTCGCCGCGACGCTCGATATACGACAGCCCGTGCAGGCGGCCGATGTCGACGATGCGATGGAACTCGCCGACGCGCAGCTTCATCATCGGGATCAGGCTCTGGCCCCCGGCGAGCACCGTGGCGGCGCCGGCGTGGGCCGCCAGCAGGCTCAGGGCTTCGTCCAGGGAGGCCGGACGGTGGTAGGCAAACGGTGCGGGGTACATGGCAACCCTCTTGTAATCGGTTATCGCGGACTACCTTAGCCCGGTTGTCCGCGCATGTCTTGTACGTGGGCGCACCACGACTTGACTCGGACGGAAGAACGACCGGTCATCGGCGCCCGGGTCCGGGCGTTGCCCGGACATCTTCGCGTCCGGGCTGTGCCCGGACATTTTCTGTTCGGCCGCAGGCCGAACCTGCGGGACATCTGTTCGGCCGCAGGCCGAACCTGCGGGACATCTGTTCGGCCGCAGGCCGAACCTACACCGGTTTCAATGCCGTCTCGGTGCCGTCGTAGGCGACGATGGCGGTACCCGAGAGCGGCTCGCCGCCGCTGGCGGTGACGCGGTAGGTCTCCTGGAAGTACAGCGAGTGCGTGCGCGCCTCGTTCATGATGTGCGGGTGCATCGAGCACACCATGTTCTCCGGCAGCACGAACTCGGAACCCTCGCCGATGCGCGGCAGTTCGATCATCGTCATGCCGATCGAATGCCCGCACACGTGCCCCGAGCGGTACCCCCGGTCGACGATCGGCTTCATGCACAGCCGGTAGACCTCCTCGGCGGTGCGCCCGGCCTTCATGTGCTCGCGTACCAGTGCGTGGAACTCCTGGTGCGCCGCCATCATGTCGGCCGTGATCGCGTCCATCCCGCCGGGCATCAGCGGGCGCGAGTATTCGACCCAGTGGCCTCCCTCGCCGGCGATCTCGAGTCCGTAAAGCATGCCGTCGGAGGCCGACACCAGGCGCCGGGTCGGAAACACCATCTGCGGGCGCAGCGAACCCGCCGGCCCCATCTGCACCATGTCCATGGTGCTGCGCGAGCAGCCGGCGGCCGCAAAGGTGTGCTCGGCCACGGCCATCAGCTCGGCCTCGGTGCGCCCGGGCGCGTAGGCCTTGATCACCTCGAGCACGCCGCGTTTGTTGATCTCCATCGAGTGGCGCACCGACGCGATCTCCTCGTCGGATTTCTGCGCGCGCGCGTGGTCGAAGGGTTCGTCGAAGTCGACCAGTTCGAAGCCCGCCGCCGCCAGTGCGCGGTAGTCGCGCACGTTCATGATGTACTCCATGCCGTACACGCCGACGCGGCGCGCCGCGCGGTCCTTCAGGAAACCGGCCATCCAGTCGCCGCAGTGCGCCGGCAGTTCGCGCTGGCGCAGGAACGACTCGCCGTGGTCTCCGACCCAGGTCGCCTCGCGCGGGAACACCGCCACCGGATCGGCGCCGGCCGGGATCACCACGTAGGCGTAGCGGTGCAGGATGTGGAAGCCGGACAGGTAACGCACCGCGCCCTCGAAGCCGGTGTACTCGCTGCCGCTGACGACCAGTGCGTCGAGTCCGGCGCGCTCCATCGCCGCGCGCACGTTGCGGTAGCGGCGCTCGATCTCCTGCTCGCTGGGGCGGAATGCCTTGGTGAAAGTGCTCATCGCTTCGCTCCGTCGGGTGGGTGGCTCAGGCCAGCGTCCAGGAATGTTCGAGGCCCCGGATCATCGCGGCCACGGCTTCGTTCATCGGGCAGGCGACGCCGGCCTCGCGCCCGATGCGCGCGATGCCCGCGTTCAGCGCGTCGATCTCGGTGGTGCGGCGCGCCTCCACGTCCTGCAGCATGCTCGGCTTGTGGTGGTAGGCCACCTCGCGACCGTGGTCGATCATCTTCTCCGGATCGCCGTCGAGCGTGATGCCGAGCGCACGCGCCACCGCCACCCCCTCGGCGACCAGCACCGACATCAGCGCGCGCACGCCCGGCTGGTCGCAGGCCACGCCGTGCGGCAGGCGGGTCAGTGCGCCCATCGCGTTCGACGCCGAGTTGAAGATCAGCTTGGTCCACTGGGCGCCGCGCGCGTCTTCCATCGCGATCACATCCATGCCGGAGCGCGTGCAGGCCTCGGCGAGCCGCCGCACCTCGTCCATGCTGGCCGGCTTCGGTGCGAACGGGCCGATCCACGTGCTGCCGCCGGTGTCCTGGTTGCAGACCCCGGGCGCCGTGATGTGCCCGGCCGGAAACGTCGTGCCGAGAATCACGCGCGGCACGTATTCGGCGATGATCTCCTCGTTGCCGACCCCGTTCTGCACCGAACACACCGCGCCGTCGGCGAACACGTGCGCGGTCGCCTCGATCGCCGCCCGCGTATGGGTGCTCTTCGAGGCGATGATGCCGAACTCGCAGGGCGGGATCTGGCGCGCGTCGCTGCGAGCCGCGACGCGGGCGACGAAATCGCTCCTGCCGGTGAGGCGCAACCCGTTGGCGTTGATCGCGTCCACGTGCGCCTGGTACGGATCGTAGGCCCAGACCTCCACGTCCCCGAGGCGCCCGAGGTGGGCCGCGAACAGGCTGCCGATGGCGCCGCAGCCGACGATGCATATTCTCATTGGGTGTGCTCCTGTGGAATCCGGCGCGGGCGCGCCTTGTCAATGCGCCGGTGCGCGCGGACGCTGCCAGCCGCTTTCCAGCGCCTTCACCAGCCGGTAGAGGGTCTCGTGATACGGTGCCGCGACCCCGGCCTTCGCCGCCTCGCGCACGATCGCGCCGGTGATCCAGTCCACTTCGGTCAGGCGGCGATGGCGCACGTCGTCGAGCATCGAGGTCACGTGCCCGTATTCCTCGTTGCCGGTCTGCCCGCGGCTGACCGCGCGCACGTTCATCTCCCACGGATCGTCGGCCAGCGCGACCCCGCGCGCCGCCGCGATGCGCCGGCCTTCGTCCATCATCGCGAAGACCAGATGTCCCAGGTCGGCGATGCCATCGCGGGCAGCGAACGAGCGCACGTGCGGCAGGTCCGCCATCGCCGAGATGCTGTTGACCGCAGAGTTGAAGATCAGCTTCGACCACTGGTGGGGCAGCAGGTCCTCGTAGGCCTCGGCCTTGAGTCCCGAGGCGTTGATCAGCTCCGCCACCGCGCACACGAAGCCGTAGTCGGCGCCGTGCTCCGCCCAGGGGCCCATCCAGGTCGAGGTATCGAGCTCGTACTCGACGTGGGTATCGGAGTGGCGCACACCGCTCATGAAGGTGACGCCCGAGATCAGCGGCCAGTCGCCGAAGCGGCGCACCACCTCCTCGCAGCCCAGCCCGTTCTGCACCAGCAGCACCGCGGCACCGGGAAAGTGCCCGCGCAGCGTCGCCGCGCTCTCCTCGACCGCGGTGGCCTTGGTCGCGAGGATGACGAGATCGGGTTCGCCGAGCTCGGCAGGATCGGTGGAGGCGCGTACCCGCACGTGCAGATCGGATTTGCCGCTCACCCGCAGGCCGTGCTCGTTCAGCTCGCGCGCGTGCGAACTGCGCCGCGTGAGTACGCCGGTCGGCGTGAGCGCGCCGAGGTGACCGGCGAACAGGCTGCCGATGGCGCCCGCGCCGACGATGCAAACCGAGTCGATCTTCCGCATGCGCCCCCGCTCCGATCACCACGCAACAACGATGACGCGGCGAGCTTAGGGCAGCGGCGTGTCCGCTGTCTTGATCGAAACTGCATAACCGCTTGATCTTCCGCGCAGGCTGGCGCGCCCCCCCGCCGGCGCCGCTCACTCGCTGCCCGTGTGCGGCATGTCGACCGCCTGGCGCAGCTTGCACGGCGAGACGTCGAAGCGCTTGCGGAACGAGCGGCTGAAGTGCGCCGGATCGTTGAAGCCGCGCCGGAACGCGATCTCGCTGACGCGCATGTGACGCAGCTTCGGATCGAGCAGATCGTCGCGCGCCGCGCGCAATCGCCGGTCCCACAGCCATTTGCTGACCGAGATGCCCGCCTGGAAGAACAGGCTGTGCAGGTAGCGCATCGAAATCCCGTTGGCCCGGGCGACCTTCTCGGGCGTCATCTCGGCGTCCATGAAATTGGCTTCCATGTACTCCAGGATGCGCCGGAACAGCGCGGACTGCCGCGAATGGTGCTTCTCGTACTCCTCGTCGGCCTCGGAGCGCAGGACAGCTGCCGTCAGTTCGAGCAGGCTCTCGGCCAACGTGTACTGTTCCGGCAGCTTGAGCTCGCCGGCCTCCAGCGCGATCGCGCGCAGCATGCCGCAGACCACCGGTACCAGGCCGCCCGGGGGCATCATGCGCGGGCGCACCACCCCGTCCTTCTGGTTGCCGAGCACGCGTTCGCGGAACAACGCCGCCGGAAAGTGCAGGATCAGCCGGTGGCTCGGCTGCGTGTGGATGATGCTGTAGGGTTCGCCGGCCGACATCACGACCAGGCTTCCCGGGTGCTGCGTGAACTCGCACTCCCCCTGCTTGATCAGCACCGTGCCCTGCAACTGCGTGGAGAGCAGGTAATCGTCGATGTGGTCCTGCGCGATGTCCTCCGCGCGGCGGCAGATCACGATCGGATCGATCGTGATGTCGAACAGCTCCAGCTTCGCGAGCCGCAGTTCCCGGCAGCTGAAGTTCTGGATCGGGCGATCGCGGACCTCGGTGCCCACCGTCACGTGGGCCTTGCGCACCGAGTCCTGCAAGGCGTCGCTATCGACCATGAGGGCCCGTTCCGGTTCGCGAGAATGCGTCGATGGACAACTGGATCAACCAACAAAATGGGCTGGCCGCAAGTATCGGGGGGGTTGCACGCACAGTCAACGAATCGCACGCCGGCAGGCAAGACCTCCCCGCCCGGGCGCAACTAAGATTTCCCCGACCTTGGGGTTCGGCGCCCGCAGTGCCGGCAGACCGACCCGACGCGACATCACAGAACAAGAGGAACCCGGCGATGAAACTCGCGACATTCAGGATCAAGTCCACCGGCAAGCAGACCGTCGGCGTGTTCGATGGCCGCAACTACCGCGATGTCGTCGCCCTCGCCGGCGGCAGCGTGCCGGACTCGATGATCGAGGTGCTGCGCACCGGCGCGGTCGAGCACGTGCGCGCCGTGCTCGCCTCGGCCGCTCCCGATGCCTGCAGCTACGCGCCCGATGCGATCGAGCTGCTGTCGCCGGTGCCGCGTCCGGGCAAGATCATCCACACTTCGTGCAACTTCCGCTCGCACCTCGACGAACTGACCACCTGGGAAGCGCCGGAGTGGAAAGAGCACGACTGGGACCAGTTCCACTACGAGCACCCCACCGGCTTCCTCGAGGCGCCCTCGTGCGTGGTCGGCAGCGGCGAGGCGGTCACGCCTCCGCCGTTCACGCGCCAGCTCGACTACGAGATCGAGGTGGGGATCATCATCGGCAAGAAGGCGCTGCGCGTGCGCGTCGAGGACGCGCTCGAACACGTCGCCGGACTCACGATCTTCAACGACCTGTCTGCGCGCGACATCCAGGCGCGCGAACACGCGAACAACGTGATCCTGCTCGGCAAGAGTTTCGACGGGTCCTGCCCGCTCGGCCCGTGGATGGTCACGCTCGACGAGATCGACGACGTGAACAATCTGGACATGAAGCTGTACCTGAACGGTGAGCTGCGCCAGAACTCCAGCACGAAGAACATGCACTACAAGATCGCCGAGCTGGTCGCGTGGTGGTCGAACATCACCCTCGAGCCCGGCGACGTGATCACCACCGGCAGCCCGCCCGGCGTGATCTCGGGAATGAAGGTCCGCAACTGGCTGAAGGCCGGCGACCTGATCGAGGCGCACGTGCAGTCGCTGGGCTGCCTCGTCACGCCGATCGCCTGAACACCGTTGCCGAGGAGCAAGCACATGCAGAAGCTAGACGTGGATCTGGTCCAGAGGGCCATCGCGAAGATCGACCGTGACCGCCTGGTCCGCCTGGTGATGCAACTGGTCGACATCCCCAGCCCGACCGGCTTCGAGGGAGACATGGCGCGCGCCTACCACGAGGTGCTGCGCCAGTCGGGTTTCGATGCCACGCTGCAGCCGATCGGCGACGCGCGCTACAACGCGATCGGCCGGCTGCAGGGTACGGGCAGTGGCCGCTCGCTCATGTTCAACGGCCACATGGACACCTCCTTCGGCCCCGAGCAGGCGCACCGCGGCATCGGCTACCAGTGCAAGGGCACGCTGGTCGACGACGAGTGGATCTATGGCATGGGCTCGTTCAACATGAAGAGCGCGCTCGCCACCTACGTGGTTGCGGTCGAGGCGATCCGCGCCGCCGGCATCCGCCTCGGCGGCGACGTGGTGATCGCCGGCGTGGCCGGCGAGATCGAGAAGGCACCGGTCAACGACCATGACGGCCCGCAGTTCCAGGGCTACGGCGTGGGCACCAAGTACGCGATCACGCACGGCGCGATCGCCGATTTCTGCATCCTCGGCGAACCGACCAACATGATGCTGATCCCGCGCCACTGCGGCAGCACCTGGGTGAAGATCACCGTTCCCGGACACCTGATCCACACCGCCTGGTCCGAGGTCGATCGCAACGCGATCAACCGCGCCCGCAAGGTGCTCGACGCGATCCACGACTGGATCCCGGGCTACTGCGAACGCAACCGTCTCGACGATTTCCGCCCGCGCGTCAACGTCTCGGCGATCGAGGGCGGCTGGAGCTGGCGCGGCGCGCGCACGCCGGACAACTGCGTGATCTACATGGACGTGCGCACGCTGCCTGATGCGCTGCCGCTCGCCGCCTACAACGAGGTGCGCGAACTGGTGGCCGCCGTCGTGGCCGAGCATCCGCAGCTCGCGGGCACGCGCGTCGAGCCGTACATGACCGTGCCGGGCACCTCGATCCCGGACGACCACGAACTGATCCGCAACATCGTGCGCGCGCATACCGACCAGCTCGGGCAGGCGCCGCAGTTCGGCGTCGAGACGTGGATGAGCGACGCCGCGCACATGAACCGCTACGGCATCCCGACCGTGAATTACGGCTCGGCCGGGCGCATCCGCAGCGGTGGTGCCGGCTTCTCGACCCACCAGGGCGAAGCGGTGCACATCGGCGACATGCTCGATATCATCCGGGTCTACATCCAGACGATCATGCAGGTCTGCGGCGCGTCCGCCTGAGCGGATGCCGCGCGGCGGGCGCAGGAGGACGCGAAGGTCATGCAACGCCCCCACGAACGCTTCGACTACTCGGCGATCACCACGCGCCCGCGCTGGCGACTGCCCGGGGACAAGCGCATCGCCGTGTACACGGTGGTCAACGTCGAGGAATGGGACATCGACAAGCCCGTGCCGCGCGAGTACGTGACCTCGCCGGCCGGCGTCTCCACGGTGCCGAACATTCCGAACTGGGCCTGGCACGAGTACGGCATGCGGGTCGGGATCTGGCGCCTGATGGAGGCGCTAGGCAGCCGCGGGCTGCGTGCCAGCGTGGCGATCAACGCGCGCGTGTGCCTGGGGCCCGGCGAGCCGGTGGCGCGCGCGATGCGCGATGCCGGCTGGGAGTTCATGGGCCACGGCTACCACCAGGCCGCGCTGCACACGGTGGCCGATCAGCGCAAGAACATCCGCGATTCCTTCGAGGTGCTGCGCCAGTACACGGGAAGCACGCCCAGGGGCTGGCTGGGGCCGGGGCTGCAGGAGACGCTGGACACCCTGGATTACCTCGCCGAGGCGGGTTTCCGTTACGTGACCGACTGGCCGATGGACGAGCAGCCGGTGACGTTGCGCACCGCCTCGCACCCGGTAGTGGCGATGCCCTACACGATGGAACTCAGCGATCTGCCGATGATGGTCGTGCACCAGCACGAGTCACGCGTGTGGCTGCAGCGGGTGATCGACCAGTTCGACCGCCTCTACCGTGAAGGACTCGACCAGCCGCGCGTGATGTCGATGAGCGTACATCCGTACATCATGGGCGTGCCGCACCGCATCGGCTATTTCGAGGCTGCCTTCGACCACATGCGCGCACACGACGACGTGTGGTTCGCGACCGCGGGCGAGATCTACGACTGGTTCGTGCAGGGCGCCGGCGCGCCCTGACGCGCACGCTGCCTTGACGGTCAACGAATCGCACGTTCGCAGACAAGACAGCCCGCGGGGCTTTGCTTAGCATTCGTGCCGGTCGCATCGTTTTCCTCGAGGACGTGCGATCGCCGCGATCAGCAACCGACACGGGGTGTCGCACGATGGGAACGATTTCCGCCGACCGGATCTGGACCAGCTCGCTGAACGCGCTGGAGCGCGTGCAGGCGGGCTTCGACCGCAGCCGCACGATCCGCTTCTACGACACCACGCTGCGCGACGGCGAGCAATCGGTCGGCGTGTGCTTCAGCGCCGAGCAGAAATTCGCGATCGCGTGCAAGATCGCCGAGCTGGGCGTGAGCCGCATCGAGTCGGGTTTCCCGCGCGTCTCGGACGAGGACACGCGGGCGGTGGCCAAGATCCTCGCCGCGAAGCTGCCGTCGGAGATCTGGGGCTTCGCGCGCTGCGTGCAGGCCGACATCGACGCGCACATCGAACTCGGCACGCGCTACACGCTGATCGAGATCTCGACCAGCGAACTGAAGATGAAGGCCTACGGCTTCACGCGCCAGCAGGTGCTCGAACGCGTCCGCGCCTCGGTCAGGCACGCCAAGAGCCACGGCATCGAGCGCGTGAACTTCTTCGCCGTCGACAGCACGCGCAGCGACCTGGCGTTCCTGCGTGAAACCTACCTCGCCGCACTCGACGCCGGCGCCGACGAGATCTCGGTGGTCGACACCATCGGCGCCTGCGCACCCGAGGCGGTCGAGTACCTGATCGCCGAGGTCAGGTCGTGGATCGGCCCGTCGGTTGCGCTGCACTGGCACGGACACAACGACTTCGGACTGGCCACCGCATCGGCGATCGCCGCCGTGCGCGGCGGCGCGGACTGGATCCAGGGAACGATCAACGGCATGGGCGAGCGCGCCGGGAATGCCGACATCTGCGAGGTCGCGCTCGCGCTGCAGTGCCTGTACGACGTCCCGGTCGAGATCGACCTCACGAAGGCCCGCGAAGTCTCGCGCCTCGTGCAGCAGGCGGGCAACTACACGGTCGACGGCTGGAAGCCGGTCGTCGGCGAACACCTCTACACGCGCGAGAGCGGCGCGGTCGCGGCGCAGTTCCACATTCCCGAGGCGATCGAACCGTACGCGGCCGACATCGTCGCGGCCGAGCGTCGCATCGTGCTCGGCAAGAAGAGCGGACTCGCGAACATCCGGCTGAAGCTCGAGGAACTCGGGCTGGAGGTGCCGGTCGAGCGGCACGCGGCGATCCTCGAACAGGTCAAGGCGCAGGCGACGGCGGCCAGGCGGCTGCTCGACGATCGGGAGTTCGTCGCCATCGTGGCGGCGACGGACTGATTCACCGGGCCGCACCCGGTCCCGGTGGCGGCCTTCACGACAAGAAAGGAGATTCGAGATGGGACAGGTCAAGGTCGGCATCATTTTCAAATCGTACGAGCCGCTGAAGGCCATGCAGGCCTACGCGCGGCAGTCCGAGGAATCGGGCTTCGGTGGCGGTTTCTGGATCGCGGAGGCGTACCACTGGTTCCGCCAGTACGGGCTCGAGGCGCGCGGCTGCTTCGCGACGCTGGCCGCGGTGGCGATGGCCACGCGCAGCATCCCGATCGGGCTCGGCATCACCTCGCCGTACATGCGCCATCCGACCATCCAGGCCTCGGAGTGCGCCGCGATCGACGAACTGTCCGACGGGCGCTTCATCATGGGCATCGGGGTCGGCAAGGTCGGGATCGAGTACCTCGAGTACGACATCGAGAAGATGAAACCGGTCCCGGTGCACCACGAATCGCTGGAAATCATGCGGCGCGTGTTCTCGGGCAAGCAGTTCGCGTACAAGGGCGAGTTGTTCGAATCCTCGATGCCCGCCTACGATCGCGCACGCGACGGCCTGCGCACCGAGATCCCGATCTACGTCGGCGCGACCGGTCCGTTCATGCAGCGCCTGGCCGGGCGCGAGAGCGACGGCATGCTGCTCGCGGGCCTGACCTCCCCGGCCTTCGTGAAGTACGCACGCGACAACATGGCCAAGGGCGCGGCCCAGGTCGGACGCACGCTGCCGGCGGACTTCCCGGTCGGCGGCGTGATCCTGGCGGCCTGCGCGAAGGACGGCGCGAAGGCGAAGGCGGCAACGCGCAGCTACACCGGTACCTACATCGTCAACAAGCTGCGCAACATCAAGAACGACACCATCCTGGCCGGTTCCGGCCTGCCGGACTCGACCTGGGATCCGTTCCGCAAGGCGATCGCCGACGGCACGCAGGACAAGGTCGCGCACCTGGTCACCGACGAGATGCAGCGCCGCTTCACGGTGATCTCCGGCACGCCCGACGAATGCCTCGAGATCACGCAGGAACTCGTCGACGCCGGACTGAACCTGCCGATGCTCGAAGTGGTGGGCGCGAGCCAGGAGGACAACCTGGAGACCATTCGCCTGTTCGGCGAGCAGGTGCTGCCGCGACTGCGCCCGGCAGCGGGCTGATCGGTACCGATCGATCCTCCGGGCGCTGCGCTGCGGGAACCCGGCACAGCGCCCGGAATGACGCGGAAGTCCATTGATTCGACTGTCGAAATGGTGCATATAGCAGGACAAGAATGGTGACCTGAACCATCGGTTGCACAAGGCGATAACAATGACCGGCACAGATGTCCACGAAGGCGCCATCGCCGGCGCGTTGCCGGCGATGGCGATCGGCTCGTTCCACGAGCGCCTGCTGTTCCACACCAACGAGCTCGACGAGGCCAGGGAAAAGGTCACCGCGCTCTACACGCGCCATCGCCTGGACTTCATCGGGCGTGACCGCCGCCTCGACACCTACTTCTACCACGTACCCTTGCTGCGCGCCTCGGTCAACTGCCTCGGCTACGGCTCCGACATGGTCATCGAGCCCGGTGATCTGCAGAACTTCTTCCTCGTGCAGACGCCGGTGCGCGGCATGACGCACGCGGTCTGCGGTGCCCAGTCGATCCACTCCGACCCGAACCTCGGCTCGGTGCTGAGCCCCAGCGTTCCGGTGCGGATGAGCTGGCGCGCGAACTGCTGGCAGGTGCAGGTTCGCCTGGAACGCGCACTGCTGGAGCAGGCGCTCGCCAACGCGCTGGAGCGTCCGCTCGGCGAGCCGATCATGTTCGAACTCGGTATGGACATGCGTTCCCCGGCAGGCATCTCGTGGTGGAACACGGTCAGGCACGTCGCCGAACAGGCGCACCTCGCTGCGGCGCTGCCGCACGGGATCACACTGCTGCGCCAGCTGGAGCAGCTGCTGGTCAACTCGCTGCTCTACCTGCAGCCGCACAACTACACCGAGCAGTTGCTGAACCGCGAGCCGTGCATATTGCCGCGGCACGTGAAGCGCGCCGAGGAGTACATCGCCGCGCACTACAACGAGAACATCACCATCGAGGATCTGGCGGCCCACTGCGGCGTCAGTCCACGCTCGCTGTACCGGGGATTCCAGGAGTTCCGCAACATCTCGCCGATGCAGCACCTGAAGACCACGCGACTCGAGATGGCACACCGTATGTTGAAGGTCGCGGACCCGTCGGACAGCGTCACGCGCATCGCGCTCGATGCCGGCTTCAGGCAACTCGGACGCTTCGCGGTCGAATACCGCAGGCGCTTCGGCGAGTGCCCGTCGGAAACGCTGAAGAGCTGATGACCATGGGCATTGCGCAACCCGCGATGCGCCACCGTGCCCCTGTACATTTTCCGCCTGCGCTGTTCCCACGCTGCCGCTTTGATCGCGACGGAAGCGGCGCCTGCTGTCATTTTCCGGCCCGGAGGGCTTCAATGCGGAAAGGTCCGTAGAAGAACAACGCGCCGGACCCGCGGCGCTGGCCGGTCCGCCGGGCACGCCACCGGAGTCCGGGACTCACCGAACCATCCATAACGAACGGAGAATCACGATGCCAACCAGAACCACAGCGATCTCGCTCGCGAAAATCAACCTCGGTCGCCTGTTCCTCCTCGGCGCCACGCTGGGAGCCTCGATGCCGGCGGTGCTGCACGCCCAGAACGAACCCGGAAGCACCGACTGGCTGGTCGAGGAGATCACTGTCACCGCGCGCAAGCGCGAAGAAGGACTGCAGTCCACCCCGCTGTCGGTCTCCGCATTCTCCGGTGACAGCCTCGAGTACCGCGGCGTCGGCAAGATCGACGGCATCGCGAACTTCACGCCGAACCTCACCTTCGGCAACAGCCCCAGCTTCGGCGGCGCCAGCAACAGCGCGGCGATCTACATCCGCGGCATCGGGCAGAAGGAGTTCGTGCCCACCGTCGATCCCGGCGTGGGGCTCTACGTCGACGGCGTCTATATCGCGCGCTCGGTCGGCGGCATCCTCGACCTGATCGACATCGAGCGTGTCGAGGTGCTGCGCGGTCCGCAGGGAACGCTGTTCGGCCGCAACACGATCGGCGGCGCGATCTCGATCACGACCCGCAAGCCGCACGAGGAATTCGCCGGCCGGGTGTCGGCCACCTACGGCACCGACGACCGCATGGACCTCGTCGGATCGATGAACGTGCCGTTCAGCGACTCGTTCTTCGGCACCTTCTCGGCCGGCCGCCTGCACCAGGACGGGTACGTGGAGCGCGACGACGGCATCGACCTCGGCGACGACGACACGGTGACCGGCCGCGCGGCGTTCCGCTGGCTGGCGTCGGAAGCGGTGGAGGTGAACTTCTCCGCCGAGGCGACGCGTGATCGCGAGAATGGCCCGGCCTTCGAACTGATCGGCATCGACAAGGGACCGGTGATGAACCGCGCGACCGGTGCGGTCGACGACAACACACCGCCGTTCGCCGTGATCCACAACCAGATCGCCAGCTTCCTCGCCGGCTGGCCGGCACCGGGGCTCGGCGGCCCGGATGCGTATCCGCCGTGCGTGTTCCTCCCAGGCGCGATCCCGGGCGTGCCGTCGGACACCAACGCGGCCGTCGCCGGCTGCTACGACGACCGCTACGTGCGCGGCGACGAGACCAACGCCGGCACCGCACCGGCGTTCGCCGACAACGATATGTGGGCTGCGAACCTCACCGTCGACTGGGAGATCAGCGACAACCTGAGCGTCAAGTCGATCACGGCGCACCGCGAATTCGAAGCCGACTTCGCGCGCGACGGTGACCACTCGCCGCACGCGGTCGCCGCCTACATCGACCACATGGACCTCGAGCAGTTCTCGCAGGAATTCCAGTTCAACGGCGTCGCGATGGACAGCCGGCTGAACTGGGTGCTCGGCCTCTACTACTTCGAGGAGTCGGGCGACAACGAGAACCTGCTGGACTTCACGATCTCCAAGTTCCGCAGCGGCGGCGCGATCGACAACGAGTCCTGGGCCGCCTTCTTCCAGGGCACCTACGACCTCACCGACCAGTGGCACCTGACCGCCGGCGTGCGCTACACCGACGAGGAGAAGAAGTTCGAGCCGAACCAGGTGATTCTGCTGAACAAGTTCGCCGGCAGCGGCCACCCGCTGCTCGACGCGCCGTTCATGCAGGCCGGCGAACCGATCCTGCCGCATCTCGAGAAGAAGCAGACCATCGAGGAAGTCACCCCGATGATCAACCTCTCGTACGACTGGACCGAGGACCTGATGGTCTACGCCAGCTACTCGGAAGGCTTCAAGTCCGGTGGTTTCACGCAGCGCGTGTTCCCGCCGATCGTCGCCGGCTTCACGGCGCCGCCCGGCACCCCCGACATCGACCTGATCCCCGGCTACGATCCCGAGTTCGTCGAGGTGTGGGAACTGGGCTTCAAGTACGCCACCCCGGGACAGCGGATGCGCCTGAACGGCTCAGTGTTCTCCACCGCCTACGACGACCTGCAGGTGCAGGTATTCACCAGCGTGGCACCGGTGACGAAGAACGCCGCCAGCGCCACGATCAACGGTTTCGAGCTCGAGATGCAGGCCGTGCCCGCCGACGGCTGGTTCGCCGAGGCCGCGGTGGGTTACCTGGACGCCGAGTACGACGATCTGGATACGCTGGAGACCCGTCTGTTCGAGAACGACAAGTTCGAGCGCGTCCCGGAGTGGAGTCTGAGTGGGGCGCTGTCGAAGGAATTCGCGCTGGCCGACGCCGGCACGCTCACCCCGCGCATCGACTGGTCGTGGCGCAGCAAGGTCTACAACGACGCGTTCAACGCACCGCAGCTCGCGCAGTCGAGTTACCACCTGGTGAACGTGAACCTCACCTTCACCGACAAGGACGATCGTTACGATGTGGTCGCGGCGGTGAAGAACCTGACCGACGAGGACTACCTGATGACCGGCGTCTGGGGCGCCGCGATGCAGTCGATCGAGGGCGTGTACAACCGTGGCCGCGAGTACTCCCTGACCGTGCGTGCCCGCTTCTAGGGAACGCCGCAGACAGCCCCCCGCACGGTGAGGCGCTTTGCCCTCTCACCGTGCGGAGGGGTCACTCCCCGCCTTCACCCCCGCGGCCAGGCTGCGCCAGATCTCGCGGTAGTCGTAGTCGGTCGCGAGCGCCAGGTTCAGCCGGTTGTACGACCCGAAATCGCTGACCAGATGCACCAGCTGCACGACCCCGCGGTCACCGAGGCCGAGCGAGTGCAACGCGTCGATGTCCGCGTCGACCACGGATTTCGGGTCGGCGTTGACCTTCAGCGCGAACGCGAGCAAGGATTTCAGCCGCCCCTCGTCGAGCGCATCGACGCCGTTCGCCACCAGTTCCTCGACGTAACTCTCCGGCGTCTGCAGCCCCTGGTTCAGGATGGTGCAGAACGCGGCCGTGCAGTACGGACACCCGTTGGCGCGCGAGACCAGGATGCCGATGTGCTGGATCTCGTCGAGCTGCAACTCGCCCTGCTCCCACAGCACGCGCGTGGAACCGAGCTTGGCCTTGAAGTATTCGGGAAAGTTCAGCTCCAGCAGGAAATGGTTCGGCACCGCACCTTCCATGCGCGTGACCCAGTCGAAGATCTCCGCGATGACCGGATCGCGGTCCGCCTCGCCTCGAACCAGTGCAACTCGTGCCATGATCGTTCTCCGCAGTATGGTCGTTTCGCCATGCAACGCGCCCGGCGGCGCGCGTTGCGGCTAATATAAACCGCCACGAACACGATGTGGCGCACTTCGACGCAACAGGTCCGGCAACATGGCTTTCGACAGCATCGACAACGTGATCGAGCGGTGTGCACGGCACGGCTACGTGATGGATCGCACGCTCGCGACCACGGTGTATCTCGCCACGCGCCTCGACAAGCCGCTGTTCCTCGAAGGCGAGCCCGGCGTGGGCAAGACCGAACTCGCCAAGGTCATGGCGCTCGCGCTCGACGCCGAACTGATCCGCCTGCAGTGCTACGAGGGACTCGACGTCGCGAGCGCGGTCTACGAATGGAACTACGCACGCCAGATGCTCGAGATCCGCCTGCAGGAGGCGCGTGGCGTCGAGCGCGCGCGCATCGGCGAGAACATCCACTCCGGGGAGTTCCTGCTCGAACGCCCGTTGCTGCGCGCGCTGCGCCTCGCGCCGCCCGCACGCGCACTGCTGCTGATCGACGAGGTCGACCGCTCGGACGAGGAATTCGAGGCCTACCTGCTCGAGCTGCTGTCCGATTTCCAGATCAGTATCCCGGAGATCGGCACGCTGCGCGCCGAACGCCCGCCGCTGGTCGTGCTGACGTCGAACCGCACGCGTGCGCTGCACGACGCGCTCAAGCGCCGCTGCCTGTACCACTGGATCGATTACCCCGACCTCGAGCGCGAGCAGGCGATCGTCCGCGCGCGCATCCCCGGCATCGACCGGCGGCTGTCGGCGCAGGTCTGCCGTTTCATGCAGTGGCTGCGCGAACAGGACCTGCAGAAGAACCCCGGTGCCGCGGAAACCGTCGATTGGGCACGCGCGCTGCTCGCGCTCGGCAGCGAGGAACTGGACCCGCGGACCGTGGCCGACACCCTCGGCTGGATCCTGAAGTACAAGGCCGACATCGACACGATCCGCGGCCGCGACCTCGGCGCGGTGCTCGCCGGGCTCGCCGCGGACACGCTCGATGGCTGAGCCGCCCGCCGCCGGCGCACGCACCCGCACGCTGCCCGATCACGTGGTGGCGTTCGCACGCCGGCTGCGCGAGGCAGGGCTGCCCGTGTCGCCCGCGGAAGTGATCGATCTGTGCCGCGCGCTGGAACTCATCGATATCGCGCGGCACGACGAGGTGCGCGCCGCCGCCCGCGCCACGCTGGTGCGCGCACGCGACCAGTTGCCGGTCTTCGAGGCGGTGTTCGACGCGTACTGGCTGCACCACCCGCCATCCCTGCAACCACCGGCACCGGCCGACCCCGGGCAGCACGCGGCTGCGGCCGCAGCGGCCGGCGGCGACCGGGAACGCGAACTGCTGCTCGACGACGGTTCGCCCGAGGCCGACGACGAATCCGCGCATCCCCGCGACGCGGAACTGGTGACCGCGAGCGCGATCGACGTGCTCGCCCACCGGGACATCGGCAGCCTCGACGAACACGAGCTGCAACTCGCGCGCAGCCGGGTGCGCGAACTGGTGCGCGGACTGGCGAACCGTCCCGGCCACCGCCACCGCCGTCACGCACGCCGCGGCGACGTCGATCTGCGCCACAGCCTGCGGCGCGCTCAGCGCCACGGCTTCGAGACGATCGAGATCGTGCGACGCGAACGCCGGATCACCAGGCTGCGTCTGCTGCTGCTCTGCGACATCAGCGGCTCGATGGCCCGTTACAGCACCTTCTTCCTCGCCTTCGTCCACGCGCTGCGCGAGGAGTTGCCCGCCCTCGAGGCCGCGGTGTTCGCGACCCGGCTCACGCCGGTGACCGAACTGCTGCACCGCGGTGATCCGCTGCGTTCTCTGGTCGGGCTGCAGAACGCGGCGCGCGGCTGGGGCGGCGGCACCGACATCGGACGCGCGCTCGGCGAATTCAACGAACGCTTCGCGCAACGCATGGTGCGCACCCGAACGGTGGTGGTGATCCTCAGCGACGGCTGGGACCGCGGCGACCCCGCCGCCATGCGCAATGCTATGGCCGGGCTGCGTCGCTGGGCCGACACCCTGGTGTGGCTGAACCCGCTGCTCGGCCACGACGGTTACCAGCCGCTGTGCCGCGGCATGCGCACCGCGCTGCCCTACCTCGATCATTTCCTGCCCGCCCACGACCTCGCCAGCCTCGCCGCGGTGGCGGCGCGGCTGCGCGGGTTGTAAACACACCGGAGAGTTTCCAGCATGCGCGTCGGCATAGCACTGATCGAGGGATACAGCTTCAGCCGCGACCCGGAGGAGCTCGGCTTCCGTGGCCTCGCCGCCGGTGCGCGGCGAATCGAGGAACTGGGTTTCGACGGCATCCTCTCCTCGGAGACCGCCGGCCACGACCCCTTCTTCCCGCTGCTGATCGCCGCCGAGCACACCCGCCGCGTCGGGCTTGCCACCGGCATCGCCGTCAGCTTCCCGCGCAGCCCGATGGTCACCGCCCAGATGGCGTGGGACCTGCAGCGGCTGTCCGGCGGGCGCTTCGCACTCGGTCTGGGCACCCAGGTCAAGGGCCACAACGAACGCCGCTACGCAACCCCCTGGACCGGCGCGCCGGGACCGCGCATGCGCGAGTACGTGCAGTGCCTGCACGCGATGTTCCATACCTTCCAGAACCCCCGCGAGCCGCGCTGGTTCGAGGGCGAGCACTACCGCTTCTCGATGCTGCCTCCGGTGTTCGCACCCGAGCCGATCGCGCACCCGAAGCTCCCCATCCACCTGGCCGCCGTGAATCCCTACATGGCCCGCCTGGCCGGCGAACTGTGCGACGGCGTCTTCGCGCACCCGGTGATCACGGCGCGCTACCTGCGCGAGGTGATGCTGCCGGCGGTGGCCGAAGGCGCGCAGCGGGCGGGACGCGCCGTGTCCGCGATCGACATCATCGGCGCGCCGGTCGTGGTCACCGGCCGCGACGAGGCCGAACTCGCCGAGGAACGCAAGCTGCTCAAGCGCCGCATCGCATTCTACGGCTCGACACGCACCTACAGCCGCGTCTTCGAGGTGCATGGCTGGCAGGAACTCGGCGAACGGTTGCACGCGCTCTCGGTGGAGGGCCGCTGGGACGAGATGCCGCGCCTGATCCCGGACGAGATGGCGGAGGAACTCGCCACCATCGGCCGGCTGGAGGAGATCGGCGAGCGCCTGCGCGAGCGCTGGGGCGGGCTGCTGACCACGCTGAACCTGCCGACGGATTACCCGCTGCGCACGCCGGAGGAACTCCGGCTCGCGCGCGCCGCGATCGAGACGCTGCAGCGCGCGCGCTGAAAAACGGTGTCGCCCGGCGCGGGCCGGGCGCGACGCTACAGTTTCCCGAGCGCCTTCAGCACCTTCTCCGGCGTGATCGGCAGCTCGGTGATGCGCACCCCGATCGCGTTGTACACCGCCGCGGCGATCGCCGCCGCGGGCACGGTCACGCACTGCTCGGACAGGCTCTTGGCGCCGAACGGCCCCGAGGGTTCGTGGGTCTCGATGAAGATGCTCTCGATCACGCGCGGCATCTCGACCGCCGTCGGCATCTTGTAATCGAGGAAGTCCGCCGACAAACACGCACCGGTATCCTGGTCGAACACCAGGTTCTCCATCAGCGCATAACCGATGCCCTGCTGCATGCCGCCCTCGACCTGCCCCTCGGCCGCATTCGGGTTGATCAGCCGGCCGAGGTCGTGCGCGTACACGCAGCGCAGCACCGCCACCTGCCCGGTCTCGGTATCGACCTCGACCTCGACGAACAGCGCGGTGGCCGGCGACGGGTTCTCCGGCGGCGCCAGGCTGGATGAGCCGATGATCGTGCCCTTGTATTCGGGCGGAGACGAGGGCCGCGGGCCCGTGTCGCTGTCCATGATGAACGGCGATTCGGCGACCTGCACGATCTCGGTCAGCGGCATTGCGCTGCCCGGCGAGCCCTTCACGTAGACCTGTCCATCGCTGATCTCGAGGTCCTCGGGGTTCGCCTCCATCAGTCCGCCGGCGATCTCGAACACGCGTTTCTTCGCCTGCGCGGCGGCGGCCTTGATCGCGAGTCCCGAGGAATAGGTCGCGCGGCTGGCGTGTGTCGGCGCATCGAAGGGCACGGTGTCGGTGTCGGCGTAGACGATGCGCACCTTCTCGACCGCGATCCCGAGTTCCGCCGCGGCGATCTGCGACAGCGCGGTGATCTGCCCGGAGCCGATGTCCACCGTGCCCGTGGAGACGTCGGCCGTGCCGTCGCGGTTCAGCTTGACGATCGCGCCGGTGTGCTCGTAGATGTCCGGGAAACCCATGCAGCCGCTGACCCAGATCCCCTGGGTGCCCACGCCGATGCCGCGCTTGCGCACGCCCGGGCTGCTGCCGGCGGCTGCGCGCTGCGACCAGCCGATGCGTTCGGCGCCACGGCGCAGCGCTTCCTCGTAGCCGTAGGAGTTCAGCGACCAGGCCGGATTGAAGGGGTGCGGATCGCCCTGGCGGTAGCCGTTCCTGACGCGGAACTCGACCGGGTCCAGCCCGAGCGTGTCGCAGATCTCGTCGATCTGCGACTCGACCGCGAAGCAGCCCTGCGGGCAGCCGTAGCCGCGGTAGCCGCCGCCGATCATGTTGTTCGTGTAGACCGTGAAGCCTTCCCACTTCTTGTTCGCGCAGCGGTACGGGAAGAACATGCCGAACAGGCCGTGCACCATGATCACCTCGGCGCCGTGCGTGGCGTGCGCGCCGGTGTCGAGGATGCTTTTCGCCTGGCGGGCCGTGATCGTTCCGTCGGCCTTGACCCCGGTCTTGATCCACATCTTGATCGGATGGCGGGCGGTGGTGATGAAGTCCTCGTAGCGCGTCTGCTCGATGCGCACCGGCCGGCGCGTCTTCTGGCTGAGCAGCGCCGCCAGCGGCTCGATGTAGCCGATGTCGAGCTTGCCGCCGAAACCGCCGCCGATGTACGGCGGCTTGACCACCGTGACGCGGCTCTCGGTGATGCCCAGCGCGTAGGCCAGCTTCTCGCGCAGACCGAAGATGTGCTGCATCGAGGAATGCACGGTGAAGTGTCCGTCGCGATCGCAGTCGATCACGCACACGCGCGGCTCCATGTAGCAGGTGTGCACGCGCTGCGTCTGGTAGACGCCCTCGAAGATGTGGTCTGCCTCGGCGAAGCCGGCCTCGACGTCGCCGGTCTCGAAGCTCGGGTTCTTCGCGATGTTCCGGGCCGCGCCGTCGTGCAGTTGCGGCGCGCCGTCGCGCATCGCCTCTTCCGGATCGAAGACCGCGGGAAGTTCCTCGTAGTCGACGTCGATGAGTCCCAGCGCCTGCTCGGCGATCTCCTCGCTGATCGCGGCCACCGCCGCCACCGGCTGGCCGGCGAAGCGGATGCGGTCGCTGAGGATCAGCATGTCGCGGATCACGCTCTTGGCGTCGGTGGGCACGAAATAGACCGGGCAGAACGGGATCTGCGGCACGTCGCGCGCGGTCAGCACGGCCTTGACGCCGGGCAGGCGCTCGGCCTCGGTGGTGTCGATGCGGCGCACCCGCGCGTGCGGATAGGGGCTGCGCAGCAGCTTGCCGTGCAGCATGCCCGGCAGCCTCACGTTGACCGGATAGCCCCGGCCTCCGGTCACCTTGTCGAGCGCATCCGGCCGGGTGACGCTCTTTCCGATCAGGTCCGATCCGCCCATGGGAAATCTCCTGTTAACCGTTCAGCTGCCCGAGGCCATCTTGATGGCGTCGACGATCTTCGCGTAACCGGTGCAACGACAGAGGTTGCCGGCGATCGCGTGCCGTATCTGTTCCTCGTCGGGCCGCGGCACCTCGTCCAGCAATTGCCGCGCCGACATGATCATCCCGCAGGTACAGAAACCGCACTGCACCGCGCCGGCCTGGATGAAGGCCTCCTGCAGCGGATCCAGGCGCTCGCCTTCGCCGAGGCCTTCGATCGTGGTGACCTCGCTGCCGTCGATCGACAGCGCGTAGACCGCGCAGGCGTAGACGCTGCGTCCGTCCACGTGCACCGTGCAGCACCCGCAGGCGCTGGTGTCGCAACCGCGCTTCGCGCCGCGCAGCCCCAGTTCCTCGCGCAGCACCCGCAACAGCGTCGCGTCCGCCGGAACCAGCAGTTCGTGCCGCTCGCCATTGACCGTCAGGACCAGTGCCTTCTTCATTGCTTCGGCTCCCCTTCAGACCAGCCTGTCGACCGCGCGCTGCAGCGCGCGGCGCACATACACCTTGCCCATCGCCGCGCGGTACCCGGCCGAGCAGCGGTGGTCGGACATCGGATTGATGTCGGCCTCGATCGCCTGCGCCGCGCGCTGGAACACCTCGTCCCCGGGCGCCGCACCGTTCAGCACCGTCTCCGCCGCCGCCGAGCGCACGTGGGTCTCGTTGAGGCCGCCGCCGAGCACCACGCGCGCGTCGCTCATGCGTCCGGCACCATCGAGCGTGAGCCTCACCGCCGCGCCGACCAGTGCGAGGTCGTTGGCGTTGGTTTCGAGCTTCAGGTACGCGCTCGCGGTGCGCGCGGCAGGCCGCGGCAGGAACACGCTCGCGATGTATTCACCGGTCGCCAGCGTGTTCACGAACACGCCGGCATAGACCTCGGCGAGCGGCAGTTCGCGCGCCGCGCCATCCGCCGCACTGGCGGTGACCACGGCGTCCAGCGCCAGCAGCGCCGCAGGAACGTCGAAGAACGGACACGAGGCGGCGATCGCCCCGCCCACGGTGGCCATGTTGCGGATCTGCGGCGGCGGGCACGCGAGCGCATCGCGCAGCGCACCGAATGCCGGCTGGTCGATTCCCGGCATCGCGGCCAGACGCGTGAAGTTCACGGTGGCGCCGATCCGCGCCCCGCGATCGTCGCTGGCGAGTCCGTCGAGTCCCAGGCGACGCAGATCGATCAGCGCCTGGACCCCGCTCAGCAGGCCGCGCGCCTCGAGCCCGTGGATGAACGTGCCTCCGGCGACGAACAGTGCGGCGTCGTCATAGGTCTGGAACACACCGGAGAGTTCGGCCGCGGATTCCGGCCGACGGAATTCCTTGAGTTCGGGCAACGCCATGGTTGTCACTCCTGCTCGACTGCGGGGGAATCGTCTAGCTGACGTCGGGACCGATTATAGGGCTGCGACGGCGCGCGTCCGCCCCCCTGCACCCCACCGCCGGCAGCAAACGGCAGACACTGCACAGTCGGCTGCACTCGGTGCATAGTGGGCGCTGCGGCTTCGCCTGTACGATGCGCCGCGAAGCCGACGAGGGATTGCACCCCATGGATATCGAGAAGATCTTTACGGTCGCCGCGCCACGCGAGAAGGTCTGGGACTTCGTCACCAGCGCCGAGCAGGTGGCGACCTGTATTCCCGGCGTCGAGGAGGTGCAGGTCACCGAGCCGGGCAAGTACAAGGGCCTGATGACCATCAAGGTCGGTCCGATCAAGGCCTCGGTGAAAGCCGATGTGCAGGAACTCGAACGCCGGGCGCCGGAGTTCGCGGCCTACGGCATCCAGGGCGAGGAAGGCGGACGCGCGAGCCGGCTCACGGCCGACGCCCGGCTGCTGCTCAAACCGCTGGAGCCGAACCTGACCGAGGTCACGTTCAGTTCGCATGTGGTGATCGTGGGCCGGCTCGGCAAGTTCGCCGGCGGCGTGATGACCAAGCTGGCCGACAGCATGAGCGAGGAATTCGTCACCGCGTTCCGCGCGCGGCTGGAACCCCCGTCGGCAGCAGCGCCTGCCGCAGCGCCGGCGGCGCCCGGTATCTGGAACCGCCTGCTCGCGTTCCTGCGCCGGCTGTTCGGGCGCAGCTGAGCGCGACGGCGCGCGCTGCGCGCGCGAACGCGTTCAGGCGACGATCACGAAATCCGTGGCCTGCAGCGCCGGGTGCACGTCGATGCCGAAACGCGCGAACAGGATCGCCGCCGCGCCTCCGGCGCCGTCGGCGTCGTAATACAGCGCACCGCTTTCGGTGTCGTAGACCAGGCGCTGCGCGGAGTCGGTGGCGGCGCTCAGCCCGGCTCCTGCCACGAACTGGTCGGCGTTTACCTGATCTCCCGCGGTCCACTCACCGAACACATCGTCGTCGAGCCGGAGGGTGTCGGTTCCCGCCACGAAATCGCCGATCGTGTCGACATTGGCGGCAACCACCAGCGGGCTGCCGAACACGAAGGCATCGACACCGGCGCCGCCGGTCAGCGTATCGCGCCCTGGCCCGCCGATCAGTACGTCGTCACCGGCGCCGCCATCGAGCACGTCGTAACCGTCACCGCCCTGCAAGGTATCGTTGCCGCCGAAGCCGCGCAGCGTATCGTTGCCCTTCAGTCCGCCCAGCACGTTGCCCGCGGTATTGCCGCTCAGGGTGTTCGCCGCGGCGTTGCCGGTGCCGTCGGTGCGGCCGCTGCCCGCGAGCACGAGGTTCTCGAAGTTCGCTGCCAGCACCCACGACACCGGGCTCACGATGGTATCGATGCCCTCGCCGGCCGCCTCGACGACACTGTCCGCCGCCGTCACCTGGTAGGTGTCCCGGCCCGTACCGCCGGACAACCGGTCCGCGCCCATGCCGCCCGCGAGCGTGTCGTTGCCTTCTCCGCCGTTCAATGTGTCCTCGCCGGCACCGCCGGCGAGGTGGTCCGCATCGGCCTCGCCATCGAGCACATCGTCACCGCCCTTGCCGTACAGGGTATCGGCACCGAAGCCGCCGTAGAGGGAATTCGCGGCGATGTTGCCGGTCAGCACGTTCGCGAGCGCATTGCCGTGGCCCGACAGCGCGGCGTCGCCTTCGAGCTTCAGCTTTTCGACCGCCTCCGGCAGCGTGAAACTGCGGCTCGCGAGAATCAGATCGCTGCCCTCGCCGGGCAACTCGACGATCTGGTCGAACGCATCGTCGATGCCGATAACGTAGGCATCGTTGCCGGCGCCTCCGCTCAGCGTATCCGTGCCGCCGCCACCGCTCAGCAGATTCCCGCCCGCATTACCGCGGATCCAGTTCCCCAGCGAATTTCCCACCCCCCACAGACCCTCGTCTCCGGTGAGCACCAGATCCTCCAGGTACTCTCCGAGCGTGTAGGTGATCGCGCTCTCGACCGTGTCCCGCCCCGTCCATTCCTGCTCGACGACCGCGTCCGCAGCGTTGTCGATCACGAACACGTCGTCGCCCCCGCCACCCTCGAGCGTATCGGCGCCGGCGCCGCCGTCGAGCCGATTCGCCGCCGCGTTGCCGACGATGCGGTTGTTGCCGCCATTGCCGGTGGCAGCTAACGGCGAGTCGCCGGTCAGGATCAGGTGCTCGAGGTGTTCAGGCAGGGTGAACGTGGCATAGGCAAGCACCGTATCCTCACCCGCCCCGGCGCTCTCGAGCGGCAGATCGGCGGTGGCATCGACGTAATAGCTGTCGTTGCCGGCACCGCCGGCAAGGGTATCGACGCCGTTGGCGCCATCGAGCGAATCGTCGCCGGACCCGCCAGAGATGCTGTCGTTGCCGGCGTAGCCCAGCAGGTAGTCCGCGCCCGGGCTGCCGGTGATGGTGTCCGCGCCGGCCAGAATCACCATGTCGGCGAACGGATCGATGTCGCCGATGCCGGCGAAATCGATGTAGTCGGACAGGCCTGTGAACTCGACCAGCAGTTCGCGCGTGCTGCCTAGGACTTTCTCGCCACGCAACCCGGTCGCTGTGCCGGTGATGTTCTCGGTGCCCAGATCGACGTAGAAACTGCCGTAGAGCTGCAGTGCGCAGCTTTCACCGAGTATCTCGAGGCGGTTCAGCCAGGCCGCGGACAGGTTGCCCCACATCGAGACCGTGATGTAGCGGCCCAGCGCGTCGTACTCGCGCACGCTTGCATAGTCGCTGCGCTGCGCGAGGATCTGCTCGCGGACCGGGAGGAAATTCGCCAGGAACTCGTCGAAGGACTGCAGCGCCGGGATCCCGTAGTAGCTGTCCTCCAACCGCATGTCCGCCGCGTACTGGCCGAATCGAAGTGTCGCCATGGGTTACTCCCGAGTCCGAATGCCGCGTTCCGACGTTAGCGCGTTGCCCAGCGGAAGAACAGTGGCGAGTGGCCGGGAGCGGCAAACTGGCGATCGGATCCTGGTGCCCCTCAGACCCGGCGCCCGGCCCCCGCCCAGTACTGCGCGCGCAGCGCCTTCTTGTCGGGCTTGCCGACCGGCGTCAGCGGAATCGCCGGCACGAAATCGACCGACTTCGGCGCCTGCACCGAGCCCTTGGCGCGCTTCACGCTCTCGACGAGTTCCGCCGCCAGCGCCGCATCGCCCGTGACCCCGGGCTTCGGCACGACCAGCGCCTTGACCGCCTCGCCCCAGCGCTCGTCGGGCACCCCGATCACGGCCACCTGCGCGACCGCCGGATGCGCCGACAACACATCCTCGACCTCGCGCGGGAACACGTTGAAGCCGCCGGTGACCACCATGTCCTTCTTGCGGTCGATGATGTAGAGGAAGCCGTCGGCGTCGATGCGCCCGATGTCGCCGGTATGCATCCAGCCGCCGGCGAAGGCCTCGGCGGTCTGCTCCGGCAGGCCGAGGTACCCCTTCATGACCAGCGGACCGCGCACGCAGATCTCGCCGGGCTCACCGGCCGGCACCGGACGGTTGTCGTCGTCGAGCAGCGCCAGGTGGACCCACGGCGCCGGACGCCCGCACGAGGCGAGCCGCTCGGGCCGCGCGAGGTCGTGCTCGCGCCGGCGCATGTTGGCCAGCGCCATCGGTGCCTCGGACTGGCCGAAGAACTGGTAGAAGACCTGTCCCCACTTCTGGATCCCCTCGCGCAGGCGCCCCGGGCTCATGGCGGACGCGCCGTAGAAGATCGTCTGCAGGCTGGAGAGGTCCGCGGTCGCGGCGCGCGGCGAGTCGAGCAGCATGTAGATCATCACCGGCACCAGCATCGTGGCCGTGATGCGGTGTTGCTCGACCATGTCGAAGAACTGGTCCGGCGTGAAGCCGCGCGGCACGTAGAACGCACCGCCGCGCTGCAGCACCGGAATGAAGAACGCCGCCGCCGCGTGCGACAGCGGCGTGCAGATCAGCATGCGCAGGTCCTCGGGGAACTCCCACTCGGCCATCTGCAGCATGGTCAGGTACGCGCCGCCGCGCGCGGTCGACATCACGCCCTTGGGCTTGCCGGTGGTGCCTCCGGTGTAGATGATCGAGGTCACGTCGTCGGGGCGGATGTCGGGCGCGACCAGTGGCGCAGGAGTGAATCGCGCGGCGAGCTCGAGGTAGTCGTCGCCGGCCGCGCCGGGCCCGAAACCCAGCAGGTTCTTCAGCCCCGGCACGCGCTCGCGCAGTTCCGCGGCACGCTGATCGAACAGCGGTGCGTCGAAGACCAGCGTCTCGACGCCCGCGTTCTCCAGCACGTAGGCGTGGTCGTCGAGCGATCCCAGCGGGTGCAGCGTGGTGCCGCAGCAGCCCACGACCTGCATCGCCGCGAGGTTCGCCAGCACCTCGGGCCGGTTGCCCGACAGCACCGCGACGCGCGAACCCACGCCGATTCCGCGCGCCTGCAGCGCCTGCGCCATGCGGCTGGTCTGCGCGCGCATCTCGGCGTAGCTGAGCACGGTGTCGCCGATGAACAGGCAGGGACGGTCGTCCCAGCGGTTCAGCCCCTCGATGATCAGGTGCACCATCAGCGGGGGTTCGTGGACCAGGTCGATGCTCATGCGCGACGCTCCTCAGTGCCGCTCGAACTTCAGCACGGTCTTCCACCACAGCCCGGGCAGCAGCGTGTGCCAGATCTCGAGCAGCTTGGCCTCGCCCGGATAGATCGCCTTGCGACCGCGCTCGAACGCCGCCTCGATCTGGTCGACGATCTTCTCCGGGTCGCCGAGGCGCCCGCTCTTCTTCGCCTCGCGCAGGGCCTGCGCGGCGTCGGTCTCGATCGACTGGTTCACCAGCGGCGTGTTCACCGCCGGCGGCATCACCACCGCGATGCGCAGCGCCGTGTGGCCGAGCTCGTTCGCGAGTGTCTCGCCGACCACGTTGACGGCCGCCTTGGAGGCCGCATAGGCGCCGAGGTGCGGCGTCAGCGCAGTGGCCGACACCGAGCCGAACAGGATCACGTCGCCGCGGTTGCGCGCGAGCATGCCGGGCACCACCGCACGGATCAGGTGCAGCGTGCCGTAGTAGTTGACCTCGATCAGCCGCCGCGCCTGCTCGAGCGTGGTGTCCATCACCGCGTGGCTCGGCATGATGCCGGCCGCGTGCGTCAGCCGGTCGACCGGACCCAGTTCGCGCTCGACCTCGGCGACGCAGGCCTGCACCTGGTCCCAGTCGGCCACGTTGCAGCGCAGTGGCCGGATGTTAGGCGAACACGCGGCCGTCTCGGCCAGCGCCGATTCGTTCATGTCGAGGATCGCCACCTGCGCGCCGGTCGCCGCCAGCCGCAACGCCGACACCCTGCCCATGCCGCTGGCACCGCCGGTGACCAGCGCAACCTTGCCATTGAACGCCATGACCGGATCTCCTGAGGGTGGTCGACGGGAACGCCACAGAGTGTAACCAGCGTCGCGCGGTTTACGCAGCGCCCGCGCATGACCATTTGTTCAGGCGCTGCCGCCGGCCCACAATGGGCACCCATCACAACGCACAACCGTACAGCGGAGCAACATCGTGGCGTCGATCGGAGTGCTTTTCGTGTGCCTGGGCAACATCTGCCGCTCGCCGGCCGCCGAGGCGATCTTCGCCGAGCTCATCACACGCCGCGGACTCGACGCGCGGGTCCACGCGGATTCCTGCGCGACCGCGTCGTTCCACGCCGGCAAGGCGCCCGACCCGCGTGCGGTGGCCGCCGCCGGGCGCCTCGGCTACCGCATCGCACCGCGCCTGGCACGCCAGATCACCGACGCGGATTTCCGGCACTTTCGCTACCTCGTCGCGATGGATCGCAACAACCTGCATACACTGCAGGGCTGGGCTCCGCCGGATTTCACCGGCGAGATCGAGCTGCTGACGCGCTACTGTGCGGACGCCGCCGGACAGGACGTCGCGGATCCCTTCTACGGCTCCGCCGAGGCCTTCGACGACACGCTGGCGCTGATCGAGCGCGGCGTCGGCGCACTGCTCGAGCAACTCTGCCGGCGGCATCGGCTATAATGCCGCGCCCCGCGTCGGGGCCAGCATCCCCTGAGGCACCGTGGTAGCGCCGATGACCGACAGTACGCTCGAGAACCTGAACGTGGAACGGATCGAGGAGCTCGTGACTCCCGCCCGCCTCAAGGCCGAAATGCCGCTCACCCCCGCCATCGACGTCGCGGTGCGTCATGCGCGCGGCGTGGTGCGCGACATCCTCGACCGCCGCGACCACCGCCTGTTCCTGGTGGTCGGGCCGTGCTCGATCCACGATCCCGCGGCGGCGATGGACTACGCGCGGCGGCTGCGCGATCTCGCGCGCGAGGTCGAGGACACGCTGTTCCTGGTGATGCGCGTCTACTTCGAGAAGCCGCGCACCACCACCGGCTGGAAAGGCCTGGTCAACGACCCGCACCTGAACGACTCGTTCCGCATCGAGGAAGGCCTGCATATCGCACGCAAGCTGCTGATCGACATCGTCTCGCTGGGCCTGCCGGCGGCCACCGAGGCGCTCGACCCGATCTCGCCGCAATACCTGCAGGACCTGATCGCGTGGTCGGCGATCGGCGCGCGCACCACCGAATCGCAGACGCACCGCGAGATGGCGAGCGGCCTGTCGTGCGCGGTCGGCTTCAAGAACGGCACCGACGGCGGGCTGACCGTGGCGATCAACGCGCTCAAATCCGTGAGCAGCCCGCACCGCTTCCTCGGCATCGACAGCGCGGGCCAGGTCGCGGTGATCCACACGCGCGGCAACCGCCACGCCCACGTCGTGCTGCGCGGCGGCTCACAGGGGCCGAACTACGACTCCGTGCACATCGCGGTCTGCGAACGCGAGCTGGCCGCGGCCGGCGTACCGGCGAACATCGTCGTCGACTGCAGCCACGCGAACTCGAACAAGGACCACGCACTGCAGGCGCTGGTGCTCGACAACGTCGCCAACCAGATCCTCGAGGGCAACCGCTCGATCGTCGGCGCCATGCTCGAGAGCAACCTGGAGGCAGGCAACCAGCCGATACCGGCGGATCTGTCACAGCTGCGCTACGGCGTCTCGGTCACCGACGCCTGCATGGACTGGGCCAGCACCGGGCGCGCGATCCGCGCGATGCGCGAGAAGCTCCGCGAGGTGCTGCCGCAGCGACTCCCGCAGGTTCGGCCTGTGGCCGAACAATTCATGTCCGGGCACAGCCCGGACCTGCGCGGGTCATGACAATCCGACGATCTCGCCGGCGACGTCGAGGCCGATGCGTTCGGCGGCCGGCACGCGCGGCAGTCCCGGCATCGTCATGATGTCGCCGCACAGCGCGACGGCGAAACCGGCACCGTTGGCCAGCACCACGTCGCGCACGGTGACCGTGTGGTCCACCGGCGCGCCGAGCAACGCGGGATCGGTGGAAAAGCTGTACTGCGTCTTCGCGATGCAGACCGGGAACCGGCCCGCGATCGCGTCGTACTGGCGGAACTTGTCGCGGATCCTCTGATCGGCCACCACCTGCGCGGCGCCGTAGACCTGGCGCGCCACCGTGCACACCTTGTCCCACAGCGGCAGCTCGTCCTCGTACAGCGGACGGAACTGCGAGCGCCCGGAATCGGCCAGCGCGCGCACGGCGCGCGCGAGCGCCTCGGCGCCGGCACCGCCGTCACGGAAATGCGTCGTCTCGATGGCTTCGCAGCCCAGGCGCGCGCACTGGTCGGCGAGCAGCGCGATCTCGGCGTCGGTGTCGGTGTCGAAGCGGTTGATCGCCACCACCACCGGCACGCCGAACATGCCGATGTTGCGCACGTGCCGTGCCAGGTTCACGCAGCCACCGCGCAGCGCCTCGAGGTTCTCGCGCCCCAGGTCGTCGCGGCGCTGCCCGCCGTGCATCTTCAGCGCACGCACCGTCGCGACCAGCACCGCCGCGTCGGGATGCAGGCCGCCGCTGCGCGCGGTGATGTCGAAGAACTTCTCCGCGCCCAGGTCGGCGCCGAAGCCGGCCTCGGTGACCACGTAATCGGCCATCTTCAGTGCGCTGCGCGTGGCGATCAGCGAGTTGCAGCCGTGCGCGATGTTGCCGAACGGACCGCCGTGGATCAGGACCGGGTTGTTCTCCAGCGTCTGCACCAGGTTCGGCTGCAAGGCCTCGCGCAGCAGCACCGTCATCGCACCCGCGGCATTGAGTTCGCGCGCGTACACCGGCGACAGGTCGCGCCGGTAGCCGATCACGATGTTCGCGAGCCGCCGCTCGAGGTCGTGCAGATCGCGCGCGAGGCAGAAGATCGCCATCACTTCCGAGGCCGGCGTGATGTCGTACCCCGACTCGCGCACCAGTCCGTTCGTGGCGCCTCCGAGGCCGACACAGATGTCGCGCAGGCCGCGGTCGTTCATGTCGACCGTGCGCCGCCACGCCACGCGGCGCGGGTCCAGCCGCAGCGCGTTCGACCAGTAGAGGTGGTTGTCGATCATCGCGGCGAGCAGGTTGTGCGCCGCGCCGATGGCGTGGAAGTCACCGGTGAAGTGCAGGTTGATCTCCTCCATCGGGACCACCTGCGCGTAACCGCCGCCGGCGGCACCGCCCTTCATGCCGAAGCAGGGACCGAGGCTCGGCTCGCGCAGCGCGAGCAGCGTGCGCGCGCCGATGCGCGCCAGTGCGTCCGTGAGCCCGATCGCGACCGTCGTCTTGCCTTCGCCGGCCGGCGTCGGCGAGATCGCGGTGACCAGCACCAGCCTGCCGTCAGGGCGCCCCTGCAGCGAAGCGAGGAATTCGCGGTCGATCTTCGCCTTGTGGCGCCCGTACGGTATCAACGCATCGGCCGGGACAGCCACACGCGCCGCGACCTCGGCCACCGGCAGCATCCGGGCCGCGCGTGCGATCGCGATATGGCTGGGTAGTGCGATCGACATCGTGCAGCGCCTCCCGTCGTTCAGAACCGGTAGCGCAGCGCCATCATCAGCACCTGCGCATCGTAGTCCGGGCGCGCCCACGCGAAGCCGAGCGACGAAGCCGTGGTGGCCGCGGCCGGGCTCAGCAGCGTATCCCACGCCCAGTCCCGGGCGTCGCGCCGCTCCCACAGGTAGCGGCCGCTGATGTCGAGCCGCTCGCTGAGCCTCCAGGTGCCGCCGAGGCGCAGGCGCAGCAACTCGTCGTCCACGTCCGGCGTGGGGCCGGTCAGCAGCGCGATGCCGGCATTGCGGATCTCGCTCGACGCGTAGCCCGACTGCGTGTCGAGCAACGCGAACTCGGCCTCGAGGTCGAGCCGCCCCTCGATCGCCTCCCATTCGAGGTTGACGCCCAGGCTGCGCGCATCGTCGTCGCTGACCAGCAGCCATTCGGAGTACGGCACGCTGGTGCCGCCCATCTGGCGGCCGGTCTGGCGGATCTCGTACTCCTCGCGCCCGAGGTACGCCGACACCGACAGCGTGCTCGCCGGCGACCAGCTCACACCGAGGTCGGCGACGCGCGCGTCGCGGCTGTGCAGCCCGTAGGTCTCGTTGTCGAAGTCCTCGCGCACCACCTCGAAGGAACCGTACAGCGCGGTCGCGTGCCCCAGCTCGTAGTCGAGGTCGAGCGCGTAGACGTCCCGGCTGCGTTCGAGCAGGAAGAACGGCGTGGCGCGCCGCTGGCCGCCGCCCGGCGCGATGAACTCCAGCGTCTCGTCGCTGAGCGACGGATCGGTGAGCAGGTACTCGGCACGCAGCGCGAGCGACAGTGCGCCGAAGCGCGGCAGCTTCAGCTCCAGCCAGTAGCGATCGTCGTCGGTCGCGTCGGTGTACGATTCGAGATGCCCCAGCGGATCGAATGCCTCGCTGCCGCGATCGACCGCCTCGCGCTCGTAGCCGCCGCGCAGACGCGCGCGATTCGGGAAGCGATAACCGCCCTCGAGCGAAAAACCGCGCGTCTCGCGCTCGTAGACGTGGCTCGAATACCCGCCGGAGGCGGTGCCGGTGTAGCTCAGCATGGGCAGCGCGTAGGGATCATGTCCGGATTCCCGATCGCGGTAATCGATCTCGAGGCGGTAATCGAAGCGCGCAAACGGACGTCCGGCCAGCGAGAGCCGCAGCGAGCGCCGCTCGACCTCGCCGTCGAGCGAGTCGACCGGGCTGTCGGGATTCACCGTCGGGTGATAGACGGGGTCGATGTGCAGCGGCAGCAGCTGCTCGTCCTGTTCGCCACGGCTCCAGTCGACGAACCACGCCAGACGCGTGCCCCCGTCGAGCAGATACCCGCCGTCCGTGCTCAGGCGCAGCAGTTCGTTGTCCGGCCCGGTATCGAACTCTGCCAGCCCCAGCGGGCGCGCCGGCAGCGACCCGGCGTACTGCGCGTTGCGGTAGGCGAGGCGCCGGGCACCGTTGTCGAACTCGGACAGGTGCAACTCGAAGGTGCTGTGCAGCCGCTCGTCGGCGTAGTCGAGCCGGACAGTCGCCAGATCGGTGCGGTGATCGAGTGTCTCCGGCAGCAGCACCACACCGTAGAAACCCTGGTTGCCGCCCAGCGTGTCCTCGCCTTCCTTGCTCTGCGACTCGAAATCCAGCCGCAGCGTCCAGTGCTCGCCGAGGTGCTTGACGCCGTCGACACCGAGCACTTCACGGGTACTCGCGATGTTGTGGCCCGCGTACCAGGCCTCGTCGCGGATGCTCGTTCCGGGCACGAACCCCGCCGGCAGCGACAGCGTCGCGCCGCTCGCGGGGTACGGGTGGCGCGCGTCGCCGTACTCGATCTTCTCCACGCGGTCACCGCGGATCCCGAGCGCGAAATCTCCCTGCACGCCCCACGCCGCATCGAGCAGTCGCCCCTGCTGCGTATCGGCGTCGATGCGCCAGTACTGCGCGCTCGCCGGATCGCTGGCGCCCCAGCGGAGGCTGCCGAAGCCGAACGGTCCGTCGCTCTGCAGCGCGCCGTTCAGACCGCTGCCGTACTCGCCGAACTTGCCGTCGCCGTCGTCGGTGAACCCGATGCCGATCTCGACGTGGTTCGTGTAGTCGGCAGGAGGTGCGGCCGTCCCGTCCTCGAAGCCGTACTCGTCGGCCGCGTGCGCCACCGGCAGCAACGCGATGAGTGCCGGCACCACTACCCCCCGGCACAATCTCTGGCGTTCGCGTTTCATGGCGTGCCCCCCCCTGGTGTCAGCGACGGAACGTCTGTCCGGCCGGGTGATTGCTGCCGTGCACGGCGGTGTGGCAGTTCTGGCAGGCCTTGCCGACCACGCGATTGTTGGCGGCGAAGTTCGGATTCGCATAGACGGTTCCCGGATGCCGCGTATCGTTGTGGCACTGCTGGCACAGGAACGGCGAGCGCGCAACGAGCAGCGAGTCGTTGACCGAGCCGTGTGGATCGTGGCACTGGCCGCAGTCGTCCTGCACCGGTTCGTGCTCGAACAGGAACGGCCCGCGCTTCTCCGCGTGGCAGCGATAGCAGGTTTCGTTGACCGTGGCCTCGACCAGCATCTGCGGCCCCCGGCCACCGTGCGGCGCGTGGCAATCGGTACACGCGACCTTGCCCTCGCGCATCGGGTGGCGCGAGTACTTGTTCATCCCCGAGCGCAGTTCGCGGTGGCAGCCGACGCAGGCCTCCGCCTGCGCGCTGCGATCGAGCATGCGGTCGCGCGGCTCGTGCACGCGGTGGCAGTCGTTGCACGCCACGTCCGCGAGCTGGTGCTCGCTCGCCTGGAAATGCCGCTGGGCGCCGCTCGCATGACACGCGGTGCAGGCCTCGACACGGGCCGCGGCGGTCTCCGGCTCACGGCTGCCGAACGTCTGCGCGACGCGGAATGCGTGTTCGTCAGCGGCGTGCTCGGCTCCCGGCCCGTGACACGACTCGCAGCCGCGACCCGCCGCCGGCGAACGCGCGTCGCCCGCCATGCCGTGGGCACCCCGCAGCGCGGCGCCGGCATGCACATCGTCGTGGCAGGTGGTGCAACTGGCGGTACCGTCGCCGTAGGTGGTGGAGGCCGGCAGTTCCTCATGCACCGCATCGGCACACGCCGGCGGTGCCAACCCCGTCAGCGACAGCGCGAACGCCAGGATCGCGGCGGTGGAATGCTTCATGGACGACTCCCTGTGCCCGGGTGGTGCATCGACGTGTCGCGAGTGGCCACGCGCTAGGCGCCCGGCGCGACGATATCCGCCTTGCCGCCGCCGATCGCCAGCGATTTCGCGAAGCTGACCAGGTGCTGGCGTCCGCTGCCGCCCGTATCGTGCAGCGCGATGCCGAGGTGATACACCTTGCCGGCGGCCAGGGCGATCTGGCCCTCGCCAGCGGAGGCCAGCGGGCGGCTCAGCTCGGCGATCCAGCGCTCGCCCTCGCTGCGCATCACGGCGCCGTCGGCCAGCGGCTGGCGCAGCAGCGAGGCGAGCACGTAGCCACGCGCGCCCTGCCCCGTCGGCGCGACCTCCAGCAGTTCGAGGAACTCCCCGCGCGCCAGTGCCTGCGCGAGTTCGGCCGGCGGGCGCACGCTGGTCCCGCCGCCGCCCGGCGTGAGCTTGCTGCGCGAGGCGTTGAGGTACTTGCCGAGTCCGGCGCCGGCGTCGCTCGCCATGCCGGGCGCATCGTCGTGGCACGAGGCCCAGCAGCCGGCCTGCGCGGTGGCCTTCAACGTCGCATCCCCGAGCAGCAACGACACCGCCGGGGCCTTGCCGTGCAGCAGCGGGCCCGAGATCTGCAGATGCAGCCGGTCGCCGGCGAGCAGCGCGCGCACCTGCACCGTGACGGCGCTGCGCTCGCGGTACCCGTCGCGCTGCGCCGCACGCTGCCCGAGCCTCGCCGCGTCGTTGCGATGGCAGCCGCCACAGGGTGCGCCGCTGCGCATCTTCGCGGCCCCGCGATGCGATGCTGCCATCAGGGATTTCTCCCACGAGAACTGGCCCGGATAGAACAGTTGCACCTCGGCGACCGGTGCGCCGACCCAGTCGAGTGCCTGCGCCGGCGGCGCGAGCACGGCAGCGACCACGGCCAGCGCCGCGACGCCCAGCCACGAACCCATCGAGATTCCGGTACGCGTTTTCATCACGAACTCCCCGTCTGGACGGCCGACGGCCGTCCCGGGCTTCAATCTACGTGATGCGGCATCGCTGTCATTGATCCTGATCATGCCGGCGGCCGCGCCGGGGTCGCCCGGCGCGCACCGCCGCCCCGGGGGAATCAGGTGTAGTAGGCGTTGGTGCGGATCGAGTGGTCGGTGATGTCGCGCACTTCCTTCAGCTCGGGCAGCTTCTCGAGCAGGGTGCTCTCGACGCCGTGCTTCAACGTGGCGTCGATCATCCCGCAGCCCTGGCAGCTGCCGCCGAACTGCAGCACCGCGATGTTGCCCTCGAGCAGTTCGGCCAGCCGGACCTCGCCGCCGTGCGCGGCGAGCTGCGGGTTGACCTCGTTGTACAGGATGTAGTTGATGCGGTCCTCGAGCGGACTGTCGGCGCTCACCTGCGGCAACTTGGCGTTGGGCGCCTTGATCGTGAGCTGCCCGCCCATGCGGTCGGCCGCGTAATCGACCAGCGCGTCCTCGAGGAACGGCACGCTGCGCGCGTCGAACCAGGCCTCGAAGCCGTTGAACCGCCGGTGCTCGTCGTCGGTCTTGATGTCCGCATCGCGGCAATACGCGATGCAGGTCTCGGCACGCGGGGTGCCGGGGTCGTTGATGAACACGCGCACACCGCGCACCTCCGGATCCTGCTTCGACAGCAGGCCGACGAGGTATTCCTGGGCCGATTCCGTGATCGTGAGCATCTGCCTACCGTCCCCGCGCAAAAGCGACACGCAATATATTACTAATTTGCTCGGGTATTTGCGATACTCAACGTGAGGATTGCCGCTTCCCCGCTCCGCGCCGGGGCGGCTTTGTTACCATGCGGGGTTTGAAGCCGCCCGGCCCCCGCCACCCGTCCGGAACGCGCCACCGATGACCGATTCCAGCCAGACGCTTCGCGCCGCACTCGACCAGCGCATCCTCGTGCTCGACGGAGCGATGGGCACGATGATCCAGGCGCACCGGCTCGAGGAGGAGGATTTCCGCGGCGAGCGTTTCGCCGCGCACGCGCTGCCCTTGCGCGGCAACAACGACCTGCTGTCACTGACCCGCCCCGACATCATCGCCGCCATCCATCGCGCGTACCTCGAGGCCGGCGCCGACATCATCGAGACCAATACCTTCAATTCGACCGCGATCTCGCAGGCCGATTACGGCCTCGGCGCGCTGGTGCGTGAACTCAACGAAACCGGTGCGCGCCTGGCACGCCGGGCGGCGGACGAATTCACCGCGCGCGATCCGGACCGCCCGCGCTTCGTCGCCGGCGTGCTGGGCCCGACCAGCCGCACCGCCTCCCTGTCGCCGGACGTCGAGGATCCGGGGTTCCGCAACGTGCGCTTCGAGGAACTCGCCGCCGACTACCGCGTCGCCATCGAGGGCCTGGTCGCCGGTGGCGCCGACATCCTGCTCATCGAGACCGTCTTCGACACCCTCAACGCCAAGGCCGCGATCTTCGCCTGCGAGGAGTTCTTCGACGCGCACGGCCGGCGCTGGCCGGTGATGATCTCGGGGACGATCACCGACGCCAGCGGCCGCACGCTGTCGGGGCAGACCGCCGAGGCCTTCTGGTTCTCGGTGGCGCACGCACGGCCGCTCGCGGTCGGGCTGAACTGCGCGCTCGGCGCCGAGCAGCTGCGCCCGCACGTGCTGGCGCTGGCGAAGATCGCCGACACCGCGCTCAGCGTGCACCCGAACGCCGGACTGCCGGACGAGTTCGGCAACTACAACCAGGACCCGGCAACCATGGCCCGCATCATCGGCGAGTTCGCCGGGCGCGGGATGGTCAACATCGTCGGCGGCTGCTGTGGCACCACGCCCGCGCACATCCGCGCGATCGCCGAACGCGTGGCCGCGCTGGCGCCGCGCGCGATCCCGCCGCGACCGCACGCACTGCGGCTCGCCGGCCTGGAACCGCTGACGATCACCGCCGGATCGCTGTTCGTGAACGTCGGCGAACGCACCAACGTGACCGGCTCGGCGCGCTTCGCGCGGCTGGTCCGCGAGGGTGACTTCAGTGCCGCGCTCGAGGTCGCGCGCCAGCAGGTCGAGGCGGGCGCGCAGATCATCGACGTCAACATGGACGAAGCGATGCTCGACTCGCGCGCCGCGATGGTGCGTTTCCTCGAACTGGTCGCCGCCGAGCCCGACATCTGCCGGGTGCCGGTGATGATCGACTCCTCGAAATGGGAGGTCATCGAGGCCGGCTTGAGGGTGGTACAGGGCCGCCCGGTGGTGAACTCGATCAGCCTGAAGGAAGGCGTCGAGCCCTTCGTCGCGCAGGCACGGCTCGCGCTGCGCTTCGGCGCCGCGGTGGTGGTGATGGCCTTCGACGAACAGGGCCAGGCCGATACGCTGGAGCGCAAGATCGCGATCTGCACCCGCTCCTACCGCATCCTGGTCGACGAAGTGGGCTTCGCGCCCGAGGACATCATCTTCGACCCCAACGTGTTCGCGATCGCCACCGGCATCGAGGAGCACGCCAACTACGCGGTCGACTTCATCGCCTGCTGCCGCCACATCCGCGACCAGCTGCCCGGCGCGCTGGTCTCGGGCGGGATCAGCAACGTCTCGTTCTCGTTCCGCGGCAACGACCGCGTGCGCGAGGCGATCCACGCCGTGTTCCTGTTCCACGCGATCCGCGCCGGCCTCGGGATGGGAATCGTCAACGCCGGCCAGCTCGCGATCTACGACGAGATCGCGCCGGAACTGCGCGAACGCGTCGAGGACGTGGTGCTGAACCGCCGCGCCGACGCCACCGAGCGGCTGCTCGAGATCGCCGGCCAGTACGCCGGCGCCGGCGTCCAGCAGGCAGTCGAGGATCTGGAGTGGCGGTCGTGGCCGGTCGTGAAGCGGCTCGAGCACGCGCTGGTCAAGGGCGTCTCGACCTGGATCGAACAGGACACCGAGGAAGCCCGCCTGCAGGCGGCACGCCCGCTCGACGTGATCGAGGGGCCGCTGATGGCCGGCATGAACGTGGTCGGCGACCTGTTCGGCGAGGGCCGCATGTTCCTGCCGCAGGTGGTCAAGAGCGCACGCGTCATGAAGCAGGCCGTGGCCTGCCTGCTGCCGTACATGGACCGCGCCGACGGCGAGCGACGCAGCAACGGCAAGGTGCTGCTCGCCACCGTCAAGGGCGATGTGCACGACATCGGCAAGAACATCGTCGGCGTCGTGATGCAGTGCAACAACTTCGAGGTGATCGACCTCGGCGTGATGGTTTCCTGCGAACGCATCCTCGCCAGCGCGCGCGAGCACGCGGTCGACGTGATCGGCCTGAGCGGGCTGATCACGCCCTCGCTCGACGAGATGGTGCACGTGGCCTCCGAGATGCAGCGCCTCGAATTCGACATCCCGCTGCTGATCGGAGGCGCCACGACCTCGAAGGCGCACACGGCGGTGAGGATCGAGCCGGCCTACCGTGCCGGCCCCACCATCTACGTGCCCGACGCCTCGCGCGGCGTGACGGTGGTCTCGCAGCTGATGAGCCCCGAACAGGGTGCGGACTTCGTGGCGCAGCGGCGCGCCGAGTACGCGACGATCCGCGAGCGCAGCGCCGCCGCGGGCGAGCGCAAGCCGCTGCTGCCGTTCGCGGAGGCGGTGGCGAACGCGCCACGCTTCGACTGGGACGCGTATGCTCCACCGCGACCGTCGTTCACCGGCACGCGCGTATTCGGCGACGTCGCGCTGCAGGGGCTGCTGGAGACGATCGACTGGACGCCGTTCTTCATTGCGTGGGACCTGTCCGGCAAGTACCCGGCGATCCTCGACGACCCGCGCATCGGCAGCGCCGCACGCACGCTGTTCGACGACGCGCAGGCGATGCTGCGGCGCATCATCGACGAGCGGCTGCTGGTGGCGCGCGCCGTGGTCGGCTTCTGGCCGGCCGCACGCGCGGGCAGCGACGACGTGGCGCTGTTCGCCGACGAGTCACGCAGCGAGCGCATCGCCGCGCTGCACTTCCTGCGCCAGCAGCAGGCACACGCCGACGGCAAACCCAACCGCAGCCTCGCGGACTTCATCGCGCCGGCCGGCGGCCCGCCCGACTGGATCGGCGGCTTCGCGGTCAGCGCGGGCTTCGGCGCCGATGAACTCGCCGAACGCTTCCGCCGCGAGCACGACGACTACTCGGCGATCCTGGTCAAGGCACTGGCGGACCGGCTCGCCGAATCGCTGGCCGAGCACCTGCACCGCGAGGTGCGCCGCGTGCTGTGGGGCTACGCCGCCGACGAAGCGCTCGGCAACGACGAACTGATCCGCGAGCGCTACCGCGGCATCCGTCCCGCGCCGGGCTATCCGGCCTGCCCCGACCACACCGAGAAACGCACGCTGTTCCGTCTGCTCGATGCCGAGCGCGCGACCGGGATCCGGCTGACCGAGAGCTTCGCGATGCATCCGGCGGCTTCGGTCGCCGGTTGGTACTTCGCGCATCCCGAGGCGCGTTATTTCGCGGTCGGGCGCATCGGGTTGGACCAGCTCGGGGATCTGGCGGCGCGCAAGGGCGTCGAGGCACGCGAGATGGAGCGCTGGTTGCGGCCGAACCTCGCCGGGGCGTCCGTGGCGGCCATGGAGCTGCCGGCACCCTGAGCGTGTCCACAATATCGCGGATCATTATTTGGTTATAAAAAATCGGTTCTTTTATAGCTGTAAGCGTTTTGTTAACGTGCCCGCCGCCGTTCCGGCCCTTGCCCCTTGCGGGCGAGGAGGAATGCACGGCACCCAGACCCTGCCACCGGCCGAACCGCAACGATGTATCGATACGACGAACACGACCAGCGCATGCTCGACGAGCGCGTCCGCCAGTACCGCGGACAGACCGAGCGCTTCCTGCGCGGCGAGCTGAGCGAGGCGGAATTCCGCGCGCTCCGCTTGCGCAACGGGCTCTACGTGCAGCGGCTGGCGCCGATGCTGCGCATCGCGATCCCCTACGGCATGCTGGCCAGCCGGCAACTGCGCCAGCTCGCGCACATAGCGCGCCACTTCGACAAGGGCTACGCGCACTTCACCACCCGCCAGAACGTGCAGTTCAACTGGCCCCGGCTGGAGGAAGTGCCGGACATCCTGGCCGAACTGGCCAGCGTGCAGATGCACTCGATCCAGACCAGCGGCAACTGCATCCGCAACACCACCGCCGACCAGTTCTCCGGGGTCGCGCCCGACGAGGTCGAGGACGCGCGCCCGTACTGCGAGCTGATCCGCCAGTGGTCGACCTTCCACCCGGAGTTCAACTACCTGCCGCGCAAGTTCAAGATCGCGGTGTGCGGCTCGGTGGCCGACCGTGCGGTGGTGCGCGTGCACGACATCGGGCTGGTGATCGTGCGCGACGCCGGCGGCGCGACCGGCTTCGAGGTCATCGTGGGCGGCGGGCTGGGACGCACGCCGATGATCGGCACCACCATCCGCGAGTTCCTGCCGGCGCCCGAACTGCTCGGCTACCTCGAGGCGATCCTGCGCGTCTACAACCAGTTCGGCCGGCGCGACCACCTGTTCAAGTCGCGCATCAAGATCCTGGTCAAGGCGCTCGGCGCAGACGAGTTCCGCGCCCGCGTCGAGCGCGAATGGGAAACCACGCGCCGCACGGTGCCGCCGCTGACCGCGGCGCAGATCGAACGCGCGCGTTCGTATTTCACCGCCCCGCCCTACGAAGACATCGATGCGGCCGCCTGCGCCGGCGCGCTGGCCGCCGCGCGGGCCACCTCGCGCGCCTTCGACCGCTGGCTGCAGCGCAACGTGGGCGCGCACCGCGTCCCCGGCTACGCGATCGTGACGCTGTCGCTCAAGCGCACCGGCATCGCCCCCGGCGACGTGACCGACCGCCAGCTCGAGCTGGTCGCCGATCTCGCCGACGCGTACTCCTTCGGCGAGGTGCGGGTGACGCACGAGCAGAACCTGGTGCTGGCCGACGTGCCACAGCCGCGGTTGTTCGAACTGTGGGAGGCCGTGCGCGCTGCCGGCCTGGCCACGCCGAACATCGGCATGCTGACCGATATCATCTGCTGCCCCGGCGGCGATCTGTGCTCGCTCGCGAACGCGAAGTCGATTCCGGTCGCCGAGGCGATCCAGCGCCGCTTCGATGACCTGGACTACCTGCACGACCTCGGTGACATCGACCTCAACATCTCCGGCTGCATGAACGCCTGCGGACACCACCACGTCGCGCAGATCGGGATCCTCGGCGTCGACAAGAAGGGCGAGGAGTTCTACCAGATCTCGCTCGGCGGCAACCAGGGCACCGACGCCGCGCTCGGCACCATCCTCGGCCCCTCGTTCGCGCAGGAGGACATGCCGGAGGTGATCGGACGCATACTCGATCTCTACGTCGCGGAACGGCACGGCGACGAGAGTTTCCTCGAAACGTATCGCAGGATCGGCATCGAGCCGTTCAGGAAGGCAGTCTATGGCGCTTCTCATTAGGCACGGCGACATCGTCGCCGACGACTGGGTGCGGCTCGACGCGGAGTTCGACACCGCGGCGCCGCTGCCGCCCGGCAAGCTGCTGGTGCCGCTGTGCCTGTGGAACGCCCGGCGCGCCGAACTGGTGGCGCGCGACCAGCCGGTCGGCATCTGGCTCGCGAGCAGCGAGCATCCCGAGGCGATCGTCGATGCGCTCGAGGACATCGCGCTGGTGGCGATCGACTTTCCGGTGTTCAGCGACGGTCGCGGCTACTCCTACGCGCGCGTACTGCGCGACACCTGGGGTTTTGCCGGCGAGTTGCGCGCCATCGGCGACGTGCAGCGCGACCAGATCTTCCTGATGAAACGCTGCGGCTTCGACAGCTTCCAGATCCGCGCCGACCGCGACCCGACCGACGCGCTGGCGGGGCTCGAGGAGTTCTCGCTGGTGTACCAGAGCGCCACCGTCGATCCGCTCCCGCCGCTGCTGCAGCGCGAGGTCCGCCGCGGCGCCTGATATACTGCGCGCCGCGCGTATGACCGGGCAGCACGCCGTTGGACCACTCGACCGTCACCTTCTCGTTCTTCCTGATCTTCACCGGTGCGTCCGTGTTCGCCTCGGTTGCGCTCTACACGCGCCAACCGCTGCTGATCGCCTATATCGCGCTCGGCGCGCTGATCGGTCCCTACGGCCTCGGGCTGATCACCAACCTCACGATGTTGCAGGACATCGCGCACATCGGGATCATCTTCCTGCTGTTCCTGCTCGGGCTGGACATGCAGCCACGCGCACTGCTGACCACCATGCGCAACTCCACCGTGGTCGCGCTCGCCAGCTCGCTGTGCTTCGCGCTGGTCGGAGCGGCGGCGGCGGCAGCAGCCGGCTTCACGCGCACCGAGGCACTGATCACCGGTATCGCGATGATGTTCTCGAGCACGATCATCGGCATCAAGCTGCTGCCGACCACCGTGTTGCACCACCGCCACACCGGCGAACTGATGGTCGGCTTGCTGCTGCTGCAGGACATGATCGCGATCCTGGTGCTGGTCGCGCTGATGGGAAGCCGGTACGGGGATTTCGAACCCGGCGCGCTGCTCGCCGCATTGATCGCGCTGCCGGTGCTGGTGATCGTCGCGGTGGCGCTGGTGCGCCTCGTGCTGATCCGGCTGATCCAGCGCTTCGACCGCTTCCATGAGTACATCTTCCTGCTCGCCATCGGCTGGTGCCTCGGGCTCGCCGAACTGGCCTCGCTGATGCGGCTGTCGCCCGAGATCGGCGCCTTCGTCGCCGGCGTCTCGATCGCGTCCAGCCCGATCAGCCAGTACATCGCGATCAGCCTCAAGCCGCTGCGCGACTTCTTCCTGATCCTGTTCTTCTTCTCGCTCGGCGGCAGCTTCGACCTCGGGGTGCTGGACCGCATCTGGCCGGCCGCGCTGGCGCTGTCGGCGGCGATGCTGGTGCTGAAACCGCTGGTGTTCCGCTTCCTGCTCGGGCGCCTCAGCGAAACCCCCGCGCTGGCCTGGGACGTCGGACTGCGGCTGGGGCAGAACAGCGAATTCTCGCTGCTGATCGCCTACATGGCGGCCGGCTTCGCGATGATCGGCAAGGAGGCCTCGCACCTGATCCAGGCGACGGCGATCCTGACCTTCGTCGTGTCGTCGTACATCGTGGTGCTGAACTGCCCGAACCCGATCGCGATCTCCGATCGGCTGCGCCGCGACTGATGCGGCGCCAACCGCGCCGGCGACACGAAATATTCATCATTCGCAGGCTTGATATTTGCACCCCGGAAACGCAATATCCGCGCCCACCCCGCCGACCGCCCTCCGGAGGACCAGGCAGAAATTGAAAGCCAACGGCAACTCGAACTGGACTCCGGCCGACGCGGCCGAACTCTACGGCATCCGCACCTGGGGCGCCGGCTACTTCGATCTGGCCGACGACGGCTCGGTGACGGTCAGCGTCACGACGGACGGCCAGCGTGTGGCAGTCGGCATCCCGGACATCATCGCCGGCATGCAGCAGCGCGGGCTACAGATGCCGGTGCTGCTGCGCATCGAGAACCTGCTCGATTCGCAGATCACGCTGCTCAACGAGACTTTTGCACGCGCGATCGCGAACCTCGGCTACCGCGGCTGCTACCGCGGCGTGTTCCCGATCAAGGTCAACCAGCAGTGCCAGGTGATCGAGGAGATCGCCCGCTTCGGCGCCAGCTACGGCCACGGCCTCGAGGCCGGCAGCAAGGCGGAGCTGCTGATCGCACTCGCCAGCCTCGACCCGGAAACCAGCCATATCGTCTGCAACGGCTACAAGGACGAGGAGTTCATCACGCTCGGCCTGCAGTCGCTGAAGCTCGGCTACCGCTGCACCTTCGTGATCGAGACCCCGACCGAGCTGCCGGTGATCCTGGAGTGCTCGCGGCGCATCGGCGTGCGCCCGATCCTCGGTCTGCGCGTGAAGCTCGCATCCAGGGTGGGCGGCTACTGGAACGAGAGCAGCGGCGACCGCAGCCTGTTCGGCCTCACGACCTCGCAGATCGTCGAGGTCGTCGATGCGTTGCGCGAGCAGGGCATGCTCGACTGCCTGCAGCTGCTGCACTACCACCTCGGCTCGCAGATCCCGAACATCCGTGACATCCGCAGCGGCGTGCTCGAGGCCTGCCGCTACTACGTGGACCTGGTGAAGGAAGGCGCCGCGCTCGGCTACCTGGACCTCGGCGGCGGACTCGCGGTCGACTACGACGGCACGCAGACCAATTTCGAGTACAGCAAGAACTACACCCTCGACGAGTACTGCTCGGACATCGTCGAGGCGATCATGACCACGCTCGACCCCGAGGGCATCCCGCATCCGGTCATCGTGACCGAATCGGGCCGCGCGACCGTCGCCTACTCCTCGGTGCTGCTGTTCAATATCCTCGACGTCACGCGTTTCGAGTCGGGCAACATCCCGGAAAAGATCGATCCCGCCGAGCATGAGCTGATCCGCAACCTGGCGGAGGTGCTGGCCAGCGTCAGCGTGAAGAACCTCCAGGAGTGCTACAACGACGCCGTCTACTACCGCGACGAGATCCGCGACCTGTTCAAGCGCGGCCAGATCCGCCTGCGTTCGCTGTCGCTGTCGGAGAGACTGTTCCTCGAGATCGTGCGCTCGATCGTGCGCGAATCGCAGGGTGCCAAGCGACTGCCGCCCGGGCTCGAGGGCCTCGAGGATTCGCTGTCCGACATCTACTACGGCAACTTCTCGGTGTTCCAGTCGCTGCCCGACGTGTGGGCGATCGAGCAGGTGTTCCCGGTGATGCCGGTGCACCGCCACCGCGAGAAGCCGACACGCCAGGCGATCATCGCCGACATCACCTGCGATTCGGACGGCAAGATCGATCGTTTCATCAATCCGCGCGGGCTGCAGAAGACGCTGCCGGTGCATCCGCTGCGCGAGGGCGAGCCGTACTACTTCGGGGTGTTCCTGGTCGGTGCGTACCAGGAGACGCTCGGCGACCTGCACAACCTGATGGGCGACACGCACGTGGTCAGCGTGCGCATCAACGGCGACGGCAGCTTCGACTTCGTGCGCGAGATGGGTGGCGACAGCATCGCCGACGTGCTGAGCTACGTCGAATACCAGCCGCAGCAGTTGCTCGAGCAGTTCCGGCGCACCGCCGAGCGCGCGGTGCGCAGCGGACGCATCGCGCCGGTCGAGCGGCAGAACCTGCTCGAGCTGTTCAGCGCGAGCCTGCGCGGCTACACCTACTTCGAGGACTGACACAGGAGCCTCCCCCATGGCGAAGGTGATCATCGTCGGCGCCGGCGGCGTCGGCCAGGTCGTGGCACACAAGTGCGCGCAGGTGCCCGAGGTGTTTTCGGAAATCGTGCTCGCGAGCCGCACCGAGGAGAAGTGCCGGCGCATCGCCGCGCAGATCGCGCGCCCGATCGCGACCGCCGCGGTCGACGCCAACGACGTCGCGGCGATGGCCGCGCTGATCCGTCGCGAGCGGCCTGAACTGGTCATCAACGTCGCGCTGCCGTACCAGGACCTGCCGATCATGGACGCATGCCTGGAGACCGGCGTCGATTACCTCGACACCGCGAACTACGAGCCGCCGGACGAGGCGAAGTTCGAGTACAGCTGGCAGTGGGCCTACCACGAGCGCTTCGCCGCCCGCGGCATAATGGGCCTGCTCGGCAGCGGCTTCGACCCCGGCGTGACCAACGTGTTCACCGCCTGGCTGCACAAGCACGAGTTCGACGTGATCGACGAGCTCGACATCATCGACTGCAATGCCGGCGAGCACGGGCAAGCGTTCGCGACCAACTTCAACCCCGAGATCAACATCCGCGAGGTCACCGCGCGCGGGCGCTTCTGGGAACACGGCGCGTGGCAGGAAACCGATCCGCTGGCGGTGGCGCGCACCTTCGATTTCCCCGAGGGCATCGGCCCGAAAAAGATCTACCTGATGTACCACGAGGAACTCGAATCCCTGGTGAAGCACTTCCCGTCGGTGAAGCGCGCGCGTTTCTGGATGACGTTCTCCGACAACTACCTGAACCACCTGCGGGTGCTGCAGAACGTCGGCATGACGCGCATCGACCCGGTGCTCTACAACGGCCAGGAGATCGTGCCGCTGCAGTTCCTCAAGGCCGTGCTGCCCGATCCCTCGAGCCTGGGACCGCTGACGAAGGGGCGCACCTGCATCGGCTGCCTCGCGCGCGGCAGCAAGGACGGCAAGCCGAAGACCGTGTTCGTCTACAACATCTGCGACCACGAGGCCTGCTATCGCGAAGTGCAGTCGCAGGCGATCTCCTACACCACCGGCGTGCCGGCGATGATCGGCGCGAAGATGATGCTGACCGGCCGGTGGCGCGGCACCGGCGTGTTCAACATGGAGCAGTTCGACCCGGATCCGTTCATGGAAGCGCTGAACATGCACGGCCTGCCCTGGCAGGTGATGCGCCGCGACGATCGCCTCGACTGAGGTGCCACGGATGCGCCACTTCGCGCGTTTCGATCCGCGGCGCGTGCCGTCGCCCTGTTTCGTGGTCGACGAGGTCGCGCTCGAGGAGAACCTGCAACTGCTCGCGCACGTGCAGCGCGAGAGCGGCGCGAAGATCCTGCTCGCGCTGAAGGCGTTCTCCATGTACAGCCTCGCGCCGCTGGTGCGCCGCTACCTGCCCGGCACCTGCGCCAGCGGCCTGCACGAGGCGCGCCTGGGACGCGAGGAATTCGGCGGCGAGGTGCACACTTTCTGTGCCGCGTTCACCGCCGCCGATCTGCGCGCGGTACTCGGGATTTCGGACCACGTGGTGTTCAACTCCTGCGGCCAGCTCGATCGCTTCGCCCCGCTGCTGGAACAAGCCCGGCTGCAGCGCCCGGGGCTGAAGTTCGGCATGCGCATCAACCCGGAACACTCGGAAGGGGCGGTCGCGCTCTACGATCCCTGCGCGCCGGGCTCGCGCCTCGGCGTGCCGCGCTCGCAATTCCACGGCGAGCGGCTCGACCTGCTGAGCGGGTTGCACTTCCACACGCTGTGCGAACAGGACCTGCCGCCGCTGGCGCGCACGATCGCCGCGGTCGAGCAGAAGTTCGGCGACCTGATCCCGCGCATGCAGTGGATCAATTTCGGCGGCGGCCACCACATCACGCGGCCCGGCTACCAGGTCGGGGAACTGATCCGCCTGATCCGGGATTTCCGCGCACGCCACGGCGTCGAGGTCTATCTGGAGCCCGGCGAGGCGATTGCCTATCACTGCGGCGTGCTCGTCTCCGAGGTGCTCGACCTCGGCTGGAACGGCATCGACCAGGCGATCCTCGACACCTCGGCCACCTGCCACATGCCCGACGTGATCGAGATGCCGTATCGGCCCATGATCACCGGTGCCGGCGCCGAGGGCGAGTTCGACCACCTGTACCGGCTGGGCGGCCAGACCTGCCTGGCGGGCGATGTGATCGGCGACTACGCGTTCCCCGAGCCGCTCGCGATCGGCCAGCGGCTGGTGTTCGAGGACATGGCGTACTACACGATGGTCAAGACCAGCACCTTCAACGGCATCAACCTGCCGTCGATCGCGATCTGGAATTCGCGAAGCGACGAGCTGCGCGTGGTGCGCCGCTTCGGATACGAGGATTTCCGCAGCCGGCTGTGAGCGGGGTTCCGCCGGTGGCCAGACCATGTCCGCGCAAGTTCGGCCTGCGGCCGAACGATGTCCGGGCACAGCCCGGACCAACGGGAACGTGTCCGGTTGCAAACCGGACCTACGGTCGGGCGTTCCCGTAGGTTCGGCCTGCGGCCGAACGATGTCCGGGCACAGCCCGGACCTACGGGCCGTCCGGGCACAGCCCGGACCGGGCCGTCCGGGCACAGCCCGGACGGCTCCGCATCAGGACCTCAAAGCATCGACTCGAGTTCGGGGACGGCCTGGAACAGGTCCGCAACCAGACCGTAGTCGGCCACCTGGAAGATCGGCGCGTCCTCGTCCTTGTTGATCGCGACGATGACCTTCGAGTCCTTCATGCCGGCCAGGTGCTGGATGGCACCGGAGATGCCGACCGCGATATACAGGTCCGGTGCGACGATCTTGCCGGTCTGCCCCACCTGGTAGTCGTTCGGCACGTAGCCCGCGTCGACCGCCGCGCGCGAGGCCCCGACCGCGGCGTTCAGCTTGTCGGCCACCGCCTCGAGCAGCTTGAAGTTATCGCCACTCTGCATGCCGCGGCCTCCGGAAACCACGATCCGCGCCGCCGTCAGCTCCGGACGGTCGGACTTCGCGACCGCCTCCCCGATGAAACGCGCGAGGCCGGACTCCTTGACTGCCGCCACCGCCTCGATCGCCGCGTTGCCGCCCTCGGCGGGCACCGGATCGAAACCGGTGGTGCGCACCGTGATGACCTTGCGCGCGTCGAGCGCCTGTACGGTCGCGATCACGTTGCCGGCGTAGATCGGGCGCTGGAAGGTGTCGGGCGACACCACGGCCGTGATCTCGGAGATCTGCGCGACGTCGAGCAGCGCGGCCACGCGCGGCATCACGTTCTTGCCGTTGGTCGTCGCCGGCGCGAGCACGCAGTCGTAACCGGCGCCGAGTTCGGCGATCAGCAGGCTCATGTTCTCGGCGAGCTGATGCGCGTAGGCCTCGTTGTCGGCCACCAGCACCTTGGCCACGCCGGGGATGCGCGCGGCTGCCGCAGCCGCCTCGGCGCAGCCGCCGCCGGCCACGAGCACGTGGATCTCGCCACCGATCGCCTGCGCCGCGGCGACGGCGCTGCGGGTGGCGGGCTTCAGTTCGTTGTTGCCGTGTTCGGCAATTACCAGGATGCTCATCAGATCACCTTCGCCTCGTTACGCAGTTTTTCCACCAGTTCGGCAACCGAACCGACCTTGATGCCGGCCTTGCGCTCGGGCGGCGGGGTGACTTTCAGCACCCGCACGCGCGGCGCGACGTCGACGCCCAGTTCGGCGGGCGTCAGCGTGTCGAGCTGCTTCTTCTTGGCCTTCATGATGTTCGGCAGCGATGCGTAGCGCGGCTCGTTGAGTCGCAGGTCGGTGGTCACGACGGCCGGCAGCTTCAGTTCGATCGTCTGCAGTCCGCCGTCGATCTCGCGCGTGACGCGCGCCGAGCCGTTCTCGATCACGAGTTCCGACGCGAACGTCCCCTGCGACATGCCCGCCAGCGCGGCCAGCATCTGACCGGTCTGGTTGTTGTCGCCGTCGATCGACTGCTTGCCGACGATGACCAGCTCCACGCCTTCCTTCTGGACCACGGCGTTGAGCAACTTCGCGACCGCCAGCGGTTGCAGTTCCTCGGTGGTCTCGACCAGGATGCCGCGGTCGGCGCCGAGCGCCAGCGCGGTGCGGATCTGCTCCTGCGCGGCCTTGTCACCGAGCGACACCGCGATCACTTCGGTGGCCACGCCCTTCTCCTTAAGTCGCACGGCTTCTTCGACCGCGATCTCGCAGAAGGGGTTGATCGACATCTTCACGTTGGCCAGGTCGGCGCCGGTGCCGTCGGCCTTGGCGCGAACCTTCACGTTGTAATCCACTACGCGTTTTACCGCTACGAGAACTTTCATGGACTCTCCGGTTGCTCGGAAACAGGGTTGGTGGGAATCCCGGCGGATCGATGCGCACACGCCGCCCGGTGCAAAGCCGCGGTATTGTCGGCAGATGCACCAGGCAGGTCAATAGCCATGGAACCCCGCTAAATGTGCAGAATCGTTCGAAAAAACGCGCTCGCGCGAGGGTTTCCGCGCACTGCCGCGCAACCGCGCGCGCGCACTGTGCGCGCGGCTTTTGCTTTGCAATCCCGCGGCCCCTCGTGTATCGTTCGCGCCCATTCGCAAGTCTTTGTAGTCCAAACGTTTTTTGGAGTTCCGCCGTGACCAGAGAATCCATGGAATACGACGTCGTCATCGTCGGCGCGGGCCCCTCGGGCCTGGCGGCGGCATGCCGCTTGCGCCAGCTCTCGATCGACCTCAGTGTCTGCGTCGTCGAGAAGGGTTCGGAGGTCGGCGCGCACATCCTCTCGGGCGCGGTGTTCGAACCCACCGCGCTGAACGAACTGTTCCCCGACTGGAAGGAACAGGGCGCCCCCCTCAATACGCCGGTGCAGGGCGACGAGATCTACGTGCTGCGCGACGAGCAGAAGTCGGTCCGCGTCCCGGGCGCACTGATCCCCAAGACGATGCACAACGAAGGCAACTACATCATCAGCCTCGGCAACCTCTGCCGCTGGCTGGGGCAGCAGGCGGAAAACCTCGGGGTGGAGATCTATCCCGGTTTCGCCGCGGCCGAAGTGCTGTTCCACGACGACGGGCGCGTCAAGGGAGTCGCCACCGGCGATGCCGGCGTCTCGGCCAGCGGCGAGCACAAGGACAGCTACACGCAGGGCATGGAACTGCACGCGAAGTACACGCTGTTCGCCGAAGGCTGCCGCGGACACCTCGGCAAGCAGCTGATCGAGCGTTTCGGACTCGACAAGGGCCGCGGCACGCAGCATTACGGCATCGGCATCAAGGAGCTGTGGGAGATCCCGGCCGCCAGGCACCGCCAGGGCCTGGTGATCCACAGCGCCGGCTGGCCGCTGGCGCAGAACGGCGCGCACGGCGGCGGTTTCCTGTACCACATCGAGGACAACCAGGTCTCGCTCGGCCTGATCACCGATCTTGGCTACAGCAACCCGTTCCTGAGTCCGTTCGAGGAATTCCAGCGCTACAAGCAACATCCGCTGATCCGCCAGTACCTCGAGGGCGGCAAGCGCATCGCCTACGGCGCGCGCGCGATCACCAAGGGCGGACCACAGGCGCTGCCGCGCATGAGCTTCCCGGGCGGGCTGCTGATCGGTTGCGACGCCGGCACGCTGAACTTCGCCAAGATCAAGGGTTCGCACACCGCGATGAAGAGCGGGCTGGTCGCCGCCGAGACGGTGCACGCCGCGTTGACCGGCGAAGGCCGCGAGGGCGAGGAGTTGTCCGGCTTCACGGAAGCGTTCATGGCCTCCTGGGCGGGACGCGAACTGCACCTGCAGCGCAACTTCGGGCCGGCGCAGCACCGCTTCGGCAACATCCTCGGCTCGGCATACGCCTTCGTCGACATCAACCTGTTCAACGGCAAGCTGCCGTGGACCTTCAGCGACGATGCACCCGATCACGAACAGCTGGAGCCGGCAGCGCAGGCGAAGCGCATCGAATACCCCAAACCCGACGGCGTGCTCAGCTTCGACCGCCTGTCCTCGGTGTTCCTGTCGAACACCAACCACGAGGAAGACCAGCCCTGTCACCTGACCTTGCGCGATCCGGAGGTTCCGATCCGCCACAACCTCGCGCTGTACGACGAGCCGGCCCAGCGTTTCTGCCCGGCCGGAGTCTACGAGATCGTCGATGCGGCGGGTGGCGGCAAGCGGCTGCAGATCAACGCGCAGAACTGCGTGCACTGCAAGACCTGCGATATCAAGGATCCGACGCAGAACATCGTCTGGGTGACGCCCGAGGGCGGTGGCGGTCCGAACTACCCGAATATGTGATTCACCGGCCGGGGCGACGGCGAGCCGTCGCCCGCGCTCAGGACGCGGTGGATTCCAGCGCGAAGAACCGGCCGCCACTGTGGATTCCCGCCACGCCGTCGGCGTTGGTGCGTGCCAGTTCCGCCAGCCGGTAGAACACGTTGCGGTGTACCAGCGCCGGCAGCGAGTCGCGCGTCGTCTGGTACGCCCGCACCTCGCCGCGCGCGGCGTCCTCGCACAGATACAGCGGATGCCCGGCGCCGAGCGCGAATCGCTCGCCCAGGTTGGTGACGAACACGATCTGCGCCGCCTCGCCTTCACCGGTGGATTCCATGTCGACGATCACGAACGGCGCATCGTCCACGTCGACGCGCAGCGTCTGCTCCGGCGTGACCAGCACGTAGCGGCCGTCGCGACAAGCGAGCATCGAGGCGAACAGGCGCACCATCGACTCGCGCTGCACCACGCTGCCGCGATAGCGCCACACGCCGTCGCGATCGATATGGAATTCGGCCGGGCGCGCCACCACGGAATCCGTTGCCGAACCGCGACCGTCACCCGTCTCAGCAGCGCGGCGGCGGGATCAGGCGCACATTCACTACGCCCTCCACCGCCCGGATCTGTCCCAGCACCTCGTCCGCCGGCGAACCCTCGACGTCGATCAGGTTGTACGCGATGTCGTCGCGGCTGCGGTTGAGCATGTCGACCACGTTGCTACCGCCGGCGGCGAGGATCGACAGGATGTTGCCGAGCATGCCGGGCTTGTTGCGGTTGGTGATCGCGAGGCGGCAGCCGCCGGTGCGTTCGAGCTCGAGCGCGGGGAAGTTCACCGAATTGCGGATGTTGCCGTGCTCGAGGAAGCCGCGCAGCTGGTCGGCGGCCATCATCGCGCAGTTCTCCTCCGCCTCCCCGGTGCTGGCGCCGATGTGGGGCATCGACAGCACGTCCGTGCGACCGAGCAGCCGCGGATGCGGGAAATCGGTGATGTAGCGCGCGAGGCGTCCCGAATCCAGCGCCTGCACCACGGCGTCGACGTCGACGATCTCGTCGCGCGCGAAGTTGAGCAGGCAGCTTCCCTTGCGCAGCGCCGTGATGGTCTCCGCGTTGACCAGGTTGCGCGTCGACTCGAGCACCGGCAGGTGCAGCGTGACGAAGTCGGCACGCTGGAACAGCGAGCCGAGGTTCTCCATGCGTCGCACCTCGCTCGGCAGACGCCAGGCCGCCTCGACCGACAGTGCCGGATCGTAGCCGATCACTTCCATGCCCAGGCCGAGCCCGAGCCGCGCGACCTTGCTGCCGATCGCGCCCAGACCCACCACGCCGAGCGTCTTGCCGCGCAGTTCGTTGCCGGCGAAACGCTTCTTCTCCTTCTCGAGCAGCGCGCCCATCTCGGCCGCCGGCATCTCGGCCGACAGCGAATTCACGAACGCGATGCCGTCGACGATGCCGCGCGAGGCGAGCAGCAGCGCGGCCGCCACCAGTTCCTTGACGGCGTTGGCGTTCGCGCCCGGCGTGTTGAACACCGGAATGCCGCGCGCGGTGCACGCACCGACCGGAATGTTGTTGTAGCCGGCACCGGCACGCGCGATCGCCTTCACCGACTCGCCGATCTCCGCCTCCGCCAGCTTGTGCGAGCGCAGCAGGATCGCATCGGGGTGCCCGATCTCGCTCGCCACCTCGTAGCACTCGCGGCTGAAGCGCTCGAGCCCGCGCACGGAAATCTGGTTGAAGGTGCGGATCCTGAACATTCCGGTCTCTCCCTTGTTGCTGGCCGCGTGACGGCCGTGGTGCCTCGAAGGGGCGCTATTCTAGCTCAGCGCGTCGCACCGCCCGATGCCCGATTGCCGGTAATCCGTCGACTGCGCAGCAGGCACGGAACGTCGAGCGCGCACCAGTCGCGCTGCGGCACGATGCCGAACCAGCGCGGATCCTCCGCCACCGTCGCCGCGGGCGCGCGCAATGCCAGCGCCGCGCTGTACGGACCGGCGAGCCGATGACACCAGAAGCGCCAGCGCACCGGGTCGGGCTCGAGCGCGGCCGTCGCCGCGAAGTCGAGCCGTGCACCGGCGCGATCGAAGCCGAAATGGAAATCGGCCAGCGAACGCGCGAGCCCTTCGCCGGTGGCCTTCACGAAGGCCTCCTTCAGCGTCCAGATGTCGTAGAACTCCTGCTCCAGCTCCGGCTCCGCCAGCCCGGCCAGCCGGGTGGCCTCGGGCGCGGCGAAGTTGCGCTGCGCGAGTCCGTGGAAATTGCGCGCCGGCCGGTGGAACTCGATGTCGGTGCCGGTGAGCTCGCAGCCCGCGCTCACCGCGAGCAGCGCGCGCGAACCGCTGTGCGAAAGGTTGAAATCCGCATCCAGCGCGTCCGGGCCCGACTCCAGCGCGGGCTTGCCGTGCACGCCGGTAACGAAACGCCACGCCGCGGGCGCGGCGCCGCCGTAGAGCGACAGCACGCTGCGCAGCAGCGCGTGGGAGACCAGGAAGCGATGACGGTCGCCCGCGAACACGAGGCGCTGCATGCGCGCGAGTTCGTGGGCGTCGAGCAGCGCGCGATACTGCGCCAGCAAGTGCGGATCACGGATCGCGTCGCTGTCGCACAACCACAGATGCGCCGACCCCGGCGCCGGCAGCGCAAGCGGCGCGGTGCGGGCGTCGCGCGTCAGAACAGTTCCACCGATGCCACGGCGCGCAGGTGCTGCTGGTAGTGCCCGGCGCTCTCGATGCCGTGCGAGCGCCGGAACACTCCGGTCAGCAGACGGCGCTGCTCGGCCGGCAACCGCGCCAGTTCCCCGTCACGGAAGTCGTCGAAGGCGAACACCAGCACGTCACCGTTGCCACTCACGACCTTGCCGTGCCCGGTGCCTTCGGCGCTGCGCGGGGTGTCGAACAGTGCCTTGCCGAGCTCTTCCGGTACCTGCGGGGCACCGCGCATATAGTCGGGCTCGGCCTTCCACTCGAGGCCATTGGCGCTCGCGAGCGCCTCGACGCCCTGCCCGCCGGCGAGTGCGGCGAGCAGTTCGTCGGCTTTCGCCTCGGCCTGTTCGCGCACCATCGCTTCTCGCAACAGCGTGCGGATGCGCTCGGCGACCTCGGCGAGTTCCTGCTCCCGCGCCGGTTCGTGGGCCGCGCGCCGCAGCACGATCGCGTGATCGTCACCGATGTCGATGCGCTCGCTGTTCTGCCCCTCCTCCAGCACGTCCTTGCCGAAGGCAGCGGCGATCACGCGCGCATCGGCGAACACACCCTCGCCTCCGCGGCGACCGAACGCCGGGCTGCTGCGCACCTCGAGTCCGAGTTCGCGCGCGGCCTCCGCCAGATCGTCGGAATTGAACGTCAGATCGGCCAGCTTCTCGGAGCGCTCGACGAACATCGGCTCGGCGGCCGCCCTCTGCAGCTCGCTTTCGATCGTCGCGCGCATCTGGTCGAACGGCGGCGCCTGCTGGCGGCGCACTTCGAGCAGTTTCACGAGGTGCCAACCGGAGGAGGTCTTGACCGGCTCGGAGATGCCTCCGGGCTCGAGCGCCTTCAGCGCGGCCTCGAACTCGGCCGGGAATGCGTCACCGCTCGAAAATCCCAGGTCCCCGCCATCGGTCGCGGAACCCAGGTCTTCGGAGTTCTCGCGTGCCAGCTGTGCGAAGTCCTCGCCGGCTACTGCACGCTCGCGCAGCGCCGCGAGTTTCGCGCGTGCCGCGTCTTCCTGCGTGGCAAGCATGATGTGCGCGGCGCGCCGTTCCTCCGCTCCCTCGAACGCCGTCGTCCGCCGTTCGTACTCCTCGCGCAACGCCTCGTCGGCGACCGGCTGGTACAGGTCGGCGAGACGGATCTCGAGGTACTCGACGCGCACCGTCTCCTCGGTGCGGAACTCGGCACGGTTCTGCTCGTAGTACGCCGCCACGCGCTCCTCGGGCACCGCGATCGAGGCGTCGGCGGCGGGCACCGGCACGATCAGCCAGCGCGCATCGAGCGACTGCTGCGTGAGGCGAGCGACGCCCTCCAGTTCGGTCACGGTGACGAACTCGCTTGCCTCGACGCCGGACATCAGCTGCGACACCAGCATGTCCTCGCGCAGCAGGCTCTTGAACTGCGCCGGGCTCATGCCGCTGCCGGCCAGCAAACCCTGGAAACGCGCCTGCGAGAACTCGCCGTTCTCGTGAAAGCTCTCGTTCTCGACGATCAGCTGGTTCAGCATCGCCTCGCCCACGTGCAGACCGGCGCGCTCCGCGGCCGCGAGCATCAGGCGGCGCTCGATGAGGGACTCCAGCACCGGCGCACGCAGGCGCGACTCCTCGAGCAGCGAGGCATCGACGCGATCCTGCATCTGCCCAAGCAACCGGCGCCGCTCGAGCTCGATGCCCTGCGCCAGCTCCGGCTCGGTGATCGCCTCGCCGTCGACCTTCGCCACCTCGGGCACGCCACCGGTGAAAAAGGCGTCGATCCCGAACAGCGCGAACGGCACGATGATCACCGCGATGATGATCTTCGCAAGCGTGCCCTGTACGTTGTCACGGATTTTCTGCAGCATCGTCGCCTTTCCCGTGCGCCGATGGCTCAGGCGATCGCGTCGCGGAACATCTTGCCGGGCTTGAAGCTCGCACTGCGGCCCGCCGCGATAAGCATCGGCTCGCCGGTCTTCGGATTGCGGCCCTGGCGCTCGGCGCGCTGCTTCACGGCGAAGGTGCCGAAGCCGACCAGCGCGACCTGGTCGCCGTCGCGCAGCGCACCGACGATGCCTTCCAGCGTGGCGTCGAGCACCCGCGCTGCCGATGCCTTGGAGATATCGGCCTTGTCCGCAATCAGATCCACGAGTTCAGCTTTGTTCACGGAATTACCCCAGGTTGGATTCGTGTGACCGGGCGGGCGCCCGGGCGTGTCGCGCAGCGCGAGGGACGCGGAGTGTACACCAGCGGCGCAGCGAACGGTCAAGCCGAGCCGCCTCCGGCCGTGAGGAAGCGGATCAATGCGTGTTGATCCGCCCCTGCTCGCCCGCACGCGCGGCTTCCTCGGCCTTCTCGCTCAGGGTCTTCCACTCCTCGTCGGAGACCGGCTCCGGCATGCGCTCGAGCGCGATGTCGAGCACCTGGTCGATCCAGCGCACCGGACGGATGTCGAGCGCGGCCTTGATGTTGTCGGGGATTTCCTTCAGGTCGCGCTCGTTCTCTTCCGGAATGATCACCTTCTTGATGCCGCCCCGATGCGCCGCGAGCAGCTTCTCCTTAAGCCCCCCGATCGCCAGCACCTGCCCGCGCAGCGTGATCTCGCCGGTCATCGCGACATCGGCACGCACCGGGATCCCTGTCAGCACCGAAACCATCGCCGTGCACATGCCGATGCCGGCACTCGGCCCGTCCTTAGGCGTCGCACCCTCGGGCACGTGGATGTGCAGGTCGTACTTCTCGTGGAAATCCGGGCGGATCCCGAGCGTCTTGGCACGACTGCGCACCACCGTCATCGCCGCCTGGATCGACTCCTGCATCACGTCGCCGAGCGAACCGGTCTTGACCTGGCGCCCCTTGCCGGGAACCGCCACCGCCTCGATCGTCAGCAGTTCGCCGCCGACCTGCGTCCACGCGAGCCCGGTGACCTGCCCGATCTGGTTGCTCTCCAGCGCCTCGCCGAAACGGTACTTCGGCACGCCGGCGAACTCCGCCAGATTGTCCGCATCGACCACCAGCCGCGCCTCGCCACGGCCGAGCGAGAGCTGCTTGACGCGCTTGCGACAGATCTTGGCGATCTGGCGCTCGAGCCCGCGCACCCCGGCCTCGCGCGTGTAGTTGCGCACGAGATCGCGCAGCGCGCCGTGTTCGAGCACGATCTCGTGCTCGCCGAGCCCGGTGTTGCGCATCTGCTTGGGCACCAGGTAGCGTTCGGCGATGGCAATCTTCTCGTCCTCGGTGTATCCGGGAATGCGGATCACCTCCATGCGGTCGAGCAGCGGCGGCGGAATGTTCATCGAGTTCGATGTGCAGATGAACATCACGTCCGAGAGGTCGTAGTCGACCTCGAGATAGTGGTCGTTGAAGTTGTGGTTCTGCTCCGGGTCCAGCACCTCGAGCAGCGCCGACGCCGGGTCGCCGCGATGGTCCATGCCCATCTTGTCGACCTCGTCGAGCAGGAACAGCGGGTTGCGCACGCCGGCCTTCGCGAGCTTCTGCAGGATCTTGCCCGGCAGCGAACCGATGTAGGTCCGGCGATGGCCGCGGATCTCGGCCTCGTCGCGCACACCACCGAGCGCCATGCGCACGAAGCGGCGGTTGGTCGCCCGCGCGATGCTCTCGCCGAGCGAGGTCTTGCCCACCCCGGGCGGCCCCACGAAACACAGCACCGGCCCCTTCACCTTGCCGATGCGTTTCTGCACCGCGAGGTACTCGAGGATGCGCTCCTTGACCTCATCCAGCCCGTAATGGTCCTTCTCGAGGATCTGCTCGGCGCGTCCGAGGTCGTTGCGCACCTTGCTGCGCTTCTTCCACGGCACGTTGACCATCCAGTCGAGGTAGCTGCGCACCACCGAGGCCTCGGCCGACATCGGCGACATCATCTTCAGCTTGTTCAGCTCGGCCAGCGCCTTGGTCTGCGCGTCGGCACTCATGCCGGCGGCGCGGATCCGCCGCTCGATGTTCTCGACCTCGTTCGGCGAATCCTCGAGCTCGCCGAGCTCCTTCTGGATCGCCTTCATCTGCTCGTTAAGGTAGTACTCGCGCTGGCTCTTCTCCATCTGCTTCTTCACGCGGCCACGGATGCGCTTCTCGACCTGGAACAGGTCGATCTCGCCTTCCATCAGCCCGATCAGGTGCTCGATCCGCTCGACGGTGGAGCCGATCTCGAGAATCTGCTGCTTCTGCGCGATGTCGAGCACCATGTGCGCGGCGATCGTGTCCGCCAGACGCCCCGGCTCGTCGATGCCGCCGAGCGCGCCGAGCACCTCGGCCGGCACCTTCTTGCCGAGGTTCACATACTGCTCGAAGCTGCGCATGCAGGTACGCACCAGCGCCTCGGCCTCGTCGGCAGGCACCGAGCGGGCACGTGCCGGCTGCACGCCGGCCTCGAGATAGCCGTCGCTTTCCTGCACCGCCGTGATCGTCGCGCGCACGCTGCCCTCGACCAGGACCTTCACGGTCCCGTCGGGCAGTCGCAGCAGTTGCAGCACCGTCGCGACGGTACCGACGCCGTAGATCTGTTCCTGCCCCGGATCGTCCTCCGCCGCGCTGCGCTGCGCGACCAGCAGGATCCGCTTGCCGGTTTCCATCGCCGCTTCCAGCGCGGCGATCGACTTCTCGCGGCCAACGAACAGCGGCACGACCATGTGGGGGAACACCACCACGTCGCGCAGCGGCAACAACGGCAGCACCAGCCGCCCACCAGTGAGGGGTTTCATCGGACTACTCCTTGCCCTGCCCGGGCCGGGTTCGGCGGCGAGGCGCCCGGTGCGCGGTCCGGGGCATCACTCCCCTGGCGCCGCCTTCGGCTGCACGTTCTGGTAAACCTTCAGCGGGGTGGACTCGCCCCGGATCACGGACTCGTCGATCACGACCTTGCTCACGTCGCGCTCGGACGGGATGTCGTACATCGTGTCGAGCAGAACCGACTCGAGGATCGAACGCAGCCCGCGCGCACCGGTCTTGCGCGCCAGCGCACGCTCCGCGATCGCCCGCAGCCCGTCCTCCCGGAAGTCGAGTTCCACACCCTCCATGTCGAACAGCTTGCGGAACTGCCTGGTGAGCGAATTCTTCGGCTCGGTGAGGATCTGGATCAGCGCCTCGCCGTCGAGTTCGTCGAGGGTGGCAATCACGGGCAGGCGCCCGACGAACTCCGGGATCAGTCCGTAGCGGATCAGGTCCTCGGGTTCGAGTTCGCGCAACAACTGGCTGACGTTCTTCGCCTCGTCCTTGCCCTTGACCTCCGCCGAGAATCCGATGCCGCTCTTCTCCGAGCGGTCGCGGATGATCTTCTCGAGCCCGGCGAAGGCGCCGCCGCAGATGAACAGGATGTTCGAGGTATCGACCTGCAGGAACTCCTGCTGCGGGTGCTTGCGACCGCCCTGCGGCGGCACCGAGGCCACCGTGCCCTCGATCAGCTTCAGCAGCGCCTGCTGCACGCCCTCGCCGGAGACGTCGCGCGTGATGCTCGGGTTCTCGGACTTGCGCGAGATCTTGTCGATCTCGTCGATGTAGACGATGCCCATCTGGGCCTTCTCGACATCGTACTCGGCCTTCTGCAGCAGTTTCTGGATGATGTTCTCGACGTCCTCGCCGACGTAGCCGGCCTCGGTCAGCGTGGTGGCGTCGGCGATCGTGAACGGCACGTCCAGCAGCCTCGCCAGCGTCTCGGCGAGCAGCGTCTTGCCGCTGCCGGTGGGGCCGACGAGCAGGATGTTGCTCTTGCCGAGTTCGACGTCGTCGCGCTGGCGGTCGCCCTCGCGCAGGCGCTTGTAGTGGTTGTACACGGCCACCGACAGCACCTTCTTCGCGTGCTGCTGCCCGATCACGTACTCGTCGAGGATCTGGCAGATCTCGCGCGGCTTCGGCAGCTTGCTGCGCGAGGAATCGCCAGCGGTTTCCTGGACCTCCTCGCGGATGATGTCGTTGCACAGGTCGACGCACTCGTCGCAGATGAACACCGACGGGCCGGCGATCAGCTTGCGGACCTCGTGCTGGCTCTTGCCACAAAAAGAGCAGTACAGCAGTTTGCTCTTGTCCCCGCCGCTTTCCTTCGTCATTGCCCGTCCGCCCGATTCGAATCCCGTCGATGGCGCCATCGGCGCCCCCGCCCTGTGCCGTTGTACGGCTCGCGTCCTGAGTCTAGCAGGACGATCCCGGATTGGTACTCACTTTCCCGGCCGCGCCGCCAGCACCTCGTCGATGATCCCGTACTCCTTCGCCTTCTGCGGATTCATGAAGTTGTCGCGCTCGGTATCGCGCGCAATGGTCTCGATCGACTGCCCGGAATGCTGCGCCAGCAGCGCATTCAGCCGCTCGCGGATGATCAGGATCTCGCGCGCGTGGATGTCGATATCCGACGCCTGCCCGTGCGCCCCGCCGCTCGGCTGATGGATCATGATGCGCGAGTTCGGCAGCGCGAAACGCTTGCCGCGCGTGCCGCCGGCGAGCAGGAACGCGCCCATGCTCGCGGCCTGGCCGATGCACATCGTGCTGACGTCGGGCTTGATGAACTGCATGGTGTCGTAGATCGACAACCCCGCAGTGACCGAACCGCCCGGCGAGTTGATGTACAGGTGGATGTCCTTGTCGGGGTTTTCCGATTCCAGGAACAGCATCTGCGCGACCACCAGGTTCGCCATGTGGTCCTCGACCGGACCGACGATGAAGATCACCCGTTCCTTCAGCAGACGCGAGTAGATGTCGTACGAACGCTCCCCGCGCGCGGTCTGTTCGACCACGATCGGCACCAGGCCGAGGCCGGTGATCGTACCGCTGCTGCGCTGCCCGTGCTCATTCATGCTGTTGCGTCTCCTGCTTCGGCGCGTCGGCGCGCAGTGCCTCCTCGTAGCTGCACGTCACATCGCTCAGCTGCGCGCGCGCCAGCACCGCATCGACCGCCTGGTCCTCCAGCACTACCGCTTCGACCGACGCCAACTGCTCCCGGTTCCCATAGTACCAGTTGACCACCTCCTCGGGCTCCTCGTAGGTCGACGCCATATCCTCGACCATCGCACGCACCCGATCGGCGTCTGCCTTCAGGTTCTCGCGCCGGATCACTTCCCCGAGCAGCAGGCCCAGCGCCACGCGCTTGCCTGCCTGCGCACTGAACATCTCGTCCGGCAGCATCGAGGGGTCGAAACGCGCCGCGTCACCGCCGAACTGGCGCAGCATCTGCCGGCGCAGCGAACCGATCTCCTCCTGCATCAGCGCCTGCGGCACCTCGACCTCGGTGCGCTCGTGCAGCGCGTTCAACACCCGGGCCTTCAGTTTCGAGCGCAGCGCCTGACGCAGTTCACGCTCCATGTTCGAGCGCACCTCCGCGCGGAAACCCCCGAGCCCCTCCCCTGCCACTCCGAAGCGCGCGAAGAACGCATCGTCGAGTTCCGGCAGCCGCTTCTCAGCCACGCTGTTCAGCCGTACCTCGAACACGACGGCGGCACCCTTGAGGTCCTCGGCGTGATACTCGTCCGGGAAGCGCAGCGCCAGTTCACGCGTCTCGCCCGGTTGCATGCCCTCGATTCCGGCCTCGAATCCAGGAATCATACGATTGGAACCGAGCAGCAGATCGCTGCCCTGCGCGCTGCCACCGTCGAAAGCCACGCCGTCGCGACGTCCCGTGTAGTCGATGTTCACGCGGTCTCCGGAGGCGGCGGCGCGCTCTACCGTCTCCCATGTCGCCTGCTGGTTGCGCAGCACCTCGATCATGCGGTCCACATCCGCTTCGCCCACCTCGGCCACCGGTCGCTCGATCGCGAGCTTCGCGAAATCGACCAGGTCGATCTCCGGATACACCTCGAAGGTCGCCGTGAACTCCAGATCGCGGCCGCTCGCCATCGAACGCGGCTCGATGGTCGGTTGCCCGGCAGGCTTCAGGTCTTCCTGACGCACGGCCTCGTAGAAGGACTGGCTCATCACCTCGCCGAGCACTTCCTGGCGCACGCCCGCGCCGAAACGCTGCTGTACCACTTTCAGCGGCACCTTGCCTTGCCGGAAGCCCTTCAGCCGTACCGTGCGCGCTGCCTTCTCCAGCCGCGCCGCAACTTCCGATTCGATGCGCGCAGCCGGCACCCCAATCGTCAGGCGTCGGCCCAGACCCGACGTAATTTCAACGGAAACCTGCATCTTCGACCTCGCTCGGAAAACCGTGGATGAATGTTCTGTCGACGCGCGCGCTCGCGGGCAGCAGCGGCCGGAAGGGCGCGCATTCTAGCACGCGGAAATGTATTCCGAGAGCCGGCAAAAAGGCCGCAAGCCCGTGCCACGCGCGCCTCACGCAACCGTAACCGCCACTGGTGCGAAAGGCGGGACTCGAACCCGCACGCCCGAAGGCACTGGAACCTAAATCCAGCGCGTCTACCAGTTCCGCCACTTTCGCATGCCGCAGCAGCGGTTCGTGAGGATATCTCAGAAAAACACTGTAACCTGTTGTTATTGTATTGTTTTAGGTCTCGCGAAAATCAGTCCGCAGTTTGCCACACGACCACTCGTACGGCAAGGCGCTCCGCCGCGCCCTGCCCTCAGGGCGTGCTGCGATCGGCGCCTCGCAGCACCAGGGTGTGCGGATCCTGGTGGATGATCACGTCGGCGCCCGGATACTCCGCGACCAGACGTCGCTCGACCGCGTCGGCGATCGCATGCGCCGCGAGCAGCGGGGTGTGGTCGGCGATCTCGATATGGCACTGGATGAAATAGCGCAGACCGGAGCGCCGCGTACGCAGATCGTGCACCCCGAGCACACCGGCACTGCCCAGCGCGATCTCCCGGATCCGCCGCACGATCTCCTCCGGCAGCGCCTTGTCCATCAACAGGTCGAGCGCCTCGCGGCCGATCTTCAACGCTCCGGTACCGATAAGCAACGCGATCAGCACGCCCATCAGAACGTCGACGCGCGCGTAGCCGACGCGTGCGCAGAGAAGCGAAACGATCACCGCCACGTTCATCAACAGGTCGGAGTGGTAATGCAGGCGATCGGCACGGATCGCGGTCGACCCCGTAAGGCGGATCGCGTGCGACTGCAGCGCGACCAGCCCCAGCGTGCAGGCGATCGCCACCGCACTGACCGCGAGCCCGAGCCCGGTGTGCATCATCGGCTCGTGCTCTGCCCGCAACAGCCGTTCCGCGCAGTACAGCAGCAGCAACAGCGCCGAACCGAGGATGAACGCCGACTGCGCCAGCGCGGCCAGCGGCTCGGCCTTGCCGTGCCCGAAACGGTGGTCGCGGTCCGCCGGCTTCAGCGAATAGCGTACCGCCGCCATCGAGACCAGCGAGGCCATCGAATCCATCACCGAATCGATCAGCGAACCGAGCATGCTGGCCGAACCGCTGGCGAGCCAGGCCCAGCCCTTGACCACGATCAGCGACAACGCGACCCCGACCGACGCATAACTCGCAGCCAGCAACCAGCGTTCGCCGTGGGAGCGAGCTCCGACAGGCTCCGGTGCCACCATCCGCACCCGCTCCCTGGTGCTCTCAGACGCGCTCGATCACGGTCGCGATGCCCTGCCCCAGCCCGATGCACATCGTCGCCAAGCCCAGCGTGAGGTCTCGCTGCTCCATCACGTTGATCAGCGTGGTCGTGATGCGCGCCCCCGAACAACCGAACGGGTGCCCCAGCGCGATCGCGCCGCCATGCAGGTTCACCCGCGTATCCAGGTCGTCCAGCAGCTTCAGGTCCTTCAGCACCGGCAGCACCTGCGCCGCGAAGGCTTCGTTCAGTTCGACGGCCTGGATGTCCGCGAGGCCGAGCCCGGCGCGCGCCAGCGCCTTCTGCGTGGCAGGCACCGGGCCGTAGCCCATGATCGACGGATCGACACCGGCCACCGCCATCGCGCGGATCCGCGCGCGCGGGTGCAACCCCAGTTCGCGCGCCCGGCGACCGGAGGTCACGATCATCGCGGCGGCCCCGTCGGCGATCTGCGAGGAGGTGCCGGCGGTCACGGTGCCGTTGCGGGGGTCGAAGGCCGGTGGCAGCGCCGCCAGCCCCTCGATGGTGGTGTCGCGGCGGATCGTGGTGTCGGCAGTCACCAGGATGCTGCGACCGTCCTCGTCGTGGCCGCGGCGCGCGATGATCTCGCGCGCCCAGCGTCCCTCGTCCTGCGCCTTCGCGGCCAGCCGGTGCGAGCGCTCGCCGTAGGCATCCTGCTCGGCGCGCGTGATGCCGTGCAACATCGCCAGCCCCTCGGCCGTGATGCCCATCATCCCCGCCGCCTTCGCCACGTGCTTGCTGAGCCGCGGATTCGGGTCGATGCCCTTGTCCATCGGCAGGTGCCCCATGTGCTCCACGCCGCCGACCACGAACACCTCGCCGTAGCCCGCGGTGATCGCCTGCGCGGCGATGTGCAGCGCGGACATCGAGGAGCCACACAGCCGCGAGATCGTCTGCGCGCCGGCGCTGTGCGGAATCACGGTCAGCAGCGACATCATGCGCGCGACGTTCCAGCCCTGCTCCTCGGTCTGGTTCACGCAACCCCAGATCACGTCCTCGACGCTCGCGGGGTCGACGCCGGGGTTGCGTGCGAACAGCGCATCGACCAGGTCCGCCGACAGATCCTCGGCGCGCACGTGGCGGAACACGCCGTTCTTCGACCGCCCCATCGGCGTGCGGGCGCAGTCGATGATCACGGCGTCGTCGTCTTTGAAACTCATGGCGGACCTCCGCTGCGTCGAATCAGGAATAGAAGCGCCGGCCGTCGCGCGCGCGCTGGCGCAGCGACTCCGGCACCGCATAGACCGCGGCGATGCCCGCGTGGCGATCGGCCGCGGCGCAGAACGCCTCGAGCCCCATGTGGTCCATGTAACGCAGCGCGCCACCGCGGAACAGCGGGAAACCGATCCCCATCACCAGCGCCATGTCGGCCTCGCCGGCACTGTCGACGATGTTCTCGTCGAGGCAGCGCACCAGTTCGTTGCACATCGGCACCATCATGCGCTCGACGATCTCCTGCTCTGAGAACTCGCGCGCGGTGCCGCAAACGGGCGCGATCAGCGCCTGCGCCTCGGGATCCACCTGCTTGACCTGCTTGCCGCGGCGATCCTGCTCGTAGCGATAGAAACCCGAACCGCTCTTCTGTCCGAAACGCCCCGCCTCGAACAGCACCTCGAGCGCGGTGCGGAAGCCGATCGTCATGCGCTCCGGGAAACCGGCCGCCATCACGCCCGCGGCATGGTGGGCGACGTCGATGCCGACCACGTCGAGCAGGTATGCGGGGCCCATCGGCCAGCCGAACTTCTGCATCACGCGGTCGACCTCGCGGAAATCGGCGCCGTCGCGCAACAGCGCGTTGAACGCGCCGAAATATGGGAACAGCACGCGGTTGACCAGGAAGCCCGGACAGTCGCGCACCACGATCGGCGTCTTCTTCAGCTGCCGGGCGTACGCGACCGTGGTCGCGATCGCGGCCTCCGAACTGCGCTCGCCGCGGATCACCTCGACCAGCGGCATGCGGTGCACCGGATTGAAGAAATGCATGCCGCAGAAGTTCTGCGGCCGCTTCAGCGCACTGGCGAGGCGCGTGATCGAGATCGTCGAGGTGTTGCTGGCGAGGATCGCATCCGGCCCCACGCGATCCTCGCATTCGGCGAGCACGCGCTGCTTGACGCCCTCGTTCTCGACCACCGCCTCGACCACGAAATCGACACCGTCGAAGTCGTCGTAGTCCAGCGTCGGCGTGATTCCGCGCAGCACCTCGGCCATGGCCGTGGCGCTCATGCGTCCGCGATCGACCTGCCCCGCGAGCAGCTTGCCGGCCTCGCGCAGGCCGAGCTCGATTCCCTTGGTGGCGATATCCTTCATCACGATCGGCACGCCGCAACTCGCGGACTGGTAGGCGACCCCGCCGCCCATGGTCCCGGCACCCAGCACCGCCGCGCGCGCCACCTTGCGGCCGGACTCCTCGAGGCGTCGCGCCTTCTTCGCCACGGCCTGCTCGTTCAGGAACAGTCCGATCAGGCTGTCGGACTCGTTGCCCATGGCCAGGCGCGCGAAGAACTTCGACTCGACCGCCAGCGCCTCGGCGCGCGCCAGGCCCACCGACTTCTCCATCGACTTCGCGGCCGTGAGCGGCGCCGGCATGTTCGGTCCGGCCTGCGCGGCGACCACGCTCTTGCCGGTCGTGAAGGCCATCATGCGCTCGATGTCGTTCAGCAGCACGGGCTGTGTCTTCTCGCGCCGGCGCGCCGCGTAATCCAGCGTGCCGCCCATGCATTGCCCGAGCAGGTCCAGCGCGGCCTCGCGCAGCCCGGCGGACGTCACGACCGCATCGACGACACCGACCCGCAACGCAGCGTCGGCGCGGAATTCCTTGCCGCCGCAGATCCACTCCACCGCGTTGTCGACACCGATCAGGCGTGGCAAGCGCACCGTGCCGCCGAAGCCCGGGTTGATGCCGAGCTTGACCTCGGGCAGGCCGATCCGCGCCTCGCTGGCAAGCACACGCGCATCGGCTGCCAGGCAGAGTTCCAGCCCGCCCCCGAGCGCGCTGCCGTTGATCGCGCACACACTCGGCGCCGGCAGGTCCTCGAGCGCGTTGAAAATCGCGTTCGCGCTCGCCAGGCTCGCGAGCAGCGCCTGCTCTCCCCGGCGGAACAGCGCGCCGAACTCGCCGATGTCGGCGCCGACGATGAAATAACCGGGCTTGGCGCTGGTGATCAGCACGCCGCGCAGGCCGCTGGTCCCGGCCAGCAACGTCAGCGCCTGCTGCAGTTCGCCCAGCGTGAGCTGGTCGAACTTGTTCACGCTGTCGCCGTCGCGGTCGAAGCACAGTTCGGCGACGCCGCCGTCGAGCGCACGCACCTTGATCGCCTTACCCTGGTATTGCATGGAGGTTCACCATCGCCGCAGCACTGAAGTGCGCCGGATTATAAGCGCCCGGGTCGGGCCGGCCACTACCTGCTGCGTAAGCCGGCGGCACGCCTCAGTCGGTCAGGCAGGCCGGATCGAACGCGTAGTCCCCGGCCAGCCAGGCGCGGACCTCGCGCGCCTGCGGGGCGTCGTAGCGCGCGTAGCAGCGTGCGAGCTCCGTCCGGCACGGTGCATCGATCGCATCGAGCCCACGGCGTGCGAACAACTCCAGGTCGCACGCGAGCTGCAGCGCCAGCGGCTCGCCGCACTCGGCGCGCGCCGCGGCCAGGAACGCCGCATCGGGATCGTAGCCTTGCCCCTGCCGGTACAGCATCGCGAGCGAACGCAGCGGGATCCGCGACAACCAGCACTGGTTCATCGGATTCACGAAATGCGCGGCCACCACGTCCGCGAGTCCTGCGCTGCGTCCGCGGAACGCGTCGATACGCAGGAAATTCGAGCCTTTCACGCCATCGTTCACCGGATAGTTGTCCCACAGCACCGGCGCGCGGCCGAGCCGCGCGGCGATCGCGCGCAGCGCGTGCGGGCACTGCGATTCGGCGCATACGCGCTCGCCGGTCCAGAAGATCCCGACCTCGCGCGGCAGCTGCCGGCCGAGATCCTCCCAGTAGCCGGCAGGCATCGGGCCGAACACGCGCTCCAGCACCGGATCGGTGGAGTAATAGCTGGGACACACCAGCGCATGCGTCGCAGCGCTGTGCTCGAGCGCCAGTGCGACGAGTTCGGCCTGGCGGCCGGCGAGCGCGTCGATTCGCCGCGGCATGTCGTCGAACAGGATGCAGAGCAGTTGCGCGCCGAAGTCCTGCAGGTAACGCAGCTTGTCACGCCAGCGTGCCAGCGCCGCCGCCGAGGGGTCCTCCACCAGCCCGAGCGGACTCAGGCCCACGCCCCACAGCAGACCGGTGCGCTCGCAACGCGCGGCGATGGCACGCACGCGACGCTCCTCGTCGCCGCTCCAGCGCTCGCCCCAGCGCCGGCGCAGCACCGCGTCGCCCTTCGGGGCGTACAGGTAATAACGGAAGCCGTCGCCGACGAGGAAATCGAGACACGCGAGCCGGTCGTCGTCGCTCCACTGGCGGCCGTAGAAGCCCTCGACCAGGCCGGTGCCGAACGCGAGCGCCCGCATCAGGCCCGCTCGGCCGTCGCGGCACGCGGAAACAAGCGGTAGAAATTGGCGGTGGTCGCCTGCGCGACCTGCTCCAGCGTGATGTCCTTGATCGCGGCGATCGCCTGCGCCACGTGGACCACGTGCCGCGGCTCGTTGACCCGGCCGCGGTGCGGCACCGGCGCGAGATATGGCGAATCGGTCTCCACCAGCAGGCGATCGAGCGCCACTTCGCGGACCACCTCGCGCAGCGCGCCCGCACTGCGGAACGTGACGATGCCGGAAAACGAGATCATGAAGCCCAGCGCCAGCGCGGCGCGCGCCATGTCGATGCTCTCGGTGAAGCAGTGCATCACGCCGGCACAGCCGCGATCGGCGTGTCGCTCGAGCAGCGCAAGGGTATCGTCGCGCGCGTCGCGCGTGTGCACGATCACCGGCAGGCCCGCCCGCGCCGCCACCCGCAGGTGCATCGCGAAGCGCTCGCGCTGGGCCTCCGCGGTATCGGGGCCGTAGTAGTAGTCGAGCCCGGTTTCGCCGATCGCGATCACGCGCGGGTCGGCGGCCGCTGCGAGCAACGCATCCGCGTCGACCGCCGCGTCCTCCGGGGTCGAGGGGTGGATGCCGACCGCGGCGTAGACCTCGCGGTGCGCGCGCGCGTGCCCGATCACCCGGAGAATGTCGTCACGATCGACCGCGACCGTGAGCATACGTCCGACGCCGGCCGCCGCCGCGGACTGCAGGATGTCGTCGATCGTCATCCCGGAGGGGGACTCCGTGAGGCGATCCAGATGGCAATGGCTGTCGATCAGCATGCGTGGACGGCCTGCGCCGCCGCCTACATCGTGTGCGTCGGACGTTCGGAATCGAGCGCACCGGCGAGGTAGGTCTCGATCTTGCGGGTCGCCGTGTCGTCCTGCCCGTTGAACTGCACGCCGATTCCGGAGGCGCGGTTGCCCTGCGCACGCTTCGGCGTGACCCACACGACCTTGCCCGCCACGGGGATCTTCTCCGGCTCTTCCATCAGATTCAGCAGCATGAAGACCTCGTCGCCGATGCGGTAGGGCTTGTTCGTCGGGATGAACAGCCCGCCGTTCTGCAGAAACGGCATATACGCCGCGTACAGCACGGCCTTGTCCTTGATCGTCAGGGACAGGATGCCGTTACGGGTTCCTTGCGGAGCACTCATCGGAAGTCTTGCCGGTCTCTTCTGCTGCCCGCAAAGAGTAGCCAGTCGATCCCGGTTTTACCAGCTGCTAAGCGGTCCTGCGGGCGGCGACGCCCTCGTGCCAGTCGAGCAGCAGCGCCTCGAGCAGCAGCGACCGGTTCGGATTGGCAGTCGAGGTGGCATCGCGCCGTGCCTCGGTGACGCGGCGCAGGCTGCGGGCGGCGTGCGCCGCGCTCACTACCGGCAGCAGCTCCGTGTAGACCGGCGCCGCGCGCTGAATACGTGCACCGGCCACATCACCACGCGCCAGCACGCCACCGAGGTCGAGCAGGAACAGGAACATCCAGTCGAGCAGCTCCACCAGGTCCAGTTCGGCGCACTCGGCGACCAGCGGCGGGATCCACGCCGGCGCCCGCGTGGCGCGCCGCATCACGTCCGCCACGCGGTCGAAACCGCCCAGTCCGGCGCGCTCGCGCACGCGCAGCGCCCCCAGCGGCGCACCTGCCGCGACGCCGAGCAGGTCGGGCGCATCGTCGGCGCCACTGGTCTCGCGCAGCCAGCGTACCGCGTCATCCGGGGGGGGCGGCCGCAGGCGCACCTGCAGGCAGCGCGACCGCACGGTCGGCAGCAGGCGCGCGGGCGCGTCGCTGATCAGCACGATGTGCGTGCGCGGCGCCGGCTCCTCGAGGCTCTTGAGCAGGCAGTTCGCGGTATGCGTGTTCATCGCATCGGCCGGATCGATGATCGCGACCTTCGCATGCGCCACGCTTGCCGTATGCATCACGAACCCGGTCAGCCCGGAACGGATCTGCTCGATGCGGATCTGCCTGCCCGGCTCTTCCGGCAGCACGCGCAGCAGGTCGGGGTGCGAACCGGCAGCGAAGAGTTCGCAGTCGCGGCAGCGCCCGCAGGCCGTGCCGGCGACCGGCGCACGGCACAGCAGCGTGCGCGCGAGCAGCTCGGCGAGCAGCCGCTTGCCGATCCCGGCCGGACCGCTGAGCAGCATCGCGTGGTGCAGTTGTCCGCCCGCGATGCGCGCACCCAGGCGTGTCCAGTCCTCGCGCTGCCACGGCAGCGGCGCCGCCAGCGCGCTTGCCACGCTCACCGTGCGTCTCCGCAGCCGGCCACGAAATCCTCGATCGCCGCGAGCACCGCTGCGCGCACCTGCGGCAGTTCACGCGAGGCGTCGATCACGCGAAAGCGCTGCGGCTCGGCCGCCGCCAGCGTGTGATAGCCAGCGCGGACCCGTTCGAAGAAAGCCGCCTGCTCACGCTCGAAGCGGTCCGGTGCGCCGCGCCCATCGACACGCCGCATGCCGAGCGCCACCGGCAGATCGAGCAACAGCGTCAGATCGGGTCCGAAATCGCCGAGCAGCAGATCACGCAACGCCTGCACGCGCGCCATCCCCAACCCGCGTCCGGCGCCCTGGTAGGCGATGCTGGCATCGGCGAAGCGGTCGCACAGCACCCATTCGCCACGCTCCAGCGCCGGGCGTATCACGCGCTCGACATGCTGCATGCGGGCCGCGAACATGAGCAGCACCTCGGCTTCGCCGCACACCTCCTCGTCGCGCGTGGCGAGCAGCAACGCACGGATTTCCTCGGCGAGCGGCGTGCCCCCGGGCTCGCGCGTCAGACGCACGCGCAGACCCGCCGCGCGCAGGCGCTCGGCGATGCACGCGATATTGGTGCTCTTGCCCGCACCCTCGCCGCCTTCGACGGTGATGAACCTGCCCCTGGCCATATACTCCTCAGCCGCCGCCACGACGCAACTGGTAGCGACGCACGGCGCGATTGTGTTCCTCGAGCGTGTCCGAGAACTGGTGCGAACCGTCGCCGCGCGCGACGAAATACAGTTCGGTGCCCGGGGCCGGCTGCAGCGCGGCGCGGATCGCGGCCCGTCCGACGTTGGCGATCGGTGACGGCGGCAACCCGGGATTCAGGTAGGTATTGTAGGGGCCCGGCGCACGCAGGTGCTCCCGCGTCAGATTGCCGTCGAAACGCGCTCCGAGCCCGTAGATCACCGCCGGATCGGTCTGCAGCAGCATGCGCTGCTGCAAACGGCGCACGAACACGCCGGCAATGCGCGCACGCTCCTCCGCCAGCCCGGTCTCCTTCTCCACCAGCGACGCCATCACCAGCGCCTCGTACGGGCTCGCGTACGGCAGCCCCGGTGCACGCATCGCCCACTCCTCGTCCAACGCCTCGGCGAGCGCCGCGTGCGCAGCGCGCAGCACATCGGCATCACTCATTCCGCGGTGGTACTGGTAGGTCTCGGGCAGGAACGCTCCTTCGGCCGATGGCCACGCCGCCGGCTCCAGTTCCAGCGCGCGCGCGAGGGTCGCCGCATCGGGCGCGTCGAGCGTGCGTTGCAGGCGATCCTGCGCATGCAGCCGTGCCAGCAGCTCGGTCGCGGTGTTGCCCTCGACCAGGGTCACGCTGTAGACGACCACCTTGCCCGCGACCAGCATGGCGAGCAACGCGCGCGGCGTGAGTCCCGGCTCGATGCGGTATTCGCCCGCACGCACCTGGTCCGCCACACCGCTCAGGCGTGCGTGCAGCCGCAACCAGTTCGGACGGTCGAGCACACCCCGCTCACCGAGTTCACGCAACAAACGCGTGAGGTTGCCTCCTGCGGGCAACTCGGCGATCACCGGCTCCCCTGCGCTCAGTGGTGCGTCCAGCCAGCGCACCACCGATTTCCAGCCGAGAAACAGCACCAGCACCGCGCACAGCAGCAGCGCGGCGAGCACCCGCAGGGCGGCATCAGGCCGTGAACAGTCGTGCCACATGCTCCTGCACCCTGCGCGTTACCGGTCCGAGCGGCCAGCGTTGACGGCCCAGACGACGCACCGGCCAGACGCCGATCACCGCATTGCACACGAACACTTCCTGCGCCGCCGCCAGCAGTGCGCGCTCGCAGTTCACCTCCGCGGTCGCGATACCGAGCTCCGGCGCGACCGCCTGCAACAGGTGCGCGCGCATCACGCCGGCGACGCCGCATGTCTCGATGAACGGCGTCAGCAGGCGGCCGCCGCTGACCAGGAACAGGTTGCTGGCGATCCCTTCCACGATACGGCCCCGCTGGTCCGCCATCAGGCCTTCGGCGATTTGCGGATCGTCCCATTCGCGGCGCGCCAGCACCTGCTCCAGACGGTTGAGGTGCTTGATGCCCGCAAGCGCCGGATTGCTGCCGAGCCGCATCTCGCAATGGCGCACCGCGATCCCCTCGCTCCACCACGCGGCCGGATGCGCAGCGAGAGGCCGTGCGATCAGGATGCGCCGCGCCGGAACCGCCGGATCACAGCGGTAACCGCCGGCACCGTCGCCGCGCGTCACGATCACCTTGATCACGCTGTCCGCGGCACCGCTCCCGCTGGCGAAACCTTCGATCTCCTCGCGCAACTCCCCGACCGCGAGCGCGATGCCGAGCCGCCCGGCGCCGTTGCCGAGGCGCTCGAGATGAGGTTCAAGCAGCGGGATCCGTCCACCGACGCAGCGCATGGTCTCGAACACGCCGTCACCGTAGGCGAGACCGCGGTCGTGCGCCGGCACGCTGTCACACGCGGCGCCATCGACCCGGACGCATTCAGCGGTCATGGCAGCCTCCGCCACGCCGCGGTCAGACGCGCCGGAACACGAGCGAACCGTTGGTCCCCCCGAAGCCGAAGGAATTCGACAGCGATACGTCGATGCGCCGCTGCTGTGCCACGTGCGCCACGTAGTTCAGCGTGCAGCCTTCGTCCGGGTGGTCGAGGTTGATCGTCGGCGGTGCAACGCCATCGCGGATCGCGAGGATCGCGAACACGGCCTCGACCGCACCGGCGGCGCCGAGCAGGTGCCCGATCATCGACTTGGTCGAACTCATCGCCACCCGCGAGGCAGCGTCGCCGAGCACGCGCTCGACCGCGCGACTCTCGGCGATGTCGCCAGCCGGCGTCGAGGTGCCGTGGGCGTTGATGTAGTCGATCGCGCCGGGCTCGATGCCTGCGTCACGGATCGCGTTGGCCATCGCGGCCGCCGCACCGCGCCCGTCCTCGGGCGGCAACGTCATGTGGCAGGCGTCACCGCTCATGCCGAAACCAGCGACCTCCGCGTAGATGCGCGCGCCGCGCCGCCGCGCGTGCTCGTACTCCTCCAGCACCAGCACGCCGGCGCCGTCACTGAGCACGAAACCGTCGCGATCGCGGTCCCATGGCCGGCTCGCCGCCTGCGGGTCGTCGTTGCGCGTCGACAGCGCGCGCGCCGCCGAGAACCCCCCGAGCCCGACCGGCGTGGTCGCCATCTCGGCGCCACCGACCAGCATCACGTCGGCCTCGCCCCACGCGATCAGGCGCGCGCCTAGTCCGATGTTGTGGGTACCGGTGGTGCACGCGGTGGTGATCGCGAGGTTCGGTCCGCTGAATCCGTAACGGATCGACAGGTAGCCCGCGATCATGTTGGTGATCGAACCGGGCACGAAAAACGGCGAGATGCGGCGCGGCCCCGAGTCGAGCAGGATCTGGTGGCTACGCTCGATCGAGGAGATGCCGCCGATGCCGGAGCCGATCGCGGCGCCCATGCGCGGCGCCACGGCCTCGTCGACCTGCAGGCCGCAATCCTCCATCGCCTGCACGGCGGCGCCGAGTCCATAGAGAATGAAGTCGTCGAATTTCCGCACTTCCTTCGGCGGCAGGAAGGTGCTCGCGTCGAAGCCGCGGATCGAGCCGCCGAAACGGGTCGAATACGCCGAGACGTCGAAATGCTCGATGGGGCCGATGCCGCTGCGACCGGCGACGATCCCGTCCCAGGTCGTGGCGACGTTGTTGCCCAGCGGGGTCACGACCCCCATGCCCGTAACGACCACCCGTCGTCTCATCGCCGAGGACTCCGTCTGCGAGATGCGTTGTCGTCAGGCCGCGGCTGCGCGCGGCCGCTCATCTGCGGAACTGCCCGTCCGACGGACGGGCCTGGAAAGGCTGCGGCCCGCTTGCGGACGACGCAGCCTCCCGGCGGGATCTGATCAGAGATGCGATTCGATGTAGTCGATCGCGTGCTGCACCGTGGTGATGTTCTCGGCATCCTCGTCGGGGATTTCGGTTTCGAACTCCTCCTCGAGGGCCATGACCAGTTCCACGGTATCCAGGGAGTCGGCACCGAGGTCCTCCACGAAGGAAGCGGAATTCTGGATATCGTCTTCTTTGACGCCGAGCTGCTCCGCGACGATTTTCTTGACGCGTTCTTCGATGCTGCTCATGTCGGTCTGTTGCTCCTGTCTGTGGTTGAGAGTGCCGCTGCCCGCGGTTGTGCGACGATCGGCCGCAATTCTCGTCAGCGGCGCGATTCTACTCCGAATCCCGTCAATGGTTGCAATATTGACAGGAATCGATTTTTTCAGCGCATGTACATGCCGCCATTGACGTGGATCGTCTCGCCGGTGATGTACCCGGCGGCCTCCGAGGCCAGGAAGGCGACCAGCGCGGCCACCTCGCTCGCCTCGCCCAGGCGGCCGGCGGGGATCTGCTCGAGGAGTTTCTGGCGCTGCGCCTCGGGCAACTCACGCGTCATGTCGGTGTCGATGAAGCCCGGGGCCACGCAGTTCACGGTGATCGCGCGCGAGCCGATCTCGCGCGCCAGTGCGCGCGTGAAGCCTTCCATGCCGGCCTTGCTGGCCGCGTAGTTCGCCTGCCCCGCGTTGCCCATCGAACCCACGACCGAGCTGATGTTGACGATGCGCCCCCAGCGCGCCCTGGTCATCGCGCGCAACACCGCCTTGCTGAGACGGAAGATCGAGTTGAGGTTGGTGTCGATCACGCGCGACCACTCATCGTCCTTCATGCGCAGCACGATGTTGTCCTGCGTGATGCCGGCGTTGTTCACCAGCACCAGTGGCGCGCCGTAACGCTCGGCGATCGCGCCAACCACGGCCTCCGCCGTGTCGGTGGCAGCAACGTCCAACGCCATCCCGGTGCCCGCGACACCCTTCGCCGCGAAGCGCCCGGCGATCGCGGCGGCTCCCGCTTCGGTGGTCGCCGTGCCGACCACCGTGTGGCCGGCGGCGCCCAGGGCGTCGGCGATGGCCGCGCCGATGCCGCGGCTCGCTCCCGTGACGAGACATACCCTGCTCATGTTCGCTCCTCCGTCGTCACCCGGCCGCGGCGGCCGCGAGCGACTTGTCCAGTTCCTGCGGCTCCTCGGTGTACAGGCACTCGAGCACCGTGTCGATGCGCTTGCAGAGCCCGCCGAGCACCTTGCCCGGTCCGACCTCGACGACGCGCGTGACGCCGGCCTCGACCATATGGCGTACCGAGGCGGTCCACTGTACCGGACTGTGGATCTGGCGTTCCAGCAGTGCGCGGATCGCGGCACTGTCGTCCTCGCAGCGGGCGTGCACGTTGTGCACCACCGGCACCCGCGGCACGGCGATCGGCACCCCGGCCATGTCGCGCGCGAGCCGCTCGCCGGCGGGAACCATCAGGCTGGTGTGGAAAGGCGCGCTCACCGGCAGCGGCATCGCACGCTTGGCGCCACGCGCCTTGCAGGCCGCGATCGCGCGCTCGACCGCGGCCGCGTGCCCCGCGATCACCACCTGCCCGGGCGCGTTGAAGTTGACCGCCGCCACCACCTCGGCGCCGGCGGACTCCGCGCAAGCCTCGGCGATCAGCGCGTCCTCGAGTCCGAGCACCGCCGCCATCGCGCCCTGCCCGACCGGGACCGCTTCCTGCATGTACGCGCCGCGATTGCGCACCAGACGCACCGCGTCGGTGAACGCGAGCGAGCCGGCGCACACCAGCGCGCTGAACTCCCCGAGGCTGTGACCGGCCATGAACGCCGGCCGCGGGCCACCGCGCGCGCACCACACGCGCCACAGCGCCACGCTCGCGGACAGGATGAGCGGCTGCGTGCGTTCGGTGAGATTCAGTTCCTCCTGCGGCCCGGTCTGCGCCAGCTGCCACAGATCGTAACCCAGGACTTCGGACGCCTCGGCGAAGGTCTCGCGCACCACCGGTTCCACGCCGGCCATCGCGGCCAGCATGCCGACACGTTGCGAACCCTGCCCCGGGAAGACGCAGGCGAGCGATCCGGTCATTGCAGCCTCCATTCGATCATGCGTGGGGCACAAAAGAAGACGGCGAGCACCGTTGCCGGTTGCTCGCCGTCGCGCGGCTGGCGAAGAGGCTCAGTCGTCCTTGCCTTCGACGACCTTCTTGCCGCGGTAGAAACCGTCCGCGGTCACGTGGTGACGGCGATGGACTTCACCGGAGGTCGCATCAGTCGACAATGCCGGACCGCGCAGCGCATCGTGTGCGCGACGCATACCGCGGCGGGAACGGGTGGTTCGTGCCTGACCAACTGCCATGACTGACTCCTCTGCTTCTGCAATGACGCCGCTCCGAAACGGGCGGCCCTGTTAATCCAACCGAGCCCCGCACCGATCGCCTCAGTGCGGCGGCTCCCTGTATTTCGCGAGCACCGCGAACGGATTCTCGCGTGCCTCGTCCTCCGCCTGCGTCGCGTCCGGTGCCGCTGCCGCATCACCGGGCACCTCGAGCGCCGCGCATTCTCCCTGCGCGTGAGACGGGGCGAACGGCAGCGCGAGCAGCAATTCGTCTTCGACCAGCGCGAACAGGTCGCCCGGTTCGTCGCCGATCACGACCCCTTCGAGGCGCTGCGGCAAGGCGGGGATTTCCTCCTCGCGCCACACCATCGCCAGGTGCACGTCGGCCGCGACCCCGAGACGCATCGGACCCAGGCAGCGCTGGCACTGCAGCACCAGTTCCGCCTCGACGTGGCCATCGATGACGCGGTGGCCTTCGTCGTCGATGCCGAACCCGAGCGCCACCGTCACCAGTCCGTCGTGTGCGAGCAACTCAGCGCCGATGCGCTCCAGATCCGCGAGCGCGATCACGCCGCCGATGTGCGCACCGGATGCCGCCAGCTTGCGAAAATCGGCGTGTCGCGGAACCCGGGGTATCGACATAGGCGCGCCATGATAGGGGCGGCCTCGACCACTGTCAAAAAATAAATGTTTGAAAATCCCGCAATTTTCTGCGACGTTCGGCGCCCGTTCCTGAACCGTCCGGCCCGCCCATGCCCGCGTTGATACTCGCCTCCGCTTCGGTCTATCGCAAGCGTCTGCTCGAGCGCCTCGGGCTCGCGTTCGCCTGCGAGACCCCGGCCATCGACGAGTCTCCCCGCCCCGGCGAGTCCGCGCGGGAACTGGTGCTGCGCCTCAGCCGCGCGAAGGCGCGCGCGGTCGCGGACCGGCACCCGGATGCGCTGATCATCGCCTCGGACCAGGTGGGCGACAGCGCGGGGCGCATCCTCGGCAAGCCCGGCACCGTGGAGCGGGCCTGCGAGCAGTTGCTCTCGATCGCCGGGCGCGAGGTCCGTTTCCTGACCGGGCTGTGCGTGCTCGATGCCGCCAGCGGACGCGAACTCGCCGGCGTCGAGACCTGCACCGTGCGCCTGCGCGCGCTCGATGCGGCGGCCGTGCACGACTACGTGGCGCGCGAGTTGCCGCTGGACTGCGCCGGCAGCTTCCGGGTCGAGGGGCTGGGCATCGCATTGTTCGAGTCGGTTCGGCTGGACGACCCGACCGTGCTCGAGGGACTGCCGCTGATCTGCGTGGTCGAGTTCCTGGGCCGGATGGGGATGCCGGTGCTGGCGCGGCGCGCCGCGGATTGATGCCCCCCGGCTGCGCGCAGGCGGATCAACCCGCGCGCCGGCGCGACCGCAGCGGTCGCGGCTCCCAGGCGAGGATCTCGGGCAGCGAATCGACGATCGCTTCCGGCCCGTGGCGCAGCAAGCGCTCGCGCGAGTGCACGCCGTGACTGACCCCCACACTGCGGATCCCGGCGCGGGCGGCCATCTCGAGGTCGTATTCGGTGTCGCCGATCATCACGACCGCGGCACGCTCCACGTCGAGCTCCCCGATGATCTGCTCGAGCATCAGCGGATCGGGCTTCGAGGCGGTCTCGTCGGCACAGCGCGTGGCGTCGAAGCTCGCAGCGAGGCCCAGTTCGGCCAGCACGCGATCGAGCCCGCGCCGGCTCTTGCCGGTTGCCACGGCCACCCGGTGTCCGCGCGCGCGCAGTTCCCCGAGCAGCGCACGTGCCCCAGGAAACAGCGCCGAAGGTTCGCCGTCGGCCGCCAGGAAACGCGCCGAGTACGTCTGCCGGAAACGCTCCACGCGCGGCTCCTCCAGCCCCGGGTACAGCTGCGCGATCGCCTGCGGCAACCCCAGCCCGATCACGTCGCCGAAACACCGGTCATCGAGGTCGTCCAGCCCCTGCTCCAGCGCCGCCTGGCGCAGGCAGGACACGATCCGGCTCACCGAGTCCATCAGCGTGCCATCCCAGTCGAATATATAAAGACGCCTCACCGCGGCAATGTCTCCAGGAAATGCTCCAGCGCCGGATCCAGCGGCGCCGCCACCCGCAGCGGCCGCCCGTCCGGCAACACCAGCTCGATCGCACTCGCGTGCAGGAACAGCCGCCGCAAGCCGGCTTCGCGCATGCGCTTGTTGAACTCGCGCTCGCCGTACTTCTCGTCACCGGCCACCGGATGACCGGAGACCTGCGCGTGCACCCGGATCTGGTGCGTGCGGCCGGTGAGCGGACGCGCCTCGAGCAGCGTGGCGTCGCGGTAGTGCTCCAGCACCCGGAACAGGGTTTCGGAGGCCTTGCCGTCCCCGTTGGCACGCACCACGCGCTCACCCGAACGCACCGTGTTCTTCTCCAATGCCGCCGCCACGCGCGTCAGCCGCTTCGGCCAACGGCCGGCGACCAGCATGGTGTAGGTCTTGGTGATCGTGCCCTCGCGCAGCGCCTCGTGCAGGTGGCGCAGCAGCGAGCGCTTGCGGGCGATCATCACGCAGCCCGAGGTCTCGCGGTCCAGCCGATGCACCAGTTCGAGCGAGGCACAGTCCGGGCGCATCGCGCGCAGCGCCTCGATCAGCCCCAGCGACAGTCCGCTGCCGCCGTGCACCGCCAGCCCGCTCGGCTTGTCGACGACCAGCAGCGCGGCATCTTCGTAGAGGATCCGGTCGCGCAGCGTCTGCTGCAACGCCGCGCCGGGCTCCGCCACCACCCGCTCGGCCACCCGCACCGGCGGCACCCGTACCCGGTCGCCGGCGGCGAGCCGCTGGTCGGGCCGCGCGCGGGCGCTGTTGACCCGCACCTCGCCGCTGCGCACGATGCGGTAGACCCGCGAACGCGGCACGCCCTTCAGCCGGGCGAGCAGGAAATTGTCCAGCCGCTGCCCGGCGTGCTCGCTGCCTATATCGACCAGTTCGACCCGGGCCGTTTGTGCGTCTGCCTGCCTGTTCATCGTTGAATATTATCATTTTCGCTGCTAATTGAAGCACTTACCGGACATTGCTATACTCCCGCCCGCTTTCGACCCGCGCCGATGACTGGAGTACGGCATGAACCGCCGCCCATCAGGGCGTGTAACACGGGTCGGAGCGAACGCAGCACAGCGGCGCCGACGACTGGAACTGGAGCGTCAGGGCGCGCGTGCTGCAGCCGGTTTCCGCGGGAGCGGAACCGGCAGACGCAAGGTACCGTCGGCACGACCACGGAATGCTTGGCGAGATTTTTGTGCGGGCCGCTGGCGATGGCGCCCTGCCCGCCCGACCGGAAAAGACTGAAGACGCGTCCCCGACGCGCCGACATCGGCGGCGACCCGGGACGAAAGCGGCATGCCGGGCAAAGGTACCCGTGGCCGCGTAACGCGAAAAACAGACTTCGAGGACACAAGAACGCTCTGCACGACAAGCGATCGAATCCGTAACGGATGACCGACGGTACCAAAGTCCCAGCAACCTGCTCACAGGACATTGGTAACCATGAAACGCATGCTCATCAACGCAACCCAGCCAGAGGAGTTGCGGGTCGCAATGGTCGACGGCCAGCGACTGTACGATCTGGACATCGAGAACCGTAACCGGGTCTCCACCAAGGCCAACATCTACAAGGGCCGCATCACGCGCGTCGAGCCCAGCCTCGAGGCCGCGTTCGTCGAATTCGGCGCCGATCGCCACGGCTTCCTGCCGCTGAAGGAAATCTCGCGCGAGTACTTCCAGGGCGGCGGCGCGGACGACGCCCAGGGCCGGCCGCGCATCCGCGACGTGATCCGCGAAGGCACCGAGGTACTGGTGCAGGTGGACAAGGAAGAACGCGGCAACAAGGGTGCCGCGCTGACCACGTTCATCAGCCTGGCCGGACGCTACCTCGTGCTGATGCCGAACAACCCGCGCGCCGGCGGCATCAGCCGCCGCATCGAGGGCGAGGAGCGTACCGAGCTGCGCGATGCGCTGAACGCGCTCAACCTGCCCGACGGCATGGGCATCATCATCCGCACCGCCGGCGTGGGGCGTTCGGCCGAGGAACTGCAGTGGGACCTCGACTACCTGCTGCACCTGTGGCAGGCGATCACGACCGCGGCCGACGAGAAGCGCGCGCCGTTGCTGATCTACCAGGAAAGCAACGTCGTGATCCGTGCGATCCGAGATTGCCTGCGTGCCGACATCGACGAGGTGCTGATCGACTCGCAGGAAGCCTTCGACAAGGCGATCGAGTTCATCGACCTGGTGATGCCGAACTACCGCAACCGCGTGAAGCTGTACAAGGACCCGGTGCCGCTGTTCAACCGCTACCAGATCGAGAGCCAGATCGAGACGGCGTACCAGCGCGAGGTGAAGCTCCCGTCGGGCGGCTCGATCGTGATCGACCCCACCGAGGCGCTGGTGTCGATCGACATCAACTCCTCGCGCGCGACCAAGGGCCAGGACATCGAGGAAACCGCGCTGCAGACCAACCTGCAGGCTGCCGACGAGGTGGCACGCCAGCTGCGCCTGCGCGACATGGGCGGCCTGATCGTGATCGACTTCATCGACATGAGCAGCGCGCGCAGCCAGCGCGAGGTGGAGAACCGGCTGCGCGATGCGCTGGGGCCGGACCGCGCGCGCGTGCAGGTCGGCAAGATCTCGCGCTTCGGCCTGATGGAAATGTCGCGCCAGCGGCTGCGTCCCTCGCTCGAGGAGACCAGTTCGGTGGTCTGCCCGCGCTGCTCCGGCCAGGGCACGATCCGCGATACCAAGTCGCTCGCGCTGTCGGTGCTGCGTCTGGTCGAGGAGGAAGCCGGCAAGGATCGCAGCGCGCAGATCCGCGCCATCGTGCCGGTCGAGATCGCGGCCTACCTGCTGAACGAGAAGCGCCGCGCGATCATCGACATCGAGCAGCGCAACCGCCTGCACGTGATGGTGATCCCGAACCCGCACATGGAAACGCCGCACTTCGAGGTGCTGCGCCTGCGCGACGACAACGCGCTCGCCCACAGCGAGGAGCCGAGTTTCCTCGCGATACCGGAAGCGCCACCGCCCGTGGACGTGGTGACGCGCTCCGCCGAGCCGGCCAGGGTGCCGGTGGCGGCCGTGCAGTCGATCGCACCGCCCAAGCCCGCGCCGGTCGTCGAGCCGGAGCCGGTCGCTCCGCCGCCGCCCGCACCGGCACCGGCGGCCACACCGGCCGCTGCCGCGGCCGCCCCCGCACCGGCACCGCGTACCGGCTTCTTCCGTTCCCTGCTCGATTCGATCTTCGGCGGCGGCCCGAAGCCGGCGCCGGCAGCCGCGCCCACCCCGGCGAGCACCGGGCTTCCCGCGACCCGGCCCGAGCGCGGCAGCACCGGACCCCAGGAGCGCGGTGATGGCGAGCGGCGCAGCGGCAGCGGCTCGCGCCGCCGTCGCGGCGGCTCCGGACGCAACCGCAGCGGCGAGCGCGAGGCACGCGACGACGCACCGCGCACGGAGCGAGCGCCGCGCCAGGCGCAGGAAGGCGAAGCACGTGAACCGCGCGCACCGCGCGGCGAAGGTGCTCGCGCGGAACGTCGCCCCGAGCAGCGCTCCGAGCAACGCGGCGAGCCGCGTCGCGAGCCGCGTCCTGCCCCGCGCCAGGAGGACGGCCCCGAACGCCGTCCGGCCGGCCACCAGCCACGCCAGCGCGGCCCTCGCCAACGTGGCGAACTGGCTGCCGCACCCATCGCGGCGGAAGCGCCGGTAGAGGCGCAGCCGCTGGCAGCCGCCGTTGCCGACCGTGCGCCGGCGCCGGTACGCGAGGCGCTGGTTGTTCCCGAAACCGAGGAAACCCGCGCTGAGACGCTGGCCGAGGTGGACGCATCCGAGGCCGGCACCTCCGCCGAGGGTGAGCGCACCCGGCGTTCGCGCGGACGCCGCGGCCGCGGCCGCGGCCGCACGGGCGTGACCACGGACACGACCTCGACCGAGGAGATCGACGGCGAACAGTCGCCCGGCCAGATGGAACTGATCGACGCCGCGCCGCAGGCCACGGAGGCGGAGCCGCCGGCCGTGGAGGCGCAGGCCGCGGAGGCGGAGCCGCCGGTCGCGAGCGAAAGCCCGGCGTTGAGCGAGCCGCTTGCACCGCAGGCAGTGACGGAAACGGCGCCGCATGCCAGCGTTGCACCGGAACCGGAACCCGTACCGGTGGCAGCACCTGCCGCGGCGCCGGCGCCGGCAAAAACGCCGGTTCCCGCCAAAGCGGCCGCGCCCGCGCGCACCACGGTTCCGCGGCCCGCAGGCCGCGTACCCAACGATCCACGGATCACGCCGCGCCCGGTCAGGGAAGTCGAGATCGTCACCGAATCACTGGTGATCGATCCCTCGAGCTTCCCGCCGGTGGAGTTGCCGCGTCCGACGCGTGCAGCACCGCCGCGCTCGGCCAACGATCCGCGCCTGGGACGCACGCCGCACCTCGCGCAGGGCAACGCCGCGCTGGATCTCACGCCGCAGCACGAGGCAGAGGTGAGCAGCGACTGAGCGCAACAACTGATCCGCCACCCGCCGTTGCCGGTTACACGCCGGCAACGGCTATACTGCGGGCCGTTTCGGAAGGGTGGCAGAGCGGTTGAATGCACCGGTCTTGAAAACCGGCGTAGGCGAGAGCCTACCGTGGGTTCGAATCCCACCCCTTCCGCCATCGTCCCCGCCAGAACACATCACCGCGTGGTGGCCCCGCCATCCACGCTGATGACCTGGCCGTTGATCCAGTAGCCCTCCTCCGACAGCAGCAGCGCCACCATGGCGGCGATATCTTCCGGCGTGCCGACACGGGTGCTGCGGGTGCGCTTGACGGCTTCTTCCAGGAAGCCGGCCGGCAGAGTCTTGCGATTGTTCTCGGTCGCCACGAACCCCGGGGCCACGCAATTGGCCCGGATTCCCCTACCACCCCATCGGCTCGCGACATGGCGCATCAGCGCGTTGATGCCGGCCTTTGCCATTGCGTAGCACGGGCGCTCGGCTTCCCCGATGAACGCGGCCGCCGACGTGGTGTAGACGATCGCTCCACCGCCACGCTCGAGCATGCGCGGAATCGCGGCGCGCGTGCACAGCAGATGACCGCGCAGGTTGACGTCGATGGTCCGGTCGAACACCGCGAGGTCCACGTCCACCGCGTTGCTGTCCTGGAAGATGATCTGCAGGTCGGCTGCGTTGACGTGCAGGTAATCGAGACCACCGAAGGAATCGATGGCGGTCGCGATCAATGCGTCGACCGAGCCTTGTTCGCGCACATCGCAGGCAACACCGCGCGCCTGCCCGCCGCCGTTGCGGATCCCGGCGGCGATGGCCTGCGCGTTGTCCTTGCTGAGGTCGCCGATGACCACCGACACGCCGGCCTCGGCCAGCCTGCGGGCGGTCGCTCCACCGATACCGCCGCCACCTGCCACCACCGCCACCTTGCTGCTAGCCGCCTGCATCTGGAATCCCCCTGCCCCGGGAAGCCGTGAATGCCGCCGATTGTGCAGCGTTGGGCGCCCGGCGTCACTCGGTCGTGCCCCCAAGCCGCCTGACGCCTCCAGACAGCGGCCGCACGAATGGTGTTCGACACCCGACGCATCGTCCGTCTCCACGCGTATCATGCGCACTGCAGCGGGGCTGCCGTGCCACCGAACCCGCACGACGGTCCCGCATCACAATTGTGTTTTCCGCAACATGCACAACGGATACGCACTGGACCACACCACCCTTGCCACCCTGCGCGAGCACCACCCCGCCTGGCGACTGCTGGCATCGGCGCACGCCGCGCTGGTGGCGAGCTTCCTGCATCGGGTGTTCGTGGCGCCGAACGTGCGCGTGATGAACGAGGCCGATCTGACGGAAGCACTCGAGGACGAGTTGTTCGCGCTGCGCGAGCAACTCGGGGCGGAGGCGTATCCCAGGGGCGCGCGCGACTACCTGAACGACTGGGCATCGCCCGAGAAGGGCTGGCTGCGCAAATTCTACAAACCCGGCACGGATGAGGCGCAGTTCGACCTGACGCCGGCGACCGAAAAGGCGATCGGGTGGCTGCGCTCGCTGGGCGAGCGTCCGTTCGTCGGTACCGAGTCGCGGTTGATGACACTGTTCGCACTGCTCGAGCAGATAGGCACCGGCACCGAGACCGATCCGCTGAAACGCGCCGGGGAACTGCGGAGCAAGCGCGACGAACTGGATGCCGAGATCGCACGCGTGCTGGCAGGTGACGTGCCGCTGCTCGACGATTCGGCGATCAGGGACCGCTTCCTGCAATTCCAGCAACTGGCACGCGAGCTGCTGTCCGACTTCCGCGAGGTGGAGCACAACTTTCGGGCGCTCGATCGCACGGTGCGCGAGAAGATCGCGCTGTGGGAAGGCTCGCGGGGTTCCCTGCTCGACGAGATCATGGGCGAGCGCGATGCCATCGGTGACTCCGACCAGGGGCGCAGCTTCCGCGCCTTCTGGGATTTCCTGATGTCCAGCTCGCGCCAGGAGCAACTCACCGAGCGGCTGGACCAGGTGCTGGCGCTGCCGGCCGTGGCCGTGCTCGCACCCGACCCGCGCACCCGGCGCGTGCACCACGACTGGCTGGAGGCAGGCGAACACACACAACGCACCGTCGCCCGGCTATCGCAACAGCTGCGCCGTTTCCTCGACGATCGTGCATTCCTGGAAAACCGGCGCATCGTGGAACTGCTGCACGGCATCGAGAGCAAGGCGCTGGCGATCCGCGACACGCCGCCGGTTGGCGTGAAAATGGCCATTCCCGCGATGGGGGCGGACATCGAACTGCCGCTCGAGCGGCCGCTGTTCACGCCAGCGACAAGACCGCGGCTGGCCGAACTGATGCTGGACGACGCCGAGCAGGACATCGACACCGCGCGCCTGTTCGAGCGGATCGTGGTGGACAAGTCGCGGCTGCGCGACTGCGTGCGACGTGCGCTGCGCTCCAGCGAGCAGGTCACGCTGCGCGAACTGCTGGAAGACGCACCACTGCAGCAGGGGCTCGCCGAACTGGTAGCGTACCTCGAACTGGCGCACGAGCAGGCGTCGGCAGGCAGCCCGGAAGCGTTGCGTGCGGTCGTGGACGAGACGTTGCAGGACACGATCCACTGGCAAACCAGGGACCCGGACGGCGCGCCGGTCGAGCGCCGCGCGCTGCTGCCCCGCGTGATCTTCATCCGCTGACGCTGCACCGACGGAGAACACGATGATCAACAGCGAGGCGTTCGATGCGCCCGAACCCGATCCCACGCTCGGCGCGCTGCCCGCGGTGCCCGAACTGTCGACCTTGCTGGTGTACCTGCTGAAGGGCGTGCTGTATCGCGACGACGACGAGCACGTGTGGGCCAGCCTGCTGCGCCTGCAGGCGCGTGTTCGCGAATACGCCGCCGTGCTGCTGCTCGACCTGGTGCTCGACGAGGCCGAAGGTCATGCGTTCCTGAGCGGCCGTCCGGATCCGGGCGAGGCCGACGCCGGGCCCCGCCTGCCCAGGCTGGTCGCGCGCCGGCCGCTTTCCTACGCAGTGAGCCTGATGCTCGCGTTGCTGCGCAAGCGCCTCGCGGAATTCGACGCTGGCGGTGGCGAACTGCGCCTGGTCCTGTCGCGCGACGAAATCGCGGAACTGATGCGGGTATTCCTCCCCGACGGCAGCAACGAGGCACGTCTGGTCGACCGCGTGGACGCGACGATCGGCAAGGTGGTCGATCTCGGCTTCCTGCGCCGGCTGAAGCCCACTGCCGGCAGCACGCAGGATCGGGGGTTATACGAGGTCAGGCGCATCCTGAAAGCCTTCGTCGACGCGCAGTGGCTGGCCGACTTCGATGCGCGACTGGAGGGCTACCGCACGGCGCTGGCCACGGCGGGCGATGCGAAGGGGACGAAGGATGAATGACGAAGCGAGTCTCGCGCTGGATTTCGTGGCCGACGACACCCGTGTGGGGTTCAGACTGCAGCGGCTCGAGGTGTTGAACTGGGGCACCTTCGACCGACGCGTGTGGCGCTTCGAACTCGACGGCCACAACGGCCTGCTGACCGGCGACATCGGTTCGGGCAAATCCACGCTGGTCGATGCCCTCACCACCCTGCTGGTACCGGCGCACCGCGTCGCCTACAACAAGGCGGCCGGCGCCGACTCGCGCGAGCGCAGCCTGCGATCCTACGTGCTCGGCCACTACAAGAGCGAACGCAACGAGGTAACCGGCACTTCCCGCCCCGTGGCATTGCGCGATGCGTCCAGCTACACGGTGATTCTCGGCGTGTTTCGCAACGAGGGCTACGGGCAATCGGTGACGCTGGCGCAGGTGTTCTGGCTCAGGGAGCCGCAGGGTCAGCCGGCGCGCCTGTTCGTCGCGTCCGAGCGGGCACTGTCGATCGCCGGGGACTTCGCGGGCTTCGGCAGCGACGTCGGCGCGTTGCGCAAACGGCTGCGCGCGGGAAGCTGCGAGCTCTGGGACAGCTTTCCACCCTACGGCGCATGGTTCCGCCGGCGCTTCGGCATCGAGCATGAGCAGGCGCTGGAACTGTTCCACCAGACGGTTTCGATGAAATCGGTCGGCAACCTCACGGACTTCGTTCGCAGCCACATGCTGGAGCCCTTCGATGTGGGCGGTCGTCTCGAAGCGCTGATCGATCATTTCGACGATCTCGACCGCGCGCATCGCTCCGTGCTGCGGGCCAAGCGTCAGGTCGAGTTGCTTACACCCCTGGTCGCCGACGGGAATCGGCATGAAGCGCTCACCGGGGAAATCAGGGAGCTCCGCGACGGGCGCGATGCGTTGCGGCCCTATTTCGCCACGCTCAAGGGTGAATTGCTCGAGCGGCGACTCGCGCTGCTCGCACAGGATGCCGCGCGGTTCGAGGCGCAGATCGGTCGGCTGAGCGTCGAGCGCGACGCCGAGCGGGCCGAAGTCGGCAACCTCGAGCGCGCCGTGCGCGACAACGGCGGCGACCGTCTCGAGCACCTGAACGCCGAGATCGGTCGCAAGGAAGCGGACAAGAACCAGCGCCTGCAGCGCGCCGGGCGCTACGCCGAGCTGCTGGCGCGCATCGAGGAGCCGCCACCCGCCGACGAGGCGGAGTTCCTGGGCCGCCAGGCGTCGATCGGTGCGCGCGCGGAATCGCTGCGTCAAGGTATCGCCGATCTCGAGAACCGTGAGAGCGAGGAATCGTTCGCGCTGCGCAAGGGGCGCGAGGAACATGGCAGGCTGGCCCAGGAGATCGAGAGCCTGAAGCGTCGCAGGAGCAATATCGAGGCAGCACAGGTGCGCATCCGCGACGCATTGTGCCAGGCGCTGGCGATCGCGGAGGACGAGCTGCCGTTCGCCGGCGAACTGATCCAGGTGCGCGAAGACCAGCGCGAATGGGAAGGTGCGGCGGAGCGCCTGCTGCGCGGCTTCGGCCTTTCCTTGCTGGTACCCGAGGAACACTACCGCGCGGTGGCGGACTGGGTGAACCGCCAGCACCTGAACGCCCGCCTCGTCTATTTCCACGTACGCCCCGGAAAGGACAGCGCCGGCGCCCGTCTTCACCCGCAGTCGCTGGTGACGAAGCTCGCCGTCAAACCGGACTCGGCGCATTACGAGTGGCTCGAGCGGGAGCTGCGCCACCGCTTCGACATGGCCTGCTGCGATACCGCCGAGCAGTTCCGTCGCGAGGCGCGCGCGATCACGCTGAGCGGCCAGATCAAGGATCCGACCGGACGCCACGAAAAGGACGACCGCAGCCGTATCGACGACCGCAGCCGCTACGTGCTGGGGTGGAGCAACACGGACAAGCTGCGCGCGCTGCAGGACCAGCGCGAACGTCTGGAAGCGCAGCTGGCCGCGCTGGGCACGCGCATCGCCGGAATCCTCGAGGAACGTAGGCAGCTCCAGGACCGTCTCGACGCACTGGCCCGTCTGGAGGAGTTCACGCGCTTCGCCGACATCGACTGGCAAAGCCCGGTGCGCGAGATCGCGGCGCTCACCGACGAGCGCGATCGCCTCGAGCGGGCGTCGAATACGCTGCAGGAACTCGGCCGGCAGCTGCAGGACGCGCGCGAGCGGCTGAGCGGGATCGACACCAGACTGAACGAGGCGCTCGGGCGGCGCGGCGAGATCAAGGGCCGGATCGAAACGGCTCAGGAGCTCCGGGATCAGGAGCGCGCCGTGTGCGAGGCCGCACCGATCGACGGGACTCGCGCGACGCGTCTCGACGGCTGGCGTCGGGAGGCGCTCGGTGAACACCAGTTGTCGGTCGAGTCCTGTGACAACCGGGAACGCGAGCTGCGCACCTGGCTGCAGGACCGCATCGACGCCAGTGACAAGCGCCTCGCGAACCTCACCGTGCGGATAGCCAACGCCATGCGCGGATTCAAGGAGGAGTTCAAGGCCGAGACGGTCGAGATGGACGTGAGCCTCGCGGCGCTGGACGAGTACGCGCGCATGCTCGATGGACTGCAGCGCGACGACCTGCCCCGCTTCGAGGCCCGCTTCAAGGAGCTGCTGAACGTCAACACGATCAACGAAATCGCGAACTTCAATGCACAGCTCGCACGCGAGCGCGAAACGATCCGCGAACGTGTGGACTTCATCAACCGCTCGCTGCAGGTGATCGACTACAACCCGGGGCGCTACATCAGACTGGTCGCGCAACCGAGCCCCGACGGCGAGATCCGGGACTTTCAGCAGGAATTGCGCGCCTGCACCGAAGGCGCGCTGACCGGATCGCAGGACGAGCAGTATTCCGAGGCCAAGTTCCTGCAGGTCAAGGCGATCATCGACCGTTTCCGTGGACGCGAGGGCCTGTCCGACGTGGATCGGCGCTGGACCGCCAAGGTGACCGACGTGCGTAACTGGTTCCTGTTTTCGGCCAGCGAACGCTGGCGCGCCGACCACAGCGAACACGAACACTACTCGGATTCGGGCGGCAAATCGGGAGGCCAGAAGGAGAAACTGGCCTACACGGTGCTGGCCGCGAGCCTCGCCTACCAGTTCGGTCTCGAGTGGGGAGCGGTACGCTCGCGCTCGTTCCGTTTCGTGGTGATCGACGAAGCCTTCGGGCGCGGCTCGGACGAATCGGCCCAGTACGGATTGCGACTGTTCCAGGAGCTCAATCTGCAGTTGCTGATCGTCACGCCGCTGCAGAAGATCCACATCATCGAACCCTTCGTCTCCAGCGTGGGTTTCGTGCACAACGAGGGCGGACGCGACTCGCGACTGCGGTGCCTCACGATCGAGGAGTTCCGGGCGCGCAACGCTACGCCAGGCGTGGCGCCACCGTGAACTGGTCCACCGCGACCGAGTTGCGTGCACAGGTGCAGCGCCGCTGGGATCGCGGTGATTTGCTGCGCGACTGCGTAGGACCCACGCTCGACTGGCCGCTGCGCCTGCAACTGAAGACACCACAGACGAACGATCTGTCCGATCGCTTCGAGGCGGTGCGTGACTGGGTCTGCACCGTCACCGAAACACCGCGGGTGCGCATCGAGTGGCGTGAGTGGACGCATCGGGTGCAGGGCCGCCAGCGCATACCGGCCGCCGTCTGGATCGATTCGCTCGACGATGCGCTGGCGCTGATCGGCCAGGCGCCCGCGGCACAGCGGTTCCGCACCCTGTGGCAGCGTACCGCCGCAAGGCAGCCCGCTGTGCTGGCATGGCTCGAGCGGCGACCACACCAGGCGCTGGAACTCCACGCACGCTGGGATCGTCTGCTGGCCGTCGTCGAATGGCTGCAGGCGCACCCGCGTCCCGGCATCTACCTGCGACAGGTGGATGCACCGGGAGTGGACAGCAAATTCATCGAGGCGCACCGCGGCGTACTGGGCGAATTGCTGGACCTGGCCCTGCTTCCGGACGCCATCGATGCCACGGCGACCGGCGTCGCCCGGTTCACCCGACGGTTCGGTTTCCTCGACAAGCCGTTGCGGATCCGCTTTCGCGTGCTCGACCCGGCGCTGCAGTGCATCCCCGGCTGCCACGGACATCCCGACATCACGCTCGACGCGGAGAGCTTCGCTGCACTGACGCTGCCGGTGAGCCGCGTGTTCATCACCGAGAACGAAACGAACTTCCTGGCCTTTGCACCTGTCCCCGAGTCCATCGTCCTCTTCGGTGGCGGTTACGGATGGGCCAACCTCGCCGACGTCACATCGCTCGGTCGCTGTGCGGTGTACTATTGGGGCGACATCGACACGCACGGTTTCGCGATCCTCGACCAGTTGCGCGCTCACCTGCCGCAGGCAGCATCGTTCCTGATGGACCGTGCGACCCTGCTCGCCCACCGCGAACACTGGGCAGAGGAACCCCACCCGGCGTGCCATGCGCTGGCTCGGCTGACACCGGACGAAGCCGCGCTATACGACGATCTGCGCTTCGACCGCATCCAGCCGCGCGTGCGCCTCGAGCAGGAGCGCGTGGGATTTCACTGGCTGCGCGAGCGGCTCGCGTCGCTGTCCTGAATCGCATTCGCGCGCAACATCTCCAGGACTTCGGCGACGACACGCTGCGGCGCCTCCTGCATCAGCCAGTGCCCGGCATCGAGTTCGACGAAGCGGTACGGGCCGCTCATCGACCGATGTCCCGCCTCGACGGCGGCGCGGCCGATCGCCATATCGCTGTTGCCCCAGATGAACAGCGTCGGCGTGGCCACCGGGCCGAAATGCACGCGCTCGTCGTGCGGATCGATGCCCCGCGTGCCGCGGTACCAGTCGAGCGTCGCGCGCAACGCCCCGGGCTGGGAGAACACCTCCAGATAGTCGGCCCGGGTGGCGTCGTCGCAGGCGCTCCAGACCTGTTGCAGCAGCGCGCAACCGTTCGCGGCGAACTCCGCCTCGGCGACCCCGGGCGTCTGGAAGTGCGTGATGTACGCGCTGCGCCGGGCCTGGTCCGCGTCGCTGCGGATCGCGTTGCCGAAGGCGCCGAGATGCGGCACCGAGAGCGCCGTCCAGCTCGCGATACGCGCCGGATCGACCGCCAGCGCGGACCAGCCGGCGCCGGCGCCCCAGTCGTGCCCGAGCAGGTGGAAACGGTGCCAGTCCAGCGCGTCGGCGAGCGTGATAGCCCTCGGCCTCCAGCCGTTCGAGCAGCGGCAGCCACATGCACGAGGTTTCCGGAAATCCGTGCAGCAACATCACCGGCTCGCCGCCGGCGCCCGCCTCGCGGCAACGGAACCGCATGCCGTTCGCCCCGATCTCGCGTATCAGAATGCCCATCGCCTCTCCCTCCGGCAAACGATGCGACAGCTTATCTCGATCCGGCTCGCGAACGCGCGAAAAGGAGCTTCCGATGACCGCGCTGTTCGATCTGCCGCGCATCTCGCGTGCCTTCGCGGCGGGCGAGCTGTCGTACTCCAGGGTCCGCTCGCTCGACGGCTCCGGGTGGATGACGATCACCGTCGGGCTCACCGAGGAGGCGGGCGCGCTGGTGATGGCGGCGCTGGAGCGCGCGCTGGCCGACGCACCACGTGATGCGTCGGACCCGCAGGACGAAGCGTCCCTGCCCGCGCGCCAGGCCGACGCGCTGGTCGATGTGGCGCGGGCGTATCTCGCGGGGGAACCGGGCAGGAGCGCCTCGCCCGCGGATCATTACCAGGTCGTGGTGCATGTCGACGAGGCGGCGCTGCACGCCGAACCGGTCCCGGGCGCGCGCAGCGAGCTGCCGATCGAGAGCGTGCGTCGCCTGTGCTGCGACGCCGGCGTGGTGGTGGTCACGGAAGACGCCGGGGGCAATCCGCTCGACCTGGGGCGCAAGCACCGCGTCGTGCAGCCGGCGCTGCGCCGTGCGCTGCTGGCGCGCGACCGGCACTGCTGTTATCCCGGCTGCGCGCACACGCGCTGGCTGGAGGCGCATCACGTGATGCACTGGATCGACGGCCGCGGGTGAGTGGTACTTCGAGACGGCGGCGGGCAAGCGGCTCGCTTCGCTCACCGGCACGTGAAATGCCAAGGGTGCGCCAGCTTATCCCGGTCCCTTGTCGGCCTGCCTGTCCAGCCAGGACAGCAGCGCGAAGACTCCCAGGAACGCCGCGCTCCACAAAGCGGCCGCCGCCATCAGAACCTCGTCGGTGGGCATCAGGGTGAAGCACAGGCGCAGCAGCGCCGCGATCGAAACCAGCGCCGGCAGTGCATAGGCCCACGGAATGGCATTCGGATCCTTGAGGCAGCGGATCATGCGCGTGCGGATCATCACGCTTGCACTCAGCGTACCCAGCGCGCCCGCGGTGATCGCGTGCAGCGCCACCGGGAGCGGCACGGCGCAGCCGATCAGGCTGCAGCCTACAGCCGACCAGCCGACGATCAGCCAGCCGTAGCCCAGCAGCAACGCGAGGAAATCCACCCGGTCCACACAATGCCGCAGGCGCCAGCGCCACATCCGGATCGCGGTGAGTGCGGCGCAGGCGAACAGCAGCACGGCAACGGCCGCACCGATCCAGCCGAAAGGTAGCAGCCGGACCAGCAGCAGCGTCGCCATCAGCAGCAGCACGGCTGCCTCCAGCGTGGGCTGCACCCGCGCCTGGAGACGAATGTGCTTGTCCTGCAGATGACCCGCGATCGCGGGCGCCAGCATGCGTCCGCCGATGAAGAACATCAGCGCGCTGAGCAGCAGCACGGCCTCGAGCAGCATGCTGCGGGCGATCGGCAATGCGCCGGCGGCGCGGACGGCCAGATGGAACCCCGCCACGCTGAGCGCCAGCCCGATCACGATGACGGCCACCGAGCGGTTGCGCCATTTCTTCGCGGTTTTCAGGAACACGGGCACGAGCTTGTACGCCAGGGCGAGCACGACCGCTGCGTTCAGCAGGCCCGTGAGCGCACCCTGCGGCCAGTAGAGGAACGCGATCCGCGCCGACAGCCACACGGCGCACAGCAGCACGGTCTGCCGTCTCGGCTGCGGACCCAGCAGGAAGCCGGCGACGACGGCCAACGCGTAGCCGAACAGCATTTCATGGCCGTGGCCCCAGCCGGTCCGCAGCCCTGCAGGTGCCAGCCACCAGCCCACCTGGCCACCGACCGACCACGGCACGATCAGCGCCGAGTACAGCGCCGCCAGGGGAAACCAGTAGCGATGGGCGAACGGTGTTCCCGGCGGCTGGCGGCTCATTCACTCTCCGGGCAGCGAAACGAGGTCCGGACGCTACTGGCCCACCCTCACCCACACGTCCACGAAACCGCTGGCGGGATACGTCGCCCGCCGCAGCGCTCGTCCCGGGACCGACGCGATCGATCGCGTGGCGGCCAGCAGTTCCTCCATGATGTGCAGCAGTTCCATGCGCGCCAGCGGCGCACCGGGGCAGACGTGGATGCCCGCGCCGTAGAGCAGGTTCGCCGCCGGATCGCGGTCGAGGCGGAACGCATCGGGATCGCCGAACACCGACTCGTCGCGGTTCGCCGCGGCCCACAGCAGCGTGAGACGCTCGCCCGCCCCGATCCGCCGCCCCCCGAGTTCCACCGGACAGGTCGTGACGCGCCGGTTCGCGATCAGCGGCGCGTGGATACGCAGGATCTCGTCGATCGCCGCGGGCAGCAGCGCGGGTTGCTCGCGCAGGCGCTGCTGAAGCTGCGGACGTGCGGCGAGGTACTCGACCAGGATGCCGACCGCGGCGGCGATGGTGCCGAGTTCGCCCGCAGTCCAGTTGCGCAGGATGCTGACGATCTCCTCGTCGCTCAGTGCCCGCCCCTCGACGCGCTCGCGCAACAGGCGGGTCGTGACGTCGTCGGGGGCTGCGTCGCCCAACGCGCGCCGGGCGCCGAGGATGGAACGCACGTGGGCGTCGAACTCCTGCGCGACGGCGGCCATCGCGGCGCGATCACCGCTCGCCGTCGCCTCCTGGCTGCGTCGCATCCAGTCGTCGAGCGGGCCCGGCAATTCCGCGCTCCAGCCCATGAACGCACACTGGATGCGCAGCGCGAACGGGTGCGCGAGGCGCTCCATCAGCTCCACCTCGCCGCCATGCAGGCCGGCGGCGATCGCTTCCCGAGCCACGCGACGGCACACGGGTTCGAAGGCACGCATCGGCTCGTCGCCGAAGTAGGGTTCGATCAGGCGGCGGAACACCGCGTGTCGCGGCGGGTCCATGCCGTTCGGCACCGACAGGTGGCTCGACGACACGACGCTGCTGAACGTGTGGTGGTCTTCCAGCACCCGCAGCACGTCGGCATGGGCCAGCACCGACCAGTGCAGCGATTCGCTCCACGCCACCGGGCAGCGGCGGCGCAGCGCGTCATAGGCGGCGATCTGGTCCCGCTGCACCTCGGCGCTGCGCGGATCCCAGTCGCGGGCGGGCGAATCGTTCATCGCGGTGGCTCGTTCCTTGTCGGCGTGACGGGGCCTCCCCGCCGGTCGGTCCGAGTAGAACACAGTCTCCGGCGCGCGCAGGCTACAGCGTGTAATTTTCCCACACTCCGGCGCTGCCGCCGCCGGACCGGCCGCACGACTGCGGAGCAAACCACTGATCCGGTTCAATTTCCGTGCGTAAATGACTACACTCCCCCCGGCAACCCACAAGGAGCGCTAACGACGATGGCCACCACCGATATTCGCAACGCGACGGCGACCACCCTCGACGCCGGCGCCGTCAAGGTCCTGCGCAACACCTACCTGCTGCTGGCGCTCACGCTGCTGTTCAGCGCGGTCACGGCCGGCATCGCGATGGCGCTGTCCGTGCCCTATCTCGGGCTGTGGACGCTGCTGCCCTACTTCGTGCTGCTGTTCCTGGTCGAGAAGAACAAGAACTCCGCGGCCGGCATCCTGTTCGTGTTCGCACTGACCGGCTGGCTGGGCTTCACGCTGGGCCCGATCCTCGGCCACTACATCGGCGTCTCGGGCTTCGAGCCGGTGCTGATGGCGCTCGGCGGCACCGCGGCGATCTTCTTCGGCCTCTCGGGCTGGGTGCTCGCCACCCGCAAGGACTTCAGCTTCGCCACCGGCTTCCTCGGCGTCGGCATGCTGGTGGCGTTCGTCGCGGCGATCGCGAACTACTTCCTGCAGATCCAGGCGCTGTCGCTGGCGATCAGCTGCATGTTCATGTTCCTGTCCTCGGGACTGATCCTGTGGCAGACCAGCCAGATCGTGCACGGCGGCGAGCGCAACTACATCTCCGCGACCGTGACGCTGTACGTGATGATCTACAACCTGTTCTCGGTGCTGCTGAGCTTCCTCGGCGGCGGCGACGAATGAACCCCGCAACCATCGCGACCGGACGGCCCCCGCGTGGGGCCGTTTCGTTTACGCCCCGATGATCTTCGCGCTGCTGGTGCACGACGCCCCGGTCGGCCGGCATTCCAGCCAGGCCGCGTACCGCTTCGCGAGCGAGCTGCTGGCAGGCGGACATACGCTGTTCCGTGTGTTCTTCTTCGGTGACGGGGTGCACAACAGCACACGGCTGAACCTCACGCCGGGCAACGAGACCGACCTGCCGCAGCGGTGGAGCCGGCTCGCCGCCGAACTCGGCGTGGACCTCGTGAGCTGCGTGGGCTCGGCACTGCGCCGCGGCATCGTCGACGAGGCACAGGCGCGCCAGCATGCGCTGGAGGCCGCGAACCTGCGTGACGGCTTCGAGCTGTCGGGGCTGGGCCAGCTGGTCGAGGCGAGCATCCGCTGCGACCGCCTGGTGGTGTTCGGCGGATGAGCGCGCAGCGCACGCGCAGCGTGCTGGTCGTGTGCCGCAACGCACCGTACGGACGTTCGCGCGCACGCGATGCGATCGACCTCGCGATGGCCTTCGCGGCCTTCGAACAGCCGGTCACGCTGCTTTTCCTCGGCGAGGGCGTATTCACGCTGGCCGGCGGCCAGCAGCCGCCCGCCGGTATCCGGCACCTCGGCAAACTGCTGGGCACACTGGCCGATTACGGAGTCGGACAGGTGTTCGCCGACGTCACGGCGCTCGCGGAGCGCGGACTCGCGGTGCGCGCACTCGCGCTCGCCGCCGAACCCGCGAACGACGACACGCTGCGCGAATTGTTCGCGACCCACGATCGCGTGATCACCGTCTGAGGCGCCCGATGACGCTGCACATCCTGTTCGAATCGCCGTTCGCCGGGCGCGCACTCGAGGAATGCCGGCGCGTGGCGAGCGCGGGCGATGCGCTGTTGCTCGCCGGCGACGGCGTGTACGCGCTCGCCGGCACCGCGGCCGACGCACTGCAGGCGCTGCGCGCCGACGGCGTCGCGCTGTTCGCGCTCGCCGAGGATTGTGCGGCGCGCGGCGTCGAGTCGGCCGCGGTGCCCGGGCTCGGCACGATCGACTACGGTGGTTTCATCGAACTGACGCTGGCGCACGAGCGCAGCGTGTCGTGGTTCTGAAATGCGCCTCCCCGCGCGCGATGCGCATGGTTTCCTGCTCGATCGCGCGGACTGGAACGAGGACGTGGCACGCGTTCTCGCCGCCGAGGAAGGCCTGAGGCTGGCGGCGGCGCACTGGGAAATCCTGTACCTGCTGCGCGAGTACCATGCGGCGCACGAGCACGCGCCGGCGATGCGCGCGCTGGTCGGCCTGGTGCGGCGCCGGCTGGGGCCCGACAAGGGCAACAGCGTGTACCTGCTGGGCCTGTTCCCGGGCAGCCCCGCGCGCATCGCGGCGCGCATCGCCGGACTGCCCAGGCCGGAGCACTGCCTGTGAGCGAACGTCTGCCGATTGCCACCGAAGACGCGGATCACGCCTCGCCCGACGAACATCCGTTCGCCGCGTACGTGCGCGCGCTCGGTCGCGGCCGGCGCAGCGCGCGCTCGCTCGCATTCGACGAGGCACGCACCGCGATGGGCATGGTCCTCGACGGTCAGACGGATCCGCTGCAGACCGGTGCCTTCCTGATGCTGCTGCGCATGAAGGAGGAAACCGCCGACGAGATCGCCGGCTTCACGCTCGCGGCGCGCGAGCGTGCCCGCCTTCCGGCGCAACCGCCGGCAGTGGATCTGGACTGGCCCAGCTACGCCGGCAAGCGTCAGCAGCCGCCGTGGTTCCTGCTCGCGGCATTGCTGCTGGCCGCGCACGGACACCGCGTGCTGATGCACGGCGGCGCGCCGCAGACCACCGACCGGCTGTACACGCCGGAGGCGCTCGGCGTGCTCGGCATCGCGCCGGCGCACGACTGGGACGACGCGGCGCGCGCTCTCGATGCCCACTGCTTCGCCTACGTGCCGCTCGCGCTGCCGAGCCCGGTGCTGCAGCAACTGCTCGCGTTGCGCCGCGTGTTCGGCCTGCGCTCGCCGGTCAACACCTTCGTGCGCCACCTCAATCCGCTGGGCGCGCCCGCCAGCATGCAGAGCCTGCAGCATCCGGCCTACGCGCGACTGCACGGCGGTGCCGCGCGCCGGCTCGGGCAAGCCTCCACCATGATCTTCCGCGGCGACGGCGGCGAATGCGAACTGCGCCCGCAGGCCGACAGCCGCTGCCTGCACGTAGTGGCCGGCAGCGAGCGCGAAATCCTCTTTCCGCGCCTGCTCGCGACCGCGGGCCCCGCGCCTTGCGCGCCCGCTGCCGGCCTGCTCGGCGCGCTGTGGAGCGGCGAGCGCGCCGACGATTACGGCGAGGCGGCGGTGATCGGCACCGCCGCGCTCGCACTGATCGCGATGCGCTGCGCCGACGGGTTGCCCGAGGCCCTGGAGATCGCGCGCGGCTACTGGCACGAACGCGGCACGCTGCCGGGAGCCACTGCGCGATGAGTGTGGGGATCGAGTACTCCGAGGCCGCCTGCGAAGCGCAGCTCGCACCGAAGCTCGCCGCGCTGCAAGCGGCGCTCGCGGAGTTCGGCGCGCCCGCACCGGAGGTGTTCCGCTCGCCGCCGGACCATTACCGCCAGCGTGCGGAGTTCCGTTTCTGGCACGCCGGCGACGATGCCTTCCACGCGATGTTCGACCCCGCCGCGCCACGCGAACCGCTGCGCGTCGACCATTTCCCTCCGGCCTCGCGCCGCATCAACGCGCTGATGGGCGCGCTGCGCGCGGCCGTGCTGCGTTCACCGGAGTTGAAGTCGAGGCTGTTCCAGGTCGAGTTCCTCGACACGCTGGCCGGTGAGTCGCTGCTGGTGCTGGTCTATCACCGCCGGCTCGACGCGGCGTGGGAGGACGCTGCCCGTGAACTGGCCGGCGCGCTGGACGTGCGCATCGTCGGCCGCTCGCGCGGGCAGCGCATCACGATCGGCGAGGACTTCGTGACCGAGCGCCTGCGCCTCGACGGCCGCGAACTCGTGCTGCGCCAGCCCGAGGGTTGCTTCACGCAGCCCAATGCCGAGGTCAACCGCGCGATGCTCGGCTGGGCGCGCGCGGTGTGCGCGGCCACGGACAGCGGCCTGGTCGAACTCTACTGCGGCATCGGGAATTTCACGGTCGCGGTCGCCGAACGCTTCGATGCCGTGCTGGCGACCGAGATCAACAAGACCGCCATGGCGGCGGCCGCGCACAACCTGCGGGCGAACGGCATCGACAATACCTTCATCGCGCGGCTCTCCAGCGAGGAAGCCTCCGAGGCGCTGGCACGCACGCGACCGTTCCGCCGCCTGCAGGGATTCGATCTGGACCGGTTCGCCCCGCGCACCGTGCTGGTGGACCCCCCGCGCGCCGGGCTCGACGCACGCACGCTGGCACAGGTGGCCGGCTTCGATCACATCGTCTACATCTCGTGCAACCCGCGCACCCTGCTCGAGAACCTGCGCGCGCTCGCCCCGACGCACCGCATCGAGCGCTGCGCGGCCTTCGACCAGTTCCCGTACACCCCCCACCTCGAGTGCGGCGTCAGCCTGCGCCGGCGAACTTCGTAGACACTCCGGTCTCCGACCGGACATGTGCGTGCAGGATCGGACTCAATAAACCGCCAGCCCGTGCTTCAAGAGCCGCCGCGGCAGCACGTCGTCGAGCCGCGTGAGGTCATCGGCACCGATCTCGAGCAGCTTCAGACCGTTGCGTTCGTAGACGGCCTTCTTCTCCAGCTTCGCGCGCAGTTGTCCGGGCGCCGACTCGTCGCCCCAGTACTCGAGGTAGAGGTGCAGCGACGGCAGGTAGAAGTCGCAGCGGTAGTCCCCCTCGACCGGCAGGCGGCGCCCGCAGGCGTGCACGATCTCGGACATGTACAGCCAGTGGCAGATCATCAGCGCGGCCTTGCTGTGCAGCACGTGCCCGTCGAGCGCGCGCAGCCCGGTGCCGCCGTCGATGCGGATCTCGCTCTCGGGGTCACCGAACAGATCGCCCGCGGTGGCCTCGCCGAGGTGCTCGTAGGCATGGATGATGCGCAGGTTCTCGGTCAGCACCGGGTTGCCGCTCAGCGTGCCCGGCCAGCGCACGTAGGGAACGCCGGTGTCCGGGTACTCCTCCTGCACGCCCCCCAGCGCCTTGCCCTGTGCCGTGAGCTCCCACCCCTTGACGCCCTTGCGGATCCAGCCGAGTTCGAGCAGCAGCAGGTTCGTCTGGCGAGCCGACAGCCCCAGCCGCAAGCCGAGCGCCGCCGCCGTCAGCTGCGTCTGCTCGAGGCCGGTGGTGAACAGGCGGTGCTCCAGCACCTGCTCGGGCCAGCCGATATAGGTGCCGAAGCGTTCGCTGTTCAGGTATTTCCCGCCCTCGAATTCCCCCTTGCGCGTCAGCCGCCACTGCTCCCCCTGGCGCACGATCCAGCCGTTTTCGACCAGTAACGCGAACAGCTCGCGACTGGGGATGTTCAGGCGCCGTGCGAGCGCCGATCCGGACAGGTATTGATCCGTTTGCTGCACCGCTTTTACACCTCCAGTTGTCCACAGATTCTGTGGATAAGTCTGGGCGTAAGTTCTGAGTATGGAGCTCTACACCGCATGACTGTTGAGCTTGTCTTAAATTGGTCAAATAGTGATCAAATGTGTTTTTCTATTTTTAAATCAATGTGTTATGAGTGTTTCTTAATGTCGGCTTTCACTTGTATGACGCATTTATGACGTTTCGACATCCCGTGTTGACGTGGATGCCACGATGTGCATAACAGTCGGCTCAGCGTGCTTCGGCCAGCGCGTCGGCGTAACGCTGCGCCAGCGCGCGGTAGAGTACGTCCGCGTAGTCCGGAACACCGGCGTCGAGGGTGCCGAGCAGCTCCGAAAGGTGCTCGTTGTCCTCGCGCCCCTGCCAGCACTTGCGGTAGCTGCCCTGCTGGTAGCCGTGGTCCTGGCGGAAGAAGTTCAGCACGTTCTTGCCGACGTAGGCGGCGAACAGCTCGTCGGGGCTCATTCCCGCAGCCTGCAGCAGCGACCAGAAGTGGCCGACCGCGAAACGGCGCTCGACGAGCGCGCAACCGGCCAGCGCCTCGACGGCCTCGCACAGCTCCAGCGGGCGCGGCGGCCCGGCCTGCAGTTCCCCGAGCATCGCGGCGGCGATCGTGGCCGGGGTGTTCTGCCCGTCGAAACGCATGCTCATCCCGAAATGCCAGATGTCGACGATCTCGAGCCGCACGTGGTCCCAGGCCGGCTGCTGGTGCTTCCACCACTTGTAGCCGTAATGCTCGATGAGTTCGCCGCACTCGATCCACAGCGCCCGGTACCACGCGAAGTCCTGCGCGATCCAGTCCGGGTGAACCTTGCGGTTCATGCGGTCCTGCATTTCGAGCATCGTGGTCAGCTGCTGCAGCATCGGCGCGGCTCCTGGCGACGGCGGTGGCGAACGCGCGGGATGCTAGCACAGCAGCGCGCCGTCACCGGTGTGAAAGCTCGCCTGAGCATCACTAGTACCCGCCTGCGCGATTGCGATCTCGCGGCCAGCCGCTACACTGCCCGCCCCTCCGGCGCGCCGTATGCGCCGTCGCCACTGCAGGTATTCCCGTGATCGCCACCAGCAACCTCACCATCCAGTTCGGGGCCCGCCCCCTGTTCGAGAACGTGTCCGTCAAGTTCGCCAACGGCAACCGTTACGGCCTGATCGGCGCCAACGGCTGCGGCAAGTCGACGTTCGTGAAGATCCTCGGCGGCGACCTCGAGCCCAGCTCCGGCAACGTGATGCGCCCCGAGGGCGTGCGCCTCGGCAAGTTGCGTCAGGACCAGTTCGCCTACGAGCAGTTCAGCGTGCTCGACACCGTGATCATGGGCCACGAGGAGCTGTGGCAGGTCAAGTCCGGGCGCGACCGCATCTACGGCCTGCCCGAGATGAGCGAGGCAGACGGCATGGAGGTCGCCGACCTCGAGGTGCGCTTCGCCGAACTGGACGGCTACACGGCCGAAGCGCGCGCCGGCGAACTGCTGCTCGGCCTCGGCATCCCGGTGGAGCAGCACGCCGGCCCGATGAGCGCGGTGGCGCCGGGCTGGAAGCTGCGCGTGCTGCTCGCGCAGGCGCTGTTCCCGGATCCCGACGTGCTGCTGCTCGACGAGCCCACCAACCACCTCGACATCAACACGATCCGCTGGCTCGAAGGCGTGCTGAAGGCGCGCGACAGCACCATGGTGATCATCTCCCACGACCGCCACTTCCTGAACAGTGTGTGCACGCACATGGCGGATCTCGATTACGGCGCGCTGAAGCTGTTTCCCGGCAACTACGACGAGTACATGCTCGCGGCCACGCAGGCGCGCGAGCTGCTGCAGAACGAGAACGCGAGGAAGAAGGCGCAGATCGCCGAGCTGCAGGCCTTCGTCAGCCGCTTCTCGGCCAACGCATCGAAGGCGCGGCAGGCCACCTCGCGGGCGCGCCAGATCGACAAGATCGAACTCGCCGAGATCAAGCCGTCCAGCCGGCAGAACCCCTTCATCCGCTTCGACCAGAAGCAGAAGCTGCACCGCCAGGCCCTGACGGTGCGCGACGCCGCCTTCGGCTACGGCACGGTGCCGCTGTTCAGCGACTTCAGCATCCAGGTCGAGGCCGGCGAGCGCATCGCGATCATCGGCCCCAACGGCGCCGGCAAGACCACGCTGCTGCGCTGCCTGATGGGCGAGCTGGCGCTGCAGCACGGCGATCTGAAGTGGGCGGAGATGGCCGACATCGGCTACTACGCGCAGGACCACGCCGCGGACTTCGCCGGGGACACGAGCCTGTTCGACTGGATGAAGCAATGGACCAGGGGCGACGAACAGCTGGTGCGCGGCACGCTCGGGCGCATGCTGTTCTCGCAGGACGAGATCACGAAGTCCGTGCACGTGATCTCCGGCGGCGAGCAGGGCCGCATGCTGTTCGGCAAGCTGATCCTGCAGCGCGCCAACGTGATGGTGCTGGACGAACCCACCAACCACCTCGACATGGAATCGATCGAATCGCTGAACCTCGCCCTCGAGAACTACCCCGGCACGCTGCTGTTCGTCAGCCACGACCGCGAGTTCGTCTCCTCGCTGGCGAACCGCATCCTCGAGTTCACCCCGGCCGGCATCGTCGACTTCAGCGGCAGCTACGACGAGTACCTGCGCAGCAGGGCTCTGGAGTAGAGTGAGGCGTGGCTGAACGGACACGGGAGGAAGGGAGCATGAATGAGTTCGCGAACAAGACGGCGGTGATCACCGGCGGCGCCAGCGGCATCGGCCTGGCGATGGGTGAACTGTTCGCGGCCCAGGGCATGAAGATCGTGCTGGCGGACGTCGAGGCCGGCGCCCTCGACGCGGCAGTGGCAAGGCTCCGGGAACAGGGGGCGGAGTGCCTCGGCGTGGTCACCGACGTGTCGAAGGCAGACGCGGTCCAGGCGCTGGCGGAACGTGCCAGGACGCAGTTCGGGGCCGTGCACATCCTGTGCAACAACGCCGGGGTGTTCACCGGCGGCCTGCTGTGGGAAGAGAGCCTGGCGGACTACCACTGGCTGCTGGACGTCAACATCTGGGGCGTGGTGCACGGCATCCGCTCCTTCGTGCCGATGATGATCGGGCAGGACTGCGACTGCCATATCGTCAACACCGCCTCCATGGCCGCCGTCACCGCCATGCCCTACTCGGGCATCTACCACATGAGCAAGCACGCGGTGCTGGCACTGAGCGAGTCGCTCTACCACGAACTGGCCTTCCACGCGCCGAAGGTGAAGGTCTCCGTGCTCTGTCCCGAGTCGGTCGATACCGGCATCGCCGCGGCCGAGCGCAACCGCCCGGCGCACTACCGCGGCGACGGGGACATCGTCGAATCCGGCGCCCGTGCCCTGGTGATGGACAGCCTGGCGCAGTCGGTTGCCACGGGCATCCACCCCCGGGTGATGGCGCAACGGGTGCTGGAGGCGATCCGGGAGGAGCGCTTCTACATCCTCTCCCAGGACGGCTGGCGCGAGGCGGCGCACACCCGCCTGGATGACATCCGCGCCGGCCGCAATCCCACCTTCGCGCCGCCGGTGGCGTGATCGGACAGCTGCGACCCCCTCACCTGCCGCGGGCCGGCCGCAAACCGGACCGGCCGCGCACCCGACTTGCCTGATCAGCTGTATTTTTATACAGTATTCAGCCATGAACCCCCTGCTCCAGTCACTGCTCGCGCGCCCCGACGTGTGGCAGGCATCGCGCGCCCGCCCGTCCGACCCGGACCCGGCGGCCGCGACGGTGCTGCCCAGCGGGCACGCCGCGCTCGACCGGGCGTTGCACCGCGGCGGCTGGCCGCGCGCGGCGCTCACCGAACTGCTGGGCACCGCCTGGGGCGTCGGCGAGCTGCAGTTGCTGGCGCCGGTGCTGGCGCGCTGCAGCAGCGGAGCGCGGCGGCTGTTTTTCCTGGGCGCGCCGCACCTGCCGTACGCGCCGGCGCTGCACGCCTACGGCATCCGGCTCGAAGCCGTGCTGCTGGTGCAGCCCGAACGCGGCCACGACGCGCTGTGGTGCGCGGAGCAGATCCTGCGTTCCGGGGCGGCGGCGTGCCTGCTCGCCTGGCTGCCCGAGGCACGGCTCGCCGACTACGCCACGCTGCGCCGCCTGCAACTCGCGGCGCAGGCCGGCGACGTCGCGGGCTTCCTGTTCCGGCCACTGCAGGCGGCGCGCGCGTCCTCGCCGGCGGCGTTGCGGCTCGCGCTGCGCGCCACCGATGACCAGCTCGCGATCGAGGTCCTGAAGCAGCGCGGCGGGCGCTCCGGACAGCGGATCACGATCGCGCGCGATGCGGCGCTGCTGCGCCGGCGTGTGGACCCCGCGCTGTTGCCGGTACCCACCCTGCAGTGAGGCGCGCATGCTCTGGCTGCACCTCGAATTTCCGCTGCTCGCACTGGAGATCTTCACGCGCGACCTCCCCGCGGACGAGCGCCCGCTGGCCATCGTGGAACAGCAGCGCGTGCTGTGCCAGGACGCGCGGGCACTCGCCTGCGGGGTGGTGGCGGGAATCCCGCTGGCCACCGCGCAGGCGCTGTGCCCGCAACTGCGCACCATCGAGCGCCGCCCCGATCACGAGGCGGCCGCGCTGCTGGAACTGGCCGACTGGAGCTGCCGCTTCACCTCGCTGTCGAGCTGCGTGCCGCCGGCCGCCCTGCTGCTCGAAATCGGCGCCAGCCTGCGCCTGTTCGGCGGCGCCCCGGCGTTGCTGCGCCAGGTCGAGGAACAGTTGCGCGAGCGCGGCTACACACACCGCTGCGGGCTCGCGCCGACGCCGGCCGCGGCCGGGCTGCTGGCGCGCGCGCTGCCCTGCACCCATGCCGGGATCCCGCCCTGGTGCGTGGACGGCGACCGGACAGCCTTCCTCGCACAACTGGGTGCGCTGCCGCTGGCGTTGCTCGAGCTGCCGGAGGCGCAGCGCCAGCGCCTGCGCAGGATGGGCCTGAGGCGCATCGGCGAGTTGCTCGCACTGCCGCGCGCCGCGCTCGGCAGGCGCTTCGGGAATGAACTCCCGCAGCGCCTGGCGCGCCTGGGCGGCGAGCTCCCCGATCCGCGCAGCGCGCACCGTCCGCGCGAGTTCTTCCTCGCCGAACGTCAGTTTCCCGAAGCGCTGCACCACTGCGCGGCGCTGCTGTTTCCGATGCAGCGCATGCTGCGCGAACTCGGCGGGTTCCTCGAGCGCCACCAGGCCCACTGCCAGCGACTGCTGTGGCGGCTGCGCGACACCGCCGGGGAGCAGCGCGAGCTCGTGCTCGCCTGCTCGCTGCGCCACCACGACCACGCGGCGCTGCTCGAGCTGACGCGCCTGCAACTCGACGGCGTGCGCATCACCGAACCGGTGGAATCGCTGGCGCTGCTGTGCCGGGACTTCGTGCCCACGCACCCGTGCAACACGACGCTGTTCGGCTCGCCTGCCGAAGGCGATGCACAGGCCACGCTGGAACTGCTGCTCGACCGGCTCGCGCTGCGCGTGGGGCAGGACCGGGTCCTCGGGCTGGGGCTCGCCGACGCGCACCTGCCGGAGCAGGCCTGGTGCGATCCGCGCCGTGGCATGACCGCCCGGGCCGCGGCCACGCCGGCCGCGCAGCGCCCGGCATGGCTGCTGCGCGAACCGCTGCCGCTCGCCGGCGATGCCGCCGGCCTGCGCTGCGACGGTCGCCTGCAGTTGCTGCGCGGCCCGGAGCGCATCGAGAGCGGGTGGTGGTGCGAGCAAACGCGCCGCGATTATTTCGTCGCGCGGCGCGAACACGACGGCGCGCTGTGCTGGGTGTTTCGCGACCGTGCGAGCCGGCGCTGGTTCCTGCAGGGCTTCTTCGGTTGAGCCGGGCCACTCGTCTGTCTGACCCCGATTTAACTTGTGGTCCGCCGGCAAGCCTTGCTATTGCTGACACCTCAGCCCGACGGAAATCGCACCATGGCCGTGGAAACCGTCTACCGCAGCTGCCCCACCTGCGAGGCGAGCTGTGGCCTCGCCCTGGAAGTGGACCGTGCCACCCGGCAGGTGCTGTCCATCAAGGGCGACGACCGCGACCAGCGTTCCCGCGGCTATGTCTGCGCCAAGAGCCAGGCCTTCCACTACGTCCACGAGGACCCGCAACGCTTGCGCCGGCCGGTGAAGAAGGTCGCCGGTGGCTGGCAGGAGGTCGGTTGGGAAGAGGCGCTGAACGACGTGGCCGCACGCCTCGGCGCCATCCGTAACGAGCACGGCAAGGACGCCATCGCGATGTACTACGGCAACCCGAACGGCCACAACTTCCACAGCCAGATCTACACCCAGTTGCTCATCCAGATGCTCGATACCGAGCGCTTCTTCTCGGCCGGCTCGGTGGACCAGCAGCCGAAGAACCTGGGCTGCGAACTGCTCTACGGCAACGCCTGGCTGTTCCCGATTCCCGATATCGACCGCAGCGACTTCTTCGTCTGCATGGGCGGCAACCCGCTGGTGAGCCAGGGCTCGCTGATGAGCGCGCCGGACATCGGCCGGCGCCTCGCCGCGATCCGGGCCCGTCACGGCCAGGTGGTGGTGCTGGATCCGCGCCGCAGCGAAACCGCGCTGGCCGCCGACCGCCACCTCTTCATCAAACCCGGCACCGATGCCTTCCTGCTGCTGGCCTGGGTCCACTGGCTGTTCGCCGGGAACCGCGTCCGGCTCGGCCACCTCGCCCCGTTCACCGACGGCGTGGAGTCGCTGCGCACGATCAGCAAGGACTTCACGCCCGAGGCCACCGCGGCGATCACCGGCGTTCCCGCTGCGGCGCTGCGCCAGCTCGCCGGCGAATTCGCCGACGCGAAGACGCCGGTGCTGTACGGTCGTACCGGACTCTGCACGCAGCGCTTCGGCACTATCGCCTCCTGGCTGATCGACGTGGTCAACGCGCTCAACGGACGCCTGGACGCGGTGGGCGGCGCCATGTTTCCTCTCCCCGCCACCGGCCACACCGAACCACCGGCCGCGGCGCAACCGCTGCACCGCGGCCGGTTCCGTTCGCGCGCACGCGGCTTCCCCGAATACCTGGGCATGCTGCCGGCATCGCTGATGGCCGAAGAGCTCGAATGCGAAGGCGAGGACCGGGTCAGGGCCATGATCACGCTGGCCGGCAACCCGGTGCTGACCGTGCCCAACGGCAAGCGGATCCGGGCCGCGCTGCAGAAGATCGAGTTCATGGTGGCGCTGGATTTCTACGTCAACGAAACCACGGCCTGCGCGGACTACATCCTGCCCTCCACCACCCAGCTGGAGCACAGCAACTACGATTTCATGTTCACCACCACCTGCGTGCGCAACTTCGCCCGCTACAGTCCGCAGGTATTCCAGCCCGAGCCCGACAGCCGCGAGCAGTGGCAGATCTTCACCGACATCGTCGCGCGCATGAGCGGCATGACCCTCGAGTCGCTCACCGACCTGATGCGCGACGGACTGATCGCGCAGGTGCTCGCCAGCCCGGCGCTGCCGCAAGGACTGGATGCGGCGAAAATCACTGCCCTGACCGGCGCTCATCCGCACACGGAGCAGTTGCTGGACATCATGTTGCGCGCGGGTCCCTACGGTGACCGGTTCGGACTGAACCCCGCGGGAATCGACCTCGACCGACTGAAAGCCGCACCACACGGCATCGATCTGGGGCCGCTGCAACCGCAGCGCCTGCCCGCGGCGCTGGCGACGCCCGGCAAGCGTCTAGCCCTCGCTCCGCAGCTGATCCTCGACGACGTGCGCCAGCGCCTGCTGCCCGCGCTGCAGGAAGCGCGCGACGACCGCACGCTGCTGCTGATCGGACGGCGCCACGTCCGTGACATGAACTCCTGGCTGCACAACCTGCACCAGTACGCGCGCGGCAAATCGCGCTGCACCCTGCTGATGCATCCGCAGGACGCCCGCAGCCGCGGCATCGCCGAGGGCGACGAGGCGCTGATCCGCTCGCGCGTGGGGGAGTTCCGCGTTCCCGTCGCACTGACCGGGGACATCATGCCGGGCGTGGTGAGCCTGCCGCACGGCTTCGGTCATCGTTACCGCGACGGAGGCCAGACCACCGCGGAAACGCTGATCCCCGGCGTGTCGGCCAACGATCTGGTCGACGACGGGGAACTCGACCTTGCCTCCGGCACCAGCGTGGTCAACGGGGTGCCGGTCGAGGTGCGTGCGGTGCCGGCGCCAAGCGCATGATCAGGCCGTCGTCCGTCCCCAGTCCCCGAGGACCTCAGGCGTCAGGTCCCTGAATTCCCCGCTATCCGGCAGCGGGGTGCCCAGCCACTCGCGGTAAAACCCGTCGAGGTCGGGCAGCGCGTCGAAGATCACCGGGTAGCCGCACGGCACCGATTCCACTTTCAGCAGGCTCGCGCAATCGGGACAGATGAACTCGCGCAACTCACCGAGTTCCGGGTTCGGCGCGGAAAGCCCGGGATAGATCTGCTCCAGGCTCTCCAGGTCATCGCGGACCAGGATATGGGCCCGGAGCTTCCAGTTGCACCGGTAATCGCCGAATTCATGCCCACAGTCGCAGCGCACGATGCGCTCGGCGCCTTTCTGGACGATGTACAGATGCTCGCTCAGGGGCATCAGTATCCGGTCCGTCCATCCGGTGCGGGCCTGCAGTATCTCCAGCACCCGCTGGAAACGGTCCTGCTCCTTGGGGCGACTGACGATGTCCCTCACCTCGTTGGCAGGCAGCCTGCCATCGATCAGCGCCACCAGATCGTCGTTGCCAGGAGCCATCATTTCACCTCGGGAGTCCAGGTTGCGGGGAGCGCCCAGAAGGCGCGGAATTCGTCGGCGAACGCCGGGCTCATCGCCATGCTGCTGCCGTACATTTCGGCAATCAGGGGATGGAACTCCCGCCGGGCCAGACGTTGCCTCACCCCCTGCCACCAGTCGTGCACCGGAACGGCACGCGCCTTGCGATCCTTGCGGTGTTGCTCGCGCAGTGCCGACGTCGCGGCGGCATCGATTTCCCAGCATCCGTCGTCTTCCCGTTGGTGGCACACCGCACCATGGATCCGCTCGGCGATGTCCACCGTGGTCGATCCATCCTCGAGGTCCCGCAGGATGCGCCCGGGTTCGCGTTCCAGCGGATCGCCATAGCCTCCGGCAGCACCGTTGGCGTCCACCACCACATCTCCGGTCTGCAGCTCGAAGGGCTCCGGTACATGATGAGGCAGCCAGATATCACCCTTCAGCATGCTGGCGAAGTCCGGATGCGCCGGATGTCCCAGCTGGGCCGGCAGGGGCTTGCCTTCGGCAATCAGTTCCATGGCATTGGTGTTGCGAACGACGGCCCGGACGAGCTTGGCACCGGGGTAGCCGCCCCCCAGGCCAAGATTGGGCAGTATGTTGTAGGTCCCTCCGGCCAGCAGCGCCCCGCCGGTGATATCCCGGCCGCCGAAGATCAGACTGATCGTGGGCATGGACAGGCCCGAGCGGTATTTGCCTGGTCCGACCGAATACGGATTGAGCCGGCGGGACAGATCCAGATACGGCATGAACTGTTCCCAGATCTCCACATTGCCCACGTCCACATGGGGGACGGGTACCGCTCCGCCCGGGCTCAGTCCATCCCGAACCGCGCTGGCGGCCGCACCGATGGTGCCCACGGTGCCCGAGACCATGGGCCGGCGAACGCCGTACTGGTCGTAACCCGCCATGGCGATGGCGAAGGCGGAACGGAAACCCAGCATCTCCTCCCGGAAACCCCGCATGTAATAGGCCTGGCTCAGCGAGGTCAGCCACACACCGAAGGATTCGATCGTGGTGGCCCAGATGTTGGCCTGCGCCAGCGGCCGGGTGTCCTGCGGATTGAAAATGGAGTTCCTGGGCAACTCGAGATCGAAGGGCAACAGCGAGCCGAGGTTCGCCCGCCCGTCGCAGGAAAGCGTCTGCACCAGACTGATCGACAGGCACCCCCACATCCCGGAGGGCGTTGCATTGCAGCTGTGCCATCCCCACTCGCCCGCCCCTTCCAGGTCGATCGTCACCCGCCCGGAGGTCTCGATGCGGGTCTCCACCGGAGCGACCCGTATCACGTCCTTCCTGGCGGCCAGCCAGGTCAGCGGCTGATCCTTCATGAAATACTCGAATACCCCCACGTTCCGGTAACGGCCCGGCACCGTCATCCGCCGCAGCCGCGCGAGCTGGTTGCGCCGCTCCATCTCGATCAGTTCGCCGCCGGCCGACTTGAAATAGTCGAGGCCGAACTCCCCGATCATCTTCTCCACCTCGCCGCGAATGTGGATGTTCGCTGCGATGGCGCCCTTGCGGTCCAGCAGGAAGACATCCGACATGTCGAAGCTCAGTTCACACTTGAGGTGGATGTCGTGGCGCAGCTGGTCACGGCTTCCCACCTTTTCGCCGGCAAAGCGGATGCCGTCGGTGGCCCGCTCGATGTTCGGCACCGGCATGCAGCCCGGCGTGATCGCGCCGATATCCATTTCCATGATGACCGTCACCACCCAGGCCACCAGCTCGCCCTGCCAGAAGATCGGCAGGATGTCGTAGACGTCGGCGGGGTGCATGCCTGCGATACTGCATTCGTTGAACCAGAACAGGTCCCCCGGCGCGATGCCGACCCGTCCCTCCCAGTCCTGCTCGATCATCCATTGCAGCGCCTCGCCCATACTCCGGCTATGGGCCTGGATACCGGTGGACTGGGCGATGTTGTCGCCTTCCGGGGTGTAGATGCCGATCGCCAGTTCGGACACTTCCCGGACGTAGGGCGACGCGGAAATCATCCGCGTTTTCTCGCGGCCGGCAATCAGCGCGGACAGCAACCGCGTGTGGAACAGTTCGGCCCTGACCGGATCGCGCTGCAGTACGCACGGATTGGTAATGCCGCGGTAACATCCGGTGGCCTCGTACGCCTGCCGGCTTCGCTTCAGCATCTGCCGCAACGTCATGCCGTCGCTGCCGATACCGCGCGCTTCTTCCTGCCCCGCACCGACGGCGATCGTCCCGGCGTTCACATGGTCCATGGTCGATGCTCCGTCGTTCATTCGAGCCACATCACTGCAAGTTCATCCATGCGCAGCTTGCGCCCGATGGGCAGGAAACAGGTGGTGGTCGCGGCCTCGATGACCGCGGGGCCGACCACCTCGTTGCCGGGGACCAGCGCATCCATGTCGTAGATGGTCGCCTCCTGCCAGTGGCCATCGAAATGGATCCGGCGCTGGCCCTTGACGGCGGAGGCGACGGGTTGCGGTGATGCCGGAGCGCGGCGCCGAAGCCTCGGCTTGACCTTGGGAATGCTGGCTTCGATGCCGAGATCGAAAATCTCGAATCCGGCCCGCTCGTGTTTCGCCACACCGGCGTAGGTCTGTTCGTACTGTCGTTCGAACGCCTCGAGCAGGCGGTCCAGGTCGCTGGCGGACCCGATGCGCCGGATCGGGGAGCGTATTTCGAGATCTTCCATCTGCGCGCCGTAGCGAACGAAGGCAATGGGCTTGAATGCCACCGCATCGACCTCCAGGCCCTCATCGAGGAAGTCATCGCGCGCCTGGCTTTCCAGCTCGTCCCAGGCGGCGTTGATCGCCTCGCCCATCCTCGACTTCCAGTCGTCGCCGGCACCATGGGGAATGACGATGCCCACCGATTTCTCGTAGCGGTGCATCAGGTCCACGGTGGCCGCACCAAAGGCGGAAAAGCCGGCCGCCCACGGCACGGTGGCCACTCCCTTGAATGGCAGACCCTCGGTGTACAGCGCCAGCAACAGGGGACCCGCACCGCCATAGGCCAGCACGTGGTAGTCGACCGGCGAGAGTCCCCGGATGCTCAGTGTCGTGCGCAATTGCTCCTTCATCTGGCTGGCGATCAGCCGCAATACGCCTTCGGCGATGTAACAGGGATCCACGTTCAAGGATCTGGCGCATTTCTCCTCCAGCATGCGCAAGGCCTTGTCCACGTTCAGCCTGACCTTGCCACCCAGGTAGTTGTGCGGGTTGATCAGGCCGGTGATCAAGGCGCAGTCCATCACCGTGGGCGTCTCGTTGCCCTTGTCGTAGCAGACCGGCCCCGGATCGGCTCCGGCGCTTTCCGGCCCCAGCGTGATGCGCTGCGTGACCGGATCGACCGTGACATAGAGGCCCATGCCGGCCGTGATGGTCTCCATCATCAGCGTCGGCATGTTGAAGATCCGCCGGGTGATGGTTACCTCCCGTTCGATCAAGGGTTCCTGGCCACGAATCAGCCCGACGTCGAAACTGGTGCCGCCCATGTCGGCGCAGATCCAGTTGTCGATGCCGAGTTCACGCGCCATGAAGCGTGCGCCCAGCAAACCCCCGATGGGGCCGGAAAAGGCCGATTCATGGAGACGCGAGTAGCGGATGTTGGCAACCCCCCCGTGCGACAGCACCACCTGCAGCGGATTCCTGTAGCCCCGCTGGTGCAGGGAGCGCTCGATCGCCTCGTACTGCTTGCGGCCGGTGTCGACCGCCGCCGCGTGCAGCCAGACGGTATTCAGCCGCCCCTGTTCGCGGCTGATCGGGGCCAGCTTGCAGGAAAGGTGAACCGGAACCTCCCGGCCCTTCGCTCTCATCACGTCCCGCGCGATCCCTGCCAGCGCCAGTTCGTGCGCCGGATTGATGTAGGAAAACAGCAGGCAGACGGCAATCGACTCGACCCCCTCGTCCAGCAGTGCTTCCACCGCCTGGCGGATCTCCTGTTCGGCGAGGGGAATCACTTCCTTGCCCAGGCAATCGATACGTCCCGAAACACCGTGCACCAGACGGCGCGGGACCAGGGGCGGAGGGTAATGATGGGCGGCATGATGCAGGGTGTCGGCGTAGGACAGGCCGAGCCAGCTCTGGCTCACCCGCTGGTGGATGAACACATCCTCGTCTCCGCGCCGGACGATGACGCCCACCCTGGAGCCCGTGCCGGTGATCAGCGCGTTGAGCATGGCCGTGCCCGCATAGACGATGGCATCGACACTGCCGAGCAAGGCCGCGGCCCGGTCCCCGAAATCGATTCCCCAATTGCCGAACCCGTCCGCGAGGGATTCGATGTAGCCGATGCTTTGATCATGGGGGGTGGTGGAGGCCTTGCCGATGGAAAACCGGCCCTGCGCATCCACGATGATCGTGTCGGTCATGGTGCCACCGGCATCGCAGGCGATGATCTGCGCCCGCAGCGGTTCTTGTCTCGAGTCCATCGTGGAGTTCCTTCGTTCGCCGAAATTGCCTTGCTCGACGGGTGGCTGACCGGTTGGCGCCGGCGCTCAGCGCGGGATGATCTCGCGCACCTGCGGCACCGGCACCACGAAGCGCCCGCCCCAGGCCCCGATGCCGGCCATCTGCGCGACGATCTCCTCGCTCAGGTTCCACGGCAGGATCAGCACGTAATCCGGCCGGTCGGCGAAGATCCGCTCCGGCGCGTGCACCGGAATGCGCACGCCGGGCAGCAGGTGCCCCTGCTTGTGCGGACTGCGATCGACCGTGTACGGGAGCAGGTCCTCGCGCACCCCGCAATAGTTCAGCAGCGTGACGCCCTTGGCCGGCGCGCCGTAGCCGACCACGCGGCACCCGGCGTCGGCCGCGTCGATCAGGAAGCGCAGCAGGCCACGCTTGAGTTCGCGCACGCGCGCGGCGAAGCCGCGGTAGGTCTCGATGCACTCCAGACCCGCGGCGTGTTCGCGCGCCCGCAGCGCCTCCACACGCGGCCCCGGAGCACCGGGCGCAGCCGCACGATGGCGCGCGTGGATGCGCAGCGAGCCGCCGTGGGTCGGCAACTCCTCCACGTCCACGATCACCAGTCCGTGCGCGGCGAACACCCGCTCGACCACACCCAGCGAAAAGTACGAGAAATGTTCGTGGTAGATGGTGTCGAACTGGCACTCGGCGATCAGCCGCAACAGGTGCGGGAACTCCATCGTGATCAGGCCCTGCGGGCGCAGCACGAGCGCCAGCCCGGCGACGAAATCGTTCAGGTCCGGCACGTGCGCGAGCACGTTGTTGCCGATCAGCAGGTCCGCGCCCTGCCCCGCCTCGCGCAGTTCGCGCGCGAGCGCGCTGCCGAAGAATGCCACACGGGTCGGGATGCCTCGCTCGCGCGCCACCGCCGCGACGTTCGCCGCCGGCTCGATACCGAGCACCTCCACCCCGGCGCGCGCGAAGTACTGCAGCAGGTAGCCGTCGTTGCTCGCGATCTCGATCACCCGCCGGCCGGCCGTCGCCAGCGCGTGCGCGCCGGTCATCGTGCGTGCGTACACCTCGCAGTGACGCAGCCACGAATCCGCATAGGACGAAAAGTACGCGTAGTCGCCGAAGATCGCCTGCGGCGTCTCGAAGGCCTCGAGCTGCACCAGGAAACAGCGTCCGCAGACCCGCGCGTGCAGCGGGTAGAAGGTCTCCGCGCCGTCGCGCGCGGCCGCCGGCACGAAGGCGTTGGACAACGGCGACATGCCCAGATCGGCGAAGCTCTCGGTGAGCGGCGCCGTGCAGAAACGGCAGCACGGTTCGCTCATCGCGCGGCCACCTCCATGTAGCGTCCGATCTGCGCGCGCGTGAGCGCAGCCAGGTCCCGACCATCGGCGTGCGCGCGATACCACTCCACGGTCCAGGCCAGCGCCGGCTCCAGCCCCAGCCGCGGCCGCCAGCCGAGCCGGGTGCGTGCCTTGGCGCTGTCGAGCCGAAGCAGGTGCGCCTCGTGCGGGTGCTCGCCCGCGTCGATGCCGATTTCGCCCTCCGGATCCCACAGCCGCAGCATCCGCTCGACCAGTTCACGCACGCTGACCGCATCGGTGTCCAGGGGGCCGAAATTCCACGCCTCGGCGTGGCGCTGCGGGTCCTCGCACAGCGCTTCGGCGAGCCGCAGATAACCGGCCAGCGGATCCAGCACGTGCTGCCACGGGCGCACCGCCCCGGGGCTGCGCAAGCGCACCGTCTCACCGGCGGCGAGCGCGCGTGCCACGTCCGGAACGATGCGCCCCTCGGCCCAGTCGCCGCCGCCGATCACGTTGCCGGCACGCGCCGAGGCGATCGCGGTCGCGCCGGCTCCCCCCGCGAAGAACGACGCCCGGAATGCCGCGGTCACCAGCTCGGCGCAGCCCTTGCTCGCGCTGTACGGATCGCGCCCGCCGAGCGGCTCGTGCTCGCGGTAGCCCCAGTCCCACTCGCGGTTCTCGTAGCACTTGTCGCTGGTGACGATCACCGCCGCGCGCACGCCGGGCCGATGGCGCAGCGCATCGAGCAGGTGCGCGGTGCCGAGCACGTTGGTCGCCAGGGTGCCCACCGGATCCTCGTAGGAGGTGCGCACCAGCGATTGCGCCGCCAGGTGGAACACGATCTCGGGGCGGGCGCGTGCGAGCGCGACATCGAGCGCCGCGCGATCGAGCACGTCGGCGTGCATCGACTCGATTCCCGCGCCGGCGCGCACCACGTCCCACAGCGAGGGTTGCGTGGGCGGGTCGAGCGCGAACCCGGTGACACGCGCGCCCATCGACGCCAGCCACAGCGCCAGCCAGCTGCCCTTGAAGCCGGTGTGCCCGGTCAGCAGCACCCGCCGGCCGTCCCAGAAGCGCGGATTCATGGCCAGACTTTCCACGGCGGCGTACCGCTCGCCCACAGCTCCTCCAGGTGGTTCTTGTCGCGCAGCGTGTCCATCGGCTGCCAGAAGCCGCGGTGCCGCCACGCATGCAGCCGCCCGTCTCGCGCGAGCCCCTCGAGCGGCTCGCGCTCCCATACCACGTCGTCGCGCCCGGGCGCGATGTAATCGAGCACCGCCGGCGAGCAGACGAAGAAACCGCCGTTGATCCAGCCGCCGTCGCCGGCCGGCTTCTCGCGAAAGCGCAGCACGCGCTCACCGTCGAGGTCGAGCGCGCCGAAGCGCCCGGGCGGACGCACCGCGGTCAGCGTGGCCGCGGCGCCGCTCGCGCGGTGGCTCGCGATCGCGGCCGTGACGTCGATGTCGGCCACGCCGTCGCCGTAGGTGAAACAGAAATCACCCTCGCCCAGGTAGTTCGCCACGCGCCGCAGCCGACTGCCCGTCTGGGTGTGGTCACCGGTATCGATCAGCGTGACGCGCCACGGCTCGACCTGGCGGTGGTGGAACTCGAGGCGGTTGTTCTCCATGTCGATGGTGACATCGGACATGTGCAGGAAATGGTTCGCGAAGTACTCCTTGATCACATAGCCCTTGTAGCCCAGGCAGACCACGAAGTCGCTGATGCCGTGCGCGGCGTAGATCTTCATGATGTGCCACAGCATCGGCTTGCCGCCGATCTCGATCATCGGCTTCGGACGCAGCGCCGACTCCTCGCTGATGCGGGTGCCGAGGCCGCCCGCCAGTATCACCGCTTTCATTCATGCTCCCCCGGTGCAACTCCCTGCCGGCGGCGCGCACTGCGCCGCCGTCCGATCGGCGCGCACAAGGATAGCGAGGTTTTCGATCTCCTGCCGCGCGCGGTCGCCGTCGGCGCCGCGCAGCGCCTGCTCCAGATCCAGGCAGCAGTCCTCGAGTTCCCCGCGCGTGAACAGCCGTGCCAAACCGAGCAACTGGTGTGCGAGATCGGCCGCGTCGTTCGCCCCCGCTTCCCACGCCTCGCCCAGCGCATCGAACAGGTGGGCGATCTCGCGTTCGACCTCGCCGTCGGCGATCCCGGGCCGTGCCAGCACCCGCCAGGGCGGAGCGGGCTGCCCATGGTTGGCCAGCACGTCGAGCAGCCGCTCCGGATCGAGCGGCTTGTAAAGCACCGCGCGCACCCCGCTCGCGGCGAGCGCGGCCTCCTCGCTGCCGATCACGTTCGCGGTCAGCGCGTAGACCGGCACTGCCGGGTGGCGGTCGCGTACGTGCATCGCGAGCGTGATCCCGTCCATGCCGGGCATGTGCACGTCCGCGAGCACCAGGTCCGGCTGCCGGTGCGCGAGCAAGGCGAGCGCCTGCTCGCCGCCGGCGGCCTCGACCACGCGCACCCCGAGCGCGCGCAACTGCGCGGCGATCATGCGCCGGTTGAGCGCATTGTCCTCCACGACCACGCAGCGCCCCGCGAGCGCGCGCGCCTCGTCGCGGACACTGTCCCGGCAGCAGCTCTCGCCGATGCGTTCGGGATGTCCGCTGCGGCGCAGGCACGCGGCGAGCAGGTCGCGCCGGCGCGCCGGCAGCGGCACCACGTCCTGGCAGTAGCGCTGCCCCGGGTCGGCGATCACCTCGATCCTGCGCAGGCGCACGACCGGCACGTCCGACGACAGCTCCCGCTCGTCGACTCCCTCGCCCAGCACGTACAGCCCGGGAGGCTCGGCGTCCCGCGCGCGCAGGCTCTGCTGCAACTGGCGCGCGTCGTCGAACTCCTGCAGCGCGAAGCAGCCGCCGAGGTAGTCGCGCAGCACGGCGCGATGCGGACTCGCGGCGGGCCACACCAGGGCCACACGCAGGCGCGGCAACGGTGGCGGCACCGGCGCACTGCGTCCGGGCAACAGCAGCGGCAGCAGCACCGTGACGCGGGTTCCCTCCCCCGGCGTGCTCTGCAGGTCGATGCGCCCACCCAGCGCCTGCACCAGGCCGGCCGTGATCGACAACCCGAGGCCGCTGCCGCCGAAACGCCGCGTGACGCTTTCGTCGCCCTGCACGAACGGACGGAACAGCTGCGGTACCGATTCCGGCGCGATGCCGATACCGGTATCACCGACCGTGAGCCGCAGCGTCGCACCGTTCTCCGCCAGCAGTCGCACGGTGACCATGCCGACCGCCGTGAATTTGATGGCATTACTGATCAGGTTCGTCAGCACCTGCGACAGCCGCAACGAATCGCCGATCACGCAGCACGGCAACCCACCGGCGATGTGGCACAAGAGGTCGAGTCCCTTCGCGTGCGCGGCCGGCGCCTGCATCATGACAGCGTCCTCGATGCAGGCTTCGAGATCGAACTCGCGCTGTTCCAGCCGCAGCGAGCCGTCCTCGAGCTTCACGAAAGTCAGGATGTCATCGACGGTGGCGACCAGAATCCGCGAGGCCTGCTCGAGCGTACGGTAGAAATCGGCGCGCTGCGCCTCGCTGCGCGACTGTTGCATGAGCTTCGCATAGCCGGTCACCGTCGCCAGCGGTGTGCGCAGTTCGTGACTCATTCGCGCCAGGAACAGGTCCTTCGCCCGCGCCGCCGATTCGGCGCGCTCCAGCGCGAGGTCGAGTTCGCGGTTGCGCTGCTCGCGCTCGATCAGCGCCAGCGACAGCTCGGCCGTGGCTTCGTCGACGCGCCGGTTCAGCTCCACACTCGCTGCCTCGACGCGGTCGGCCATCGCGTTGATGCCCAGTTCGAGCTCGCGCAGCTCACCGGTTCCCGCCGGCTGAGTGCGCGCGCCGAGCTCGCCGTCCTGGATGCGTGCCACGACGCGCGAAAGACGCTGCATCGGCGTGATCAGACGGCGCGAGACGTACTCCGCGGCGATCCACCCGATCAGCAGTGCCAGCGCCGTGATCAGGGCGCTGTGCAGAAGCATCGCCTGCTGGATCCCGACCATGCGTCGCGGATCGAAGGACAGCAGCACGGTACCCACCGGCTGCGGCGGACTCGTGGTGCCGGCGCCGAGCTCCAGCCCGCCGCGCGGTCGCTCGGCGCCGGCATGCACCGACTCGCCGAACACGTAGCGCGGCGTCCCGTCCCGGCAGCTTTCGCGGTGACTGCAGTCACGCGCGAGCTCGACTTCGCGGGCATCTCCGGCAGCCGCGAGCAGTTGCCCCTCGGCGTCGAGAAACAGCACCGCGGTGGCGGCATCGTCGTCGGTCAGGTTGCTGGCGGCGAGCCGTTGCAGCGTCTCGACGTCACCGACCAGCAGCGCCAGCGAGCTCGCGTCGGCCAGATACCGCACCTCGTGCTCGCCGCGTGCGATCAGGCCGTGGCGCGCGTCTCGCACCCGCACGCTGGTGTGCCAGACGCTGAGCGCCAGCGAAGGCAGCAGCATCGGCGCGAGGATCGCCAGCAATGCGATCGAGCGGATACTGTCCTTCATGGCACCAACGGTCCCTGTTCGTCGATCGTGCAGCATAACGCGTCGACGACAGGCTCAAGAATGCGATGTTTCGCACACGAACGGTGTACCCGGCGGCGCGCTGCGAAGGCGCACCGCCGGGGCCACGGGAAGGCGAGGGGCGGATCTCAGCTGGCCGGCGAGGTCGGCTCCAGACTGGCGACACGGTCGTCGACGGCCTGCCCACCGGTCTCGCGCCGATGCAGCCCGACGAGGTTCGCATCGGCAATCTCCTGCACCGCCTTCGCCAGCGCCGCCTCGCGGCACTTCAGCTCGTCGGCACGCGCCGCGATGCTGCGCTCGACGCCGCGGCGGCAGGCGAGCCTCGCCGCGTTCTCGAGGCGCTCGTACACGGCACGCACGCCCTCGCTGGAAGCGAGTTCAGCGGCATCGAAACGCACCGTGATGCTGCGCGTTTCCTGCTCGGAGGCAACCGTCGGCGATTGCCCGGCCTGCGCCGCGCCGGCGACCAGGCTGGCCGCGAAACCGATGGCCAGAAACAGTCTGGAGCTGCGAATCGTGTTCATCGTCGATCTCCTCGGGTGCCGTGGCACCCATTGATGGCGGGTTGCTGTCGTCGTGGTTGCCGTTTGCCTTTCCGGCTTCGCTCACGACGAACGTGAGTCCTTTATAGCGCGCACGAAAATTTTCGCAGTCGTCCTGCGACGACCTGCCGCCGCGCCGCGACGGAATGCAATCACGACGCCGGCAGATGCAGCGCGGCGCCGGTTCTGCTACAAACGCGGCACCCGATCCGGACGATGTCGACGTGCCGCGACACCCTCGAACGATCCGCTCGCGCGTGTTGCGCACCGCCGCCGCGCTCGCGACCACCGCGCTGCTCGCCGTGCTGGCCGCGACGCTGTGGCTGCGCGCGCACCCGCAGCAGCTGCTCGCGGCGCTGAACGCACGCCTGCCGGCGGGAGTCGTGGTGCAGGAGGTGCGAGGCCTCTCGGCGTGGGCCGCGGGCGGGCGCATCGGCCGCCTGCGACTGGAACTCGCCGGGACGACGGTCTCGATCGACGACGCACGCTGGTACTGGAGCATCGAGAGCGTGCGGCCGCTGCGCATCGCGGCGAGCTCGCTGGCGATCGCCGCGCTCGAGGCCCGGCTCGCCCCGGGCAGCGCTGCGGCACGCGACGTGGTGCCGCTGCTGCCACGCTTCTGGACGCTCGGCTGGTGGCCCGCGCTCGCGCACTCGGGCGCCACGGTCGAACAGCTGCGCCTCGTGCGCGACGACGGCACCGGACTGCTGGCGGGTGAACTCACGGTGGCCGACGCCGGAGCCACTGGCCACGCGACGCTGCGTGCACCGTCAGGCATCGCGGCGCAACTGCGCTGGCAACCGCTCGCGGACGAAGCGCGCGCCTGGCGCATCGAGTGGCAGGCCGATGCGGGAGCAAGCGCACACGGCACGCTGGACCTGCGCGCCGCTGCCACCGCGGATGCGGTCGCCTGGGAACTGCGGGCGGAGATGCCGGCTTTCGGCCCGGCACCCGCGCTGAGCGAACTCGCGCTCGACGCCGCCGGCAGCGCCGATCTGTTCGCCGCGATGGATCCGCTGCTGGTCGCGCGGCTGCAGGTGACGGCCACGCTGGACACGCCGCTCGGTCCGGCGCCCGCCCGGTGTGTCGGCACCTTCACCGCCGCGCAGTCGCTGGCGGCGGTGATCTCGCTCGATGCCTGCGATGCGCGCGTGGATACCGCCGGGCTCGCGCTGCGCATGCCCCTGCTGCTCACGCTCGATGCCGCGTGGTCGGCTGGCTCGCTGGGAACCAGCGGCGGCTCGCTGCGCCTGAGCGGGCTACCGGCGGGCGGATGGAACCTCCGTGAACTGCGTTTGGAGTCGCCCGCGGCAACGCTCTGGGAGGCTGGATCGACGACGCTCGCCGCGCCGGCCACGAGCTTCGCCATCGAGCTCGCGGAGCCCGCACACGACCTCGCGCTGCGTCTGGCGGGAGGCTTCGCTGCGCAGCGTTTCGACCTCGCGCGGCCGCGGGCCACGCTGCGCGCCTCGCTGCACGCGAGCCGCGGACGCGAACGGCTGCAGCAGCCGCTCGAACTGCGCGCCACGCTCGCCGCAGGCGACGGCACCCTGGGCGTCGACGGCACGCTGGCACACCCGGCGATCGGGCGCCTGCTCGCCTGGCGCCTCACGCACGCATGGCATGACGCCACGCTGGGCGGCGAACTCTCGCTCGATACCAGCGCGTGGCGCTGGGGCGAGGGCCTGCTGCACACGCTGCTCGGCGAAGGCCAGACGCTGTTCACTGGCGATCTGCGTGCCGGCATGCTGCGTGCGACCGCACGCCTCGACGGCAGCGCGCAGAACCCGCGTGTGCGCCTGCAAGGCAGCGCGAGCGGCCTTGGCGGCACCGTCGGCCGCGCGGCTTTCGTCGGGGTGGACTGCGCGCCGTTCGGCCTGGTCTGGCGCACCGCGCGCCTGAAGCTGAGCGAGGACATCGTCTGCGCCGCGCGCAGCGTGAACGCCGGCATCACCATCGATGCATTGCGCGCCACGCTGCACCAGACGGCCGCCGGCTGGCAGCTGCGCGACGTCGGCGCGACGGTACTCGGCGGCAGTGTCACGGTCGCCGCCATCGATGCCGCCATCGATGGCCCGCTCGACATCGCCGCCAGTGTGCGCGGGATCGATCTCGCGCGCGTCGCGACACTGCTGGCGAAGCCGGAACTCGGACTCGGCGGCCGGCTCGACGGTGAACTGCCGCTGCGCCTCGCCAACGGTGTGCCGACGCTGCACCGAGGTACGGTGCGCAGTGCGGGGCCCGGCGTGATCCGTTACCGCGGCACCAGCGCGCCGGCGCAGGAGTCGGTGGAGGTGTCTCTGAGCCGCAAGGCACTGTCGAACCTCGAATTCGACAGCCTGGAAGCCACCCTCGACTACGGCGCGGACGGCACGCTGGCGGTCGCTGCCGCGATCCGCGGCCGCAACCCGGACCTCGACACGACGCGCCCGGTGCATCTCAATTTGACACTGGAGACCAACTTGCGCACCCTGATGCGAAGCCTGAGCGCGGCGGATCGCGTCAACGCCTGGCTGGAAAAACGCCTGTAGGTTCGGCCTCCGGCCGAACGAGCGAGTGTCCGGTCGTATACCGGATCCAGGAAGAGGGAGAAGCCGATGCGCTTGCGTTACCTGATCGCCTCGCTGTGGCTGGTCGCCGTCGCGGGCTGCACCCCCACCGTCAAGGTCGAGGCGCCGGACAAACCGATCACCATCAACCTCAACGTGAAGATCGAGCACGAGATCCGCGTGAAGGTCGACCGTGAACTCGAGGACATGTTCGAGGAAGACAAGGGCCTGTTCTGAGCCACACCCGCCCAATGGAGACGCGCATGAGGAAGTTACTGAAGATCCTGGTCGCCGGCGCGGCGATCGCCGCCAGCGCCGCGGCGTTCGCGCTCGACATCCAGGAGGCCAAGAACGCCGGCTGGGTCGGCGAACAGCGCGACGGCTACGTCGGACTGGTGGCCCCGTCGGCTCCCGCCGAGGCGCGCACGCTGGTCGCCGAGGTCAACGCCGCCCGGCGCGACAACTACCGTGCGATCGCTGCACGTACCGGCGCCGAGCTGCGCGCGGTCGAACTGCTGGCAGCCGAGAAGGCACTGCAGAAAACGCCGACCGGGCATTACGTGCAGACCGAGAACGGCGCCTGGACCAGGAAATGACCCCCCGGCGTGGCCATCGCGCACCCCGCTCTCTATAATCCCGCCCGTTTTTCCACTTTCGGGTGCCCGCACGGGGCGCCCGCTGCTGCCGGAGCGCCATGTTGATGGAAGATTCCTTCCGCGAGAGTTCGATCCGTTACCACACCCACCCCACGCCCGGAAAACTGGCGATCCAGCCGACCAAGCCGCTGGCCAACAAGCGTGACCTCTCGCGCGCCTACTCGCCCGGGGTCGCCTACGCCTGTGAACTGATCGAGAAGGACCCCGCCCAAGCCGCCGCCGTGACCGCACGTGGCAACCTCGTCGCGGTGGTCACCAACGGCACCGCGGTGCTAGGACTCGGCGACATCGGCCCGCTCGCCGGCAAGCCGGTCATGGAAGGCAAGGCGGTGCTGTTCAAGAAGTTCGCGAACATCGACGTGTTCGACATCGAGATCGAGGAGAAGGACGTCGACAAGCTGGTCGACATCATCGCCTCGCTGGAACCGACCTTCGGCGGCATCAACCTCGAGGACATCAAGGCGCCCGAGTGCTTCCTCGTCGAGCAGCGGCTGCGCGAGCGCATGAAGATCCCGGTCTTCCACGACGACCAGCACGGCACCGCGATCGTGGCCGGTGCGGCGGTCTACAACGGGCTGCGCGTGGTCGGCAAGCGCATCGGGGACGTGAAGATGGTCGTCTCGGGCAGCGGCGCGGCGAGCATCGCCTGCGTGGACCTGCTGGTCTCGATGGGTCTGGATCCGGCCCACGTGACGCTGGTCGACCGCTCCGGCGTGGTCTACGAGGGCCGCACCGAGGGCATGAACCCGTGGAAGCAGAAATACGCACGTGCCACCTCGCTGCGCACGCTCGACGAGGCAATGGAAGGCGCCGACATCTTCATGGGGCTGTCCGGCCCCGGCGTGCTGAAGGCGGCGTCGGTGCAAAAGATGGCGCCGCACCCGCTGATCCTCGCGATGGCCAACCCGACGCCCGAGATCATGCCCGAGGAAGCGCTGGCGGTACGCCCGGACGCGATCCTCGCCACCGGGCGCTCGGACTACCCGAACCAGGTCAACAACGTACTGTGCTTCCCGTTCATCTTCCGCGGCGCGCTCGATTGTGGCGCCAGCACCATCAACGACGCGATGAAGGCGGCTGCGGTGAAGGCGATCGCGGGACTCGCCGAGAAGGAAGTACCGAACGAGGTGGTGCAGGCCTACGCCGGTGAAACGCTGAAGTTCGGCCCGCAGTACCTGATCCCCAAGCCCTTCGATCCGCGCCTCATCGAGGACGTGCCGCTCGCGGTCGTGAAGGCGGCGATGGAAAGCGGTGTCGCCACGCGCCCGATCGCCGACCTCGACGAGTACCGCCGGCGACTGCACGGCTTCTCGAACCGCTCGGGCCTGTTCATGCAGCCGTGCATCGACGTCGCGCGCGAGCATCGCGCGCGCATCGTCTACGGTGAGGGCGAGAACGAGGACGTGTTGCTGGCCGTGCAGTCGGTGGTCGACGAAGGCGTCGCCGAACCGATCCTGATCGGGCGTCCCGACGCGATCCGTGCGCAGATCGAGCGCCTGTCGATGCACATCGAGATCGGGCGTGACGTGCAGGTGATCGATCCCGAGGAGGCGGACAGCCGGCCCGAGTACTGGCAGGCGTACCACCGGATCGTCGGCCGCCAGGGCGTGTCGGTGGAGGCCGCGCAGATCGCGATGCGCACGCAGTCCTCGGCACTGGCTGCGGTGCTGGTGGCGCGCGGCGAGGCCGACGGCCTGATCTGCGGCAAGGTAGGTGCGTTCAGCGACCACCTGCGCACGATCCGCGGCGTGTTGGCCAGCGGTGACGAGCAGCGCCACGTCTCGTCGCTGTGCGCGCTGCTGCTGCCCGAAGGGCCGCTGTTCATCGCCGACGCCTTCCTGACGGTCGATCCCAGCGTGGAGCAGGTAATCGCGACGACGCGCGCCAGCATCGAGATGGTGCGCCACTTCGGCATCACGCCGCGGGTGGCGTTGCTGGCGCACTCGAACTTCGGCACCTCGCAGGCGCCGTCGGCGATCAAGATGCGCCACGCGGCGCAGATCCTGCGCGAGCAGTTGCCGGAGGTGCAGATCGACGGCGAGATGCACTCGTTCACCGCGATGAACGAGGCGTTCCGCAAGACGATCTACGAGGGGGCCAACCTGCGCGGCAGCGCGAACCTGCTGATCATGCCGAACATCGACGCTGCCAACATCACGCTCGGCATGATCCGCGCGCTGACCGACGCGCTGCTGATCGGGCCGCTGTTCACGGGTTTCAGCAAGCCGGCGCACGTGGTGATCCCGTCGGTGACCTCGCGCGGCATTTTCAACATGACCGCGTTCACCTCGGCCGAGATCCACCGCCAGCGCGAACGCCGCGCGTAGGTCCGGCCTGCGGCCGTACAGACGGGGCCTGGCGTAGGTTCGGCCTGTGGCCGAACAATGTCCGGGCGCACCCGTCCGGGCACAGCCCGGACCTACGGGTACGGGAGCGCGGCAAGGTCGGCCTCGACCATCGCGGCAACCTTGAAGCCGGAATCCACCGCCTGGTGCGTGCCGGAGCCGGTGCCGCCCGCGTCGCAGCCGACCAGATACAGGCCGGCGAGCGGCGTGCGCGCAGCCGGCTTCGACCGCCCTACCTGCCCAACCACCTGCGCCAGCCCGACCGCCTCGCCGCCGGCGCCGGGCACCACCGAGTCGCGGCTCAGGCCGGAAACCTGCTTCGGCCCGTACGGCTCCTTGCGCAGCACATGGCGATCGAGTTCGGGCCACAGCTCGCGGATCACCTCGTCGGCGCGCCGGATCGCTTCGCGCCAGTTGGTCGATTCCGGATCCGCCGAGCAGAACACCTGGCAGTTAGCGACCTGGTGGCCGGGAACCGCGACCAGCGAGGGATCGAACTCGGACGCCACGTCGATCGCGATCAGCGGCACGTCGGGCCACTCCCCGCGCTCCATGCGCGCGAAGCGCTCGTCGTCGAGCCAGCTCTGGTCGGAGAAGATCGGGATCAGCCCCGCGTCGAACACGCGCGCGTCGAGCACGTAACGGTAACCGGCAATCGACCACGAGGGTTCCAGCGTTTCCACTCGTCGCACGTAGTCCGCGGGAAAATGCTCGCGTCCCGCGAGCGCGAGCACGGTCGGCTGAATGCCCGCCCCGGACACCACCGCGCGCGCACGGATCAGCCCGTCGGCGGTCTCCACGCCTACCGCGCGACCGTTCTCGACCACGATCCGCGTGGCGCGGCACTTGCTGCGAAACACGCCGCCGCGCTCGGTCACCACCTCCGCGCAAACCTCCGCCACGCGGCCGTAACCGCCCACGTGGTAGCGCCCCGCGCCACCCAGCGCCTGCGCGCGCAACACCGGAATCGCCTCGGACGCGGCGATGCGATTCACGGGTGCGACGAACAGCGTGTTCAGGTTCATGCAGATCTGCGCCTCGAGCGCCGGATGCAGCCCGAACTGCCGCATCCAGCCGAGCATGCCGACGTCCTCGAGCGCGGCGAGCGCCGCATCGTCGAGCGCGAACAGCGCGCCGTAGTAGTTGCCGAGCGCCTCCAGCTCGGCGTCCCCGACACCGTAGACACGCTTTGCGTTGGCGATCTCCTGCGGCGTGCCGGTGGCGATCAGCGGCGCGCGCATGCTTCGCCAGCTGCCGTCCGGCGCCTTGTAGCGCACCGCGGCCGCCTCGCCCTGCGGCACCACGAATTGCACCCGGTCGGCCACGCCGAGACGCTCCACGAGTTCGTGGAAACGCGAGTTGAACGCCGGGATGCCGACCGCGCCGAACATCTCGAAGCGGTAGCCGAGTCGCTCGGTGGTTTGCGCCTTGCCGCCGGCGCGCGCGGTCTTGTCGAGCAGCGCGACCCGTCGCCCCCCGTGCGCGAGCAGCGCCGCCGCGGTCGCACCGCCGAAACCCGCCCCGATCACACAGACGTCGAATTCGTCCATCGCCGCGTCTCCCCCTTTGGCAACCCGGCCGATTATCCGGCCGCACCCTGCGGGGGCGTCATTACCATTTGCTCAGCTTGCGCAACGCGCGCTTCACAGCACGACCGGTGCATCGGCGACGGTGTTGGGCCCGGCGCCGGGATAGTGCTCGCGCAGCAGTTCACCGACCGCGACGATCGCCGCGAGTGCGCCAGGGCCGAAGTCACCGGCGGCAAATGCCCGCTCCATACCGGCGCAGATAGCCTCCCAGCGCGCCGGATCGACGCGCGCCGCGATACCCCGATCGGCCACGATCTCCACGTCGTGATCCGCGAGCAGCACGTAGATCAGCACACCGCTGTTGTCCTCTGTGTCCCAGACGCCCAGTTCGGCAAAAACCTGCAGCGCGCGTCCCCGCGTACCCAGCCCATGCAGCAAAGCCGACGGATCGAGCGCGCTTTCCACCGCAAAACAGATCTGGCCGCGATGCCAGCGTTCGGAGTCCGAGATCGCCGCCTCGATCGCGTGCAACGCGGCTGGCGGCAACACACGGCGCAGCCGCCACGGCGGCAGCAGCAGATGACGCAGCACGCGCCGCACCCCGCTCACCATCGTCCCGACGCGCCTCCCCCGCCGAAGCCGCCGCCCCCGCCGCTGAATCCACCACCGCCTCCGAAACCGCCACCGCTGCCGAAACCGCCGCTGGACCAGCGTCCGCCGCCACCATGGCCGGGGAGCAGCACGAACAGGAAGGCGAACACGCCGATGAACAGCGCGACCACGGCCACCCCGACCACCAGCCACGCGATCAGCGCCATCGCGCCGCCGGCGATGCAGGCCCCCGCGAGGCGCCCGAAGATCCGGCGCAGCACCGCGCCCATCGACAGCAGCGCGAAGAACACGACCATCACCAGCTCGGGCGGGCGTGCGGCGGGCACTGCCGCGGGCGGCGGCAGCGGCTCGCCGTCGATGATGCGCATCAGCTGCTGCATGCCGGCGTCGATGCCGGCCGCGATCTCCCCTCGCCGGAAATGTGGCGTGATGGTTTCGTCGATCACGCGCCTGGCGACCGCGTCCGGCACCACACCCTCGAGCCCGTAACCCACCTCGATGCGCAGCGCGCGGTCCGCGGTCGCCACGATCAGCAGCAGACCGTCGTCGATGCCGGCGCGGCCCAGCCGCCAGGCCTCGGCCACGCGGATCCCGTACTGCTCGATCGTCTCGGGTGCCGTCGTCGGCACGATCAGCACCGCGAGCTGCGCGCCCTTCAGCGCCTCGAAGGCACGCAGCGATTCCTCGATCCGCGCGCGCGCGGCGGCATCGAGCACGCCGCCGGGATCGGTGACGCGCGCCTCCAGTGCGGGGACCTCGACCAGCGCATGGCAGACCGGCAGCTCCCCGCCCAGCGCCAGCAGCGCGAGCACCAACCAGCGCGAGGCCGCCGCGGTCACCGGTTCAGCCCTGCGGCGCGGGGGCTTCTTCGGTGCCGAAATCTACGGTCGGGGGGCGTGCGATCGTCGCTTCGTCCTCGACCGCGAACTGCGGCTTGAGCTCGAAACCGAACAGCATCGCGGTCAGGTTGACCGGGAAACGGCGCACCGTGACGTTGTACTCGCGCACCGCCTCGATGTAGCGGTTGCGCGCCACCGTGATGCGATTCTCCGTTCCCTCGAGCTGCGCCTGCAGGTCGCGGAACGCCGCGTCGGCCTTCAACTGCGGATAGTTCTCCGCGACCACCAGCAGCCGCGACAGCGCCGAGCGCAACTCCCCCTGCGCCGCCTGGAAGCGCGCCAGCGCCTCGGGGTCCTCGAGCGCTTCGGGCGGGAGCGTGACGCTGCCGACGCGGGCACGCGCCTCGGTGACCCGCGTCAAAACCTCCTTCTCGTGCGCCGCGTACCCTTTGACGACGTTCACGAGGTTGGGCACCAGGTCGGCGCGCCGCTGGTACTGGTTGAGCACCTCCGACCAGGCGGACTTCGTCTGCTCGTCGGCGCCCTGCAGGGTGTTGTACCCGCAGCCGCCCAGGTTGAGCAGCAGCAACAGACCGAACAGCATGTGAATCGACCGGCGCATCGCAATCTCCCGAGCGGGCTGGAACGCAGGCATTATATGCAGCGAGCGCGCGCGGGCTTCAAGCGCGCCGGCGGGCGGAGGACGGCGAGCACATGATGCGATGGCGGATCGAGACCCAGATCCTCGCCGGTTTCGTACTGGCCGTCATCGTGCTGGCGATCGTCGGCACCGGGCTGTACCGCACCACGGTCGGTTTCGTCGCGACCAGCGCCGCACTCGACCGCTCGCAACGCGCCGTGACCGCGCTGGAGACCGTCTATTCCCTGCTGAACCAGGCCGAGGCGCGCCAGCGCCTGTGGTTGCTGCTCGGCGGTGATCAGGAACTGCTGACCCGCGAACAGGCGCTGCGGCGGATCTACGGGTTGCTCGACGAACTGGACACGCTGACCGAGGACAAATCCGAGCTGAACGCGCGGTTGCCCGAACTGCGCGCCAGCATCGCGACACGACTCGGGAGGCTCGACGCCGTGCTGGAGGCGCACCGGCGCGACGGCGCCGAGGCGGGCCGCAGACAACTGGCCGCCGGACCCGGTCGCGCGGAGATGGAGAACGTACGGGCGGTGGTCGTGGCAATGCAGGCCGAACTCGACGGTCACATCGCCGCGCGACGCCAGGCCGTCGAACACAGCGCCAACCGCACGCTGTCGATGCTGGCACTGTTGCTGATGCTGGTCGCGCTCGCGCTCGGGGCGCTGTACGCACGCATCCGGCGCGAAACGAGCGAGCGGCGCGCCAGCGAGGAGCGGTTGCACGCGGTGGTCGCCAACGCGGGCGACGGCATCGTCACCATCGATTCGAACGGACTCATCGAGAGCTTCAATCCGGCCGCCGAGCGCCTGTTCGGTTACGCAGCGGCCGAAGTCGTGGGGCGCAACGTCTCGCTGCTGATGCCCGAGCCGCACCGCGGCCGCCACGACGGTTACCTCGAGCGCTATCTGCGCGGCCAGGGAGCGAATCTGATCGGCACGGTGCGCGAACTGAGCGCGCGCCGCAAGGACGGCAGCGAGGTGCCAGTAGGCTTGTCGGTTGGCGAGATGGTCCTGGGCGGCGAGTCGCACTTCACGGGCGTGCTGCACGACCTCACGCAACGTCGCCGGTCCGAGGCACGCCAGAACGCACTGATCGCGGATCTGCGCACGATGAACGAGGAACTGGAGAACTTCGCTTACGTCGTGTCCCACGACCTGAAGGCGCCGCTGCGGGGCATCGGCTCGCTGGCTGACTGGCTGCTCGCCGACTACGCAACGGCGCTCGACGACCAGGGGCGCGAATACCTGTCGCTGATGAAGAATCGGGTGACACGCATGGACGCGCTGATCGACGGCATCCTCGAGTACTCCCGCGTCGGACGCACGGAACCGTCGCGTGCGCCGGTCGATCTGAACGTGCTGCTCGCGCAGGCGCTGCAATTGCTGGCGCCACCGCCGGAGGTCACGGTCACGGTCGAAGGCGCGCTGCCGGTCGTCGAGGGCGACGCGACCAGGCTGCAGCAGGTACTGCAGAACCTGATCGGCAACGCGATCGCGCACCGGCACCAGCCGCACTGCGCGATCCGCGTCTTCGCCACCGACCAGGGCGAGCGCTGGCGGATCAGCGTCGCCGACAACGGCCCGGGCATCGATCCGCGCCACCACGAGCGCATCTTCCAGCTGTTCCAGGTGCTCACGCCGCGCGACCGCAAGGAGAGCACCGGCGTAGGGCTCGCGCTGGTGCGCAAGATCGTCGAGCTGCACGGTGGCAAGGTCTGGGTGGAGTCACGACCCGGCGAAGGAGCCACGTTCCATTTCACGCTGCCGAAGGCAGCCCAACCCGCAAGTCGAGGAGAGCACCGCGCATGAAGTCCGATGCCAAGCCCATCCTGCTGGTCGAGGACGACCAGATCGACACCATGACCGTGCGCCGGGCGCTGAAGGCGCTGCACATCACGAACCCGATCGAGCACGTCGAGAACGGCGAGGCGGCGCTCGCCTGGCTCGACGATGCGCGCCACGAACGCCCCTGCCTGATCCTGCTCGACCTCAACATGCCGGTGATGGGCGGCATCGAGTTCCTGCGCGTCGTGAAGGCGGAGGGCCACCGCTTCCGGCGCATCCCGGTGATCGTGCTGACCACGTCCGAGGAACAGCGCGACAAGGTGCAGAGCTTCGATCTGGGCGTCGCGGGCTATATCCGCAAGCCGGTCGACTACCAGCGCTTCGTCGACACCATGCGCACGGTCGATGCGTACTGGACCATCAGCGAAATGCCGGAGTGAATTCGATGACACAACGCACCCGCGTGCGCGTGCTGCTGGTCGACGACGACCTGGTCGATCGCCTGGCCTGCCGGCGCGCATTGGCCGGACACGCGGAGTACGACTTCGAGCTGCGCGAAGCCGCCACCGCCCGCGAGGGCATCGCACTCGCGCGCGAGGAACCACCGGACCTGGTGCTGCTCGACTACCATCTGCCGGATCTCAGCGGAATCGAGTTCCTGGCCGAGCTGCGGGTGGGTGACGGCGATCCCGGCATCCCGGTGCTGATGCTGACCGGCGCCGACAATGTCGCGATGGCAGTGCAGGCGATGCGCCACGGCGCCCGCGACTACCTGGTCAAGGACAACGAGCGCAGCCATCTGCAGCTGCTGCCGGCGGTGATCGAACGCGTGCTGCGCGAGCAGCGTCTCGACGCGGAGAAACGCGCCGCCGAAGCGAAGTTCCGCACGCTGGTCGAGCAGATTCCCGCCATCACGTACATGGCCGCACCCGACGGTTCCGCACGCCTGCTGTACGTGAGCCCGCAGGTGGGCTCACTGGGACTCGACCCGCGGGACCTTCTCGCGGACCCCGACGGCGTGCTCGCGCGCGTGCATCCGCAGGACCGCGACGATCTGCGCGCCGCGTACCTCGAGTGCTGCGTTTCCGGCGAGCCGCTGCGCCGTGAATACCGCGTGCTGGCCGCCGACGGCACACCGCGCTGGCTGCTCGACGAGGCGCGCCTGGTCCGCGACGCGGGCGGCGAACCGTTGTTCCTGCAGGGGGTGCGGATCGATGTCAGCGAGGACCGGCGCACCGAAGAGGAACTGCGCCAGCGCCTCGAGCGCATGGTCGAGGTGCGCACCGCGCAGCTCGCCGAGCAGACGCGGCTGCTGGAGCAGGCGAACGCACGCCTGCTGGCCGGGATCGAGGAGCGCCGGCTCGCGGAGAACGCGCTGCGCGCCAGCGAGGAGCGTTTCCGCCTGCTGCTCGAATCGGCCGGTGAAGGCATCTACGGCCTGGACACCGAAGGCCGCTGCACCTTCGTGAACGACGCCGCGCTCGAGATGCTCGGCTACCGGCGCGAGCAGATCCTCGGGGAGCCCACACACCCGCGGATCCACCACAGCCGCAGCGACGGTTCGCCCTACCCCGCAGAGCAGTGCCCGATCTACGACGCGTTCCGCGCGGGCATCGCGCGGCGCGGCCTGGTGGAGACGCTGTGGCGCGCCGACGGCAGCGCGCTGACCGCCGAATACTCCTCGCAGCCGCTGCGGATCGGCGGCGAGGTACTCGGCGCCGTGATGGTGTTCCGCGACGTCACCGAAGCGCACGCACGTGCCACGAGGTTGGCCTGGCAGGCCTCGCACGACGCACTGACCGGCCTCGTGAACCGCAGCGAATTCGAGACCCGGCTCGCGAACGCGATCGAGGGGGCACGCACCAAGGGCGCCGTGCATGCGCTGTGCTATCTCGATCTGGATCGCTTCAAGGTGGTCAACGACAGCTGCGGACACGCCGCCGGCGACGAACTGCTGCGCCAGGTCAGCCTGCTGCTGCACCAGCGGCTGCGCCAGCGCGACACCCTCGCGCGCCTGGGCGGCGACGAGTTCGGCGTGCTGCTCGAGCACTGCCGCAGCGACAAGGCGGTGGAGATCGCGCAGGAGCTGTGCGACGCGGTGCGTGAATTCCGCTTCATCTGGCAAGGGCACGAGTTCACCATCGGCGCCAGCATCGGCGTCGCACCGATCGACGCCGCGAGCGCGGATGCCGGAGTGCTGATGAACGACGCCGACGCCGCCTGCTACGCCGCCAAGGCCGCCGGCCGCGACCGCGTGCAGCTCCACGCGGCGACCGGGCATTGACCACGCGCGGCCCGGGCTGCGCCCGGACATGAATTGTTCGGCCACAGGCCGAACCTGCGGCGACGTGTTCGCGTAGGTCCGGGCTGCGCCCGGACATGAATTGTTCGGCCACAGACCGAACCTGCGGGACGATCTCCGGCCGGACTTGCAGTAAAACCGGGAGGACGCGATGAACTGGCACGCCAGGAACTCCAGCGAGGTAGTTCACGAACTCACCGCCGACGCCAGCCACGGGCTCAGCCACGCCGGGGCAGCCGAACGGCTCGCGCGCCACGGCCCGAACCGCCTGCCGGCACCCGCATCGCGCGGCCCGCTGCTGCGCCTGCTGCTGCAGTTCCACAACCCGCTGATCTACGTGCTGCTCGCCTCCGGACTGATGACGCTGTGGGTTGATCACCTCGTCGATGCGCTGGTCATCCTCGGTGTGGTCGTGATCAACGCGGTGATCGGTTTCGTCCAGGAGGGCAAGGCCGAACAGGCGCTGGAGGCGGTACGTGCGATGCTCGCCAGCCGCGCCACCGTGCTGCGCGAGGGCGAACGCCACGAGATCGACGCGGGCGATCTGGTTCCGGGCGACATCGTGCTGCTCGAGTCCGGCGACCGCATTCCGGCCGACCTGCGCCTGCTGCGGGTGAAGAACCTGCGTGTGGTCGAAGCGGCACTGACCGGGGAATCGGTGCCGGTCGAAAAGGATCCCGCGGCGGTAGATCCCACCGCGTCGATCGGAGACCGCCACTGCATGGCGTGGTCGGGCACCGTGGTCGCGTTCGGCCAGGCACGCGGCGTGGTGGTGGCCACCGGCACCGACACCGAGATCGGCCGCATCGGCCGCCTGGTCGCCGAAACCGAACAGCTTGCCACCCCGCTGACCCGCCGCCTGGACCAATTCGCACGCCAGATCACGCTGTTCGTGGTAGCCGTGGCGGCAGTGAGCTTCCTCTACGGCCACTACGTGCAGGCCATGCCGGCGCTCGACGCCTTCCTGGCCGTGGTCGGCCTTGCGGTCGCGGCGATCCCCGAAGGACTTCCGGCGATCGTGACGATCACGCTGGCGATCGGCACCCGCACGATGGCGCGCGCAAACGCCATCGTGCGACGCTTGCCGGCCGTCGAGGCGCTGGGCTCGGTCACGGTGATCTGCAGCGACAAGACCGGCACGCTGACCCGCAACGAGATGACCGTGGTCACCGTGGTGCTGCCGACGCGCACGCTCGCCGTCAGCGGCGTGGGCTACGCGCCCGAAGGCGGCTTCCACGACTCGGGCAACGCCATCGACCCCCAGCAGGACGCGGCGCTGGCGGCGCTCGCGCGCGCGGCGCTGCACTGCAACGACGCGCGCCTTTCGCGCGACGAGACCGGCGACTGGACCCTGGTGGGCGACCCCACCGAGGGTGCGCTGCTCGCCTTCGCGCTGAAGGCCGGGCTGGACGCGGCGACCGAACACGCCAATGCCCCGCGCGTCGACGAAATCCCGTTCGAGTCCGAACACCGCTTCATGGCGACGCTGCATCACGACCACGAAGGCCATGTGATCGTCGAACTCAAGGGCGCCCCGGAGCGCGTGCTCGCGCTGTGCACGCACGACGCAGCCGGGCATGAACTCGATCCCGCGCGCTGGTGCCGCGTAATCGACGCGGCCGCAATGCGCGGCGAACGCGTGCTGGCACTCGCACGCGCGGCGTTCCCGGCGGACACGACCGCACTCGCGCTGCACGACATCACGCAACGCTTCACGCTGCTCGGACTGGTCGGGATCATCGATCCACCGCGTCCGGAAGCGATCACCGCGGTCGCCGATTGCCGGCGCGCCGGCGTACGCGTGGTCATGATCACCGGCGATCACGCGGGCACAGCGGCGGCGATCGCACGCGAACTCGGTCTGAACAGCGCCCAACCATTGACCGGGGAGCACATCGAGACGCTCGACGACGCCGGGCTCGCACGAATCGTGGACAGCACCGACGTGGTGGCGCGCGCGAGCCCGGAACACAAGCAGCGACTGGTCGGCGCGCTGCAGTCCAAGGGGCACCTGGTCGCGATGACCGGCGACGGCGTCAACGACGCCCCCGCACTGAAGGCCTCCGACATCGGTGTCGCGATGGGCTGCCGCGGCACCGACGCGGCGCGCGAGGCCGCCGACCTGGTGCTCACCGACGACAACTTCGCGAGCATCGCACGCGCGGTGCGCGAGGGCCGCACGGTGTTCGACAACATCAAGAAGGCGTTGCTGTTCATCCTGCCAACCAACGGTGGCGAGGCCGGCGTGATCCTGCTCGCGATCGCCTTCGGTCTGGCGTTGCCGGTGACGGCGGCGCAGATCCTGTGGGTCAACATGGTCACGGCAGTGACGCTCGCGCTCGCGCTCGCGTTCGAACCGGCCGAACCCGGCGTGATGCGCCGTCCGCCCCGCCCGCCCGGGGAGGCGCTGGTCACGCCACGACTGCTGTCGCGCATCCTGTATATCAGCCTGCTGATGGTGGCGGTGACGCTGGTCGTCTATTACGTGGAACTGGCGCGTGGCAACAGCATCGAGACCGCACGCACGGCGGTCGTCAACATGCTGGTGCTCGGCGAGATCGTCTACCTGTTCAACGTGCGTCACTTCACGGCATCGGCACTCACGCGCGACACGCTGTATGGCAACCCGGTCGCGTTCTGGGCCAGCGCATTGCTGATCGTGCTGCAGATCGCGTTCACATACGCACCGTTCATGCAGACGCTGTTCCACACCACCGCGCTCGACGCCTTGTCGTGGGCGCTGATCGCAGGCCTCGCGCTGGCGAAGTTCCTCGCCGTCGAGGGCGAGAAGTGGCTGCTGCGCAGGGCGGGGATCAGCGATATGTAGTCCGGCGTCGCTGCCGGTGTAGAATCTGCGCTCGCAAGGGACTCTACGGAACAGGGAGGTTCGCATGGCGAACGTGACGTTCGGTGACTTCGCGGCGGACATGCGTCTCGAGGACGACATGTACGGCATTCCGCCCGCGATCGCGGCCGGCGAGTTCCTCGCCGGCTTCGTCGCGCGGGAATGGGAGGTCCTGACCGACACCCCCACGTTGCTGCGGATGCTCGCCCGGGACGCCCGGGGAGCCACCCTCGTCACGACCATCGAGGGCAGTCGCTCGCAGTCGTTGCTCAGCGCACTGACACTCGAAATGGCCGACGTCGTGCTCCGCTACGAAGGTGACTTCGAGATCGACGCACGGGACGACGTCACCGGCATCCTGCGCAGCATGGCGGTTTTCCTGAACGAGGACGGCGAGCGCCGGGTCCTGGTGAAGATCACCGGCATCGAAATGCCGTACGAGTCGGAAGATCCCGACAGCGAGATGCTGAGCGGAGCGGACCTGATCGTCTCCGGCAGCGGTTCCGACTACCTGCTCGGTTACGCCGGCAACGATTCGGTGATCGCGGGCGCCGGCGACGACACCGTGTCCGGCAATGCCGGCGACGACACGCTGGACGGTGGCGCGGGAGCCGACCTGGCGGGCTACCAGGATGCCCCCGCCGGCGTCACCGTGGACCTGGCGCTGAGTACCGTGCAGCAGACCGGTGGTGCCGGACAGGACCGCTTGACGGGTATCGAACACGCTCTCGGCAGTGCCTTCGCCGATGTGCTGTGGGGCAGCGGCGACGCGAACCGGATCGGCGGCGACGGCGGCAACGATGCCTTGGGCGGGCGCTCCGGCGACGACACGCTGCACGGGGACGACGGCGACGACACGCTGGCCGGCGGACTCGGCAACGACCTGCTGCTCGGTGGCGGCGGCCACGACAGCGCGGCGTTCGCCGGCAAGGCGGCGTCGTTCGCGCTCGGCAGCACGGGCAGCCACCACTGGCTCGTCGACCGCACGGCAGCGGACGGTGACCTCGGCACGGACCACATCGCGGACATCGAGGTGCTGCGCTTCGCGGATCGCGACCTCACGCTGTCACTTACCGGTCCAGCCGTCCTCGCGGAAACAGCGCTGCACAGCGCGATCGCGGCGCTTCCCGGTGGCGGGTATGCGTTCGCCTGGACCGCGTACGACAGCGCCCATCGACTGCAACTCTTCATCCGTACATCGACATCGGAGGATCAGCCGCAGGGCGCCGCCACGCTGGTGAACACACCGTCGACGAGGCCCTGGTCGGTCGCGCCGGCAATCGCCGCACTGGACGACGGCAGCGTCGTGGTGGCGTGGGGCACCGGGGCGTCCGACGATGCGAACTCGCTGCTGCGCGTGCAGCGTTTCGACAGTTCCGGGCGCGCGCTCGGCGAGCAACTCCGCATCGACGATTCCCGCGGCTACGCGGAGACGCCCGCCCTCGCCGCGCTCGCCGACGGCGGATTCGTCCTCGGTTGGCGTGCCCCGGAATCCGTGGGGGGCACGAAACTCTACGCACGCCAGTTCGATTCCGCGGGCACTGCCGGCCCCCTGCTGCAGGTCGCGGCCGCAGGAGGCGAGGCAAACCACATGGGTGCCCTCACGCTTGCCGGGCTCGACAGCGGTGGCTTCGTCGCTACCTGGTACTACGGCTACCAGATCGACAAGCCGATATCGGTGCGAGCCCGAATATACGGGGAGGACGGCACTGCCGGCCCGCAATTCTTCGTGACACCGGAAGGTGTGAGTGCGGCCCGGCATGTGGTGGACGTCGCGGTCCTCAGCGGGGGCGGCTTCGTGGTTGCCTGGGAGTCGGGGAGCCTGTATCCCTACGCTCATGGCATCGAGTTCCAGGTGTTCGCCGACGATGGAACCCCCCGCTCGCCGCGCATCGCGGTCAGTGACGAATACGTCGATCCGTACTTCGATCCCACCCTGACGGCACTCGACGACGGCGGTTTCGTGCTTGCCTGGTTCACCGACTCCGCCGCCACCATCACGGCGATGCAAGCCTTCGACGCCGCTGGTTCGGCAGTCGGGCAACGTGCCGTTTTCGAGGCAGCGGCACGCGACCGCAACGACTTTTACCGGCCGACGCCGCACGTGGTCGCGACCAGCGACGGCGGCTGGCTGCTCGAGGTGCCGCAGTTCGCCGGGAAAGTGGCGCAGCGCTTCGATCGTGCGGGCAACGCGCTGCGCGATCCGATCCTGACCGGCACCGGCGAGGACGACGTGCTGCGTGGCGCCGATGGTACGCAGATCCTCGACGGCGCCGGCGGCGCCGACACGCTGGAAGGCGGGGTCGGAGACGATGTGTACGTGATCGACCAGTCCGGCGATCGCGTCATGGAGAACGCCGACGGCGGCAACGACACCGTCCGTTCGCCGTTCACCCTGTCCCTGCTGGAACTGCCCCACATCGAGCACCTGCAACTCCTCGGCACCGATCCCGCGGACGCCATCGGCAACGACGACGCGAACCGGCTCGAAGGCAACGCGGCCGCGAACCTGCTCGATGGCCGGGGCGGCGCCGACACCATGCTCGGTGGCGCCGGCGACGACACCTACGTCCTCGCGCAAGCCGGTGATCTGGTGATCGAAAATGCCGGCGGAGGCAACGATACCGTCCGTTCGCCGCGTACCACCGTGCTCGCTTCCCACGCCCACGTCGAAAACCTGCACCTGACAGGCAGCGATCCCGTGGACGGGTTCGGCGACGACGCCGCGAACCGTCTTGGCGGCAACGCCGCGGCGAACCTCCTCGACGGGCGCGCCGGTGCCGACACCATGGACGGGGGGGCCGGTGACGACACCTATATCGTCGACGACGGCGCCGACCTCATCATCGAGACCGCCGACGCCGGTCACGACACGGTGCAGTCACGCGTGGGCCGCACGCTCGAGGAGCACATCGAGGATCTTGCGCTGCTCCCCGTGGCCGGCGATGCACGCGCCACCGGCAACGCCCTGCCCAACCTGCTGGTCGGCAACGCCGGCAACAACACACTCGACGGCGCCGGTGGCGCCGACACGCTGAGCGGCGGCAAGGGTGACGACACCTATCTGACCGACATCCTCGGCGATGTGGTGATCGAGGGTCCCGACGGCGGCATCGATACCGTGGCGAGCCTCACCACGCGCACGCTGGGCGAGCACCAGGAAAACCTGCTCCTGGCCGGCGAACGCCACAGCATCGGCACCGGCAACGCACTCGCCAACCGCATGACCGGCAACGCCGGCAACAACTCCCTGCGCGGACTGGAAGGTCACGACACACTGATCGGCGGCGACGGCAACGACACGCTGGCCGGCGGCAGCGGAGCCGACGCGCTCGCCGGCGGCGCCGGCGACGACGTCTACGCGATCGACTCGGCCGCGGACACGATCAGCGAATCGATGGTGCGCAACAACCGCATCGCTTCGGAAACGGCCAATGGCACGCGGATCCACCCGGGGAACGCCGGAGGATCGATTGCCGCCGACGGGCGCCACGTAGTATTCAATGGCGGGGCCTATGGAAGCCCGGTGTTCGTCAAGGACATGGAAACCGGGGCGGTGGTGCGCGCGTCGATCTCCACCGACGGGACCCCGGCGTCGGGCTCCAACTACGGCAAAACGGCAATTTCCGCGTCGGGTCGCTTCGTCGCCTTCACCAGTGACGCAGCGAATCTGTCGGCGAACGACAGAAATGACGCCGACGACGTGTTTCTGAAGGACCTCGACACCGGCGCCCTCACGCGCGTATCCAGCGATGCAGCGGGCAATATGGGCAACTCCAGCAGCTCGTTGCAGGGAATGTCGGCCGACGGGCGCTACGTCGTTTTCGCCAGCTACGCGTGGAACCTCGTTGAAGGGGACACCAATAACGCGCGCGACGTTTTCGTCAAGGACGTGCAGACCGGCAGCGTGACGCGTGTCGGCAGCTCGGCTACGGCGGCGCAGCCCAACGGGGACAGCGCCACCGCCAGCATCTCCGCCAATGGGCGCTTCGTCGCCTTCGCAAGCCTGGCGAGCAACCTGGCGGGCGCCGACAACAACGGCGTGGCCGACATATTCCTGCACGACCTGGTCAGCGGCAGCGTGCAACGCGTGTCGTCCTCCGTGTTCAGCGCCCGCCTCGACGGCGCCAGCATGGATCCGTCGGTCTCGACCGACGGACGCTACGTCGCGTTTGCCAGCCACGCGACGAACCTGGTGGCGGGCGACCGCAACGGCCGGATCGACATCTTCGTGCGCGACATGCGGACCGGCACGCTCGTGCGTGCCTCGATCACGCAGGATGGCGACGAGGCGAACGGATCCAGCTTCAAGCCTTCGTTGTCGGCCGACGGGCGTTATCTCGGCTTCGTCAGCAACGCATCGAATCTGGTCGACGGGGACACGAACGGAGTCAGCGATGTCTTCGTCAAGGACCTGCTGACCGGCGAGATCGCGCGCGTCTCCGCGGAGCCCGACGGCACCGGGGGGCGCAGCCCCGGCAGCACCGCGATGATCGCAGGCAATGGCGAACACCTGTTGTTGTTCGGACCTTACACGCTGCTGGGGTCGGAAAACGACGGCAACTTCAGCGGCCTGGTGGTGGCAGCCAACCCGCTGGCCGACGCCGGCGGCAGCGACCGCGTGAAATCCTCCGTGAGTCACGTGCTGGGCGCGCGCCTGGAACACCTGACCCTGACCGGCGCGACCGCGATCGATGGCACCGGCAACGCCGCCGACAACCGCCTCACCGGCAACGAAGCCGCGAACGTGCTGAGCGGACTCGAAGGCGCCGACACGCTGAACGGCGCCGCGGGTGCCGACTCGCTCTACGGTGCCACCGGCGCCGACTCCTTGCGTGGCGGCCGCGGGGCCGACCAGTTGTTCGGCGGTTTCGGCGACGACACACTCGCCGGCGGCGCGGGCAGCGACACCCTGACCGGCGGGCCCGGCAGCGACCGGTTCCTGTTCGATGCGCCACTGTCGGCCACCGGCAACGTCGACCGCGTAGGCGATTTCACGTCCGGCACCGATCTCATCGCACTCGACGACGGCGTCTTCGCCGCCTTCGATGCCGCGGCGTCGGCCCTGCTTGGCGCGGCGCAGTTCACGTCCGGAGCGGGACTGAGCGCAGCGCAGGAAGCCGGGCAGCGCATCGTCTGCGACACCTCGACCGGCACGCTCTACTACGACCCGGACGGTCCGGGGGGGCGCACGGCGATCCCGTTCGCGATGCTCGATACGGCGGTGGCGGCAACACTGGCGGCAGGGGATTTTCTGATCGTCGATTGAGAGCCGCCGCGCTCGCGGCCACGATCGTCTACACCTGCAGACCGACTTCCATGTAGCGATGGTCCGGCACGCGACCCGTTCGGTCGGCGAGCGTCGAGCGCCGCGTTGCCCGCACCGTGAAGCCCATCGCCTCGTAGAGCGCCCGCGCCCGCGAATTGCTCGCGGCCACGTCCAGCCCCGCACGCCGGTAGCCGGCGGCGCGTGCGCGTGCGAGCAGGTGCTCCAGCAGCGAGCGTCCCACGCCCTGCCCGCGCAGCTCCTCGCTTACCGCCACGTGCCCGATGTACGCGACGTCGCGTTGCGCCGGCCTCACCACGCGCTCGAAGCGCAGCCCCCGCCACAGCACCCCCGGCGCCGCCGCGCGGTAGAAGCCGACGATCTGCCGCACCGCGGCGACCGTGAAGGCCGCGTTGCTGCGCCCGTCCCACAGCGCCGCCACGCCGAGCACCGAGCCGTCGCGCTCGATCGCCAGGTGATTGCGAAAACCGAACTCGCCGGCACCATCCGCGAAGGCCGCATGCAGGAAGGCGAGCGCCTGACCCTCGGCCCGCGGCGCGAACACGTAACGGAGCGCGGCCGGACCGGAGGCGTGGATCAGCGGGACCGCGACCGCGGCATCCGCCGCGGTGCACGGCCTCAATGCCGGCGCGCCGGCACGTTCCACCGGCCCGTGTTCAGCCCACGATCACGAAATCGCCCGCCGTGAGCTCTGGATGCGCGGTGACACCCAGGGTCCCGAAACGTTGCGCAGCGATCGATCCGTCGCCGTCGGCGTCGTAATAGAGCGCGCCGGTCGTGGTGTCGTAGAGGATGCGCTGGTCGGCGTCGGTCGCGGCGGTGAGTCCCGCGCCGGAGGCGAACTGTCCCGCACCGAGCGTGGTGCTCACAGTGGCATCGAAGGCGCCGAATACGTCGTCGTCGAGGCGCAGCAGGTCCTCGCCCGGAGTGAAGTCGGTGAGCAGATCGTTGCTCGCACTGACGATCAACGCGCTGGCGAATACGAAAACGTCCGCACCGGCCCCGCCGCTCACGGTGTCGCGCCCCGGACCACCGACCAGCACGTCGTCGCCGGCACCACCGCCGAGCACGTCGAAACCTTCACCGCCCTGCAGCGTGTCGTTGCCGCCACCGCCGAGCAGCGTGTCGTTGGCCTTCATTCCTGCGAGCAGGTTGCGCCCGCCGTTGCCGACGATCTCGTTGGGCTGCGCGTTGCCGGTGCCCGAAAGGTTCTGCGTGCCTGACGTGAGCAGCAACCGTTCGATGTTGGCCGCCAGCGTCCACGACTCCGCGCTGACCACGGTGTCCCACCCCTGCGCCAGCGCCTCGACGGTCGTGTCGCCGGAGTTCACGTAGTAAGTATCCGCGCCTTCGTTGCCCACCAGGCGGTCGGCACCCGCGCCGCCGATCAGCGTGTCGTTGCCCATCCCGGCCGACAGCGTGTCGTTGCCTCCCTTCCCGCGCATCACATCGTTGCCGGCGTAGCCACTGGCGATGTCGGCGTCGGGCGACAGGTTCACGATGTCCGCTCCTGCCATGATCTCGCCGATGACCGCGTAGTCGTCGACCGTCGACTCGCTGACAATCGCCTGATAGACGGTCACGGCGCTGACCGCGAAGTTTTCCAGTCCCCACACCGGCTCCCAGGCACTGCCCGACTCCACGAGTTCGACATAGGCGTTCAGCGTACCGCCGATGATCGAAGGCCCCGCGCCCAGTTCGATGTCCGTGCCGCAGAACAGCCCGCGATAATCGTAGGTGCCGTCGGTGAAACCGACCTGGAGCACGTCCTGGTAGGTGTAGCCCAGCGGGCTCACGTAATTGGTGTCGTCCAGGAAAGCGAGCGAGGTTTGATCAAAGAAAATCTCGTAGAAAGAAAGATCGTCCAGATTGACGCGATAGTTCGCGTAGATCCTGGCCATGGCACAGCCCTCCTGGGGTTCGGGTGCGAGAATGTTCCGACGGCGATTCTGCGCCCGCTCAGGGGGCTTGTCGATGGGCGGATCGCGTCTGCGTCTTGCACCCCACGGTGAGTACCGCGGAGGATCTCAGCGCGGATGCAGGCGCAGGAAGGGATTGGCGATGCGCCCGATCAGTCCACCGAGTCGGACCGGGGCCTCGAGCACGCCCAGACACAGGCAGTCCGCATCCGGCGCGGCGACTGGCCGGTGCACGTCCGCGCTGCCGCGCAGCACGAAGTCGCCGGCCCGGTAACACCCTTCGTGGTCGGAGAAAGCACCGTTCAGCACCACGGTGATCTCGTTGCCGCCGTGCCCGTGCTCGATCGCATGTGCGCCGGCCCGGATCTGGTACAGCGCCACTTCCCGCCGCGGATCACCGAAGCGCAGCCGCGAGGTGCGCACGCCGCGCCCGCTGCGCTGCCAGTCGAGCTGATCGACGCCGGCCGGGACCAGCGTGCGCAGCGCACGCGGCAAACCCTGCGAGGCGCCGTGTCCGCGCGCCGGAACGGCGCCGGCCGCCGCTGCCGGCGGGATGTCGTCGAGGCGCTGCAGCAGGCGCGCGAAGGCGTCCTCGGCGACGGGCACCGGATCGAGGCCGCCGAACAGCTCGCCACCGAGGCGGCTGAGTTGCCCCACTTCGGCGCGGCACTGCGGGCAGTAATCGAGGTGCACGGCGATCGCCAGCGCCACCGCTCCCGGGAGCGAGCCGGCCACGTAGTCGTTCAGGAGAAACTGATCGGGATGGTATCGGGTCATCGTCGCCATGCTCATCGGTCCAGCATCAACTTCAGCTTGCTCATCGCGAGTCGCACCCGCGACTTCACGGTTCCCAGCGGCAGGCCGAGTTCTTCCGCGACTTCCGTGTGCGACTTGCCCTCCATGTACACCTTGTTGATGATCTGGCGCTGCTCGGCCGGCAGCGCCTCGAGCGATTCGCGCACATCGACCTCGGCGCGCTGCTGCTGCACCTCGGACTCCAGCAGGTCGTCCTCGGTACCCAGGTCCCACAACTCGTCGACGTCGACCTCCTCGCGCACGCGGTGTTTCTTGCGCAGCAGGTCGATGCGGCAGTTGCGGGCGAGCGTGTAGATCCAGGTGGTGGCGCTCGCCTTCGACGCATCGAAGGTGCAGGCCCGGTTCCAGATCTTCAGCATCACCTCCTGCACCAGTTCCTCGGCCAGCGCGTTCGACGACATGCCGGGGCTGGACAGCGCGAAGCACTTCAACAACGGAGCGAAGTGGCGGAAGATCTCGGCGTAGGCCTGGCGGTCGCGTTCGCGCCCCACGGCCTCGAGCCGCATGGTCCACGCATCGGCTGTCGATTCGGAAGTCGCGACGGATATGCTCATGGGTTGCCATGATCGCGACTTGCCGGTGCGGTGTAAACCGCGTTCGGCGGGGAAAGGCACCACGTTCAGGGCCCGCATCGCTGAGCTCCGGTTCCGGCTGCTTCGATGGCCGGTTCTACGCGTGCCTTGCAGTGGCGGATCACAGCCGCCGACGGTACAGACATCCGCTGATCCACGGCGTCTGCGAAGGCGTACACCGCCCCCGTAACGGAGCGCGGCACGCAGGAGGCGCAATGAGGATCGGGATCGTCGGAGCCGGCATATCGGGCCTCGGCGCGGCATGGCTGCTGAGCCGCGCCCACGAGGTCGTGGTCTATGAGGCCGAGGACCGGATCGGCGGCCACACCGCGACGATCGATGTGAACGTCGATGGCGAGCATCACGCCATCGACACCGGCTTCATCGTCTTCAACGACCGCACCTATCCGGACTTCATCCGCCTGCTCGACGAGCTCGGCGTCGCCTCGCAGCCGACCACGATGAGCTTCAGCGTCAGTGGCGAGGCCGAGGACATCGAATACGCCGGTACCAGCCTGGCAACGCTGTTCGCGCAACGCCGCAACCTGCTGCGCCCGGGCTTCCTGCGCATGCTGCGCGACATCCTGCGCTTCAATCGCCACGCCGGTGCCGACCTCGCGGCCGGGCGCATCGCCCCGGGCATGCCGCTCGGCGACTACCTGCGCCAGCACGGCTATTCGCGCGAGTTCCGCGACTGGTACCTGATCCCGATGGGCGCGGCGATCTGGTCCTCCGGGACGCAGGCGATGGAGCGCTTCCCGCTCGCATTCTTCGTGCGCTTCTTCGACAACCACGGGCTGCTGACGGTGAACGACCAGCCGCAGTGGCGCACCATCCGCGGCGGCTCGCGTGCGTACCTGGAGCCACTCACGGCGCGCTTCGCCGCAGCGATCCGCACCGGCGATCCGGCGCAGCACATCCTGCGCACCGACTCGGGCGCACGCATCCAGCTGCGCTCGGGGCACGTCGACTACGTCGATCACGTGGTGCTGGCGACCCACAGCGACCAGGCGCTCGCGCTGCTCGCCGACGCCTCGGCCGCCGAGCAGTCGATCCTCGGCGCCATCCCGTACCAGGACAACGACGTGGTGCTGCACACCGACACGCGGCTGCTGCCGCGCCGGCGCAAGGTCTGGTCGAGCTGGAACTACCGCCTCGGCGCGGACGCCGCGGCGCTGCCGGTACTGAGCTACGACATGAACATCCTGCAGCGCATCGAGTCGAACCACACCTTCTGCGTCACGCTGAACGCCACGGCGGCGATCGATCCGGCACGCGTCCTCGGGCGCTACCGCTACAGCCATCCGGTGTTCACGCTCGCCGGCATCGACGCCCAGCAGCGCTGGGCCGAGATCAACGGCATCCGGCGCACCTGGTTCTGCGGCGCATGGTGGGCGAACGGCTTCCACGAGGACGGCGTGGCCAGCGCCCGCCGCGTCGCGGCCGGTCTGGGAGTGCCATGGTGATGGCCCCGCCCAGCGCGATCTACACCGGCGAACTGCGCCACCGGCGCTTCGTGCCGGTATCGCACGCGTTCCGCTACCGGCTGTGCATGCTGCTGCTCGACGTGGAGCGGATCCCCGAGTTGTTCGCCGGCAGCCGCCTGTGGTCGGCGCACGCGCCCGCGCCAGGCTGGTTCCGCCGCGCCGACTTCCACGGCGACCCGGCCCGGCCGCTGGCCGACTGCGTGCGCGACCTGGTGCACCAGCGCACCGGCGAGCGCCCGGGCGGGCCGGTGCTGCTGCTCGCGAACCTGCGCTATTTCGGCGTGCTGATGAACCCGCTGTCGTGCTACTTCTGCTACGACGCCGACGGACGGACGTTGCGCGCCGTGGTCGCCGAAGTCACCAACACGCCGTGGCGCGAACGTCACGCCTACGTGCTTCCGGCCAGCGGCGGCGAGCCGCTGCGGGTCGAGTTCGACAAGCGCCTCCACGTCTCGCCGTTCAATCCGATGGACATGCGTTACCGCTGGACCGGGCGCGCACCCGGTGAGCGACTGGCAATCCATCTGGAGAACCTGCAGCACGGCGAGAAGGTGTTCGACGCCACCTTGAGCCTGCGCCGCGAGCCGCTCGATGCCCGCGCACTGCGCCGCCTGCTGCTGCGTTACCCGCTGATGAGCCTGCGCGTGGCGCTGGCGATCCATTACCAGGCGCTGCGCCTGTGGCTGAAGCGCGTGCCGATCCATACCCACCCGCCCGCGATGACCATTCCCGAGGAGAAGACCCGATGAGCGCCGGAACCAGCGAACTCGCCCTGCCCGCCGCCAGCAGGCTGCCGTGGAGCGCCAGTATAGCCCGGCGCGGACTGTTCGAACGCCTCGCGGCACTGCCCTGCGGACGGCTGGTCATCGAGGACGCCGAAGGCACGTGGCGCTTCGGCAGCGGCGCGCGCGAGGAACTGGTGGCGCACGTGCAGGTGCTCGACCCGGGGTTCTACATCGAGCTCGCGCGCGGCGGCAGCGTGGCGGCCGCGGAGGCCTGGGTGCGCGGCGAGTGGAGCACACCGGATCTGCAGCGCGTGATGCAGCTGATGGCTGCCAACGTCGACCTGCTGAACACACTCGATGATCGGGGCTCGCTGGCCGAGCGGCTCGCGCTGCGCGTGCTGCACCAACTCAACCGCAACAGCGTGCGCGGATCGCGCCGCAACATCGAGGCGCACTACGACCTCGGCAACGCCCTGTTCGAGACTTTCCTCGACCCGAGCATGATGTATTCCTCCGCCATCTTCCCGCACCCGGGCGCCACGCTGGAGGAGGCTTCGGAGGCCAAGCTGCGGCGTGTCTGCGAGCAACTCGAACTGGGGCCGGACGATCATCTGCTCGAGATCGGCACCGGCTGGGGCGGCATGGCCGAGTACGCCGCGCGGCACACCGGCTGCCGCGTGACCACGACCACCATCTCGCGCGAGCAGCACGCCTACGCCACGCAGCGCATCCGCGCCGCCGGGCTCGCGGACCGCGTGACCGTGCTGCTGGAGGACTACCGGGCACTCAGCGGTCGCTACGACAAGCTGGTTTCGATCGAGATGATCGAGGCCGTCGGGCACCGCTACCTGCCCCACTATTTCCGCAGCTGCAGCGAGCTGCTGGCACCGCACGGCCTGATGCTGCTGCAGTCGATCCTGATCCCCGATCAGCGCTACGAACGCGCCCGGCGCAGCGTCGATTTCATCCAGCGCTACATCTTTCCGGGCGGCTTCCTGCCCTCCACCGGAGCGATCACCGCGCTGGCCGGCTCGCAGACCGATCTGCAACTCCTCGACGTTCACGACCTGACCGTCGACTATGCACTCACCCTGGCCGAGTGGCGCCGGCGCTTCAACGCCGGCGCCGAGCGCATCCGCGCGCAGGGGCACGGCGAGGATTTCCTGCGGCTCTGGAACTACTACTTCTGCTACTGCGAGGGCGGCTTCCGCGAGCGCGCCATCCGGACCGCGCAGTTCCTGTTCGCCAAGCCCGGCTACCGGAACCCCGGGGCGTGAACCTGGTCTGGTTCCGTTGCGACCTGCGCGTCGACGACCACGCCGCGCTGGCCGCCGCCTGCGCGCACACCGGGCCCGTGGCCGGCGTGTTCGTGCTGTCACCGGCGCAGTGGCGCGCGCACGACTGGGGGGCGCGCAAGCAGTCGTTCGTCTGGCGCCATGTGCTCGCGCTGCGCGAGCGTCTCGCCGCACTCGGCATCCCCCTCAACGTGCTGCACGTGGAGCGCTGGAGCGACGCGCCGGTGGCGCTGCGCGCGTTCGCGCAGGCGAACACGGTGCACTGCGTGCACGCCAACGCCGAGTACGCGGTCGACGAACGGCTGCGCGACCGGCGCACCGCCGAGGCCCTGCGCGAGGCCGGCATCGGCTGGGAGCTGCATCACGACCTCACGCTGATCCCGCCAGGCACGCTGCGCACGCGCTCCGGGGCGCCGTTTCGCGTGTTCGGTGCGTTCCGGCGCGCGTGGCTGGAGCGCGCCCGCAGCGCGCCGCCGCGCACGCACGCGGCGCCGGCGCCACGTGCGCCGGTCACGCCACCACCGCTGCCCGATTGGGAGCCGCCGCACTGCGATCTCGACCGGCACTGGTGGCCGATCGGCGAGGACGCAGCACACGCGCGGCTCGCGGCCTTCGTCGACCAGCACCTCGATCGTTACCACGAGGACCGCGACGTACCGGCGCTCGACGGCACGTCGCGCCTGTCGCCCTATCTGGCCTCCGGCGTGCTGTCGGTGCGCCGCTGCTTCGCCGCCGCGCTGGTGCACAACCACGGCGAGTGGGACTCGGGCTCCCCCGGCGCGCAGACGTGGATCACCGAACTCGTGTGGCGCGAGTTCTACACGCACCTGCTGGCGGACTTCCCGCAAATCGCACGCCATCGGGCCCTGCGCCCGGAGACCGAGGCGGTGCCGTGGCGCGCGCCGGGCGAGGAGTTCACCCGCTGGTGCGAGGGGCGCACCGGCTTTCCGCTGGTCGATGCCGGCATGCGCCAGCTGCGCACGACCGGCTGGATGCACAACCGGCTGCGCATGCTGTGCGCGATGTTCCTCGGCAAGCACCTGCTGATCGACTGGCGTCATGGCGAGCGCTTCTTCTGCGAGCAGCTGGTGGACTGCGAGCTGGCGGCGAACAACGGCGGCTGGCAGTGGTCCGCCTCCACCGGCACCGACGCCGCGCCGTACTTCCGCGTGCTGAGTCCGGTCGCGCAGGCCGGGCGTTTCGACCCGGACGGTGTATTCGTGCGCCGCTACGTTCCCGAGCTCGCGCAGGTGCCCGCCGCCGCACTGCTTCGCCCGGGGCACCCGCAGCTGCTGGCCGCCGGCTATCCGGCCCCGATGGTCGACCTGAAAGCGGCCCGCGAGCGCGTGCTGCAGGCCTTCCGCGGCCTGGGCGCTTCGCCGCCGGCCGAACCTCCCCCGTAGGTTCGGCCGGCGGCCGAACTCATGTCCGGGCACAGCCCGGACCTACACGAACGACGCCGCAGGTTCGGCCTGCGGCCGAACTCGTGTCCGGGCACAGCCCGGATCTACGCGAACGACGCCGCAGGTTCGGCCTGCGGCCGAACATCTTGAATGTACGCGCAGCGATCCATCGCCTTCGCGCAGACGTAACGAGGGCAGCAGCAGCGGACGGGACCTATGAGGCGCCACCTGTCACCCCGCTGCGAATGCACCACCGGAGGCAGCGATGACACGCGCGCGCGCGATCAACGCCGTGATGTACCAGCTCGGCTGGTTCGCCTGCGTGCTCGGCGGCAACGCCTGGGCGCTGCTTGCGCTCGCACTGTTCGTTCCCCTGCACCAGCGGTACTGCGTGCAACGGCCCGCCGAATGGGGCTTCGTGCTGCTCGCGGGCGCGCTCGGGCTCGCGATGGACCTTGCGTGGGCGCGCGCCGGCGTGATCGGCTTCCACGGCACCCTGGGCTTCGGCGCGGCACCGTGGCTCGCCGTGCTGTGGCTGATGTTCGCGACCACGCTGCAGCATGCGCTGGCCGCGCTGCAGACGCGCCTCGCGCTCGCCGCGCTGCTCGGTGCGGTCGCGGGGCCGGTGAGCTACCTGGCCGGCATCGCACTCGGCGCGGCGAGCACGCCGCTCGCGGCGTGGGAGTTCGCCGCACTGCTCGCGCCGGCGTGGCTGCTGCTGACGCCGCTGCTGGCGTGGCTGGCGCGCCGCGCAAGCGCGCCGGCGCTTCAGGGAGCCACGACATGAACCTGCGCGCCCGCCTCGGCCTCGGCGCGCTGATCGTCGCGTTGCCCTCGCTCGCCTGCGGTGGCGCCATCGAGCGGCTCAGCGGCGTCGCGCGCCAGCCCGACGGCGGCGCCGTCGCGTACCGCGAGATCCACGAGATCGACGGCGACACGCATCGCATCGAGTACCTCGGGGCCGACGGCACGGCGATTGCGCGCAAATGGCTGGACTACCGCTGCAGCGACAGCGCGCCGGCCTTCGAACAGTTCGACCTGCGTGACGGCTCGCGCCTCGGCGCACGCTGGGAAGACGGCACCTATGTGCTGCTGCGCGACGACGCCAGCCGCGCCGTCCACACCAGGGCGCCGCTGGTCGGCAGCTCGGGTTTCGACCGTTTCGTGCGCGAGCACCACGCACGGCTCGCCGCCGGCGAACGCATCGCCTTCGATTTCGCGCTGCCCGCGCGCCTGCAGACGCTGCGGCTCATGATCGAGCGCACGGAACCCGTTCGCGAGCTGCCCGCCGCGCGCCTGTGGTTGCGTATCGTGCCGGCGCAGTCGCTGCTGCGGGTCTTCGTCGCGCCGATCGTACTGGCCTACGACGCCACACCACGACTGCTTTACTACCGTGGGCTGTCGAACCTCGCCGACGCGCGCGGTCGCTCGTTGCAGGTCGAGATCCTGTACGACGCTTCGGCACCGGAGATGCCGAATGTGGCGATCTCCACCCCGTCGGCCCGGGCGGCCGCGATGCCCGCGGCACCGACTGAACCGCCCGCAGGCCAGGCGCGTATCCCCGCGCACTTCGCCTGCCAGGACGTCAACGCATGAATCGCGAGATCACGCTCGACGAAACGATCGAGGTCGCACGTCCGCTGCACGAGGTCTTCGCCTACATCGCGGACTTCGCCAGCATCGAGCAGTGGGACCCCGCCGTGGCGCGCGCCGAGCGCCTCGGCGAAGGCCCGCCGGCGGTCGGCAGCGCATACCGCATCCACATGAAGGCGGGGTTCGCGCTGCACTACCGCGTCGTGGAGTTCGAGGCGCCGCGGCGCCTCGTGATGGACGTCACGTCACGACCGTTCACGGCGCGCGAGGAAATCCTGTTCGACGCCACGCAGCACGGCACGCGTGTGCGCTACATCGCGCGCTTCCGCTTCCGTGCGCCGCTCGCGGCGCTGGTGCGGGCCTTTCCGGCGGTGATGGACGGTGTGGCGCGCGACACGATGGCCGGCATGCGACGCGCCCTCGAGGACCGCTTCGAGGCACCGCGCACCTCGCTCGCCACGGCGCTTGCCGATCGCCTCGTACTGCCGGGACTGTGGCAGTTCACACGCTTCGGTTACCGCCGCGCGCAACGCCGCTGGCAGCCGTGCTCCGCCTGGCTGGGCGGACGCCACGCCGTGGTCACCGGCGCGAGCTCCGGGATCGGCTTCGCTACCGCGCAGGCACTGGCGGCGCGCGGAGCCACCGTCACGCTGGTCGGGCGCGACGCGCGCCGCATGCGCGCCACCGCCGCCGACATCCGCCGCCTCGGCGGCAACGACGCGGTACGTGTCGAGATCGCCGACCTCGAACGCATGACCGACGTCGACGCACTGGTGGCGCGCCTGCGCAAGGCTGGCGAACCCATCCACATCCTGGTCAACAACGCCGGTGCGTTGTTCAATCCGCGCCAGACCACCGCCGAGGGTCTGGAGCGCAGCTTCGCGCTGCTGCTGCTCGCACCGTACCGCCTGACCGAAGGCCTGCAGCCGCTGCTCGCTGCGGCCGACGGCGCACGCGTGGTCAACGTGCTCTCCGGCGGCATGTACACGCAGCGCATCGACGTCGACGACCTGCAGAGCGAGCACGGCAACTACTCCGGCGCGGCGGCCTACGCGCGCGCCAAGCGTGGCCTGATGATCCTCACCGGGGAGTGGGCCAGCGCGTGGGCGAAGCAGCGCATCGTGGTCAACGCGATGCATCCTGGCTGGGCCGACACGCCCGGCATCGCGAGCGCGCTGCCGGCGTTCCGCCGCCTCACGCGCGCGGTGTTGCGCAACCCCGCCGAAGGCGCCGATACCGCCGTGTGGCTGGCCGCGGCGCCCGAGGCCGCCGACCTCAGCGGACGCTTCTGGCTGGACCGCGAACCGCACCCCACCCACGTCTTCCCGCACACCCGCGAGACCGCGGCCGAGCGCCGGCGGCTGCTGGAGGCGCTGGCGGCGTTCTGACGTTGCGCACGCGCGCCGGGGCCTGCGTTCACGCCAGGCGCGCGTCGATCAGCAGATTGCGCGGCGAGAGTTCGCGCGCGCAGAAGGTTCCCACCCCGACCCGGTAGCCGGCCTCGAGCAGGTACTGCGCGCGATCGAGCACCAGCCACAGTTCCAGCACACGGCGGAACCGGTGGCGTACCAGGTCGAGCGCGGTCACGTGGCGAAAGCGCTCCTCCCCGGCGCGTTCGTAGCGCGCGAAATCGGTTGCTGCCGGCAGCCGCAAGGCCTTCGACGCCGCCACCTCGCGGCAGTACGCCGCGAAGCTGCGCCGCAGCACCGCCGCCGCTTGTGGCGGCAACGGCAGGTACTCGTCCAGCCCGCGCAGTTCGCGCTGCAGCAGGTCGAAGCCGAGCTGCCACTGCTGCACACGCTGGCGATGGCGCCGCGCGTGCCCCGGCGCGGTGACGGTTTCCTGCACCGCGGTGCGCAGGTCGGCGAGCGCGAGCGGCGGCGCCTGCCCGGCTCCCGCACGCGAGAGCACCAGCGCGGCGTCGGGCGGCATCAGGTGGTAGCAACATGGCGCGCACGACAGCGCCGCGACGCGCGCCGCGGCACCGGCCTCGAGCAGCCGCCGGTGCAGCATCCCGCAGGCGTGCAGCGCGAGCGCGTGCCGCCCGGGCTGCAGCCAGCCGAGCGCCTCCTCGTCCAGCACGTCGACGGCATGCAGCGCCACCGGCAGCGCGGCGCGGCGGGCCAGCACCCCACCGGCGGCGACCAGCGCGGCGTCACGCTCCAGCGCGTCGATGCCGCTGGCTTGCCACTGCCAGCAGGCCGCGCGCGCGAGGTGCCCCTTGCCGGCGCACCAGTCCAGCCCGTGCCCGACCGCGGGCGGCACCGCGCCGAGGAAGGCCTCGATCTGCCGCCACTTGCGCCCGGGCACCGCGGCGTCGAAGCCGCGCGGCCAGGCGCGCAGCGTCAGCGTGGGCCACGCACCGACGCGCTCCGCTGCGGCGAGGTCTTGCAGCGGGAGCCAGCGCGCCAGCCACGCGTGTGCCGCCCGGGCATCGGCGTGCAGCGCCTCGGCCTGCGCCAGCGTCAGGGCGCGTAGCGCGGCGGCCAGCCCCGGCAGCGCGGCTTCCCACGCCGGCCGCAGCTCGCGAAACGCCACTGAACGCCACAGCTGGGGTTGCTCGCCGAGCACGCGCGCGCACGCGGCGAGGCGCTCGGCGATCGCCTCGCCGCCGAGCGGTGCACCGCCAGCGCCGGTGCGCGGCAGGCTGCGCTCAGCGCAGATGGCGGAAGCAGTCACGCAGCTCCTGCACGAAGAGCGCGGGTTGTTCGAAGGCCGCGAAATGGCCGCCACGTGCAAGTTCGTTCCAGTGCACCAGGCGGCTGAAGCGCTTCTCGGCCCAGCGTCGCGACGGCCGCAGGATCTCGCGCGGGAACACGCTGATACCCACCGGCAGGTCGAGCGGATCCATGTTCGGCGTGGCGATGCTCTCCCAGTACAGCCGCGCCGACGAGGCCGCCGAGTTGGTGAGCCAGTAGATCATCACGTTGTCGAGCAACTGGTCGCGCGTCAGCGCCTTCTCGGGATGGGCATCCTGCCCCTCGCCGCAGTCGGTCCACGCGCGGAACTTCTCGATGATCCACGCCGCTTGCCCGGCCGGTGAATCGGCCAGCCCGTAACCCAGCGTCTGCGGTCGCGTGCCCTGCTGCTTCGCGTAACCCGACTCCTGGTCCTGGTAGTGCGCCATGTCGGCCAGCGAGCGCTGCTCGGTGGGCGTGAGTTCGGCGAAAGTCTCGGGATCCGGCGCCACGATCGCCATGTTCAGGTGGATGCCAAGGCAGTGGGCCGCATCGGCCTGCGCCAGCGCGATGGTGACCATCGAGCCCCAGTCCCCGCCCTGCGCGACGTAGCTCGCGTAGCCGAGGCGGCGCATGAGTTCGCGCCACGCACGCCCGATGCGTTCCACCTTCCACCCGGCTTCGCGCGGCTTGTCCGAGAATCCGTAGCCGGGCAGCGCCGGACAGACCACGTGGAAGGCGTCGGCCGCGTCACCGCCGTGCGCGACCGGGTCCACCAGCGGCCCGACGGTATCGAGGAACTCGATCACCGAGCCGGGCCACCCGTGCGTCATGAGCAGCGGCAGCGCCTGCGGGTGCGGCGAGCGCAGGTGCAGGAAGTGGATGCCGAGGCCGTCGATCACGGTGCGGAACTGCGGCAGCGCGTTCAGCCGCCGCTGCACGCGCCGCATGTCGTAGTGATTGGCCCAGTAGTCGCAGACCTCGCGCAGGTAAGCGAGCGGGATGCCCTGGCTCCAGTCGCCGGTGGTCTCGGCGTCGGGCCAGCGCGTCGCGGCGAGCCGCACGCGCAGTCCGGCGATCTCCTCATCGGTGATCCTGACCTCGAAGGGGGTGATGGCTTCCGTCGACATGGCGGCTCCGCTGGTGGGGTGTGTCGGATGCGAAGACTAATCCATACGCATGAGAAAGCGCATCGTCGTCGGTACCCGACGCCGTGCGAGCTTCCGTGCACGCCGCGGCGCGGGCATAATCCCTCAGGGTTTACTTCAGGACACCCCCATGACACAGCGTTTCGACCCTGCCGGCCTGCCCTTCCACGACGACGACGCGACGATCGCCGCCGCGCTCGAGGAGGCGAGCATCCCCTGCCTGTTGCTGTCGATGATCCACATGAGCGGCGACGCCGCGCTGCTCGACGGCGAACTGCGGCCGCAGATGTGCGTGCTGAACGAGGTGCAGGGAGGCATGACGCCGGAGCAGCAGGCCGAAGTGCGGCGACGTGCGCTGGAGGTGATCCGCGCCTACCGCGACCGCGGCTGCACGCTGCCGCCGGCGCCGGACCACGACACGCTGCGCCGCATGATGGGTTTCCTGGTCGCCGGCGAGGTGCCGGCCGAGTACGTGCCGATGATGCTCGAGGAAACCGAGCTCGACGGCCGTGACGCGCGCGAGGTCTCGCTGGCCCACGTCACCGCCGGGGCGCGCGCCTCGCTGCCGGTGCTGGTGATCGGCGCCGGCATGTCCGGGATCCTCGCCGGCATCCGCCTGCGCGAACAGGGCATCCCGTTCGTGATCGTCGAGAAGAACGCCGGCGTCGGCGGCACCTGGTACGAGAACACCTACCCCGGCTGCCGCGTCGACGTCGGCAGCCACTTCTACTGCTATTCGTTCGAACCGAACCTGGAGTGGAGCGAGTACTTCGCGCGCCAGGGCGAGCTGCGCCGCTATTTCGAACACTGCGTGCGCAAATACGCGCTGGAGCCACACATCCGTTTCGGCACCGAGGTGGTCGCTGCGCGTTACGACGAGGCCAGCGGCACCTGGCGCGTCACGGTGCGTTCGCAGGGCGTGGAGTCCACGCTCGATGCCCGCGTGCTGATCAGCGGGGTCGGCCAGCTGAACCGGCCGCGGCTGCCGGACATCGACGGCATCGAGCGCTTCGCCGGGCCGAAGTTCCACTCCGCGCAGTGGGACCACGGCGTGGACCTCGCGGGCAAGCGGGTGGCGGTGATCGGCACCGGTGCCAGCGCGTTCCAGCTGGTCCCCGAGATCGCGCCGATCGCCCGCGAGGTCACGGTGTTCCAGCGTTCGCCGCAATGGATGTTCCCCAACCCGGACTATCACCGCGCGATCGGCGATGGCGCGCGCTGGTGTTTCCGTCACCTGCCCTATTACGGTCGCTGGTACCGCTTCCTGCTGTTCTGGCCGGCCACCGACGGCAACTGGGACAACACCTTCATCGATCCGGCGTGGCCGCACCAGGACCGCTCGGCGAATGCCGTCAACGACTTCACGCGCGAGATGTTCAGCGCCTGGATCCACCAGCAGTGCGGCGACGACGAAGCGCTGTACCAGCGCGTGCTGCCGCACTATCCGCCGCTCGCCAAGCGCACGCTGCAGGACAATGGCAGCTGGCTGCAGGCGCTGCGCCGCGCCAACGTGACGCTGGTCGACGATCCGGTCACGGCGCTGGGAACCGGGTCGGTACACACGCAGGACGGGCGCGAGTTCGACGCCGAGGTGGTGGTCTTCGCGTCCGGTTTCCACGCGAACCGCTACCTGTGGCCGATGGAGATCACGGGCCGCGGCGGCGTACGCCTGTCCGAGCGCTGGGGGGACGATCCGGCGGCCTACCTGGGCATCACGGTGCCCGAGTTCCCGAACCTGTTCCTGATGTACGGGCCGGCCACCAACCTCGCGGCCAGCGGCAGCCTGATCTTCCACGGCGAATGCCAGGTGCGCTACATCATGGGCTGCATCCGCGCGCTGCTCGAGCGCGGCGCGCGTTCGATGGAAGTGCGCCAGGACGTGCACGATGCATTCAACCGGACGCTGCAGGACACGCTGGCGCGCACCATCTGGTCACACCCGGCGGTGGCGCACAGCTGGTACCGCAACCCGCAAGGGCGCGTCACGGTGCTGTCGCCGTGGAAGCTGCTCGACTACTGGAACTGGACCCGCGAACCGCTGCTCTCCGAATACCGCTTCGACCCGTAGGTTCGGCCTGCGGCCGAACATTGTCCGCGCAGGTTCGGCCTGCGGCCGAACATTGTCCGCGTAGGTTCGGCCTGCGGCCGAACAAACAATGTCCGGGCACAGCCCGGACCTACGGCCGATCATGTCCGCGCAGGTTCGGCCTGCGGCCGAACCTACAACGCCAGCAGCCTGTCGAGCAAGCCGGTGTCCTTCAGGAACGCGTGGACCCACCACAGCACGAACAGCACCGCCAGCAGCTTCGGCCACGCGCTCTTGCGCGCCGCGAAGCGGTCGGCGCCGGAACTGCCCGCGCCCGGCGGCAGCGTCGCCACGCCGGTCAGGCGCGCGCCGAAAGGCACGCTGATCAGCGCGCGTGCGTTTACGGCCCAGCCGTTGGCGTCGAGCAGCGGGGCGATGTTGCGCCGGCGCAGCTTCAGGAACGCCATCACCATCGACGGCGCCGAGATCAGCAGCATCAGCCCGAACACCAGCAGCGGCATCTGCCAGTCCTTCACGTCGGCGACCGCTTTCATGAAGTAACCGAACGCGGTGCCCAGCGAACCGACCGCGACCCCGAGGGCCGCCACCGTGCCGACGTCGATCTTCTTCGCCGGCGCCGCACCGGGAGCGGCGCTCGCGGCCCCGGTCACCGTGTCCTGCATGCGCGAGGTCGCCGCCGCGTCGGCGGCGGCGGCGCGCTTGGCGACCTGCTCCTCGACGAAGCGCACCACTTTCTTGTACGGCGCCCAGAACGCCTGGCGCACACTGATCGGGTTGTCGACGATGCGCGTGATCGTGGCGTCCCAGTCACGCCCCTTGCGGTCGTAGAAGATACCGTTGCGCCCGACCATCAGGTTGTCCGAGTCGCCGCCGGTGAACGCCGCCACGATCTGCATGCTCTCGCCGGTGGCCTTGCGCACGCAGTCGCAGTACGCGAGATACGCCCCTGCCATGCCGGCCAGCGTGGCGTGCTTGCCGGCATCGTTGACCTGCAGGCACAGCGTGCAGCTGCGCTGATCCAGGTACAGCGTGCCGCACTGGAAGATCGCCGGCGTCTCCTGCTCGTAGAAGTCGCGGAAGTTGACGAAGTTGCGCGTCAGCCGTGCCAGATCGCGACGGAAACCGATCAGCTTCACGAGGTCGCCGAGCGCGTTGAACGCCGGCTCGAGCGCCAGGTCGTCGTCGATCAGCCTGTCCAGCGCCTCGCCGAAGGCGGTACCGGACAGGTGCTCGAGGCGCGCGGCGTCCAGATCGGCCAGCGCGCTGGCCGGTTTGCGCGCCTGCCAGTCCGCATACGGTGCGAGCCGCGCGACGAGCGCAGACCAGTCCGCCGCATCGAGCGTGTCACGGTCCCCGAGCAGGGGCTTCACCGCCACCTCGCGCAGCGTGGCCAGCTGAGCCGCCCACGCCGGGTTGACCGGCCCGGCGAGCGGCAGCTTCGCCACCGTCGTGATGCGTGCCAGCGGGAAGTTGCGGATCTCGTCGTTGCTGACGCTGAGGTCCTGCGCCGCGAGCGCCAGCCACGCGCTCTCCTCGCGGTTCAGCGCCGCCTCGGCGCGCGCGTCGAACGCCGCCATGCGACAGCGCGCGAAGAAGTCCTCCACCTTCGAGGCCACGGCCTGCAGCGCCGCGCAGGCTGCCGCCGTGCCCTCAGCGGCCGGCAACAGCGTCGCGGGATCCCCCGCCCCCTCGCGCTGCCACGCGAGGCATGCGGCCGCGGCCGCCTGTGCCGCCGCGACACCGTCCCGATCGACGCCCGGCTTGCCGTCACGCCCGCTGGCCGCGAAGCCGGTGTCGACGAGTTGCTGGATATCCGCCGCGAGCGCGGCATCGGTGGTGCTTCCGGGGTTCACGACACCGTCGCCGTTCAGCCCGCGCGCGGTCAGGCGCTCGGCGGCCGCGGCCGCGGTGCCCATGTCGATTGCGCCGGCGTCGGCTCTGCCCGCATCGCGCAGCACCGTGCGCGCAGCGACCGCGATCGCCGCGCCGACGCCACCCTGCTCGTCGATCGCGGCCAGCGGCAGCTCGTCACTGCCCTTCAGCAGTTCGTCCGGCGACGACAGCGCGCCCAGCGTCCATCGCAGCGCCGCCAGCAGTTCCGGGGCGCGCACGCGACCGTCCCCGTCGCTGTCGATCAGCGCGAGCGTGGACGGGTCGCATTCGAGCCCGGCCACCGGACACGCCAGCGCCGCCCACAGCTTCTGGTCGAGCCCGGCGAGATGCACGAAGTCCTCGCCACGCTCGAGGCTGACCTGGTCGAAACCACCGGCCTTGAAGAAACGCCACTGATGCATGCCACTACTCCTTGTCGTCGACGATCCCGGACGGACACCTGCTGCCCGCGCGCCGATCATCCCCCGCATGCCGGGCAGCGTCAACGCGGACGGTTGACGCGTTGTTCGTCGAGGCGGCGCAGGAAGTCTTCCATGATCAGGTGATAGAGCTCGAGCCCGAGGTACTGGTCCTCGACGCCGGACTCGATGCTGGGGTTGTCGTTGACCTCGATCACCGCGATGCGCTCGCCCGACTGCTTGATGTCGACCCCGTAGAGCCCGTTGCCGATCGGGCGCGTGGCGCGCAGCGCGGTCTCGATCACCGCGCGCGGCACCTCGTGCGTGGGCATCGTCTGGAAGCGCCCGCTGTCGACGTCGCCGCTGGCGCCGTAGCGGTAGATCTGCCAGTGGTCGCGCACCATGAAGTACTTGCAGGCGTAGATCGCGCGGTTGTTCAGCACGCCGATGCGCCAGTCGTAATCGGTGTACAGGTATTCCTGCGCGAGCAGCAGCGCGGACTTGCGGAACAGGTCGCGCAGCGTCTCCTGCAGTTCGTCTTCGTTGGCGACCTTGACCACGCCCTTCGAGAACGAACCGTCGGGGATCTTCAGCACCATCGGGAAATTCAGCCCCGCGAGCGCGGCCATCGTGCGCGGCTGGGTCTGGCGGATCAGGATGCGCGTGTCGGGAGCCGGGATGCGGCGCATGCGCAGCAGGTCCGCGAGGTACACCTTGTTCGCGCAGCGCAGGATCGAGGTCGGGTCGTCGATCACGACCAGCCCTTCCGACTCGGCCTTCTGCGCGAAGCGGTACGTGAAGTGGTCGATCGCGGTGGTGGCGCGGATGAACAGCGCGTCGTACTCCTGCAGGCGGCCGTAGTCGCTGCGCTTGACCAGTTCGGCGGCGATGCCGAGCCGCTTGGCGGCCTTCAGGAAATGCTTGATCGCCTTGGCGTCGCTGGGCGGCTGCGGCTCCTGCGGGTCGACCAGGATCGCCATGTCGTAACGATAGCGCGTGCGCTCGCGCGGACGCCGCCACACGGCGCGGCTGTAACGTTCCAGCGCGTTGGCGAACACCGTCTGCTGCTCGTCGTCGAGCTCGCTCGGACCGAGCGGCGTCAGTGCGGCGATCTCCCAGCGCGCACGCTTGCGGAACTCGATCTCGAGGATGGGACACGCGAAGCGTTCGAACAGGTCGCGGGCCAGCGGCGCCAGGATCTCTTCCTGCACGGTGCCGAAATAGCTGCGCACCGTGAACGACTCGAGGCTCGCGGGCGAATGCTCGGCGACCAGCTGGTCGACGCGCTCGCCGATGTCGTCGAACTCGAGGATGAACAGCTTGCGGTTGCGCAGGATGTTCAACGTGGCCACGCCGGGCAGCACGCGGTGGCCGCGCGCCTCGGCCAGCAGCGAGCAGTAATAGCCCCGCGAGAGGTAACGCTCGCTGCGGCAGAGGTTGATCACACGCAGCGGTTGCTTCAGCGTCTCCTCGCCCATCGCGAGGAAGTCCGCGAAGGAAATCACGTATTCGCTGGGGTAGAACGGACCCCAGTCGGAGAGGTCGTCGACGACTATCTTGAGCACGGCGCGCGTTGATCGGTTGGTGGATGGACCTGGACGCGATCCTAGCAGAGCGCCTGCCCGGCTACAGCAGCCGCGGCGAATTTGCGCACTTTTGCCTGTGCCGCCCACCGCGGCTAGACTGCGGGGGTAGCGCAGTGGCGGAGATACGACGGCATGCAAGGCGATGCGTCGAAGACGGCGGCCGCACCGGCGACGGATGCGCCGGCGGCCCCGATCGTGCGCGAGGCCACGCTCGAGGACCTCGACGAACTGGTGCGCCTCGAGGACCAGTCCTTCGACAGCGACCGCCTGAGCCGGCGCAGCTTCCGCCGCTTCCTGCAGAACGACACCGACGACCTGCTGGTCGCCGCGGGATCTTCCCGGTTGCTCGGCTACATCCTGCTGCTGACGCACCGCGGCACGCGGCTCGCGCGGCTCTATTCGATCTGCGTCGACCGCGCAGCGCGCGGCCAGGGAATCGCCGAGGCGCTGATGGCCGCCGGCGAGGACGCGGTGCGTCGCGCCGGCTGCGCGCACCTGCGCCTCGAGGTGCGCCGCGACAACGAGGCGGCGATCGCGCTGTACCGCAAGCTCGGCTACCGGCTGTTCGGCACCATCCCCAACTATTACGAGGATGACCAGGAGGCACTGCGCTTCGAGAAACGCATCCGCTACTACAGCGGGGCGCGCTCCGACCTGTTCGTGCCGTACTACAACCAGACCACGCCGTTCACCTGCGGTCCGGCCTGCCTGCTGATGGCGATGCACGCGCTCGACCCCGTCTCCCCGCTCGAGCAGCGCGAGGAACTTCGGTTGTGGCGCGAGGCGACCACCATCTTCATGACCTCCGGCCACGGGGGCTGCGGCCCGCGCGGACTCGCGCTGGCCGCGCACCGACGCGGTTTCGACGTCACGATCCACCTGAACGACGACCGCGTGCTGTTCATCGACGGGCTGCGCGACGACGCCAAGCGCCAGGTGCTGACGGTGGTCCACGAGGACTACCACGCGCAGGCGCTGGCGGCCGGGATCCCGATCGTCTACC
>WBZY01000037.1_pt1 | contig 176413 bp, 137 predicted proteins | sample 5204191 | NCBI WGS metagenome assembly WBZY01 (sample SAMN12344363, study PRJNA552823) | activated sludge metagenome | biome: Activated sludge suspended growth; feature: Anammox Sidestream; material: Wastewater; isolation source: activated sludge from anammox sidestream of wastewater treatment...
ATTATTATTTTATGATGGGCGATAACAGAGACGATAGTCTTGACAGCAGATTTTGGGGATTAGTTCCAAGAGATATGGTTGTTGGTGAAGCGTTTATTACTCTTTTTTCGTGGGACAGAGATATTCCTTTTTCACAACTATTCAAACTTCTTAGTTCAATCAGAACTGACAGAATTTTATTACTACTTCATTAAAATAAAAAAGGCTGCTCGTGAAGCAGCCTTTTTAATTTTGATATGACTAAGATTAGAATGCAGCGCTGAATCCAACGTTAAAGGAAGTTGGCATACCAGGATAGATTTCCGCATCATCAGCTTTGTGATTCTTCCCATCCACAGACCAAGCATTGAATTCACTGTTATCAATTGCATCTTGTACATACAACTCATTGGTCAAGTTAAATACGTGAGCAAAAAGAGTCACATCCAAACCGAGTACTTGGCTAGGTAAGCCATATGCAAAATGCAACTCAAGCAGGTTATAAGTAGGTATTTGCCAAGTTTGTTCTCTATCGTCCGGGTTGCTTCTGCTGACAGGATCGAACTGAGAATAATAATTACTATAAGATCTCCAGAGTAATTGGGCTTGCATACCCTGAACAGGGAAAATAGTAATCGAAGCCGCAAGTTGAGTCTGCGGGGCATCACCAATTTTCAAGTCTTTGATGTAAGCGTTTTGTTCAACCGTGGAATCAGGAAAATCATTAAAAATATATACTCCATTTACATCGTCTGTGTACTCCCAAATGCCATAACTAAAAGCAGCATCGATCCTAAAAAATCTAACCGGCTGCCAGGCACCTTGTAATTCAACGCCCATATGCCGAGAGCTAACATCAAAAAGTCTTACTAAATCATCAGTCCCTGAGGGATTTCTATTATCAACCCTATCAGACCAATCTGTAAAGTATAAATTTCCATTTAATGTCAATTCCTTCTGCAGAAAATTAGTATTAGCACCTAGTTCGAATGATATAAATATTTCATTCTTGGGATCTTCAATTAATGTAGAGTTCCAATCGCTAATAACGCCATCAAATACAGGTACTTTTGAGACGTAACCGCCATTTACATATAATTGAACGTTATCTGATGTTCTAAAGCTTGCTCCACCTTTGAACTGATATCCACTTAACCAGTCAGGATCCAAAGTTAATTCGCCACCGGAATCATCCATTCTGAAATGATCAACGTAATCATATTTAATCATTGTATAACCAGCAGTACCATAAACGGTATAAATATCCTTTGTCCACTCTGCTTGAATATAACCTCCAAGCCAACTAACAGTATTGGTATTGTCATAATCAATGCGATCACCTAATTTCTTAAAGTATTGAGTGCCACTTTCGAATTCATTTCCATTATAATGATAAAAATCGTTTCCTAATAAATCGCGTACCTCTCTATAATGATCTATGACAGCTCTTCGTACATCTATACCAAAAGATGTATTTAAAGTATTACTCGCCTTCCAGTAAGCTTTTGATATTGCACCCAGAGTCCACTGATTGTTCACACTGTTTCTCAGAATACCACTACGATTATAGTTTGGATCGTTTCTTCTATCAGTTGTAATTGCATAAAAAGAAGAATCACCAGTGCCATAAGGATCGTCGAAAACAATGCTGTTCATATTTTCTTCAATTGTCGAATTCCAATCAACAACTCTCTGTAACAAACTCGTATTATAATTTAAGCTACCAAATGTTCCCGATCCACCGCCCTGTCCACCAGAATAATATGCGGTTGAATACAAGCTGAAAACATCAGAAAATTGAGAGTACCAGTTCAGGTTAACCAAGGGTTTATGAAAATAGTTTACACTTTCATTTATCGAACTCGCGTCATAGCGTTGATTGATATCATTGTTCCAGTATGATCTTTGCCACTGCAAGCCATCATAAGCTGTACTAACACCAGCCCAGTTTGAATTATAAAGCAGACCTTGCTCTCTTAATCTTGGATCATTTAATGCTTCATCTGGAAAACCCAAATCGCTCGCCAGCTCATGACTAAAAGTCGCCGCGTTTAATGACCAACGTCTTTGTCCATGCTGCTGTGGTGCACCCATAGCAAATAGTTCTAATCTGTTATCAGTGTTAACTTGATAAGCCATACCAAGATAATATGCCCAAGCATCTGTCCAAACTTTATCTGCATGTCCATTACCCACTTTTCGGACTCCACCAAAACTCATTGCAAATTTACCATCAACTAATCCTGTATGCCCAAATAATGTTTGCTTACTAAATCCACCGGTACCTATTTCACTTTGAAAGAATGCACCAGCTTTATGCTGAGTTGGATCAGTTATAATGTTCATAGTACCACCAATGGACGGAGTTGCAAGGTTGACAGCACTCAAACCTCGTTGCATTTCAATAGAAGATGTAGCATCACCCAAACCATCCCAATTAGACCAATATACCCAACCGTTTTCCATATCGTTGATTGGAATACCATTAATCATTATTCCAATATTTCTTTGATTAAATCCACGTACATTAATTCTGGCGTCCCCTGCTCCACCACCCAAATCTGTAGCAAAAACAGAAGGAGTTGTATTCATAACTAAAGGAATATCACGAGAACCCAGATTAAATTTCATTTGCTCTTTACTGATATTTGTATAGGCGACAGGTGTTTCTCTTTCTCTGACCCTATCGGATAATACAGTTACACTAAGGGTGAACTGATATTCTTTCAGACTAAAGTTCATTGTCATATCTCCAATCAGGTTAATTTCCTGTTCAACCTTTTCATAGCCAATGAAACTGCAGGTAATAGTATATTTACCAGATGGAGCAACAATGGAATAATTCCCATCCGCATTTGATGCAGCACCCAGAGTTGTTCCCTTTAAAAAAATATTTGCCCCGATTAACACTTCCCCGTTCATACCATCTGTAACTTTACCACTGATTGTATAAGACTGTGAAAAAGCCAAAGATGAGAACAAGAGAAATACTGACATCATGAAAGTAATGAATTTAATCATACATCCTCTCCTTTATTAATTTGTGATAGTAATTTAGAGTTAGTTATGAAATGAATTTTTAACAAAGATTAAACCTCAACATTTTCTTCCCACCCTGGATGAAAAAGTTTTAATTTACTACAACAAATATTTGGTATATTCAGGACGAATTCAAGTTTTTTCTCTAAATTAATATTAAGAGATTTCTGAAAAATTCTTCTCTTCAGGTTGAATTATTGAAATATCTCTTTTTTAGAACGAATTGGAATTCTTTTTCACGAATCTGTAAGTGACCAGAATAACAAAGCACCAGTAATCGATAGGTTTCATTCACTCGCTCAATTACATTAATGGTTTTGTACTTTGTTATCGCAGCCTTTAACGGATGCAAAGTGAATAAAATTTATATATATGATTGGATAAAAATCAACAATGGATCTTCTTAACATTCCCTACAAAAAATATAAGCTTGCGAATGGATTAGAAATAATTCTTTATGCAAATAACTCTCTTCCCTTTACAGCAGTCAATTTATGGTACAGAGCAGGTTCTGCAAACGAAATAGCTGGCAAAACAGGATTAGCTCATCTCTTTGAGCATATGATGTTCCAGGGTTCAAAAAACGTTGCAAAAGAAATGCACTTCAAATATATCCAGGAAGCTGGCGGCAGCTTGAATGCATCAACCAGTTTTGACAGAACCAATTATTTCGAAAAACTTCCTGCGAACGAATTAGAGCTTGCACTTTGGCTTGAGTCAGACAGAATGGGTTATTTTCTTGATGCTCTTGACCAAACAAAATTGGAGAATCAAAAAAGTGTAGTGTTGAATGAACGTTTAGAAAGATATGACAATCAACCGTATGGTTTAGCATGGGAAAAACTTATTTCAAATATTTATTCTGATGAACATCCGTACAACTGGCCAACTATTGGATTTACCGCTGACATAAAAGGATATACGCTTGATGATGTTAGAAACTTTTTTATAAAGTATTATTCTCCTTCTAACGCAACGATGGTTATTGCCGGAAATATGAACGTTCAAAAAACTATCTCATGGATAGAAAAATATTTTTCAGATATCCGGGCTGATGGAAATCCGGTAATTCCGGAGTCAATTTCATCGAAGAGGAGTAAGGAAAAAATTATTGTTTACGAAGACAAAGTAAATCTTGAAAGAATTTATCTTGCCTGGAATTCAGTAAATGCTTTCGAAACTGATGATGCAAATCTGGATTTACTATCGGATATTCTGACTGGCTCAAAAAATGCCAGGCTTACGCGCAAACTTCTATATGAGTTGGAAATAGTTCAGGATGTTAATTCCATGCAGTTTTCAGGAAAATACGGTGGTCATTTTATGATTGTAGCAACTGCAAAGCCAGGAAAATCTCTTGATGATATCAAAAAAATTATTTTTGATGAAATAGATTTTATTTCAAATGCAACAATCAATGAACGCGAATTAACAAGATCAAAAAACGTCATCACTTCGAATTTCATTTATTCACTGCAGAACATTGATACCGTTGCAGATTTATTAAACCTTTATAACTTTTATCTCGGTGAACCAAATTCATTCAATTTTGATTTGAACAGATATATCAATACTGAATCACAGGACGTAACGAACGCTGCTGCTAAATATTTAAAAAATAATTTTACAGAACTTCGCATAATCCCGGGGAATAAAAATGCAAATTGACAGAAGTAAAAGACCAGCAAGCTCAGCTAATATTGATTTCAAGCTCCCGAAGATTAACTCGCAAAGATTAGATAATGGACTGGATATTTATTTCGTTGAGAAAAATGAATTGCCGATTATCCGGTTAAGTTTAATTATTAATTGCGGCAGCAGATATGACCCCGTACATCTGAATGGATTAAATAATCTTTTAGCAATGTGTATTGATGAAGGTGCCGGAGAGTTGAATTCACTTCAGCTTGCCGATGAATTTGAAATGCTTGGTGCACATTTTTCTGTTTCCACTGATCCGGATATTATGTTATTGTCACTGCAAACATTAACAGAAAATTTTAATAAAGCACTGAATCTTTTCGCTTGTGTTGTGACCAAACCTCATCTGAATGAAATTGATTTTAAACGAGAACAGGATAAAGTGTTTGTCAGGCTCCGGCAATTAAATGCTGAACCAGATTACTTAGCCGAAACAGCTTTTGAATATTTTCTTTTCGGCAATTCTTCACCGTATTCACTTCCTGCACTCGGAACATATAAAACAATAAATAAAATTACTATTGATTCTATCCGGCGCAGCTACTCGAAAAGTTTTTCTCCGTTAAATTCCAAACTTGTGGTGGCAGGGAATATTGATAAACTGAATCTGGATTCTGAAATCAGATCAACATTAGGGAACTGGTATTCTAAACATACGACGGATCATCAAGTACTTGAATTTAAGAATCCAGGTAAAAAAGTTTTAATAGTTGATAAAGAAGGCGCGGTTCAAACAGAAATTCGTACGGGTCATTTAACTTCTAAAAGGAATCAGGAAGATTTTTTTCAGAAACAAATACTCAACCTTACTCTCGGTGGTCAGTTTTCCAGCAGGTTAAACCTGAATCTCAGAGAGAAAAACGGATATACGTACGGTATTCATTCAAGATTTAATTATTGGAAAGATGCTGGTTACTTTGCTGTTTCAACGTCTGTTGATACTGAATTGACTTTTCAGGCGCTTAAAGAAATATTTTCTGAAGTTGATAAAATCAAAGATGGAATTACGCAAGATGAGCTGACTTTTGCCAAATCATCATTAATAAAACGATTCCCTTCTAACTTCGAAACTTATACTCAAATCTCCGGGAATATTATCAGAAAAATTATTCACAATCTGCCGGATGATTACTTTGAAAATTATACTGATAATATTGAATCGGTAACTCAGGATGAAGTAAACAAAATCGGATCAAGTTCTATTGACGCTGATAAATTGGTAACTATTTTAGTCGGTGACTCAAAAAATATTCTTGCACAAATTAATGAAGATAAATTTGGCGAGATTAAAGTAGTAGAGTTTGATAAAATATTCGGAGAATGACCGAAGCTTAATTTTGCAGAATCAGACTGCTTGCAATAAAACGATATCCAAGTTTTTTGAATTTTTTTATTTCCGCTTCTATTGAGAAAAATGTTTCTTCATTCATCAGGAAAATCTTGGAACCACCGGGATCAATCATACCGATCTGATTGATAAAATAATTGCGTAAATTTTCATCATTATCGAGCTTCACAAAATCAGAAGTAGTAAACAATTTAATTTTTCTTTTAGATAACTCTCTTTCAAATATTTCAAAGTTCTTAGATTTATAGAATGCTGAATTATCATCGGCAATAAAACAAACCGCTTGCTGGTAATCTGTGACTAAAGTTTTTATCACTGTTACTATTCTGACTTCTGAATAACCCGGATCGAGCTTATACTTTTGTTCGCTGATATTATCATCAACTAAAACTGAAAATTGCTGACCATATTTTTGGATGATCTCCTGCTGTTTCAGATTACTGCTGCCGGGCAGCAAAAGAAAATTAATTTTTTCTGTTGACTCTAATAATCGAAGTGATGAAGGATTATCCGGATGAACATCTCTGATGACGAAAGAAACATAGCCTTTATTACGATGATATGTCTTTGAATAATCGAATTCACAATTGAGGAAAACGTCGTCACCATTTTTGAAGACAACAAATGTTTTCCCGCCTTTGATTTTTTCGGTTGAAATTATTTTCAGGCTATCCTTTTTGAATGTCTGAAAAACTTCAGCTAATATTTCCGGAATGCTCAAATCTACCGGCACCTGAACTTTGTAACTCGATATTTCGGTTCCGGAAGAATTATCTTTAATTCTTTTTTCTTTTATTAATTTTTGATCTATTCCGAAATCATCAAGAATGTTATTAAACTTATCACGGATCTCAGCTTCATTTAACAGGGTTTCATGATCGGAAAAACTAATTTTGTCCTTCAAAAGAATTTTCGCAGCAACCAATACTATTGCTAAAGAAAGTAATACAATTAAAAGTTTCCTTCTGAAATTAAATGAAGTCATTTTAATAAAGAGAATGATCAGCGGTTCTTGAATTCAGGTTTTCTTTTTTGAAGAAAAGCTGAAGTTCCTTCTTTAAAATCTTCGGTGCCGCACGTCAAAGCAAATAAACTTGCCTCATAACTCAAACCTTCAGTCAAAGACATATTATCTGTGGCTTTAACTGCTTTTAGTGCAAAACGGATTGCATGCTGACCTTTTGAAGAAATTTTATCGGCTAATTCCAAAGTTTTAGTCAACAATTCATTCTGCGGATACACCTTGTTAACCAAACCAATTCTAAAAGCTTCCTCAGCAGTTATCATATCTCCGGTCAAAATCATTTCGAGAGATCTTGCAGAATTAATTACTCTTGCAAGTCTTTGAGTTCCACCGTAACCTGGAATGATACCAAGATTAACTTCCGGCTGACCAAATTTTGCATTCTCACTCGCAATTCGGATATGACAGGCTAAAGCTAATTCACATCCGCCGCCAAGTGCAAAACCATTTACTGCTGCAATCACAGGCTTATCTGATGTTTCAATTGCTCTGAAAACATTGTTACCTTTTTCAGAAAACTCTTTGGCTGAAATAACATCCAGCTTATTCAACTCACTAATATCAGCTCCTGCAACAAAAGCCTTTTCACCGCTTCCGGTGAAAACAACTACATAGACTTCAGGATTATTTTTGATTGAATTAAATACATCAGCGATTTCAATCATAGTTTGATTATTTAGTGCATTAAGTTTATCCGGTCGATTGATAGTAATTACTCCGGTGTGATTTTTAATTTCAAATAATAAGTTTTGATAGTTCATTTTGTCACCTTAAAAATTAACAAATAAAGGAAGTCTTACATTCAGATTGAAAGAAAAGTATTGGTTCGAATCAAAATAATTATAGTTAGCCATGATCTCCATCATAAACATTGAAAGTCCGGCACCGATTGTTCCGCCGAATTTCCAGGTATCTTCAGTAAAATTTGTTTTACCAGCATCTGCTTTGAATTCGTTCAACACGTGGAAATAACTATACGAAACTGAACCTTCAACGATTGGCATTAACAGAACAATGCTTTCAACCATCGGGCTAAAATAGTATCGTAAACCAAATGAAATCGGTACTATTGTAGTCGAATAATTTGAAAAATCTGTTTCTTTGTAAAAATCCTGTGAGCCTGGAAATTGTTCATAACCGAGCCGCAGGAAAATAAAAAATGGTAAATGATCACTATCGGAATATGATGCTTCCAGATTTAAACCATATCCCAGATCGGTTGAGTTTGAAAAATCAGCAACGGGAACTCTTGCACCAACGCCAACAGCTACGAAAACCCCAACTGCTTTACTTGCAGGTGGTTTTTCTGCATGCAGACTTGTTTGAATCAACAGGAAACTCAATAATATGAACATTGAAAAATTTCTTTTCTTCATGACGCAAACTTAATTAATTTTTCAGGTAATTGAACATTAAGAAAATCATTTTGTTTCATTTTGCCGGATTACATCTGTACCAATTCCAAATTTTTTCACAAGATCGCCGCCATAATTTCCGGTGTTAAAAACAAGAAAGATTAATACAAGTGCTAAAAAAATGAAGAGATACTTTATGGGACCAAACATCTTTTTCTTTAAGACAATGAATATTCTTAAAACACAAATGAAAACAGCAAACCACAGTGTGTAAGTTGCGTATGACTGATGATCATTTAACAATGTACTGCTCTCGTTATTCCACAAAGTAAAATCTGTTGCAGCCTGATTACCGGTTAACACTGCAAAGAATGAAGTCACAACACCAATGCACAGAATTAACAAAGCTGATTTGGAAAGAAATTCTTTATTTAAAATTATTCCGGATATTTCCAGAACAGCATAAGTTGTAAACAAAGCAATCGGAAAGTGAACAACTTTAGTATGAATGTCAGCAAGTAAGTTTGTTTCCATTTGAGTTTTTCCAGAGTAATTCAATGATTAGCTGCTAAGCACTAAATCATCTTTACAATTAATATATTGATACTTCTGAATTATTATGAATGTGTCATTCTGAATCCGGCAACTGCCGGATTTTTTAATTTAAAAACCAGATATTTCACTCCTGCCTTGCCGGCAGGCAGGTCGTTCAATATGATTAATTAGAATTTTTCAGAAGTCTCATATTTTCATTGAAAATATTTTTGCACATACATAAAACATTTCAATGGATCCATCTGCTATAAGCTCATTTTTATTTATCAGAAATTTCATGATTGGAAGTTAGTACTTAACTTTGTATAAAAATAATCCTTTAGCAGGAGCAGCATCAGCAGCAAAACTTCTATCTTTCTGATCAAAAATATTTTTGAGAATATCTGTTGCATTTTCCTGAGTGTATGTTTTAATCAATGTACCAACAATTGTGCGAACCATCCCGTATAAAAATCTGTTCGCTTCGATATAAAAAATTAACAAGTTTTTTTGTTTTCTCCATCTAGCTTCAAACACTTCACAGACCTTATTTTGAACATCAGGATTATTTTTACTGAACGATGTAAAATCTTTTTCTCCGATAAATGTCAAAGATAATTTATTAAGTTTTTCCATATCCATTTCTGAAAAATGAGTGTATGAGTACCTGTCAAAGAATGGTGACTTACGTTCTGATATCAGATAAATATATGCTCTTTTTTTTGCACTGAACCTTGAGTGAAAAATATCATCCACTTGTTCAATAATGGTTATCGAAATATCTCTTGGTAAAACAGAGTTTAAAGAATATTGAAACTTCTGCATATCCAGTTCTTTATAATACATGAAATTAGCAACCTGACCCAGGGCATGCACTCCTGCATCAGTTCTACCGGCTCCAATAAGATTTATTTCCTGTTGTAATATTTGCTTAACCGAATTGCTAATTACTTCCTGCACAGTTAGCGCGTTTTCCTGAATTTGCCATCCGGCATACTCAGTTCCATCGTATTGAATAGTCATCTTATAGTTAAACATTGGCACAAAATTAGTGATTTTATGATACTTCTCTCAGCACATTAAAATTAGTGGCGGAGAAAGAAAAAATTATATCAGAAAATGTCCGGTTTAATCATCAATACTTTGTTTCTTAAAGATAAAAAATGCGTTTGGTCTATAATACTATTTTTGACAATTCACCTCAGATAAAACTATTAATTGATTGTAAAAATTATAAGATTATTTCAGCTAATAAAGCTGCACGAAAGATTTTTAAATTATTAAAATCAGGGACGACTGAAAATTATTTAACTGATCTGTTACTTTTAAATAAATCCGCTGATTTGAAAAAAATTACATCAAAAAAATGTCAGATTATAAACTCTGTACTTACAAGGAATAAGCAAGGTAAAAAGGTTGATTTCCGGATTGAATGTATAAAAGTGAAATTAAATGGAAAGTTTGTAGCTGAATGTACGTTTACAAAAAATTCAAAAACTAAATCATCTCACCCGAAATCAGCGGAATCTGAAGTTACTCAAACTAAATTAAAATCTATCTTCGATAATAGTCCACTTATGATTTTCATCCTGGATAAAGATGGATTTATCAAGGAAGTGAATTCACGCGGCGCAAAAGAACTTGGTTATGAAATAAATGAATTGGTTAATCAGCATGTTACGTTTGTATTTCATAAAGAGGATTGGCTGACGGTAAAAAAACAAATAGAAGAATGTCTTAATAATCCGGATAAAAATTTCAAATGGGAAATTAGAAAAATTAAAAAGAGTGGAGAGACTATCTGGGTTAGAGAAAATGCAAGTCTGATAAATTCGAATGGTGATGGACAGGATATTCTCATTCTTTGCGAAAACATCACAAAAATAATTGAAACAGAAAAATTAATTAATGACTCTGCTGCAAAGATAAAACAGATTGTAAATGCATCTCCTTATGGTGTACACGTCTATAATTTACAAGAAGATGACAGATTGCTGTTCACAGATTACAACCGTGCTGCTGATAAAATACTTGGTATAAATCACGCTCATCTTGTGAATAAAGAAATTCTTGAAGCATTCCCAAACCTTGCAGGCACCAATGTGCCGGCTACTTACAGGAAAATTGCACGTGAAGGGATCAAGGTAGAGAATGAAATTATTGAATACGTTGACCAGAACGTCAAAGGAACTTTTGAATTTTCAGCTTTTCAAATTGAACCGGGAAAAATTGCAACCTTTTTCAGTGATGTTACTGAAAAACAAAAAGCATACGATAGTCTGGAGAAGAGTGAATTAAAATTCAAATCATTATTTGAGCTTGCTAATGATTCAATTTTTCTGATGGACGAAGAAATATTTATCGATTGTAACCAAAAAACTCTTGATCTGTTTGAATGCAGTAAAGAAGATATAATTGGTAAACCACCGTATGATTTTTCTCCGGATTATCAACCAGATGGCAGACCCTCCGCTATTAAGGCTCTTGAAAAACTATCGGAGGCAATAAAAGGAAATCCACAGCGGTTTGAGTGGCAACATAAAAAACTTAATGGCGAATTGTTTGATGCTGAAATCAGTTTAAATAGAATTAATCTTGGCGAAAATGTTCTCATTCAAGCTATTGTAAGAGATATTTCCGGAAGAAAAAAATCCGAAGAACAAATTTCTATGCTTGCACACGCTGTGAAAAGTATTTCAGAGTCAATTTGCATTACCGATACTGAAGGTAAAATAATTTTTGTGAATAACTCATTTTGTAATTCGTATGGCTATACATACAATGAAATACTTGGTAGTCACATCTCGTTACTTCTTTCTAATCAATCCGCCGATGGTTTTCTGAATCATATACTCTCTTCGACTTTGCGAGGCGGTTGGAGCGGTGAGTTATTGAGTAAAAGAAAAGACGGTTCTGAATTTTTATCATCCATATCAACATCAGTTATCAGAGATGAGAATGGCAGTCCAATAGCTTTTACAATTGTTGCCATGGATATAACAGACAGAAAGAAATCCGAAAATGAGCTGCGTGATTCAAGACAGATGCTTCAATTGATACTTGATAATATACCACAACGTATTTTCTGGAAAGATATTAATTCTAACTATCTGGGTTGCAATAAAAATTTTGCAAACGATGCAGGTTTTTCTAATCCTTCAGATTTAATTGGGTTGAATGACTACAACATGCCCTGGAAAAGCGTTGAGGCAGATCATTATCGTTTGATTGATAGTAAAGTAATGAAGAATAATCAACCAATATTTAAAATTATCGAACCACAAACTCATTACGATGGTATGTTAGCCTGGGTTGAAACAAATAAAATACCGTTGCACGATGAGCTTGGAAAGGTAGTTGGAATTCTTGGTACATACGAAGACATAACCGAAAGAAAAAAATCAGAGGAAGCACTAAAAGAAAGTGAAGAGCGTTTTCGTTCCTTAATTGATAATATGATTGAAGCAGCTTTAATTATAGACTGGGATGGTGAAATTATTTTTGCTAATAACAGTGCTGCAAAATTGGTTCATCTCGAAGATGCGTCTCAAGGTATCGGCAAAAATGTATTCGAATTTTTACATGATGATTTTGCACCACAGGTTTATTCGGCACTAAAATATTTAGAGAGGAACCCTGCCCCGTTCAAAGATGAATATATTATCAAAACAACTCAAAATGAAGAATTGTGGGTAGAAAGTCTCGGAATTAATATAATGTTCTCAAATAAAAAATATATCCTTGTTACTTTAAGAGATATAACGAGCAGAAAGAATGTAGAAAAACATTTGCTTGAAGCTAAAGAAAAAGCAGAAGAACTGAACAGAGTAAAATCTAACTTCCTCGCAAATATGAGTCACGAATTAAGAACTCCGCTTGTAGGAATTTTAGGGTTTGCAGAATTGCTGCAAGAGAGATTAAGAGAAGATACAACAAAAGAAATGGCTGATCGTATTTTAACGAGTGCCGGCAGGTTGATGGATACTCTAAATCTTTTACTTGATCTTTCAAGGATTGAAGCGAAAAAGGTTGACATTAATCTTCAGCCAAACCGAATTTCTGAATTAGTCGAATCACAGGTTCAATTATTTGAAGCAGTTGCGGAAAAGAAAAATTTATTTCTTGAAACTTCTATTATCAACCATAATTTATACTCGAATGTAGATGAGCAAATATTCAGACAAATAATTAACAACCTCGTCAACAATGCGCTTAAATATACTTACACTGGCGGTGTATTGGTTTCAGTTGATTCAATTATTAATGATTCAGGTGAGTTTGTAAGAGTAAGTGTAAAGGATACCGGAATAGGAATACCAACGGAAAGTCTGGGATTGATTTTTCAGGAATTCAGACAAGTAAGCGAAGGATTTAACCGACACTTTGAAGGAACCGGACTTGGTTTAACTATTACAAAAAACTTTGTTGAATCGATGGGTGGGCAAATCAGTGTAAATAGTACTATCGGTTCCGGATCAACATTTACCATTATCTTCCCTTTACTAAAAGATTATAAACAAATTGAAGTTAAGAAAGTAATAGATTCAAATTCAGAACAACTCTCCGTTAAAGAATATAAAGCTGAGTTCAGACCAAAGCTTCTTGTCGTTGATAACGATGATTCAAGCAGAGATATAATAAAATTGTTCCTGAAAAATATTTGTGAAACTGATTTTGCAGACAGCGGTGAAAAAGCCTTCAGACAAGTAAATGAAAAGAAGTACGATATTATACTTATGGACATAAATCTTGGTAAAGGAATGAGCGGCGTTGAAACAACTAGAGAAATAAGAAAGATTGAGAGTTATAAAGAAATTCCGATTGTTGCAATTACAGGTTTTGCGATGAGAGGAGACAGAGAAGAATTTATCCTGGCAGGATGCACACACTATCTTTCAAAACCATTTACAAGAACAAAACTTTTAAAACTAATAAGCGAGATCTCGGAACCAAAGTAACACTGATTACTTAATGTAAACTGTTTTGATATTGACGAATTCTCTAATACCAAATGATGAAAGCTCTCTGCCATATCCGGATTCTTTAATTCCACCAAACGGTAATCTCGGATCTGATTTTACAAAAGCATTTACAAAACAGCAGCCAGCTTGTAATTTTTCTGCTGCAATTTTTTCTCCTCTCTCATAATCCCTTGTAAAAACAGCAGCACCAAGTCCGAATATAGAATCGTTGGCAAATTCAATAGCCTGATTTTCATCCTTCACTTTTATTATTGCTGCAACAGGTCCGAATAGTTCCTCATCGTACGCAGGCATTCCTTTTTTTACATTTGAAAGAACAGTTGGAGGATACCATGCACCAACAGTTTCAGGAATTTCTCCGCCAAGTAATAACTTTGCACCGAGTTCAACACTTTTTACAACTTGCTGATGCAATTCATCTCTCAGCAAAACACTTGCCTGTGGTCCGATGTGATTGGATTCATCAAATGGATCACCCATTTTTTTTGATTTAATTTTTGCGATAAACAACTTTTCAAATTGATCATATACTTTTTCAACAATAATGAATCTTTTTGCTGCGATACAACTTTGACCTCCATTGATTAATCTTGCATTGACACAAGTTTCTGAAGCCATTTCCAAATCAGCATCTTCGAGGATAATATACGGATCACTTCCTCCCAACTCCATAACTGTTTTCTTCAAAACTGATCCTGTGGTTTTAGCAACAGCTTTACCGGCAGTAACACTTCCGGTTAAAGTAACTGCTTTTATCTTTTCATTTTTTATTACAGCCTCCATCTGAGATGATGGAACTAAAATTGTTCTGAAAAGATTTTCAGGAAAGCCAGCTTCACGAAACACTTCTTCGATTGCAAGGGCACATCCGGAAACATTTGAAGCATGTTTTAAAATTCCTGCATTACCAGCCATTAAACCCGGTGCAGCAAATCTGAACACTTGCCAGAAAGGAAAATTCCATGGCATAACTGCAAGCACTGTTCCGAGAGGCTGATATGTTACAAAACTTTTTGATGCATCGGTTTGAATCAATTCATCCTTTAAAAACTTTTCAGCATTATCCGCATAATATTCACAGACCCAAGCACACTTTTCAACTTCAGCTTTTGATTGAGAAATTGGTTTGCCCATTTCAAGAGTCATTAATTCTGAATATTCTTCTCTTTTTGCTTTAAGAACCTGAGCAGCCTTCATCATAAGATTCGATCTGTGACCGAAAGAAGTTTCTTTCCACTTCTCAAATGCATCAGCAGTTAAATCTATAATATTATTTACTTCTGACGGAAGCATTGAATGATAAGTTTTAATCAATTGCAGGTTTGCAGGATTAATAGATTGAATCACGATCGCCCCGAATTTTTTAATTCAAATTTCATTTCATTTTTTTGATAACTACCAATGTCATATCGTCAGAGTATTTTCCATTCTTTGAATATTTAATTACATCTTCCAGGATTCCCAGAGCAATTTCTTTTGGTGAAGATTCGCTCAGCTCTTTTACTTTATTCAACAGGCGATCATCTCCGTATGGATCATAATTATCATTCGCTGAATCTGTAATTCCATCAGAATAAAGAAGAAGAACATCATCCTTTGAAAAATTTATACTATCGACAAAATATTTTGCATCGGGTGCGGGACCCAGAACCGGACCTGTTGTTTTCAGATATTCGGCGACTTTTGTTTTTGCTTTAATAAAGATGGGCGGGTTATGACCAGCATTTGCATAAAGAAATAATCCACCACGATGTGTTGTTAATTCACCATAAAAAAGAGAAGTAAATTTATCATCTTCAAAAATCAGATTAACAAGCTGATTCATTCTCCGCATCAATGCTGCAATCTTTAATTCAAAACCACTCGCCATTCTCAGTGCACCTGAAATATACATAGCTTCAGCAGCAGCGCCGACACCTTTACTTGCAGCATCTCCGACTGCTACTCCAAGTCTTTCACCATCGGATCCATGCAGAAGATAATCGAAGAAATCTCCACCGACAATCTCAGCAGGATTTGTTATTCCGTAGAGATCATAAACATTGAACTTGTATTCGTGCTCAGGAAGAATACTTTTTTGAAGTTGTCTGGCTCTGTCAATATCTGCTTTAAGGTGATCAACACTTGCCGATGTTCTTCTTTGTTTTATTTGTGCAGTTAAAGCTGTTGCAATAATGTTAAGATTAATTCTGAACTCTTCGTCTATTTTATCACTATTAAGAGCAAGCAAATACTCATAATAAAATTTTTCTTTAATTTTTTTTCTTCTGCCAACACCAGAAGCAGAATATTTAAATATGCCTTTTTTTCTTAATGTGCTGATTGTTTCCTGGCTTAAAATTGTTCTGTGCTTTGATATTGATTCAAGTATGGGGTAACGATTGATATCGATCTGAAAATCGGAATCAATTTTTTCAATATTGCCGGTCTGAAATAATATTTTATAGGTTTCAGATTGGTCATTTAGTTTCCAGATTCTTCCACCGGTAATTTCTATTTCTTCATTACCGATAATTTCGTTCATTGTGGCGATGAGCATTTCTTCTTCCGTTTTAAATTTCCCGGAAGCAATTGATTCAACAAGCCGATGTAATTTTTTCTGATCTATTGCCATATTTTATTCCGAATAAAAATCTATCATTTGCTGAATTGCACGTTTACAAACAGGACATAAACCATCTACTTTGATAGATCTCATCGTACAATCTTCCATTGGTCTGTAAATTCCTTTTTCCATATATCCACCGCCTTCGAATGCACCAACTTTATTTTTAAATTCATCCGTAGCCGGAGTTGGTATCGGTGTTCCCTCTTTTACAAGATCTTTCCACTTTGAATTAAAATCAACAAGTGTAGTAAGATTAGGATCAAGCGGTTCAACATCTTGCGGATAAAAATCCTGATATGCAACGTCCGATGTCCAATATTCATCTGCCAGAGAAGCAAATCCATGACCGAATTCATGCGTTACAATAAATTCAAAATTCTTGTCGTTCGTTACCGATAAAGAATAATGATTGTAAATTGCTCCACCTCCATATTTATCAGTATTAGCTAAAATATAAATCTGATCGTAAGGTGCATTTGAAGCAACGTTGCGCAGTGTCTTATTATCTGAGGTCATCAAATATCTTTCAGTATCAAACGTGTAAAAATTTGAATTGACTAAAGTTTTCTTCCAGATATTTTCTTTAGGAATATCAACTCCGGATTCGACAGAAGGGGCTGCTATTCCCCAGATGTTGAACTTATTTTTATTTTCTTTGAACGGAGAGGAGTTGAACAGATAACCAGCAAATTTTTCGCAATCGTTTTTGAATTTATCCATTTCATCTTTTGTATAACCTTCGGGAATTATGACAATATCAACTTTAACTGCCGGATCGCCTGAATGAATAACTTCAAAATTTTCATACTCAGCAGTTCTTTCCGGTTTGATAAAATAGTTTTCCGGATCAATTCTGAACTCAAATTTTTTCAGCAGTTCATTTTTCCTGTTATGACCGTAAAATTTTACAATAACAGGTTTCTTTGGAAATGGAAATATGACCGTCTCGCTGAAAGTTTTGAAAGTCTGTTTTGCTTCTTCTGTTGTCTGCCATTCACTGAAAAGTGTTGCGTATCCTCTTGAGTAAATTAAAGTGTTAGAGTTTTCATCGTAAACTTCAAACCTGTATTTGCCGTAATTGAATTTATCAACAAGATTTACTTTTGATCCTCCCCAAAATGGTTCTTCGATCAATTCATCGAATGAATAAGAATCATTGTCCTTATTTCCTGTATGAAAATAATCGAGACGCAGTGTTTTGTCCTCGAAGTAATCTTCAAAATTTATTTGAGAGTAAGTAATAGAAGCAAATATCATCAGGGATAAAATTAATTTCATTATAAGACCTTATTAATCATTAGAAAATATTATTACAAAGATAGGAGTTTTGAGTGATAGTGGTAAAGTAAATATTGGATCCTGAATTTAGTTCAGGATCTGAATTTCTTTCGGAATTTCAAGCTATGCTCAAACTATTTTGGGAACCTGTCCAAAGGACTCCTTCGGAGAAACAAGTTCAGGTTTTTACTTTATTATTCTCGAGCCTGGTTTTACAAGTTCAATATCTTCTCTGCATAAAGGACATTCATCAGGCAGATAAGAAACAACTTCCATTTTTAAAGTTGAGAACTGAGGATAATTAAAATTCACGCTGCCATTACTTCTGTCCACAATGAACCCGACACCAACAACATTTGCATTGTTGTTTTTTACAATGTCAATTACTTCAAACACTGAACCACCAGTCGTTACAACATCTTCACAAACCAATACTTTTTCATTATCATCGAGAGCAAAACCTCTTCGGAGAGAAAGTTTTTTATCTTCTCTTTCTGCAAAGATGAACCTTTTGTTTAACTGACGTGCAACTTCCTGCCCAACGACAAGTCCGCCAATTGCAGGTGCAATCACAGTATCTATTTCATACTTTCTGAAATTATCTGCAATCATTTTACAAAGCACTTCATTGTATTCAGGATATTGTAAAACTTTTGCACACTGGAAATATCTGTCGCTGTGTCTTCCTGAAGTTAAAAGAAAATGTCCGGTTAAAAGTGCGCCTGATTTTTTGAAGATATTTAGAATTTCTGTTTCAGTCATAACTATCCGAGTCCTTCAATTTTTTCTGCAAGCTGAAAATCTTTTTTTGTAATTCCGTCTTCACTGTGAGTTGAGATTGTGATTTTAACTTTATTCCAGGAATGAATAAAAATATCCGGATGATGATCCATCTTCTCTGCTTCTGCACCAACTTTGTTTACAAATGAAAGTGCCTCAGCAAAATCTTTAAACTGGAAAAGTTTTACGATCTGGTTTTCTTCCAGTTTCCAGCCGGATATTGAGGAAAGTTTTTTTGTTATTTCGTCTTGATTTAATAAAGCCACAAATCCTCCAAATTAGATTAGTTTTAAAATATAAAAAGCGTATTGATAAAATACGCTTTTCAAAAATAATTTTATTTAATATTTAGTTTTCTACTGGTCCGGGGGCTTTTGTTTCTTCGCCTGGTTTTGCAACTTCTAATGACTCATCGTAAAATACGAGGTCATCTGCACCTTCAACGTGCTTTGCAACTATCTTGGTTCCTTCTTTGAATGAACCACGAAGAATTTCTTCTGCCAATGGATCTTCAACATATTTCTGGATTGCTCTTCTTAAAGGTCTTGCACCAAACTTTTCGTCAAAACCTTTGTTGACAAGGAATTCTTTTGCAGTCTGATCAAGAATTAAATCCATCTTATTCTCTTCAAGATTCTTGTATAATCCTTTTATTTCAATGTCGATGATCTGCATTATATCTTCCTTGTCAAGATTACGGAAGACAATTGTATCATCAATCCTGTTAAGAAATTCAGGATTAAATAACTTCTTCATGGCATCTTCAACAGTATCCTTCATCTTATCATACTGATCTTTTGGTTTCGAATCGCTAAATCCAAACGAACTTATTGTTTTTATATCTCTCGTTCCAACGTTTGAAGTCATAATAATAATAGTATTCCTGAAATCTACTTTTCTTCCAAGACTGTCAGTTAAAATTCCGTCATCAAGTACTTGAAGCAGAATACTGAAAATATCCGGATGAGCTTTTTCAATTTCATCAAACAGAACGACCGAGTAAGGTTTTCTTCTAACTTTTTCTGTCAGTTGACCGCCTTCTTCATAGCCAACATATCCCGGAGGAGCGCCAACGAGCCGTGATAAGGAAAACTTTTCCATATACTCGCTCATATCAATTCTCACTAATGAATCTTCAGAATCGAAAAGATATCTTGCAAGTGCTTTGCATAATTCAGTTTTACCAACACCTGTTGGTCCTAAGAAAATAAAACTTCCTATTGGTCTGTTAGGATTTTTTAGTCCTGCTCTGGTTCTTCTGATTGCCTTTGTAAGTTTTTTAATAGCTTCATCCTGACCAACAATGAATTGCTTCAAAGCTTCATCCATTTTAAGAAGTTTTTCGGATTCAGTTTGTGCAATTCTGTTAACCGGGATTCCAGTCATCATTGCAACTACCGTAGCAATATCATCTTCGTTTACATCGTGAACTATATCTCTTGTCTTTGCATCCCATTCTCTTTTTGTTGATTCAAGATCAGCCTGGAGATTTCTTTCCTTGTCTCTGAGTCGTGCTGCTTCTTCATAATCCTGTCTCTTAACTACGGCAGCTTTCTCTCTTCTAACCTGTTCTATTTCTTCTTCAAGATCAAGAATTTCTTCGGGAACTTCAAAGTTACCCATATGAACTCTTGAGCCTGCTTCATCAAGAACATCAATAGCTTTATCCGGCAAATGGCGATCAGTAATATATCTGTTACTGAGTTTTACCGCAGAATCAATTGCAGCATCAGAATATTTTACGTGATGATGCTCTTCGTATTTGAATTTAATCTTTTCAAGAATTTGTCTTGTTTCATCATAAGATGGCGGATCAACCATGACTTTCTGGAAACGTCTGTCAAGTGCACCATCTGTTTCAATGTGTTTTCTGTACTCATCGAGAGTTGTAGCGCCAATACATTGAATATCACCGCGCGATAACGCAGGCTTAAACATATTGGAAGCGTCAAGGGAACCGGAAGCTCCGCCAGCACCAACTATTGTGTGTAATTCATCGATGAATAAAATAACATCCTTTGCTTTTTCAAGTTCATTCATCAAAGCTTTCATTCTCTCTTCAAACTGACCGCGGTATTTTGTTCCGGCAACGAGACCAGCAAGATCAAGAGTAACAACTCTTTTATCCTGTAAAATTCGGGGGACTTTCTTTTGAACTATCCGAAGAGCAAGTCCTTCTGCAATTGCTGTCTTTCCAACACCCGGTTCACCAATTAGTACAGGATTATTTTTCTTTCTTCTGCTCAAAATCTGAGCAACTCTTTCAATTTCTTTTTCTCTACCAACAACAGGATCAAGCTTATCGTCAATAGCAAGTTTTGTTAAGTCTCTTCCAAAATTATCGAGCACCGGAGTTTTAGTTTTTTCAGTTTTCCTATCAGGTGAAGTAACTTTGGCAGGACCAGCATCTTTGTTTCCTTTGCTGCTCAGCAATGCATTTAGTTCTGATCTTGCTGAATCATAGGTAACATTGAATTGATGCAATATCTGGGTTGCAATATTATCTTCATCTCTTAAAAGTGAAAGAAGCAAATGTTCGGTACCAATCACATCTGCTTTATAAATTTTTGATTCGATCTGAGTAATCTTTAAAACTTTTTCTGCTTGCTTTGTCAGTGGAATATTGCCAATCGTCAAAGTTCCACCGGAAGTTCTTACCGTATCTTCAATTGCTTTTTTCAGTTTCAATAAATCACAGTCAAGATTCCGTAATATTCTAACAGCAACACCCTGACCTTCCCTGATGATTCCGAGCAGAAGATGTTCTGTTCCGATATAATCGTGTCCCAGCCGAAGCGCTTCCTCCCGGCTCAATCTGATTACATCCTGTAATCTATCTGAGAAATTTCCGTCCATTTATCTTTTTCCTCTCTGTTTTATCGTATAAGTACTATTTTTTCCCTCTAAAAGTCCAACTAATATAAACATAATATTTATTATTATTTCAACCAGTTTATTAAGTCACAGGCAATAATATCTTAGTCTAAAAATATCCGCAATGCATTATTTCAGTAAATAGTCCTTATTGACAAAATAAGTGCCAGTGGTTAACTATTAAATCTTTTGATTAAACTAAAAACCGAAGGCGATTTGTTTCCAGTTTAAAACATCGGTTGAGACATTGAGGCAGATTATACTTCACAGATTGTAAAAGTGTGTCAGAAAGACCTGCTGAATTGATTTACAATAACGGAGAATTTGATTCTTGAAAGAACTATATTTCCCAATCAAAAGAATAAAAAAAATTGGAGAGTAAATGGAAGCAATAACAGGTCTATCTTTAGTAATAATCATAGCAATATTCTTATTTCTTATATTAATTCTTTATTTCGTTCCCGTCAGGTTATATATAGCAGCGATTTCATCCGGTGTGAAAATCAGGATATTTAAGGACCTTATCGGTATGAGACTAAGAAGAGTTCCACCAAGTATAATAGTTGATAGTTTAATCAATGCGACAAAAGCAGGAATTAATGTTCATCAGGGTTTGCTCGAAGCGCACTACCTTGCAGGTGGTAATGTTAAGAAAGTTGTTGCTGCATTAATTTCCGCCGATAAAGCGAACATACATTTACCATTTGAGAGAGCTGCAGCAATTGATCTTGCAGGAAGAGATGTACTTGAAGCAGTAAGGATGTCGGTTATTCCAAAAGTAATTGAAACTCCCACAGTTGCTGCAGTAGCAAAGGACGGTATCCAGTTAAAAACTATTGCAAGAGTAACAGTAAGAGCAAATATTGACAGGTTGGTGGGCGGTGCAGGTGAGGCTACAGTACTTGCAAGAGTTGGCGAAGGCATTGTGTCCACAATTGGCTCAAGTAATTCACATAAAGAAGTATTAGAACATCCTGACAGAATTTCTAAAAGTGTTCTTGCAAAAGGATTGGATTCAGGAACTGCATTTGAAATTCTTTCGATTGATATAGCCGATGTTGATATCGGACAAAATATTGGTGCTATGCTTCAGACAGATCAAGCAGAAGCTGATTTAAAAGTTGCAAGAGCAAAAGCTGAAGAGAGAAGAGCATCAGCAGTTGCGAGTGAACAGGAAAATATCGCTGAAGTTGCAAAGCAGAGAGCAAGAGTAGTTGAAGCTGAAGCTGAAGTTCCAAAAGCAATGGCAGAAGCATTCCGATCTGGCAGACTTGGTGTGATGGATTACTACCAGATGCGTAATATTCAAGCTGATACTGAGATGCGCGATTCAATTGCAAAACCGCAGGAGCCAAAGAAAAATAGTTAATAGTTTGTTGGTTGTTAGTTTTAGTTATAAAGTTCTTAGTTTATAATTCATTAAAGATTTATAAATAATGGCAACAGGATTAGAAAATCTCTGGATTTATAAATTATCTGAAGATTTGGAAGTTGAAGTATATGAAGTAACGAAATCTTTTCCTAAGGATGAAATTTTTAGAAGTGTTGATCAACTTAGAAGATCTTCTTCTTCAGTATCTGATAATATTGCTGAAAGTTACCATAAGATCACATTAAAAGAGAAGATTCGTTTCTTAAGTATCTCAAAGGGTGAAGCTGAAGAAACAAAAAGAGGGATACTAAAATCAGCCAGGAAAAGTTTTCTTTCAGAGAAATCTGCAAAAGCGATAGCCGATAAATACACTACTTTGTTAAAAGGTACGAATGCTTATATAAAGTTTCTTAACCTGAATGAACTCGAAAAAATGAGAAGGACTAAATAACAAAAACAAATAACTAATAAACCAGAACCATTAACAAAAAACTAAAAACCAAATTATTGCAAATTGACAAAACGTAAATGGACAACTTATTCGAAATACTAATCTACGTTATAATCATTATCAGCTTTCTGAGCAGCATCTTTAAAAAGAAACAGCAACCTCAGAAAAAACCTCCTGTGCAGCAACCGCATCAAGAGGATTATTATCAAGTTGATGAGTCAAAAGTATCTGTTCCTCAAACGCAGCGAAAAGAGGAATATGATATAATGAGAGAACTAGAAGATTTCTTTAAAGTCGGAGAAGAAACTACTGTTGAAAAATTACCAATCCCAAAAGTTCCATCCGAAAATATTCCAAAAATAGAAGAACACACAAAAGTAGAACGTCAGGAAATTCCAACTGTTATAGAACAAACTGAAGATGATTGGGCACGGAAAAAAGACGAAGTTAGAAAACGAATAGCAAGAGTTGATTCGGGAGTTGAAAAACAAGCTGCGTTATTTGAAGAATCTTTAGAGAGGAAAGTTCAGTTCCAAAATGATTTAGTACTCTCTATCAGATCAAAATTCAGAAATCCATCAACATTAAAAGAATATATTATCTTTTCAGAAATATTAGGTAAGCCAAAAGCATTCCGCAGATGAATCAGAAAAAATATATACTAACACGGGTTGGTAAAGCGGGATTCGAAAAAAAAGTTGACGAATCCTGCCTGCCGGCAAGGCAGGCCAGTTTTGCTATAAATTATCAGCAAGAATTAAATCCATCTCAGTACGAAGCTGTCTCTGCTATTAACGGTGCTTTCTTAATCATCGCAGGTGCAGGTACAGGAAAAACAAGAACTCTCGTTTATCGTGTTGCAAGATTAATTGAATCCGGTAACGATCCGAATTCGATTTTACTTTTAACATTTACCAGAAAAGCTGCTAACGAAATGATGAAACGTGCATCGGTTTTATTGGACGATCGATGTTCAAAAATTCGCGGGGGAACTTTTCATTCTTTTGCTAATTTAACTTTAAGAAAATATTCAAAAGCAGCGGGAATAGATTCAAACTTTACAATTCTTGATCAGGGTGATAGTGAAGACATAATTAATTTGATTCGTTCTCAGGGTGGATTGATCAGTAAGGAAAGAAGATTCCCGAAAAAAGAAACGCTCAATAAAATTTACAGCTTATCAGCAAACACTGAAAGACCAATTGAATTAATTATAGAAGAAGAGTATCCACATTTCTTACCCGAACTTGATGAGATATTAAAAATTCAGAAAGTTTTTGTTGAATATAAAAAGAGAAACAACCTGCTTGATTATGATGACCTGTTAATTTATCTGAGAGATTTTCTTGCAAGTGGAAATGCTGCTGCTAAAAATCTTTTATCCACAATAAGTTTTGTTATGGTTGATGAATACCAGGATACAAACAAACTTCAGGCAGATATTGTAAAAGGATTAGTTCAGCATAACGGAAACGTGATGGTTGTTGGTGACGATGCACAATCAATTTATTCTTTCCGTGGAGCTAATTTCAAAAATATAATGGAATTTCCAAAACTTTTTCCTGAAGCTCAGATAATAAAGATTGAAGAGAATTACAGAAGTGTTCAAAGCATATTAGATTTTGCAAACCACATTTACGATGGTGCAGTTGAGAAATACACAAAAGCACTTTACACGCGAAGACAAGGTGGTGATTTACCATTCATTGTTGCTGCAGCAAATGAAAATATGCAATCAAAATTTATTGTTGAAAAAATTCTTGAACTGATGGAAGAAGGAATAAATTTAAAAGATATCGCAGTACTATTTAGATCTTCTTTCTTTTCATTTGATCTTGAAATAGAATTGGCAAAAGCAGGAATTCCTTTTCAAAAATTTGGCGGGATAAAATTCATTGAAGCTGCTCACGTAAAAGATGTACTCGCATTTCTTCGCATCGCATCAAATCCAAAAGACATCGTGAGTTGGTACAGAGTTTTGCTTTTGCATGATGGGATTGGACCAAAAACCGCTCAACGAATTCTGGATGAAATCGCAACTGCAAAACTTACAATCGATGAAAATCCTGGAACTAAGAAACAGTTCGCTTATGAAAAAATAAAAGAGCTTTTTGTTTTTCTTTATAAGCTGAGAAACTCGCAAGCACCACCAAGTGAATTAGTCGGAATGATTTTCGAATATTATCTTCCAATCTTCAAATTGAAATACGACGATTTTAATAAAAGAAGTAAAGACTTAGAAACACTTCAAAATATTTCTGAGAATTATCGTTCGCTTGATTCCTTCCTTGCTGATATGGCAATTGAACCTATTATTGATAGTGTGACTGACATTGGTGAAACAGATAAAGAAGATGAATTCCTGACACTTTCTACAATTCATTCTGCCAAAGGATTGGAATGGCATTCTGTTTTTGTGATTCATGCAGTTGAAGGTTACTTCCCTTCTGTAAGAGCAGCTGAAAGTTTGGAATCTTTAGAAGAAGAAAGAAGATTAATGTACGTTGCTTCAACAAGAGCAAAGCAAAATCTTTTTGTAACATATCCGATGCACATGTACAACAGGATTGATGGAATAACACTTTCAAAACCTTCAAGATTTATTTCTGAAATGTCAACTGACAAAGCTCAGGGCTGGCTGGTTGAGGATGAGTTTTAGCCTCACTCCTAAATCCTCTCCCCGAAGGGAAGAGGACTTTTATAAGAATTTATATCCAATAATTTATAATAATAATAGCTACAAATTTTTGTTTAGAATAAACAACCACGACATTTCCCTTCCCTTGGGGAAGGGATAAAGGGATAGGCCAATTATCTCAGATAAACCATCTTCTTTGTTTCAACAAAACCTTGTCGTGCCTGCCCATTTTGGGAACTTGTTTCGGGATCTCCAACCCTCAACTGGTAAAAATATAATCCGCTTGATAATCCAGAGGCATCGAATTCAACTTCGAAAGTACCTGCTGGTTTTTCTTCGTTAACGAGTGTAGCAATTTCGTTTCCAAGTACATCATAAACTTTCAAAGTTACAAAGTTAGATTGCTTCGTTTCACTCTCAACGACATTTGGAATAGTATATTTGATTTTTGTGGATGGATTAAAAGGATTCGGCGAATTCTGATATAAATAAAAATTGTTTGCTAAGCTTTGAATTTCATTTACTGAAACAGGATTAACATAAGTGACTATCGCTTTCCAGAAAATTCTAACAGTATCACTTCCAGAAATTACTTTTGCCGAAATTGTATCACTTCCAACTGCAATTGGGGCTGTCAAAGTCGCTTCATAAGTTCCATCACCCAAATCAGTAACTGAACTCAATAAACCTGCACCAGTGTTTGATAAAATGATCTGCCTACCACTTGCAAGCAAGGTATCCGAATTATTTTTTGGCGAGATGATAATTACTGCTTGTGAAGTTCCATTCGCTGGAATAGTGTCAGGATTAATTTCAATCTGTGATAAAAATGGATCGACAGTATTGAACTTTGCTATCTTCCAATTATCAAACAATGTCTGAAGTGAATCAATCGGATCAGTTCCAATCGGTGTATCCGGCAGAACAATTTGAAGGTAGGGCGAGTTTCCCTCACCAATTCTTACAACTTTTACGAATCCCGATTGCGATGAAGTCCCTCTTGCTGCACATCGGGTATCTGCTCCAATTATTTTTGCAGCTTGTAATGTTGCTATAAGCCTATCTGCTATTGGTCCGGGTGTATTAAGAAATGTTGTTTGCATTGTGTCGATTATAACCTGTCCAAGTAAAATATTTCCCTGTATTGAATAACCAGGACCGGTAACATGATTTTTATAGTTTAAACAATTTACACCGGTGTAAGCTGCGCTTTCGCCATTTCTGGTTAAGTCAACAATACCATATTGACGAACGGTTGGATTTCCCTGAGCATCATTTATCACTAACCAATCTATTATTTCTTGCGGAGATAATCCTTCTAACATTTTGTTGTGCGCGTTTTGCTGATTGGTAGCATTCCATGAAGCTTGTGTATGAATACCACCAATGCCTTCAATTACATCGCTTAGAATAAATGCACCTATTCCACCGATTGGACCAACACACGAAGCACCAGCACTTCCGATTTCTCCGGTTACAGTATCAACAGCAACAATTGAGAATGTATCCTGCGCAAGGAGTTTAAATTGAATCAACAAGCTCAAAGCCAATAGAGTAAATGAATATTTCTGAATTAAATTTTTCATTTCTGTTTCGCAAATTTTAATGAATTCATTTTTAAATTACGAATTATTAATCAATAATACTTGATGCTGACATGAACACTTCCATCTCTTCCTCTGTCATCGAGACAGGTAATTTTCAATTCCTTTTCATTGGGAATGATGAAAACACGTTCACCAGGTTTAGTTTTTTTTAAGAACTTTTCATTCACATACCAGTAGTGAGTTTTCACTCGGCTATCTGAAGCAGCAAGCAAAAGAATTTCCTGCTTCGAATCTTTCTCAAGAAAATATTCATAATCTTCTGATGGTGATAAAATTTTCGGACCGCTTTCAGCGTATATTGCAGAGCAATCCGGATTATGAATCGGAGGTTTTTTGTAATCAAATTTATTTTGATAAAGCCAAACAGAAAGTTCAGGTTGATAAACTGCAAACACTTCTTTTTTATATTCTGATGAAGGCAGACAGCTTGTGCAATACTGAATCGTTTCATCGAGATTTACGTAAACTGGTTTGTGAATATCACAGACTTGATTGTGAGATTTATTTTTAATCGCATAATCTGAAATTATACTTGGACAATACTGAGTCGGAATCATTCCGCTTTCTCTGCAAACTTTTCTTGTTATTAATTCTTCCGGTGCTTCGAACCATTTTACGTCCGAATTGTAGCCTGCCTGCCGGACAGGCAGGTCAATTGAATTGAACAAATCGAACAATAACGGAACTGCAATTTCACTCCCAGATAAATTTGTTGAACCAACTCCATTGAAGTTGCCCATCCAGACTCCGATAGTATAGTTTGGATTGAATCCAATTGCCCATGCATCTCTTTTGCCGTACGAAGTACCTGTCTTCCAAGCAAACTTTGGCAGCTTTGAATCGTTCGAAAGATTTGCAATATCACTCCGGTTTACTCCCGAAAGAATATCTGCAATCAAGTATGATGATGATTCGGAAAAAATTTGAGTTCCTTCCTGTTCTTCATTCTCAAGTATAAAATTTATCGGATATAATTTTCCGTTTCTCGCAAATGCAGTAAACAACCTCGTTAGTTCCTGAAGATTAGTTCCGCAGCCGCCGAGGATCATCGAAAGTCCAAGCTGATTTTTTTGTTTTTGTATTTGATTGAATCCACATCCTTCGAGAAAACTAGTGAAATTATTTAATCCAATTTGCTCAAGCAATTTTACCGCCGGAATGTTTAGTGAATTTACAAGAGCAAATTCTGTTGAAACGTTTCCATAAAATTTCAGATCATAATTTTCAGGTTGATATCCGTGAAAGTCAGTTGGAATATCAGCGAACTTCATTTGCGGAGTTAAATTTCCTTCATCAAATGCATAAGCATAAAGTGCAGCTTTGAGTGTTGAACCGGGTGAACGGATTGCAGTAATTCCGTTTACCTGTCCGAATGAACTTTCATCATAAAAATCAGCGGAACCACAGTAAGCAACGACTGATGAATTTCTGTTGTCAATGATCAGAACAGCACCGTTTGTAATTCCTTTGTAAAAAACTTTGTTGACATTTCTCTTTAATAAATTTTCCGCCATCTGCTGGATTGAAAGTTCAAGTGTGGTATTAATTATATCACCGTGAAAATTTTCTTTTATATAATATGAAAAGTGAGGTGCAAGTACCGGAATTGAATATCGATTGTTTTCTATCGGCTCATTGAGTGCATCATTTAATTCTGAAGATGAAAATATTTTTTCTTCCCTGAACTTGTTTATCCAGTAATTTCTTTTCTGAATAACTGATATTGGGTAATCCTTTACCATTCCGACTTGTTCGGAATCTGACAAAAGATTTTGATTGTTAGATTCCCGAGTCGCTCCGCTCCCGAGAATGACATTATCAATGTAATTAATTGATTGTCTTCGATCCAAACGAAGATTATTTGGATCATTTGGAATGATTGCAAGTGTTATTGCTTGAGCAAGACTTAATTTATCCGGTGGTCTGTTAAAGTAAATGTATGATGCCGACTTTACTCCTTCAATATTTCCGCCGAAAGGAAGAAGGCTCAGATAGAGTTCAAGAATTTCTTTTTTTGAATATTTAATCTCAAGTTGAATCGCGCGAAACATTTCACCGAGTTTATTAAAGTACGTTCTCTTTTTTGGTTCAAGCATTCGTGCAACCTGCATCGTTATTGTTGATGCTCCAAGCTGAGTCTCTCCTGCACTTACATTTTTATAAAAAGCACGAACTACAGCAATTGGATTTATTCCCGGATGCCAGTAAAACCAATTGTCTTCTTTTTCTATTATTGCTTTGATAAGTTCTGGGGAAACTTCTTCAAGTTCTGTTCTCAACCTCCATTTATCGTCACTCGTCAGGTAAGCAGTTAATAGTGTTCCGTCTTTTGAATGTATTTCTTTTGAGAATTCTTTTTTCGATGGTAATGGAAAAAGCAAATCCAGCACAATAAAAAGTAACAGTATTGTGAAGACAATCTTTATTGTACGATCATATTTTTTTAATAGTTCAAAATGCATTTATACCCAAGTATACCCGAATAATAGAACGCAGATTTCGCTGATTGTGCAGATCAACGCAGATAATAATTTATTTAATTTCATATTTAAAATCTGAGAAAATCTTGCCTGATCTGCGTCACCTGCCTACCGTCAGGCAGGTCTGCGTTCCATTAAAAATTTCTTGTTACACCTCTATCTAATAGAACGCAGATTCCGCTGATTGACCCGATTATCGCTGATCTGAATTTAATTTTTTGTTTTTATTTATAAATATTTTTCTTCTTACTTCAGGCATTTTTCCGAAATTCAAAAGTAATCCAACTTCAACATCTGTTGCTTTTAAATAATTTAGTAATTGCGCTTCGTGTTCTTCACAAATATTTTCAGCAGCTTTTAATTCTACTATAACCAATTTTTCAATTAAAAGATCGGCAAAATAATCTCCGATCATTTCTGATTCATAATAAACTTTAATATTCTTTTGCTGCTCAACAAAAATTCCCATTTTGTTTAGTTCAATTCTCATTGCATTCTCGTACACTTTCTCCAGAAATCCATAACCGAGAGTATTATAAACTTTATAAAATGCCTGTATTATTTTTGAAGTTAATTCTTTATGTAGATACTCTTCCATTTTGACCTCCTTGATTAATGATTATATGATACAGAACGCAATTTAAATCTGAGAAAATCTTGCCTGATCTGCGTCACCTGCGTTCCATTAAAAATTTCTTGTTACATCTCTATCTAATAGAACGCAGATTTCGCTGATTGAGCAGATCATCACAGTTAATAATTTATTTAATTTCATATTTAAAATCTGAGAAAATCTTTCTAATCTGCGTCACCTGCCTACCGTCAGGCAGGTTTGCGTTCTATTGTTTTTTAACTACTCTCCTAACCTCTGCAAAACTTTCACAACAACAGCACCATGATAAGAATGATATTCCTGATCATACATTGCTTCTGCACCAATTACGGGAAGCTGATAAGTGCCCTGATTGACTACACGAAGCAAGTAATAAAATTCTTTTGTCTGATTTCTAACCAAGTTAGTGAACAAAAGCAATCTGTCATCACGGATATCCATATACTGAACATTCATCGGATTTTTCGAAACCCATTTCATCTCAGTTGCAGGATTTAATCTGGGATTCTCAATTTCAAATCCCGCAGGAATTAAATCTGTAATGATTATGTTTTCAGCATTTCTGTCAAATCCTGTTAACTCAATTTTACAAACGATCAATTCGCCCTGATAAAATCTTTTATCAGGAATTAATCTTCCGGTATTGTAACTGTAGTATGATCTTCTTATCCGCATATTTGAATCTTCTTCTTTTACTTTATCATTTACTTTCACACCTTCAGCACTCCAGAAATAATATACTTCACCATTCCCAGAAGCTTTCAATGAAATATTTGCAGCATTTAGTTTGCTATCTGTTACGGTCAAATCTTTCCCTGAAAATTTATTAATTGATTTACCATCAACAAGAATATCCACAACTACATTTGCATCTGCATTCAAACTTGCAGCTTTACCAAGTGCAAGAAATGCAAATGATCTTTCCTGTGTTGAATACATTCTGTCAGCATTCTGAGTAAGATATTTTATGATTTGCGGAATTTGTCTATTTGCTGGTTCAACTTGCAGAAGAACATTCAGCATTATTGCATTTGCACGAATATCAGAATCAAAACTTCCGCCAGTTAATCTGTCAGTTCTCTCAGGAGTAAAAGCGTTCGGAACAATTTCATAATATGCATTCCATCTTCCCATCAATGCGTAAGAACCTGCAAGAAGATAACGCATATCTTCAGATACTAAATGAGGACGAGCTTTGTAATAATTCATTGTAGCAATATCACCTTGCTCAGCCATTGCAAGTACATAAAGCGAATAAATAATTTCTTTGTTTGCAATTTTCTTTATTGTTCTGCCGGTTGAAAGATAAGTTACATAATCAAAAGTGCTTTGCTCTTTTGCTTTCTGAGAAAGATATTTCATTAACCTGTTGAGTACATTTTCTGAAACATTAAAACCTGCTTTCTTTGCTTCCACTAAAAAGTGGGTTGCATAAACTGATCCCCACCAATTCGATTCGGTTCCTCCCTGCCAGTATGCGATTGAACCATCATACAACTGCATAGATTCAATTTTGCGAATTCCTTCTTTCACATAATAGACAGGATTATTTGAACGATACAATTCCGGGGCGACAAGCTTTGCAAGATCTTCAAAATATAATTGCGGAAATAATTTTGAAACCGTTTGTTCAACACAACCGTGTGGATAACCAACAAGATATTTCAATTGCTTTGCAAACTTTACAGCAGGAAATTTGCTTATTGTTAATGTTGTTGATTGTGTTCCTTTCAGAAAATTTTTTGGAATATCAATTTTAATTTCATTACCGGCAGTAATTGTTCCCGAACCAGTTTCAACAACCAGCGGAGAAATTGGTCTGACTGCAATATCTATTTCCTCCTTAATCTTTGCGAGTCCATTGGTTTCAAAAATTATTTTTCCGGCTCCAACCTGTGACTGAGCAACAATATTAAATGTAACACTGCCAGTTGAATTAGGTTTAAGCTGAATTGTTTTTTTTGTTGATGAAGTAATTTTCAATGGTCCTTCAACGTTCAGTGATACTTCCACATTTGATGTTTTATCTGTTGTATTAATTAATGAAACAGGCGTAACAAGCGAATCATTCACTGCAAGAAATCTAGGAACTTGTGGTTCAAGAATTAAATCATCAGCAACTTTTATTTTATTTTCGGCTGAACCAAACTTTGAATCTGTATAAGCAACTGCCATCAATCTGACTTCACCATTGAATTGAGGAATGTTTAAAGATACAGTTACGGTTCCATCACTGTTAGTTTTCTTTATTCCACTCCAGTACGAAAGAAGTTTAAATCTTTTAACAGAAATCGGATTTGTCCTTTTCTGAAGCTGTTTTTCCATTTCACCACCACCGGGAGAGGAATTGATTTTCACAATTTCCGGAAGAAGAAGTTTGTACAAGTCATAACTTTCAACCATTAACGGACGTTTTGCGTACATAAATTCAAATGGATTGGGTGTTTCATAATTTGTTATTTGCAAAATACCTTCATCAACTGCTGCTACAGTTACATAAATATCTTTCTGGGATTCAGTTTTAATTGTGATGTTTTGTGTTGTGTTCGGTTTAATTTTTTGAGGTGCAGAAATTGTAACAGGGAGTTTGTTATTGTTCTTCACAACTTTCATTGATGCAAAACCATGTCCAACAAGAAATGGTGCGGTGTCATCTTTAGAATGTTTCTTAAAAAGTGTTGCAGTTACGTAAACATTCGGCATGTAATCATTATTAAGCGATAGTTCAAGTTCTGCCGATCTTTCAGTCACATCAAGATATTGATACTCATACACATTTCCGCGTTCAAGTGTAACGAGAAGCTTTCCAGAAAATGGACAGGTAAAAAGAACTTTAGCTTTTTCTCCCGGCTCATATTGTTCTTTGTCAAAAACAATTTCCACTTTACCTTCTTTATCAACTTCAAATGAACCTGCAGTTGAAGTTCCCCAACTATAAGCATAAAAAATTGTCTTCTCGTAATTACTGTCTCCTTTCTTCGAAATTCTTAACTCATATTTACCCGATTTTGAAACGATTACATTAAACTTTGTTGGTCCGGTTATAGTTATATCTTTTTCCCATTCGTTAAATTCTTTTTCTTCAGATGCATAATAGTAACGATTGCCGTAATCTTTTTTCAGAACTGTCTGCCATTCATACCTGACAAGTTTTGCTGTTGCTGAAAAATCTTTGATCTGTTCATCATTTTTGTCAACTGCTACAAGATTGAAGTTTATATTCTGATTCACTCCGTAGTAATAATCAGTTGATTTTATTCCGATGAAATAATCTTTCGGGAAAACATCAAAACTTGCCGAACGAGTTACTGTTCTTCCCGTTAAATCAAAAACACTAACGTATGCAGTCCCGGTTACAATTCCTTTGCTCTGTATTCCATCCGGAATATTGAATTCGATTTTAGTTTTTCCTTCCGGATCCAACTGACCTTCAAGAAAGGTATTTTGTATTTCAGTATTTGTGATAGAAGAATTTGAAAAAGTATATCCAGGATAATTTTTACTGTAGAAAGATTTGTGATTCAACTGAATATCAGCTTCATATTTCATATCCGCAGCAGGTGCGCCAAAAAGAAATTCTGCAGCGACATCTATTTTAACTTTATCGCCGGGTTTTGTTTTCTGTTTATCTGAAGAAACATTAACGCGAATTTTATCGGGGACAAATTCCTCGACACTGAATTTGTACGAACCGATCAGCCGTTTATCGCCTGTATATACATCAGCAGAATAACTTCCTGTCTGTGAGTATTCAGGCAGTTTAAATGCAAGTTCAAATGAACCTTGTGCGTTTAAATCTTTTTTGAATTCTTCAAAAACTTTTCCGCTTGGTGTAATTATTTTCGCAATCAGAGGAACATCTTTAACAATCTGAATTTTATCATTTCTCACAATCGCTGATAAGTTAACTTCTTCACCGGGACGATAAATATTTCTCGGTCCGTAAAGGAACACATTGAAATCTGCGGCATACTGTGTTAATCCTCCTACATCGAACCGTGAAGTTTCAACTAATGTTTCTCTTAAATCTATGTAATTAAAATCTTCATCCTTCTCAACAACAATTAATCTTGGAGAAAATCCTTCAATATTTTTTTTCACATCTTTGAAAACTGCAACACCTCTGCCATCTGTGTTTACTGTCAATAAAGTCTGGTTGTTTGATGAAATAATACTTACCTCAGCACCTGATACAGGCTCTGCACTACCAATCGAATTCACAAAAACATAAATCTGATCCTCAGCTACTTTTGAAATAATTCCGAGATCAGAAATTGCAACAACTTTAGAATCACTTCGCCATCTTTCTTCTTCGGAACGAACGGAAACTGTGAAGATTCCTTTATATTTCTGACCAAGTGCTTTGTCAAGATTAACTGTAAAACTTTTCAGCCAGTTCTGACCTTGCTGTAATTTTATTTTTTCTTCATAGAGAGATTTTCCAAGATCACCAACATAATAATCCGGGTTGTAGCCATAATTATATTCATCATAATAATAGTAGTAGCTGTACTGGTTTAAGAAGTGAAGAATATTATTTTTATAAACCTGCGATACTTCAATTTCAACTTCATTAATATTTACTGCGTTGACTTTCAAATTTTCCTCACCGCCAAGCATCAGATACTTTCCTTTTTTATCTGCAAAGTTGATTGAAGGTTCAACATTCACCATTGAAACTTCCTGTTCATAATCATCCTGAAGGATACCACCGTACAAGCCAGGTAAACCTTTTTTTATTTTGAGTTCAACGGTTTGAACATTACCGAGATCAGTTTCAATTCGTAAAACATTTCCACTTACCGAAAAGTTCAGCTTCTTTTTCGGGTTGGTAGTTATAAAATCTTTTAATCTTTTTTCATCAACTGTTTGCGTTGTTGCAACTTCAATCCATCCCGAAGCTCCGTTGAATCCGGCTGTTACATTTGTGATTGCAAGCTGAGTAATGGGAGGAAGTTTTGCTTCGAAAGTTCTTGATTCCTTTAAACCGTCTTTACCAAGTGAAGAAACAAAATTTTCTTTTACTTTTACAGAGAACAACTGTTCTTTATCTGTCTGCTGAACTTCTCCAAAATTTATTGCAATAACATCTGCGGTTTGTTGGGAAACAATCTGAAAATCTGTTACATCAGCACCTGCTCTTTTGATTTCCAAAAAATCTTTCAATGATTTTGGATCAACAGGATAATTGAAATAAATATTTGCCTGCACGCTCAGCTTATAATTCTGGTAAGGAATATTTGTCCAGAAAAAATCAACTTTTGTAACATCAAAGAAAGGTGTGTGAAAAGAATATTCATCAAAGTCCGGAGAGAAATTTGTTTTAAATAAAACATTTTTATTAATGCTTGCTGAATATCTTTGCATCGGTTCAAGAGGTGAATCAGGCGAGAAAACTAAAGTGCTTGGAGACGACCATTTAAACTTCCCCGGAATTTTCGGATTGAACGTAACAAACTCTTCATCGAGCCATTTATTCTGTACATCGGCAGGTGCAAGGTCTTCAGAAAATTCAATTGTGAAGTTGGTGAGATTCTGAACCTCACCTGTTGGTGAAAATGAATCGACTTCAACCGTATTGGAAGGTTCGCATCCGATTATAATTAATAAAAAAATTACTATTGAAATGAAGAAATGAAGCGAGCGCATTTTGTTCTCCTTAAAAAGCAGATAAATTTTTGTATGCAAAATATTTATTTAGAATGAAAGAAGGAATTATAAGGAGATAAAAATTGCAGACAATAAAAAAACCCTGCCAGTATTTAACGGCAGGGTTAACGGGGAACCAGCATTTATTCAACCTTTTTGTTATTCTGTGGTGTTGTTTACTACATTAGATATAGCTAATTCTAAAGCCATTGAAACAAGTGTCAATCTATCCTCTTGAAATTCAAACTTTAAAACAAGATTTAACGGATCACAACAAGTATTTTGTATTCTGAAAATCTTTGTGAAGTAAACAACCGACTGGTTTGCTGCATTAACTTTGACAATCTGTACCGATGGCTTTTTAACAGTCCACGGACGATTGCAATGTGGGCAGTTGACTTTAAACAATGCATCAACAAAAAGATCAACTTTAAGAGTCTTATCCGGAGACGTTCCTGCCGGAGATGTTTTATAAGTACTCAGATTGTGAACATTCCAGATGTCTTGTTCTACTTCACGAATTCCATAACGCACAAGTCCTGATATTTCAACAAGGCTGTTGAGTTTGTGACTTGGATCGTAAAGTGTTCCCGATAGTTTTATCACATTTGGATATGTGAAATGAAATACATCTTTGTTGAGTCCATAGGTTGATGTTTCCTCATCAGGGCTGCCAATAAATTTTGTGGACTCAAAACCTTCAGGGTCCGTAATTGAACTCTGGCATCCTAAAAAGAAACCGAATACCAGAAGTGTCAGGGAGATAAATAGAGCTTTCATTTTAGTACTCCTTAGTTAAAGTTTATTAATATTGATTTATTTCTGTGGCTAAAGTTCTTTCGTTTGGCAGCGCAAGCCACACTGCGCTTAATTCAATACGATTATATGTAACCAGGAATCTGACTTTAAGCAGCATCCCGTCTTCACGACCTTGAATTGAATATGATTTTTCAAGTAGTGAAACAGAATTCCCAACTAATGCAACAAAGTCTTCAGATACATCAGAAATGAATCCGGCTAACTCATCTTCTGGTGATGGTGAACAAATTGTACAGACGTACTGCATATCTACATCGGTTTCAAAATAAATTGAAACAGATTTTTGAGGTTCAGATAACATCTGATCCAGGTACGAAATTCTGTAAATATATTTTATTTGTCCTGATACCCGGTAAAACGAATTACCAGCAGGACGTGGATCACTTAACAATTCCTGTAGTTGGATTACACCGTGCAAGTTTGTATTTGTTTTTTGGACTTCAGATTTATCACCCACGTCATTTGTTAAAGGATCAACCGGAGAATCCTGACAACCAGCTAAGAACAATAACACTGCTGCAGAGAGAAATACGATTAAATTTTTCATTTTAAATACTCCTTAATATTTTATGTGAATTATCTTGCAAGTTGAACCAGATTTACGTTTGCCAATCCTACTCCATTTGTTGTTACCAGATAGCGAACAAGAAGCACAACATCACTTCTGTTGGTGATTGAGTACATCTTTTCAAGAAGTAGTATTCCTTCTTCACTTACGTAAACAATTTCTTCACTCCGGTTTTCGATACGCCATTCAAGATGAACCATTCCAAGTTTATCACAAAGTTTTGAGCTCATATGAAATTTCAGGGATATCTCCCATAATCCAATTGGATTCATTGTTCTGTTAATTACCTCATGTGTGTAATTAACATAACCGTTAAGATTACAGATACCGTAATTCGGATCTCTGACTTCGCAACATATTTTAATTGTGTTTTTGACAGGAAGATTATCTTTATTGATTTGAGAAATTTCAGGTTGGTTAATCTGATTTTCCTGACACCCGGAAAGTATTGCTATAAAGAAAGCGATTAGAATTAAACTTAATGTTTTCATTTTGACCTCCAAGTTTTTTTTAAAATGTTGTTTAAGCTACAGTGCAAATAAAATAAATTGATGAGAGAAGTAGTTATCAACTACGTTGCAAATAGTTGTCATTTTTTCAAAATCACTTGAACTAATGTTTCAAAAACTTGCAACTATGTTGCAAGTATTCTTTTTATTCATTTTTGTACGACTTTCAAGAACAGCAAATGAGTTAACGCACAGGAGTTATTACAGATTGATGAGAAGTGAAAATAAAAATGCGGATTAATCATCCGCATTTACAATTAATTTATAAAACAAATTATTTTACTTATAACAATTACTTAGACATTACAATTATTCTTGGAGGTGCATCAGGCCAGCTTAGGGTGCTAATACAAAAAATGGAACAATAAAATACCTGATCATTGATAGGTTCCCTTACCACATATGAATCGCTTACATTATCAGCAGAATTAATTACAAAACCAAGATTTTGTTCTTTGATAGGTAAAAAATCAGCAGCATTAATAATGTATATAGCAAAATCACCATTAATTGTTTTAAATTGAATTGTATCATCCACAGCTACGTCTATTCTTATTGTTTTAGCAAAGCAGGGGGCATCTGCATCTAATTCTATCAGATGAAATTTTGCTGGCTCGGTTGGTTGCGCAATTGTTATGTTTGAGAAACAAACTGCGAAAAAAAGAACCGGAATAAATTTTAATTGTTTCATATAACCTCCTAGTTATGGTTGTTAATAAATGAAATTATTTAATGAAAATGTTATAAAGCGAATCAACCCCCGGGTGTTCAACAATTAACACCCGAAGGTGAATTAGAGAAATGATTTATTTGATCGCAGAGAAATTCTTGAATATGCGTTCATAGAATTAGTTATTTATTTTTTCTATTCTTTAACCTGCAATGTTGCCCGGTAACGATCTTTAGCTGCTACCGCAGTCAACAATGTTCTTAGTGCATTTACGTTTTTACCTTGCTTGCCTACAATTTTACCAATATCAGTTTTATCAACTTCTATTTTTATATCAATTGTCTTCTGATCGGAATTGCTTTCTTCAATTCTAACTTTTTCAGGTTTATCGACGAGCTGTTTAACAATATATTCGATAAATTCTTTCATGTATTCATCCTTTATTTGTGTTTGGGAAGTGATTGTCAAAAATTGTATTTGAATTTTGAAGATAGTTGGAAATTAAAATCGGTGGGCGGGCAATTAACCCGCCCGAGCTGTCCTCCCACCCGGAATTACCGCACATATTTTGCGCTGTTCTCCGGACAGATCTGCCTCCTGAATAAAAACAGTTAGTCCAATTCCTTAAAAAATTATGATTTGATTTTTTTAAATCCTCCGACAGATTAAACCTTGAAATAGGATTCTGATTATCTGACTGGTTTGTATTTATACTGCTCAACATTTGGAACACTGCAATTGCTGTTTCACATTATTATTAGAATATTTTTACAAAAGGATATTTTCTATCCTAAATACTATTTACCTTTTAGCCAGGTTTAGGAGCGAGAGGGCAAAATCGATAATTAAGGTGCGTATGCGTTTTTCTTTCAATCTCACCCTCTGCTTTGCTGTGCTGCGGGCAAAAACATTAAATCCAACTTTTCAAAAAACATTTACCTCCACTCAACTTAAAATTAAGAGGGCGAAATTGTACTACCGGGTGCGCTTACCTTTTGTAATCAATTTCCACCCTCTCATTCATCCGTTCTACAGGTAGGTAATAAATCATTTAGTTAATTCCATTTCCTTTGATTCACAAAAACTATCTGCTACCACATGACAGAAATATGTTCCAAAGGGAAGTTCTTCAGCAATAAATTCAAGTTCATACGTTCCTGCATCCTTTGTATTCTCAATCATTTTATCAATCACTTTACCATAAGTATTAGTAATTATCACCGTCATTCTTGTTCTATGAGGCAGGTTAATTTTAATTATTGTCCTTTTTTTGAACGGGTTAGGATCATTTTGTTCCAGACAAAAACCTGGTTTAATATTTTTCTTTATTTCTGTTGCTGCTGTTAAAATCACAATTATTACCTTTTATACTTATAACATGAATTGTAGCTGTTTCGGAAAAAAATTATCCGGCTATAAAAATTTATTTACTGAAATTTCGAACACACCATCCCAGTGCCCATCCTTCAACAGGGCTTCTATAGTACTCAGTGCATTGCTGCGGTTGATCTACAAGCAAGTCCAACGTGTTACTTATGAAGCAATAATTTATTTCCATCGTCACTTTTTGAAGGAATTCACTTGCAACTTTATAGCCTGTATTCTCATCTCTCAGATAGACTCCACAGAAATGTTCTTGTTTATCATCCTCATAAGGAATCCACGAATTACCACCATCAGTCGTTTTCATTATCGCACAGAAAATATCTGCAGCCCAAAGCATTTTATTATCTACATTTTGATTTTTAGAAATAGCAGCCGGTTTTTCAGACCAGCTTTTACCTCCATCTTCAGTGGATAATAAAATACCATCTTCGGTTTGAGCAAAACCATTTTGTTTATCAATGAATGAAATTGTAAAAACTTTAGTTTTGCCAACGGGTGCTTTTCCCCAATAACTTTGATCTTGTGCGAGGCAAAGGAAAGAATAGGTAATGATGAAAAATATTAGAAACAGTATAAAATCATCTTTTCCCCAGGAAACTGAATTTATATAAAGGTATTTGATCCGGCGTAACACAGCGACCTCCCTACAACAATTAGAATATTAATTTTTAAGAATCTGTGGTTAAATAAACTAAATGATTGGCTCGGGTGGTTATCAACTATGTTGCAAACTCTTGCAGCTATGTTGCGTTTTGATAGAAATGAAGGAAAATGGTTATAAATTGCTATTTTTATTTGATGTGTTCACTTGGTGCATATCCGAATTCATCCCTGAAACAGCGGCTGAAATACGCAGGGCTGGAGAACCCTACTGCATAGCAAATGTCAGAAATGTTTCCTTTTTTCTGTTCAATCATCTCTTTTGCTTTTGCTAATCTGACGGTTCTCAGGTAAACACTGGTTGATTTTCCTGTTAATGCCTTCAATTTTCTGTGAATTTGCGACCTGCTCATCCCGACATCTTTTCCGAATTCTTCAATACTGAATTCTTCTTCGGATAAATGTTCATTAATAACAACCATGATTCTGTCGAGGAATTGTTCATCAAGCGAGTTTAATGTAGATTTTGCGGGTCGGTGAAGTACGTCTGAACCGCTCCCGAATTTTTCCTGCAGCATTCTTCTGGTTTCAACGAGATTTTTTATTCTTGCGATAAGTTCATCTGTATCAAATGGTTTTGTCAGATAATCGTCTGCACCTAAACCTAATCCTTGCAGCTTGCTGTCTTTATCAGATTTTGCAGTAAGAAGTATAATCGGGATGTGACTGGTTTTTTCATCAACTCTTAATTTTCTCATCATTTCATATCCATCCATCTTTGGCATCATTATATCGCTAATTATTAAGTCAGGAATTACTTTCTCTGCTTTTCTTAATCCTTGTTCACCGTTTGCAGCTACCTCTATATGATAATTTTCTTTCAAAGCATCCTTAATAAAATCTCTTACATCAGGATTATCTTCAACAATCAATACAATCGTTTTATCTAACAGATGTTCGCTGATTGAATCATCCGATTTCTGCTCAGCATTTGCAGAATCCACAAGTGAATCAATTTTTCTTAATTGATAATCTGATGGCTCAATAATATCATTATCTGAAAGGTGTGACTTGCCTAGTGGAAGCGAAATTTTAACTTCAGTCCATTGACCCTCGACGCTATCAACAGAAATGTTTCCTTTATGAAGTTCTATAAGTTCTTTGGTTAATGCTAAACCAATACCTGTTCCTTCATGTTCCCGTGTAATAGTTCCATCAACCTGGTAAAACCTGTCGAAAATTTTTGGAATCTCACTTTTAGATATACCAATTCCTGAATCTCTGACAACAATTTCGACCTGGTTCAGCAAAGTACTTTTCACCATAACAGTAATTCTTCCTCCAGCCGAAGTAAATTTAAGTGCATTCGATAACAAATTGGTAATTATCTTTTCCATTTTCTCTTTATCGAAGTAAGCTTCAAGATCTTCTTTCTCTATAATTATTTTTAAAGATATATCTTTCCTCTCGGCGATTGATTCAAATTCCATTGCCAACCCTTTAACAAATTGTGAAATATTACCGAGCGCTGCATTCAGCTTTAACCTGCCTGCCTCAAGTCGTGAAAGATCGAGAAGCTGGTTAATAAGATTAAGCAAACGTTTTGCATTTGCTTTTATTAAACCAATCTGCTTTTGACCATCTTCATCATTTAATTTAGTTACGAGTCTATCAGCGGGACCAAGTATCAACATTAGTGGTGTACGAAATTCGTGAGAGATGTTTGTATAAAAAGTAGATTTCATTTTGTCAATTTCTTCAAGTTTTGATGAATGTTCATACTCAAGTGCAAGTTGAGTTTTTAAACGCTGTCGATTGAGATAAATTCTTGTTGAAATGGTGAAAGCCACTGATAATAAAATTCCATAAATTATATAAGACCACCATGTTGACCACCAGGGCGGGTTAATGATAATTTTAAGTGAAGTCCCCGCTTGATTCCAGATTCCATCATTGTTTGAACCTTTGACTCTGAGAGTATATTCTCCGGGTTCCAGATTTGTGTAAGTAATGTTTCTGTTTTCTGCATCAGTATAAATCCAGTGCTGGTCAAAACCTTCAAGCATATAAGCATAACGATTCTTTTCCGGACTGTGAAAATCGAGAGCAGCAATTTCAAATGTCAGAATGTTATCATAGTGATTTAAATTAATTATTTCCATTTCACTGATTGACTTTTCGAGAATCGTCCGACTCCGTAATGAGTCATAACCAACCTCCACGGGTTTATGAAGTATCCGAAAATCAGTAATAACAATTGGCGGCAGAAAACTATTTTCTTTTATTTGTTCCGGATGGAATTTATTTAAACCATTTGTACCGCCGAAGAATATTTCGCCGTCCTGACTTTTATAGTACGCACCTCCGTTAAAATCATTTCCCTGAAGACCATCGCTTGCAAAATAGTTTGTAAATGTTTCAGATTTGATATTGAATTTTGAAATCCCTTTAGCAGTACTGATCCAGAGATTGCCTTTATTATCAGATAAAATTCCATTGACTACATTATTTGCTAATCCATTTTTTTCTGTGAAGGTTTTAAACAGATTCTTTGATCTGTCGAATCTGTTCAATCCACCGCCATTGGTTCCTATCCAGAGAATACCTTTATCTTCACAAAGAGATGCTACCGCATTATTGCTCAAACTCTTTTCTGCATTTTCAGGATTATTTCTGTAATAGCTGAAGTTATCTGTTTTTCGGTTGTATAACATAAGACCATCACCGAGCGTACCGATCCATAGATTCCGGGAATTATCTTCAAAAAAAATGTACACTAATTGTGAACTAACGCTTCCTGGGTCAGATGGATCATTTTCATAATGGATAAATTTTTTTTCAACCGGTTTAAATTTGTCCACTCCACCGCCAACAAATCCTATCCATAACTCACCATAACTGTCATAGAAGATTTTATAAATTTTATTATCTCTCATCGAATTCTGATATTCACCGTTAGTTGCAAATCGTTTAAATTTATTTTTCTGTCTGTCAAAACTGCAAATACCGGCGTTACCAGTACCAATCCACAAAGTACCATCTTTATCCTCGGTTATCGAATAAATAACATCGCTGCTGATAGTTCCGGGATCATCCGGATTGTGCTGATACCAAGTGAATTCATTTTTCTTTTCATTTATTCTGGTCAATCCTCCTGTTTCAGTTCCAACCCAAACGTCTCCAAATTTATCTTTGTGGATTGCAAATACTCCATTACTGCTCAGGCTGAATGGAGAGTTGGGGTTGTATGAATAAGTTATAAATTTTTCTTTTTCTCTGTCATATTTGTTTATTCCACCGCTCCACGTCCCAAACCATAAAATACCGGAGCGATCTTCAAGGATTGAATAAACAAGATCATCGCTGATGCTTCCCGGATCGCCGAATTTTTTTTGAAAGTGAATAAATTTTTTATTACTCCAATCGAACAAATTCAAACCACCATAGTCAGTACCTATCCAGATCAGGTTCTTAGAATCATTGTCAACTACGTAAACACGATTGTCACTCAAGCTGTTTGAATTTTTTGGATCACGAATAAATTTTTCGAACTTGTTTGTATAAGGATCAAATTTGTTCAAACCACCATCTTCAGTTCCAATCCAGAGAAAACCAAATGGATCTTCAGAAATAGAAACTATCCTGTTCCCACCAATACTTCCTTCATCTCCGTTTGCTTTGAAAGAAATAAACTGGTCTCTTACTTTCAAATATTTATTTAATCCATTGTCCCCCGTTCCTATCCAGAGATTGTTTTTCGAATCCAGGAAGACCTTATAAATCATATTACTACTGATGCTGTATGGATTATTCGCATTATGAATGTAGTGTTTAACAATACCGGTATTTACATCAAGATAATCGAGACCTGCATCTTCTGTTCCGATCCAAATATTACCTGAGCTGTCAGCTAGTACAGATCTGATAAGATTCGAATTGATTCCGGATGAATTTTCAGGATCGTTTAAGTAACGAATAAACTTTTCAGATGCATAATCAAATTTATTTAAACCACCACCCCAGGTACTTCCGGTCCAGATATTTCCATACTTATCTTCACAAAGATCCCCGATCATATTATTGCTGATACTGAAAGGATCTCCGGGCTGGTTTTTATATACTGTGAACTTGTAGCCATCATATTTGTTCAGTCCATCATAAGTTCCGATCCATAAAAATCCGCGGCTATCCTGAAGTAAACAGAAAACTGTATTGGATGATAATCCCTGATCGGTTGTAATATGTTCAAACTTAATGTTTTGATATTGAGCAGACAAAAATGCCGAAGCAAAAAAGCAGAGTACAAATATTTTGCAGGTAACAGACATCTGTTTTTTTAGTTAAAATAAATTTTAAAGTAATGATAATTTTTACATTAACTATTATTATGAAACTGGATTATGACTGACGAATTATTCTTGGTGGTGCTTCACAACCAGGGTCAATAGTATAGTATTTTGTTGCCCTTCCACTTCCTGTAACATTACCTAAACCAAGAGTTGTATTTGAATCAACTGTACCGGTTATTACCGGACCACTATTAAAAAATCCATCCTGATTTGGTACTACAATTTTAAATTGCTGATTTTGAACCTCTGTTGCTATTAGTACCGTGTCATTATTCTGAACCTTTGCATCCTGAGCGTGATAACAATTTCCCCATTGTTCGATTTTTATTACTACTACTGCCATTTTAGCCTCCTGATAAATAAATTGAAAATAGTTTGTTAATTCGTAAAAAATAAAAATAGTATTTAATGCAGATGTGATAATCCGGTAAGTTGGTCAACCAAACTGATGATGTAAACGAGAACTCCTTCACTACTGGCCTCTTTCAGTTTTATTAAGGAAAGAACTGATTAAACAACTTCATCATTCTTTCGTCCTCAATTTAGAAAATCAATACAGTAACAATTTGCTAAACGAGATGTTAAGAAGCAAGTAAAACTTTAAAGAATATTATTTACAGTAAGCAATCATGTGTAAAATTTACATCAATCTCTTCATCAATTAAAATTCATAATTTAGTTGGTCAGCGAGGTATTCGGGACAAAAAATAAAAAAGCCCCAATTCCGGCAGTTGCCGGATGGGGCTTTTAAACCTGAATCACAAATTATTAATCTGTGTTACTTCATCAGCATTAATTTCTTTGATGAATTGTAGTGTGGCGTCTCTATCCTGTAAACATATACTCCGCTCGATAATTGACTTCCATCAAATACTACTTCATATCTTCCTGCTTTCTGTGTCGTGTTTACTATCGTTGCAACTTCTTCTCCTAATAAATTATACACAGCAAGTTTTACAAATCCATCTTCAGCTATGAAAAAACGCTACTAGAACTTAAGCAACTTTTTCTTTCAATTTAAATTTTCATTTTTCAATTTATAAGAGGCGCACAACCTGAACAAATTTTTTGGCATTAAATCAAACCCTAATATTTATTTTGATATTATTCTAACACCATTAATTTATAAATGACAAAATTTATTTTAATTCCATCTCTCTTCTTTCATCTTTCGGCGTGTTTCTTCTCTTTTCCGCTCTTTATATAGCTCCTGTCCTTCATATTCTTCTATCCATTCACCAATAGTACGTTTTAGAAGATAACAATAAAGATAGAATGGAGCCGCTAGAACAATCATCCATCTAACAACAAAAATATCACCAAAAGAAATGCTGTAAGTAAACAACCACGGTAACACAACCATAACTAAAAAAGCTATAATCCAGGCACGTCGTTTTTCTTTAATTAAAACATATAATATGAAAAGAGTAGAAATCACGGCAGCACCAACTATTAAACACAGAGGGTAAAAAAATATTTCTGTATTTAATTTAAGACCTCTGGCATATCTGATTATGATAAATTGTATAACTGTTATTGGAATAAGGATTGGCAGTGAAACACTTACAAGTAAAAGTAGAATTATTCGAAATCTTTTTACTAAAAAAATATTATAAATTATTTCTCTCGGTTTTATTTTCATTTCTCTTTACTTTTTATTAAGAACAAGTTATGGACTCCATCTCATTTCATCTTGTTTTCTTTTAATACTTTCACTTTTTTGTACTTTGTATTCTTCGTGCGCGTAATGGTCTTTAAGCCAATCTGCTATCGAGTATTTTAAAATAAAGCAGTAGAAGTAAAAAAGAATAATCGGCAATAGCAGCCAGGCACCAAGTAAAACGAAATCATAAAATATTAACAGAATAATTATATAAGGTAAAACAACCATAAAAAAGAAAATAGTAATCCATCCATAACGTTTTTCATTTATCAATACATAGAAAAGAAAAGGAGTAAAAAGCACAGCAGCGCCAATGATCATCCCTAAAAGAATTTTTAACAGTAAAGCAAAATCAAGACCCAATCTTGCAATAGCCAAGTTGAATAAAAATATGACTGATAGAGGTAAGGGAAAAACAATCTGAACAAATAAAATTTTTCTTAACCTCTCTACTAAATCAATATCATGTACTAATTTTTTTATTTTTACACCATCTGTTTGTAGTGCAGTTTTTAAAATCAAATGAATTAAAACATAAACAGTGCCATGATAGAATTAATATAAAATGCCCCGTAATTGGGGCATTTAAAATTTGATTCTATTATATGTCGGAAATATGGATTACTTTATTACCATTAGTTTCTTGATAGAACTGAAGTTGTTAGTTTGCAATCTATAGATATACATACCGCTTGGCAAATCTGCGGCATTAAATTGCACTGCATAATTCCCAGCCACTTGTTCCGTTTCTACTAATACTGCTACTTCTTCTCCCAGTATATTGTAAACAGCAAGTTTTACCATTCCATCATCTGCTAATGCGTACTTTATATTTGTACTTGGATTGAACGGATTAGGATAATTTTGTTCAAGAATATAATCTGTAGGTATTTCAGAACTAACCAGTTGAACTTCTTTAGGATAATTCAAACATAATTCATCTTGAACAATCAGATAAGCTGCACCCATTGGTTCCCCTAAACAGGTCCAGTTTATGTACATATAAATTACAAAAATTTCGACATGGTCTCTTGACGAACATTGAAACACGGTCCATAATAAAAAGCCCAAGTTGCATACTGTCCAATCCAACCTTGTGTACTTGCCACAGTCGCTCCATTAACTTTCACATTTAAACTACAGGCATACCAAACAAATCCACCATACTCACAAGGTACAGTGAAATTGTATGCATCGACCGCACACCGATAAGACCCTCCTGCATAAAAATCACAGTATTCAGTACCGACCACTGGGTCATCCATAAAAATCACAAATGCATTCCTCCTTGTGCAAAGGAATCAGGTACAAAAATAAAAGTTATGAAAAATAAAAAAAGCAAAGGTATTAAGTGTTTCATAGAACCTCCAGGATTATTAGTTAAATAAAACGTTAATTAAGGAGAAAACTCTATAAACATTAATTGATACGCTTAATTATTAAACGTAGTTTGAATTCAAGCTATCTATTCTAAATAATATAACCTTTATTAAATATCCTAAATACACTGATGAAGAATTATGCCAAGATCATTATTAAAATGTTACTTGGACTTTTTTTTTAATAAGATTATGTTTTAAATTTTCAAAGGTTCAAATTGAAATTTAAAACAACAGATTCAGCGTTAAGTTAGTCGTTTGACAATAAACACTTTTCAATCGCACAAATTAAAAGAGCCCCGTGTAATCGGGGCTTTTAAATAAATTAAATCAAATAATTGCTTCGCTGTTATTTCATCAACATCAGTTTCTTTGATGATGTGAAGTTTGCTGTCTCTATCCTGTAAACATACATTCCACTTGAAAGCTGACTTCCATCAAATACTACTTCATATCTTCCTGCTTTCTGCGTTGCGTTAACTATTGATGCTATTTCTTCTCCCAATAAATTATACACTGCAAGTTTTACAAATCCATCTTCAGCTACAGAATATTTTATCGTTGTTGATGGATTGAATGGATTAGGATAGTTTTGTTCTAAACTATACTCAAGAGGCAGTTCAACTTCTACATTTACTTCCGATGAATATGTGTATGTTCCATCAAAATCAATCTGCTTTAGTCTATATGTATAGTTTCCTGTTTCCAATTTTTCATCTGTGAATGAATATGCTTTGGGTTCGGTTGTTGTACCGAATCCTGCTACAAATCCAATTTGTTCAAATGAACCATTGGATAATTTTCTCTCAACTTCAAATCCCTGATTATTCGTTTCGGTTGCAGTTGACCAGTTTAACTCAACTTCATTCTCAACTGAAATTGCTGTGAATGATGTGAGTTCTACCGGAACAACCCAATCAAGACACATATTATCCCATGCTATAAGATCAATATTGAAAGAATAACCGTTATAAGTAATTTCAAGCTGAGCATTAGAAGCTCCTGAAGCCGGAGTTGTAAAACTTCCGGTTTCAACCTGCGGGCCTATGTTACCTGTTGGATCTGAATAGGTAACCAAAGTTGTCGAGGTGGCGCCACCATCATAAGTAATTCCCACAGTTACAACTCCGCTGGGATTCGCATAAAAGTCCAAATAGAAATTGAATGTGTAGTTGGTCAGTGTATTATTCAGCAACGGAATTGGAACAGACCTGACTTTTGATACCCCTGTAAATGATGGTGACCAACTCATATAGAGTTCAGGTGGTGTTCCACCAGCCTGGCTTGTATTTGATGCAGACCAATTTGTCATTCCCGATGGACCAACTATAGTCCAGTTATTAAGACTTGCAAAATCATCACACCAGAAATTCAAGTTAGGATCCTGCATAGTGGTGAATGACCACATTGGTCCGGCAACAGTACAGGTATCATTCTTACCTTTAATCTGCCATGCATAATTTGTGTTATAAGTTAAAGGTTCAAATGACGCTAATGAAAGTGAAGTAATCGGTGCGCCATTATACACCTGATTTAAATTTCCTACTGTTCCAAACCAGACTTCCATCAATGTTGCGCCGGCACCGTTTGTCCAGTTTAACGTGTTTCCAGTAAGTGGTAAACCGGTTGCACCATTAGCGGGACTTGGATTAGATGGAGGATCAATTGGACAAGGAGGTCCAAATTCAACAGATGCAGTCCAGGCTTGATAGTGGTCGCTTCCAAGTCTGTTATCTGCCCAAAACGGAAACGCCATATCACCTAATGCAGCAACTCCAATATAGTCACCGGCATAGCCGCCAGCTAAACCATTAATTGGTGTTGGTGTATGTGGTTGATCGCTGACTTCAAAATTTTCAAAAGTGATTCCGCCATTAACTGAACTTGCCATATAAACTTCAGCCTGGCTATTAGGAACATCACGGCTATCATAAAAAATTAAAATCAATCGACCGGTTACCTGGTCAACAGTACTCCAGGCATAGTATTGATCTTTACCATTATTAAGTGCATCATCGTTTACACGAACCGGTGCAGACCATGTTGCCCCATTATCAGTTGATTTAATTATAACGATGTCAGGATCACTTCCGGCAGGTGCAACACCGCGTTGCGGCCAGGTAATATAAATTGTTCCGTTATTCGGTCCACCGGATCTGTCAACAGTCATCGAAGGAAAAGATGATACTCTTATTCCATTTTTGCTTGAGAGGTTGCCTCTGATTCCAAAGTTAACATTTTGATACGCACGAAGGTGAGTCCAAGTTACTCCTCCATCAGTAGATTTTGAAAAACCAATTGCATCTTCACCATCAGTCCAGTTTGCATCATAAATTACATAAGTAACATACACTTCACCATTAGGACCGGTTTGAACGTTAGCACCCTGAGCGAATGCACTTCCCAAAGGTGTTAGCGTACCTGAAATATTAATTGATGAACTCCAATTAACTCCAAAGTTAGTTGAGTAACGTAAGACTACTTCACCATCTGTAGCCCCTCCAAAATCTGTCCACACACAATATGCTCTATGGAGATAGGGACTTGTTGGAGTTTTATCAACCATAAAATGATTTTTATCGGCGACTTGACCGGGGTTTGGTGCAACAGTATGGTTAGTCCAGTTTACGCCATTGTTAGTTGATACAGAAACACCCTGACCATACGAATTAGTGATATAGTTTTCATAAAATCTTCCATCCAATCCAATGACAGAAGCAGGGTCGCCTGAATTCGTACCAAATGGCGGATTATCAAAACCAGTCCAGTTTACACTACCATCTAACGACCAATAAACTCCTGTTCCCCATAAAGTACCTGCACCAGGCCAAGTTGTTGCGTTTGCAGATCCGAAAACGATATTTTGGTTTGTCGGATGAACATCAATGCTAAGTTCAGATTGTGTTGTGTTGCCTGGTTTAACTCTAAAATTTGGTCCCACAGTTGCATCTGTATTTCCAAAATATCTTGTAATTTGTTCTGCAGGAACCCAATTGCTGGGTGGTACATCAATTTTAGCATTTCCTCTTGGATCAAGTTTCACCACAGACCATATACGTGGATCATCGATGCCTCCTTGTGCAAATAAAATTCTACTGCCTGCACTTAACAATAATAAAAGTGCAAGAAGTAATGTAGAGCGCTTCTTCATTAGATCTCCATTTATAATTAATGATATGTTGATTATTGAATTATATTTATTCAAGCTAAACTGATTTGAATCTTTTTCCCACCCTATAATTTGAGAAATTATTTATTAACGCGAGTAAGAAGTGAATAATGATAAACTCAATTTTAATTAATAATAAAATAAAGTTGAGTAAACATAAATAATTCCGATGATAAAATGCTAATTAATTTTAGCGTATTCTTTTGCTTTATCAAGATGTTCTAAAAATTAAAAAAGCCCCAATTCCAGCAGTTGCAGTATGGGGCTTTTAAATATGTATCACAGATTATTAATCTGTGTTACTTCATCAGCATTAATTTCTTTGATGAATTGTAGTGTGGCGTCTCTATCCTGTAAATATATACTCCACTCGATAATCTACTTGCATTGAAATTGATTTCATATCTTCCGGCTTTCTGTACATTATTTACTATTGTTGCTACTTCTTCTCCTAATAAATTATACACTGCAAGTTTTACAAATCCATCTTCTGCTACAGAATATTTTATCGTTGTTGTTGGATTGAATGGATTAGGATAGTTTTGATCCAGACTATATTCTAACGGTAATTCTACTTCAACATTCACTTCCGATGAATATGTGTATGTTCCATCGAAATCAATCTGCTTTAGTCTATATGTATAGTTTCCTGTTTCCAACTTTGTATCAGTGAATGAATATGCTTTTGGTTCAGTTGTCGTTCCGAATCCTGCCACAAATCCTATCCGTTCATAGGAACCACTTGTTGACATTCGTTCTATTTGGAATCCCTGGTTGTTTAACTCTGTTGCAGTTATCCAGTTTAGTTTCACTTCATCTCCATTTGATAATGCTGTAAATGATGTCAACTCAACAGGAACAACATAACTCAGGCACATATTATCCCAATAAATATAATCTATGTTGAAAGAATATCCGTCATATGAAACTTCCAGTTGAGTGTTTGCTGCACCATTTGATGGCGTAGTGAAATTTCCAGTCATTAATTGTGGGCCTACATTGCCAGTTGGATCTGATAGTGTGTAAATCGGTGTTGAGGTTGTGCCACCATCATAAGTAACTGCAACAGTTAATACACCACTCGGGTTAGCATACCAATCAAGATAGAAGTTAAATGAATAATACACTAATTGATTGTTCGGGAGAGGGATCATTGTTGAACGAATTTTTGATAGACCTGTAAATGAAGGTGACCAGCTCATCCTCAATTCAGGCGCTGTTCCACCTGCATTTGATGAATTATTTGATGACCAGTTGGTTGTTCCAAATGGACCAACTGCAGTCCAATTGCTGAAATTAATAAATGCATCACACCATTCGACTACGTTTGGATCTGTAACTGTTATATAATTAGCCTTAACTTCAGAAGAATAATTAGTTCCGTCAGAAACTGTAAGCTTTACTGTGTAATATCCAAAATTAGTATAAGTCCAGGATGGATTTTGTGTTGTTGCATCAACTGTCCCGTTATTATCAAAATCCCATTCCCAGGAAACTATAGGATTGGGTTGAGATATGGAAAGGTCTGTAAATTGCACAGTCAGTGGAGCTTGTCCATTTGTTACATCGGCAGTGAAGTCAGCGGAAATTGGTCCTTCAATATATCCTCTGTCTGCAAACACCGGAATTATCTGAGCAAGATGACTGCCCGAATAGAAAAGCTGATCTGCAGCAATGAACGCATTGGCAGCATCCACCTGCCCGGAAGAACTGTTTAACATTGACAATGCCTCCAGAAAGTTTTTATCCGTTGGAGTTCTTCCTATAAGATCATAAATGGACATTAATGATGAAGCCCACATTTGTCCATCGGTATGAATTGTACCGGTTAATCCTTCGGGATAGTGTGCAGTGTAGTTCACAATTCTACCTGCCCAAAATGGATTATGACCATCCCAAATAAATACCCAATTATAAGCTGGGTTAGAAGAGTTCCAATATCCTGTACTTCTTACATAAGATGTTGCCCAATAGTCTCCACTTCCTTCACTCAAGCCCTCAACTTGAGATAAACTACCAACTGTTAACCAATCGTGAAGACCATGACCAAGTTCGTGTAAAACTACACCAAGGTCCTCTGCATCATCAACACCACCATCGCCATAAGCAATACTTCCTGTTGAAGTAATATAATGAGAGTTATCACTGCCACTTAATCCGTGCGGATCGAATCTTACTCCGCCGGTGTATTGATATGGAGTAAGAGGATAACTTAATGAAATATTTATCCATCTCATTGAATTATCAATATGGTAGTACACATTAGCAGCTTCAAAGTTGTCACTGAATCTTGTAAAAAAGAAATCACTGGTTGCGTTTGTATGTAATCCAGTATTTGGTGATTCAAAATCTCTTATCTCTGCCCAAGGCCCTTTCAAGATATAAACTCCACCTTCAAAAGAAATATCTTTCAACGTTCGCAATGCACGATGAAAAGTAAGTGAATCAGAATCTGCATCATTATTATCAACAAAGCCGGTAGTTCCATAGGTTGTTCTGGCGTGTGTTATTGGATCAGGATCAAAAACATATCCGGCTCCATCTACTAATTGCGGATTTTCATTCATTGGTTTGTGATAGCAAGCTATATCTTCAACTCTGAAAATTTCTCCGGTTTTAGCATCCACAAGTATTTGCCATTCGCCAAAAACTTCTTCAGCAGGAATTAATGTTACAACTTGTGCGAGTCTGAATTCTCCTTTGTTGTAATAAATGCCGGGCTCACTTTTTTCAAATACAATTGATCCCTTAATACCCAGATAATCTTTGGCTGAATTTAATGCCTGCTGTGAACTGATGTTCATCTCATCAAAATTATTTTGACCTTTTGAGTTATATGCAATCCTCGATCCATTTGTAACAAACACTACACGGTTATCTTTGCTGATGGTTACATTTATACGGGAATTGAGTACAGGATAATTGGCTACATATTGATCGAAGTGAACGTGATATCCACCAGGAGTTTCTTTTGTCGTCAAATATCTGAGTTCAGATAAATCTGCTGATAGTTTTAATATGTTATGATTTTCCTGCAGAAATTGTCTCGCCATTTTTTCCGGAGTATCCGGAATAACAGAATAGTTTGGTTTGTATAGTGCCACAGGTACACCAGTGACCTGATTTATTCTCATATTATTTTCAACAAAAGTAGCTTCAGCTTCATCCGGTATTATTTGTAATGATGAATTGCCCGAAGCTTTTTGTGCAAATGAAACATTAAATACGAGAAGAACAAAAATCAACGCGAAAAATTTTTGAAGTAAGTTATTCATTTTTTACACCTCGATTGTATAGAGTTAATATATTAATTAATAAATATTTTGATTTTGAATAATTAAAATTATGGTAATTAATTTTCATCTGGTAATTATTTTTTTACTGAAAGTCTGAGCCTTTCTGAAATATCTAAAAAATTAACAGTATCCATATAATTTTTTAGTAACAACCTTCAGAAAAAATCTCAACGAAGAAGAATTAATTTCTTTGATGATGTGAAGTTTAATGTTTCGATTCTGTAAATATACATTCCACTTGATAATCCACTTGCATTAAAATTTACTTCATAACTGCCGGCATTTCGATACAGATTTTCTAACTCTGCAACCTCTTCACCTAACATATTATACACAGCAAGTTTTACAAATCCATCCTCAGCGACAGAATACTTTATCGTTGTTGATGGATTGAATGGATTCGGATAGTTTTGCTCAAGATAATAATCTTTGGGAAAGATTTCATGTTCATTCAGATAAGTTGGCTTCTGGTAAACATATTTGACAATTGTTCCGTAAGGACCAATCCCAAATCCATGTAATGAATCCGGAAAACATACACGCATAACCGGTGTTGAATCGGGTGTTTGAACAATCGTCCAATTATTTCCGGCATCAGAAGTGTATAAAAAGAAACGCTGCTCACCCATCGGAACCCATCCCTCTGCGTCAGTTCGGAAACCAATACTTACAGGATAATAAAAAATTCCGAGGCTTCTATATTCCCAGGTGATACCTCCATCTGTGGAAATTATCTGGCTGGAACCAAATTCCGGATCTCCTCCCATCGCAATAATATTAAGCGAATCGATCAAATGAATATCGTAGAGCGGTTCAGTAGTAAGAGTATCAACAACTGTAGTCCAGCTTATACCGCCATCTATAGTTCTCCAGACAACACCTTTAATATCACGCACTCCACCACAGGCATATCCATATTTGGAGTTGAAAAACTTTATTGTTATTGGAGGAATACCTGATGCAATAGAACTATCCAGTATCACCGGAACCCAGTTTAAACCACCATCGGTGGTTCTGTGAAAAACTTGTGGACCACCGACTGCAAAACCGGTCAGACTGTCAAGAAAATAAAATGAGTGTACAATCACTTCACCCAATCTCAGATATTCAGAGTTCCACTGATTGCCCCCGTTGGTAGTGCTTAAAAAAAATGTTCCATAGGGTTCATAGTCATCGCTGTATCCTGAAGCCCATCCATATTGTTCATTGAGAAAAAAAATGTTTACTATGTTTAATGAATCGTTTTCAAACTGCTGCACCCAGTCTTTTCCTGCATTTGTAGTGTGAAAAATTAATCCTGAATCTCCTGATACCCAGCCAGTGGAACTATCAATAAATGATAATGAATTTAAAAGTTTAGAAGTCGGGCTGTTAATTTTTTCCCAAAAATTCTGAGGATAACAGACGGTTCCGATTATAAAAAGGAGAAAGACTATTTTTTTGATATGATTCATATCTGATAAAATACTGATAACGGTTATAAAATGATATGAATATAAAACATACGGATGTTAAAATTTATTCTTCATTTTTGATGAACTCAATTCTAAAACTTAAAAACATTTCAAGCTTTTTCTAACAATTCTTGATTAATATAAAAAGGCTGCTGATACCAGCAGCCTTAATGAATTGAATCTTACAGATACTATTTCATCAGCATTAACTTCTTTGACGAAGTAAAGTTTGCTGATTCAATCCTGTAAACATACACTCCGCTCGCTAATCCACTTGCATTAAAATTAACTTCGTATCTTCCGGCTTTCTGCATTCCGTTGACGATCATCATTACTTCTTCTCCGAGCATATTGTAAACTGCAAGCTTCACAAATCCATCTTCTGCAATCGAATACTTTATCGTTGTTGATGGATTGAATGGATTCGGATAGTTCTGTTCAAGACTATACTCAATTGGCAGTTCAACTTCTACACTTACTTCAGGTGAGTAAGTAAATGTTCCGTCGAAATCCATCTGTTTTAGTCTGTATGTATAGTTTCCTGTTTCCAGATTAACATCTGTGAAAGAATAAGCTTTTGGTTCGGTTGAAGTTCCAAAACCTGCAACAAATCCAACCTGTTCAAAAGAACCACCGGTTGACATTCTTTCTATCTGGAATCCCTGGTTGTTCAACTCTGTTGCAGTTGACCAGTTGAGTTCGACTTCATTTCCACTTGATAATGCTGTGAATGATGTTAACTCAACAGGTACTATGTACATTCCATACACGCAGAAGTTATCAACAACCCACCACCAATCCCATCCGGGTTGTACGACGCGAAATCTGAATTTAACATTTGCCTGTCCTGATACTACAGAAGTTATATCCACTACTTCGTGAGTGCTTCTGATATCAGCACCAATCTTATCCCAAACTCCAACCCAGGTTGAACCACCATTTAGACTAACTTCAACGTGTGCTTCATCCTGTGCATCCAATACGTTCCAATCATTATCAAATTCAATCCATGCCATTGTAGTATATAATGTGAAGTCGAAAGTCTGGTTTAATGTTGCAGTTGAAAGAAAAGTGCTTCCGCTTCCACATTCATCCGAATCAGCAGATAATAGTCCGCCTGTTGCAGTTGCAGGTAATGTGTAAGTGTTAGGGAATGGTGCGAATAAATTTTCCCAAACACAGGTTCCTCCTTCATTTGTTATTGTCCAGCCTCCTAATCCACTTTCAAATGCTTCACACATCAATGTGTCAATTTGAATGTTCGGATCAGCCATAGTTGTAAATGACCATAAAGGACCGGATACTGTGCAAGTATCATTCTTTCCTCTTATCTGCCAGCCATAAGTTGTGCTATAATTAAGTGGTTCAAAAGAAGCAAGCGAAAATGATGCAATCGGAGTGCTATTATAAACCCGATTTAAATTTACACCTTCACCGAACCAAACTTCGATTGAGTCTGCGCCAGAACCGTTAGTCCATGTTAAAGTATTTCCTGTTATAGCTAAACCGGTTGTACCATTTGCAGGACTTGGATTAGTCGGCGGATTGATCGGACAAGGTGGTCCAAGAGTAACTTTGTCGTAATAAACATTTGGATCTTTGCGAGGTGCGCCACCTGCCAGATCATCCCTGTTGTCTGACCATACAACATGAAATGCACTGTTTGTAGCCCATGCATGATTATAATCACCCATATACACACTATTCACAACATTATCACGACCAAATTCAGGTAAAGAAGCAACATCACTAATTGCTAAACTCGGATCGAAGGTCACGGTTGACCCTGAAATCACACCGATACGACCATAATATTTAAATAAATTATTCTCAGCAATATCTTCCTGCCGGCTGTAATAGAAAATGCCAAGCCTGTTGCCATTAGGAGTAACTGCAATAGCTGGCTGCCATTGATCTGTAGTTGTTATATCATCATTCACTTTTGTAGGTGCGCTCCAAGAAGTTCCGCCATTGGTGGATATCGTCAAAAAGATATCTCCTTTATCAACACCGGCGCCGTCATTATTGAAAGTCACATAAATGTGTCCGCTGACAGGATTGACTGCAACATGCGGAAATGCATTACTTCGGAAACTTGAGAATGAACTTGTTCCATTTCTTTTACCTGTTAAACCAAGATCACCATTTACACCGCCAGCAATTCCGTTATAAATAGTAACTGCAGAACCGAATGATACTCCAAAATCAGTAGATTTACGAACCTGAATTGTTGTTGAACCATTATAATAAAATGCATAAACGGAATGGTCTGGTCCGACAGCTACAAAAGCACCCTGACCACCAGAAAATATATTTACGCCGCCTGAAGGTCCAAAAGTATTTCCGTCATCAGTAGAACGGAAGAAATAGATACCTGGTGAACCACCAAATCGGCGTGATATCAAATAAACATTTCCATTACCAGCACCAGCAAAATTATCAACTGTATGCCATTGTTTATCCTCAGAAGAACCGCCAGGAGTTCCATTAATCGGTGCAGCCCAGGTCATACCATTATCATCTGAGCGAAAAATTTGAATTGTTGCTGCGCCGCTGAAACCGAGTGTGGATAAATAAATTCTTCCTGTTGTTTCATTCCGTGCAAGAACAGGATCACCAGCATCACCAATGGTATTAGTCGGCAGCGTACCACCGTCGATAAATGATGCACCACCATCAGATGAGTAAGACCAACCGGTAAATTTATTCGCACCACCCGTGTACGAACCAGAATCGTTAAAACCAATTACTACATTATTACCAAAAGCTAAAATTGATGTTTCGCTCTGGGTGAAATTGGCTGTTCCTGAGCTCCCATTATTATTATTAACCAGTGCGTCTGCCGCAGCAGTTGAATAAATAATTGAAATCTCATTTGAAATTTCTCCGTTCTTCTCCTTAATTGTGAATAGTTCGAAATCGCTTTGAGAATATTGCTCACGCAATCCTTCCTTCACCGCATTGCTTTGCTCTGCATTATCGGTCTGAGCAAAAACTGCGCAAGTTAAGAAGATTATGAAGTATGCTATGGTTAGCAGATGTTTCATTCACGCTCCTTTTTATTATTTGATATGTTGATTAGTAATTGAATAATAATTTTATTTTTTCAAACGGTACATAATGATTTTTCAGAGAGGATAACCCTGATACAAATAATTGAAAAGAATTAATGCTGGAATAATTGATTATTAAAATAATTGTTTTAATCTTCTGAATTTATTTATTTCAAAGATAAGTAATTTTGCTTTTAAAAAACTAATTTTGACTAATCTTTTTTATTAGCAAATATTGTCGCAAACCGACTGTCGCCAATTCTTACAAACCAAAATAAGATAATTAACAATCTGATTTTATCTTTACTTTCAATATTATTTTAATTGGATATTCAAGCTTGAAATTCACCTCCCACCAAATCGTAGAGCAAAAGATTGTAAATCTGATTCATAAATCTTTTTCTAAATTATTTAAGTAATTTTAAAGAAAGTTTCAAAAAAGGATTTTATTTTCTCCGATAAGCGAATGTTACTATTGGTACTTATATCAGTTTTTATATTCTTTCTATTAAATCTTTTGATGATTTATTCAGCCAGAAAGGTTTTTTATAGAACTATTAATAAAAATCAGAATGTAAATATTTCTATTGTAATTGCAGCGAGAAATGAAACTAACAATATTGAACTGCTAATTGCGGCTCTGGAAAAACTGGATTATCCGCCTGACAAATATGAAGTAATGATTGTCGATGATAATTCAACTGATAATACTTTTGAAAAAATAAAATCGGAGATTACTTGCCAGCAAAATTTTTATGCTAAAGAACTAAAGACAATTAATAAAATTGGGAAAAGAGATGCTTTATCCTTTGGTGTTGCGAATGCTAAATTTTCAAACATTTTAATAACTGATGCAGATTGCCATCCTCAGTTAAATTGGTTGATAGCCTGCTCGTCCAGATTTTCAGAAGGCTATGATATGATATTCGGAATAGCACCTTTTTATCAGCATAAAAATTTTGTCAACAAAATATCCTGCTTCGAAAATTTAAGAAGTTCATTTCTTTCTGTCTGCTTTGCTTCAATTGGATTAGCATACACAGCAACAGCAAGAAATTTTGGATTCACAAAAAATTCTTTCTATTCAATTGGGGGCTACACACAAACTAAAGACACATTAAGCGGAGATGATGATCTGTTGTTACGCGAAGCAGTCAAAAAAGAATTAAGAATCGGGATAGTCACTGATCCGGGTTCTTTCGTTTATTCAGAAACGAAAAAAACTTTTAAAGAATATCTGAACCAAAAAGCAAGACATACTCAAACTTCTCTTCACTATTTGAAAAAGCATAAGTTGATTTTAGGATTTTGGCATATTTTAAATCTGCTTTTTCTTTTCTCACCATTATTAATGTTTTTTAATTTGATGTTTGGGATTCTGCTTCCCGTAAAACTTTTGTCAGATTATCTGGTCAATGCATTTTTTCAAAAAAAGTTGGATTATAAATTTTCATTTGCAGAGCTAATTTCACTACAAATTCTTTATGAAGTATTTATCGTAATACATTTCTTCAACGCTTCATTTTTTAAAATCAAATGGAAATAGAAACAGAGATCCAGAGAGAATATAATCCAGCTCATCCAAATTTTGAACGCTGGCAGAAAGCTCGAAATCTCTCTGATGAAAGAGCAAAATTTGTTGAAAGCATTGTATCGGAATTAGTATTTCTGTCGGGTCTGAATGTTCTGGATCTTGGTGCGGGTGAAGGAAGCACTTCACAATTGCTGTCAAAAAATAATTTTGTTGTAAGTGTTGAAATAAAACGGAAGCGAATAATAAAAATTCAGCTAAGCGATACTCTTCAGCCTGTTCTTGCGGATTGTATCAATGTTCCGTTAAAAAATAAATCTGTTGATCTGATAATTCTCCAGGATGTTGTCGAACATATTAATTTCAGCAGTGATTTCATTGAAAAGTTATTTTTTCTTCTTAAAGATAACGGACTGATTTTTCTGAGCACACCAAATAAGTATTCACTTTTAAATTTAATTTCTGATCCACATTGGGGATTACCTTTTATTTCAGTTTTAAATCGCCACAAAATAAAAAAGTACTTCCTGAAATATTTCAGGAAAGCTGACTTCAACAGATCAGACATTGCAGAACTTTTATCACTGAATGATATCTACACAAAATTCGATAAAAAATTTTCAATACATTTATTCACTAATTATTCCGTTGAATATTTATTAAGTGGAGGGAAAGGATTAATCTGGAGCGATTTTCATCTTAGTATTGTACGCTTGATAAATTCATTAGGTTTAAAAAGGGTATTATTGAAAATTGCAAACGATAAACCCGGATTTATTAATAAATATCTTACTCCAACATTTTATGTTTTATTAAAAAAGATTTAGTTTATTTGATATCGCTAACTAAAAATTTATTTATTATTATTTATTCCGGATTACAATGGACTACAAACAATTAGCAAAACTCGCAATTAAAGCCATGCAAAATGCTTTACCGGTTTACTCAAACTTTTATGTTGGTGCAGCAATATTAACTGCAGATGATAAAACTTATACTGGCTGCAATATTGAATCCAGTTCATATAGTCTGACAATTTGCGCTGAACGCAATGCAATCTTTAAAGCAATCTCAGAGGGCGAACGTCAATTTAAGGCTATTGCGGTGGCTGGTGATACTAAAGATTTTATTTCACCTTGTGGTGCTTGCAGACAGGTTATCAGTGACCTTTGCGGAGAGATTGATGTTGTTCTTGTGAACTCAAATGGTGAGTATATTGTTAAGAAAACTTCCGAACTTCTTCCTTTTGCATTTGGTGATAAAGATCTTGAATGACCATAAAAAAAATTTTTTTTCTTCAACTGAAAGCTGAACAGCCTCTGGCTGAAAATTTCTAATAATAAATTTTAATTAAAACAATGACAGATATTCCTCCACATCAACTTCCAAATGGTATTGGCTGGATTGAAGTGATAACTGGCTGTATGTTCAGCGGTAAGACTGAAGAGTTGATACGGCGTTTAAGAAGAGCTCAGATAGCAAAACAAAAAGTGAAAATATTCAAACCAAAAATTGATTCAAGATATTCGCAGGAATCTATAGTATCCCACAATGATCAATCATTGCCTTCAATTTTGATTGATGATATAGATGAAATTCTTAAATATTCAGATGATGCACAGGTAATAGGTATTGATGAAGCACAGTTTTTTAATGAGAGTATATTACGAATATGTAACTTGCTCGCATCAAAAGGGAAACGGGTTATCGTCGCTGGACTTGACCAGGATTACACTGGTAAACCATTCGAGCCGATGCCACAGTTGCTGGCAATTGCAGAATATATTACAAAACAGCATGCAATCTGTGTTGTGTGTGGAAATCCTGCTGACAAAACACAAAGAAAAATTGCTGAATCAGAAAGAGTAATTGTTGGAGCGGCTGATATTTACGAAGCGCGCTGCCGCAAATGTCACTACATTCCAAAAGAAGAAGAATAGAATAGTATGGATCTAATTTCATTATTCAGAGGTGCAATCGGAATTTTATTACTCGTCGGAATTTCCTTTCTTCTTTCAAATAATAAATCAAGAATTAATTGGAAACTTGTTGGTGGTGGACTTACACTTCAATTAATATTTGCTATTCTAATTTTAAAAGGTGAATCACTTCGTCAATTTTTTGTTCCATTTGGTTGGCCAAAAGATATTTTCAACTGGATAAGTTATTTCTTTGTGGTTATTATGAATTTCACTGCAGAAGGAGCGCAATTTGTATTTGGTGATCTCGCAAAAACACCGGGTGCAGAAGGCAATCTCGGTTCCTTTTTTGCTTTCCAGGTACTTCCAACAATAATCTTCTTCGCAAGTCTTATGTCGGTTTTGTATTATCTTGGAATTATGCAATTAATAGTTAAAGGAATGGCGTGGATAATGGCGAGAACACTGGGAACCAGCGGAGCAGAAACACTATCCTGCGCTGCTGAAATTTTTGTCGGTCAAACTGAAGCACCGCTGATGATAAAACCATTCCTGAAAGATATGACTCAGAGCGAACTGCTAACAATAATGATAGGTGGAATGGCAACCATCGCTGGTGGCGTTATGGCTGCATATATTCAGATTCTTGGTTCTGCTTATGCCGTAAAACATGGTATTCCGCTTGAACAGGCTCAACAAATATTTGCTACTCACCTGCTTGGCGCAAGCGTTATGGCTGCACCAGCAGGAATTGTGATTGCTAAAATAATTTTACCCGAAACTGGTGAGCCGGCGACTAAAGGAAATTTAAAACTTAATGTCGAAAAAAACGCTTCGAATGTAATTGATGCCGCTGCAAATGGTGCAATTGATGGTTGGAAACTTGCAATAAATGTAGGTGCGATGCTGATTGCATTCATAGCACTTATAGCTTTGGTGAATTATCTATTAGTTGGATTGGGTGATATTCTAAACATAAATCAATCACTCAAAGTACAATTCGGACAACCGTTGAGTTTTCAGTTATTGATTGGATTAGTGTTTCAGTTCCTTGCTTTTGGTATCGGAGTTCCCTGGGAAGATGCATTAAATTTTGGAAGTTTGCTTGGAGTTAAAATTGTTCTTAATGAATTCGTAGCTTATACGGAAATGGGAACTCTTCTCGAAGCAGGAAAGTTATTAAATGAAAAATCAATTTTAATGTTGACTTATGCACTGTGCGGTTTTGCTAATTTCAGCTCAATTGCAATTCAAATTGGCGGAACCGGTCAACTGGCACCTTCAAGAAAATCAGACATTGCAGCTTTAGGGATTAAAGCGGTTATTGGTGGAACTCTTGCAACTTTAATGACAGCTACTCTGGCTGGTTTATTATTTGGTTAAAATGATTGACTTATCTTTTAAATACAAAGATGCAATTAGTTTTCTGCTTAACGAATCGCCTTTCATTCCGGAAATTGCAGTCGTATTAGGTAGCGGACTTGGAAACTTTGCAGAGTCAACTGAAAAAATCAAATCTGTTTCTACTTCAGTAATTCCAAATTATCCTGTGCCATCCGTCGAAGGACACAAAGGAATGATACACTTCTCAAAGATTAATGAAAAAAAAGTATTAATCTTCCAGGGGCGTAATCACTTTTACGAAGGTTATGGAATAAGTGACTGTATTCTTCCGGTTCTACTTACAAAAAAAATTAACTGCAAAAAAATTATTTTCACAAACGCCGCAGGTGGAGTTAACATAAATTTCCGCCCGGGTGATTTAATGCTCGTTGAATCTTTCAATTCAATAAACCTAAAAAAAGAATTGGCAGAATTGATCGGGATTTCATCCGTCGAATCAAAGAATAATTTTTTAAACTGCCCGTCAGAAAGAATTAATAAAGTTATCAGACTTGCTGCAAAAGAAAACCTGATAGAATTACAATCCGGAATTTACTGGTATTCAAAAGGACCTTCTTACGAAACACCTGCCGAAATTAAAATGATTGAAAAATTCGGAGGAGATGCAGCGGGAATGTCCACAGTACACGAAGCTGTTTACGCATCATTTATAGGAATGGAATTAGCAATAATCTCCTGTATTACAAATATGGCTGCAGGCATCTTACCACAAAAACTTTCTCATCAGGAAGTAACTGAAACTGCAAATCAATCTGCTGAAAAATTTACTATATTATTAAAATCAAGCATTTCAAGATTATAGCACACATCGATTAAATACTCTTATTTTAATTGACTTTGTAAGAGGCAACCCCTAATTTTGGCAGTTCATTATAAAAATTTCAAATCACTTTATTAATCAGGTATGAAAGAATATAGATTTAGACTTATTATCATTCTGGCAGCAATAGTTTTGTCGGTTTATCTTTTATATCCTACCTATCTGGATTATCAGAATAGTAAAGATATACAACAGACTCTTGATGTAGTCGCCAATCAACTAAAACAAAACGAACCGGATTTAACTCAAGCCCGGCTTGATGAAATCCTTAGTTTTAAAAAGGATAGTATTTTAGCTTCGAATCCGGACATGATGAAAGACAGAGAAAAAAGAATTAAACTCGGGCTGGATCTTCAGGGCGGTATGAGAGTTGTACTCGAAGTTAACACTGGAAAGCTTCTTGAAAAACTTGCAAAGAATCCGGATGAAGTATTTAAAACTGTTCTGGCTGAAGCTCAGAAAGAAGCAATGACCACCGATAAATCAATCGTTGATATTGTTGCAAGAAAACTTAACGAGCGTGGAGTTCGGTTAAGCAGATATTTTGGAACTATACGGGAAGACGACAGCCAGATTCTTTCTCAATTAAATGATAATGCGGAAGATGCCGTAAATCGCGCTGTAGAGATTATCCGAAATCGTATTGACCAGTACGGAGTGAGCGAACCTTCAATACAAAGACAAGGAAGTAAAAGAATCGTTGTTGAACTTCCCGGTATCGCCCGTGAAGAAGAGGCAAAAAAATTATTGCAGGGAACTGCTTTGCTTGAATTCAGAATAGTCAGAGAACCTGATTTCACTTTTGCTATTATGCAGAAAATTGATGATGTGCTGGCTGGTAAAGTTCAGGATTCATTAAAAGTTGATTCAGTTAAAAATAAAAATGAAACAACTCAATCTGACACTTCGATGGCTTCAAATGATACTACTTCTGATAAAGAATTATCCGAAGAAGAATTTAAGAAACAGCATCCCTTTTTTGCGCTTGCTTTGTTAGACCCGCAGGGAAGAAGTGCAGATGCTTATGTAAAATCTGAAGACCGAAATAAATTAGAATTAATACTTAAAAGACCTGATGTTCAAAAAGTTATTCCGAATAACGTTGAATTTAATTTTTCTGCAAGAACACAAAAAGATGCTTCTGGCGGCGAATTTTATACAATGTATCTAGTTAATAAAGAACCTGAACTTACCGGCGGAGTTATTACAGATGCAAACGCTAACATTGATCCGAGTACATCTGCACCAATAGTTACAATGACGATGAACTCAGAAGGTGCAACTGAATGGGCAAGAATTACAGGTGCGAATGTAAATAAGAGAATAGCAATCATGCTCGATGGAGCTATTTTCTCTGCACCGGTTGTAAAAGGAAAAATTCCCGGAGGAAGATCACAGATCGAAGGAATGGCTGACCTCAATGAAGCAAACCTACTTGAGATTGTTCTGAAAGCCGGTGCCTTACCTGCCCCGGTAGATATAATCGAAGAAAGAACTGTTGGTCCATCTCTTGGTGAAGACTCAATCAGCAGCGGATTTCTTTCTACAATTCTTGGTTATGTCGTAGTTGCTTTATTTATGATAATATATTACAGACAAGCTGGAACAATCGCATCGGGTGCTTTAATATTCACAATTCTATTTACGCTTGCGGTATTAGCTGGCTTTGGAGCAACTTTAACACTTCCGGGTATTGCAGGAATTATTCTGACAATAGGAATGTCTGTTGACTCTAATGTTTTGATTTATGAACGTATCAGAGAGGAATTAGCAACCGGCAAAACTTTAAAGGCTTCAATTGACAGTGGATTCTCAAGAGCGAATTCTGCAATCATAGATTCAAATTTGACAACACTTATCACCGGAATTATTCTATTTCAGTTTGGAACCGGACCCGTACAAGGATTTGCTTTGACATTGATGATAGGAATAGGTGCAAGTTTGTTCAGTGCGCTGGTTATAGCTCGTGTTGTACTGGATATTATGATTTCTAAAAATATTCCAGTAAATGTTGGTTAATAAAATAGTATAAGGGAGTTTTTTTAATTATGAGAATATTTCAAAATTTTCATTACGATTTTCTTAGCAAAAGAAAATACGCTTACATCTTGTCGGCTTTTTTGTTCGCTATCGGGCTTATCAGTGCTATCACCAGAGGTTTTCATTTTGGTGTGGATTTTACAGGTGGTACTGAAATAGTTCTTCAATTTGAAAAGCCCGTTGATATCACTACTGTTCGAGATGATCTGGAAGGTATTGGTTTAGGATTTTTGGAAGTTAAAACCTTTGGCGGAGAAACCGGAGTAATGGTTCGATCAAAGGAACAAGAAATTTCCAGTGATATCTATCCAAAAGTTGTTGCTTCGATAAATGATAGAATTGAAAAGATTATTCCCGGCATTCCGGTACAAATCGCAGATTCTTCATCTATTAGTTCTGTAACGTATTCTTTTTTAAGTGCAGACACAGCAAAAATAATTGCCGATGGATTAAGCAAAGCAGGTTTTCAGGTTTCAAGTCTTTCTGATGAACAGGCTAAAAATCAAATTTTGGTTGGTATTGGAATATCTGATTGGATAAAAGAGAATCTACGCACGAAAGTTTCTGATAATCCTTTTAAAATTTTAAAAGAAGATAAAGTCGGTCCAAAGATTGGCGGAGAATTAAAACGTGATGCATTGCTGGCAATCCTGTTTTCACTTATCGGAATATTGATCTACTTAGGATTTCGATTCAAATTTATTTTTGCACTGGGCGCTGTCGTTGCATTATTCCATGACGTTTTGATTACCATCGGATTGTATGCAGCATTATATGGAATTATCCCTGGACTAAATCTTGAGATTGATCTTACCATTGTGGGCGCATTTCTTACTCTGATAGGTTACTCAGTAAATGATACTGTTGTTGTTTTTGACAGAGTCAGAGAAAACTTAAAAATTCATAAAACCAGATCTTTCTTCGATATAGTAAATACAAGTATGAGCCAAACAATGAGCAGAACCATTCTTACTGGTGGGGCAACATTATTAGCTCTACTCGTACTTTTAATTTTTGGTGGCGAAGTTCTCAGACCTTTTGCCTTCACAATGTTTTTCGGAATTATAATTGGTACTTATTCATCCATTTTCGTGGCGAACTCAATGGTCTATGAATACGTTACCAAATACAACAAGAAAATAGAATTCTAATCATTTCCGAAAAGAGGCTGTCTTACAAGAAAAGTTTTCTCGATAACTTTTTCTGATTCCGTCAGAAAAACCTGCTTGCGGCAGGCAAACTCGAAAGCCAAAACAAATAAAAGGTTCCCGAGTAATGAAATGTATCAAGAGAACCTTTTAAGACAGCCAATTTTTCATTCACAACACTAATAACTCTAAACTTTCATTTGCAATTAATCCGATTAGTGCTATTTTAATTAAAAGTAATTAACAACATTTACTAATCATAACAGGACACAATTGAGTATAAAACTTTATGTTGGAAATCTTCCGTGGTCTTTCAATAATGAAAAACTTATGGATACTTTCAAATCATACGGAAGTGTAGTTTCTGCAAAAGTTGTGATGGACCGAGAAAGTGGAAAGTCAAGAGGATTTGGTTTTGTTGAGTTGGAAAATGAACAAGAGGCAAATAAAGCTATCAAAGAACTTAATGGATCAGAATTGAATGGCAGAAAGTTAATTGTTGCTTCAGCCAGAAACAGTTAGTAACTGATGTTACGCAGAAAAGCAATTAGCAAAGAGATGACATCTTTATTTTTTATTAAATATTTAAACAAAAGTAACATTGACATTCCAATTTAAGTGCTTATTTAATCTATAAAAAGATGTCATCTCTCCATTTTGCGTAAGGTGAGTTAGTAAGTAAAAAAATCTTATTTTTTTCAGTTCTTATTAATGGAACTCTATTCTTCAATGGATTCAAAGTCCACAAATTCGTTGTAAAGCCTATTATTGTTTTTCAGATTTAATAACTCGAATTAATCTATTCCTACCTGATCCAAATCTTAATCAAGGTCAGTTCAGAATCTCACTTTATATAAAATTTGTCTTAATCAGGTTTGCAGGAATTGATTGCTGCTCTGGCAATTTCAAATATCAAATTCTTTTTTACCCTGCCATCCTTTAATTCCCGGTGCCAGGTTATAAACTTTCTCAAAACCAGATTTAAGCATGTAATTTCCAGCGTGAAAACTTCTGTTTCCACTGCGGCAATACACGTAATAACTTTTTGTTTTATCAAGCTTATCAATTTCCTGCATAAATATCGGACTGTTTATATCGATTAGTATAGAATTTGGAATTCGTTCCATCTGATGTTCAATCAGTGTTCGTACATCCAGCAGAACTGCATCCTGATCTTCCAAAATTTTTTTCTCGAACGAAACAGCATCAAGGTTTTCTACAATTTTCATGCTTGCCTTTTGTTTTTATTTACTTGGAAATCAGATGAGAGAAACAGAGATTGGATTCAAAAACTATAAATAAACAATACCGTGTTTTAATATGGATGTTATCAAATAATTTAAGAATTAATTTAGCTAAAGCGTGAAGCCGAGTCTGAGATAATAACTGGTGGGTGAATCAGGAGAAATGTATTTCTGAAAACCGGATATAAAAAAGTTATTTCCGCACATGAGCAATCGAGTGATAAAGACTTTTTTCGTCAATACTAATTTTTGAAATTGCGGATTGCGGATTAAAACTTTCGATTGCATTATCAAGACTTTTAAAACATTCTAAAATTTTTGTTATTCCAATTACACGAAAAGATTCTATATCTGTTATTTGAGGAAAAACTAATTTCATAGCTCCATGTTTTTCATTAACTCTTTTAAATACTTTTACAATCATCCCGATAAAAGTAGAATCAATGAAAGAACAGGCTGACAGATCTATGATTAATTTTTCTCTTTCGAACAACGAATCAGAAGCTAATGATTCCCACAAAGCTGATGCATCTCTCATTGTAGCGGCGGGAAGATCAACTTTGACAATCGTGATGTCTTTGGTATAGTTTATAAGAAAATTTTCCATATGTTTTCTCGTCTTGTATTATAGACACTTTTACAATTAATAAATTATATAAAGTCCACAATAGTGCCACTACATTGTTTAAAATAAAGTAAAAAATCAATGAAAAGTCTTATAAAATGAGAATGGGGATTATTTTGAAACAAAATTTCATTGGTCTTGCTGCCGGTAAAATCTCCAAATTGAAGTTCTGAAGCGGCGATCACATATCATCCGAATTGTAAGTTCTGAAATAAAAAACCCCTGTGTTTTTTAACAGGGGTTTTGTAATAGTTGTGATAAAGAGAAAATCAGGATTGACTTTCGTTAAACGTTTATCGAAGTAATATCAGCTTTTTACTGCTAATAAAACTATCCGCAGATATCCGATAGAAATAAACCCCGCTTGCAAATTGTGAAGCATTCCACTCATATTTGTAATAGCCAGGTTTCATAACTTCATCAACTAATGTAGCAACTTCAGCACCAAGCATATCATACATCTTTAAAGTCACTTTAACTTCTTTCGGTATATCAAATTTAATTGTTGTTGTCGGATTAAAAGGATTCGGATAATTTTGTGACAGACTGAATACTTTTGGTATCATTGAATAATCAACTTCTATTACATCCGACAAATTTTCAGTTCCATCGAAATCTACCTGTCTTAATCTGTAATAGACTTTTCCTTTTCCTGAAGTTACACTGACATCGTTGAAAGTGTATTGCTGCATTTCAGTGGTAGTTCCTTTTCCTTCAATCTCACCAATTCTATCAAAGTTAAAATTATCGTTACTTCGCTCAATGATAAATAACTTATTATTTGTTTCGGTTGCAGTTTCCCATTTCAGCAGGATTATATTCTGATCAATATCTGCGCTGAAGGAAACAAGTTCAACAGGAACTATTCCGAGACCAAAGAACTCAACTATCTTTTGCATGAGCATCTTTCTGTTTGAAGGTGCTACACCATTACTTAACCCTCCAAATTCAAAGGATGCACCGATTGTTTTGTATGTCCCCGCATTGTATGCAACCGCACAGATATAATTAGGTGTCAGGTTTTTAAAGATTGCTACTGCCGGTGGAATATTGGACAGCCGATCTATCCAGGAATTATCACCTGCATAAGTAAAATTCATTCCTTCAGTCATTACTCCGGTCTGACCTTGAATAGTTCCAAGATCTCCACTTCCATCGGATAAACCAGTGATATTAAACATAGGATGCACAGGAGTTGGAGCATTATAGTACCATGTATCTCCACCTTCCATATAGATCATTCCGCCGTTATTCAGGAAATCAGCAAGTTGTTGTCCTTCTGCAGAAGTCAAAACATAATTATTGCTGTAAGTACCTAAACAAACAAATATGGATCTATAAAGACTCAAATCAGCAGGGAAAGTTGTAGAATAATCGTATGCAACATTATTTGAATCCAGCGCAGCTCTTATGGCAGGACTTGAATTATGGTTAGTATCCATACAAAGTACAAGTGCTGGTATTTGTCCGACAATCAGATTAAAACTACCGCTTGCTGTTAATCCTGGTGTTGCTGTTATACTGCAATTAAATTCAGCAGAATGTCCGGCTGGAGTATTGACACTTGTGGTAACACTAAATGATTTAATCATGCTGCTTCCTGCTGATATATTACCATAAGCCTGTGAAGAAGTATTAATAGTAATATAAGGATCGCTTGAAATCAGATGACCAATTACACCAACCGCACCGGATGTACCCTCGTTCTTAATTTCAATTATTATGTCTGCAGTTTCGTCCGGATCAAGTGCATTGTTATTATTCCCAAACGGGTCCGAAACATTGTACTCACCTAATTCAAGCGAAGGAGCGTAAGCCTTCAGAGAAAAATTACTCAGCCAATTGTTTACACCGTCAGATGCAATCACTGTGAAGGCAGCCAGATGACCATCAGGAACAAGCGGGCTGATAGTTATCGCAAATCCATTGCTGATTAACTTCTGCGCACCTGCTGAAACATTTCCATAGAATTCAGTCGAGTCAGATATAGTTATAAAACTATCTGTACTTCTTAATGTAACGGTAACATTACTTGCATCTGAAACACCAACATTTCTCACTCTTAATGATAGCAACGGAGATTCACCATAGTCAATCAATCCATTTCCATTACCTGAAGCATCGTTAACTATACAGGAATCTGCAACTACATAAGCACCTTCAGCAGGAACAACAGAAATATTAGAAGAGTATCTGTAGTAGTTTTGCTTTGTTACAGTAAGTACTACAGTATTTACAGGAGTTATAAATGGAATCGGGATTGTGACCGGAGACCCTGTTCCTTGAGCAACACCAATTATTTCTCCGTTAAGTGTAAGTGAAATCAATGAATAATTATCAGCAGTAACTACAAACTGAGTTTGCCCGCTAATTATTACAGGATCATGAATTACAGTAAGATTCTGCGGCATCTCGGAATAAACTGTAGAGAATGCATCACCGTGATGATGAAACAGATAATATGTTACCATTTTGTTGCTTGTATTGTATGGCCAGTTTGAGTATTGCAGAAAATACTTGCCGGTTACATTTCCGAATGCCGGAAGAATTCTGTCAGGACCCGGATTTCCATAGTCAGGCATAAAGTTTGGCCACATCCCATCAAACATTCCCCAAACATAAGTATCATTAACAAAAGAGTAGGAGATTTCTGTTGCTGCAATAATTCCAAGCGCGCCTTTTTGATGACGGTGAAAAGCTTCTGCAAAACATTCACCGCTCCAATTAAATTTTCCTGTAAGACAGTTAATTGACATAACGAAAATAAGATCATTATTGTTTAGCCCAGCCAGGTTGGAATTAGTATAATCGGGCTCACCCCATCCGGTTTCCAGTCCATGATCACGATGCTGTATCATGAACGCACCATTGTTTATGTCATTATTTATCCGTGTTGCATTCCCTCCCCAATCTGTTAAGTATGCAGGTGAAGTTGGAATATAACCTCTCCCGCTTGGACCAAAATAATTAACTACAAGGTTTGTGTTGGTTGCAGTTGACCATGTTGAAAATGGAGGCGAACCGCTATAAATAGCATTTTCCCGAACCGGCGTTTTACCTAATTGATATTGCCAGAAACCGTTAACAGTTTCAGAGCAAATCTGGAACCACCGTTCTGTCTGCCAGCCCAAAGCAGTTATTGGTTTGTTATAAAAGTTTGGATTTGTCGGAGGTGTTCGCTCATACTTTAAAAATTTATTTATCATTGTTTGCAGATGAGTTGCGTTTTGAGCTGTCATTCGTGCTGTGACAATATCTGCCATATTATCTCCGTTAACATCGGCATAAATATGATCAGACACGCAGTAATTATCCCACGTAGGACAATGAACAGTATTTCCGGAAGTTCCATAATCTCCTAAGAACAATATTGCAACCGGAGGAATATTCCATGTATTATATGCATTGTTAATGTAACTCTCAATCAATGTAGAATTGTTTCCGCCAATTTCCGTTGTTGTAACAATACCTGTCCTTATTCCCTGTAATGTTCTGAATTGTTTTATCGAATCTGCCCATGCAAGGAACGTTGGATCATTCGGGCATATAATCAAGTATTCAAAATCTTCAGCATCCGCACCCGATTGGAACTGATATTCAACTTTGGGCAGCGAATTAAAATTTATCAGAATGTTATTAAGTATAGGGTCAAACCAACGGTTTCGCAAACGATTATCTCCAAAATGTCCGTTGCCGCCAATGAAATTAACTTCAACTTTTATGTCTCTATAGACAATCAACTCTTTTGTAACCGGATTGTATTGAAACGGTGTGATTCCGAGCTGAACAACATCAACACCTCTGATTTCAGTTGGCTCAGAGAGTATTACTGGTTCAGCCGGATAAAATGCGTTGGAAGCATAAATTCTCTCATCCTTAATATAACTGAGAGGACCGTCTTCATTACCTTTTGGAATACGAAATGCCGGTGCTACTTCAACATTCTCAAATGATTCGGTTCGGGTTGCTGTAATACTAAAGCTTGCTCTTGCACCCTCGGGTATCATTATAAATCTCGAAGTTCCAGCAAGATCCGGTGCGCCTTCATCGTTAGGCAGGAAAACTCCTGGAATATGTACGGACTTCATCGAAGTTCCGTTAACAGTTACTTCCTGCATTTCAAACTGATGAATTGAAAAATTCAATTTCACTCCCGTGACATTTTCAGTTTCAATACTGAATCCCTGTGAGCCCCAGCCATCGGAGTAATTAATTACCTGCCCATGCAAATTCAAATTTGAAAATGAGAAGGCAGCGAGGATCGATAATAGTTTAAATGAACTATTAGTAAAAAATCGGAAAATATTTTCCTTCATTATTACCTCCACAAATTTAAACTGTACTAAACAGTACGTAGTAAATGAAAAAATGAAAGCCTACGAATTATTACAGAGCACAGGAGTGTTTTGGTTTAAATAAATACTGGTAAGTCCCCCTGAGAAGATTTTCAAAATCTTAGACTTGCTCTTAATCAAGTAGTAAGCTATGGTTAATTAATTTATAAAATATTTAAATGCGACTGACAACTATTGTAATCGTTATACAAAAATCGGTATATATCTTTTAAATGAAAAGCATCAATTGCTGAATGGAAATTGATTAATTAGATTTTCTTTATAAATGAAATGATAATCAACTATTTTTAATAGCATGAACACTTCTATCAGCAGTGCAGAATCCTGCATACTCATCTATTTCAACATTTACTTACCGGGAAACTTTAATAACCCGATAATATATGTTTAAAGAATAACTGATCATTCCAACTTTTTCATCAATAATTTTATGGGATACATAAATTCATTTTAAAAATAAAAAGCCCTGCTTAACAAGCAAGGTTTTATTAAAACTTTTATCGGTGTCTTTTTATTTCACAAAAATCTTCGCAAAGCGGGAGTTCTGACCTATCTGCCAAGATGCAGGTTAAGTGACATATCACTTAAGCATCAACATTTTTTTTGTTTCTGTGTAGTTCCCAATCTGAATTGTATAGAAATAAATTCCGCTCGTCAAGGCCGAGCCTGATCGGCTTGGTAACGATGCTGTGTTAAGCTCTATCTCATAACTGCCTGCTTGTTTTATTTCATTAACGAGTGTTGCAATTTCGTTTCCCAAAATATCATAGACAACAAGCCTCACCCCCTGCCCCTCTCCAAAGGAGAGGGGAGAATTTGGAATTGTAAATTTTATTTTTGTTGATGGATTAAAAGGATTAGGATAATTTTGATATAAATTAAATCCGGTAATCAAATTATTATTCTCTTCTGAAGTTCCGGTTGATGAACCCGCGTTAATCCATTCAGTATAAATAATGCAGGTTAATTTGTACGAAGCTCTTTGAAACAATCCGATGGTAAAACCTTTTGCAATCTCCCAAAACTTATTGTAGTATGTCGTGCTGTTATGATTGCCTGCATAAGCTTCAGCAACTGAATCAGCATAAAGAACAGAATCTACGTATTGATAATTATCGTATATCATTTCAAAAACAAAATCAGGCAGATTATCAATGTATTGAAGTGTATCTCCTTCATAAACTATCTGTGACTGAAAGTTTTGAATCATTGTTGATTCATATCTCGAATGAATTCCATACTGGTTGGTGTATTGTCCATTATAATTTCTTGTGATGTGCAAAGGATTATGTGCATCGCCAATGTAATGTCCAAGATCTGCTGCAACCAGCATCGCGTTGTGCATATCATTCATCTCAAATAATGTTTGGATTGAGTCAGCAGTTTTAAGTATTGCCCACGGAAGAATCCCCTGATCCATCACAAAAGAGTAACCGTGCATTGCAACAAGCGAATCAAAATCTTGTGAGATTCTGCCTGTCACAATAAATTCAGGATAATTATCAATATCTATAAAATGCTTTGGAGCTTCATTCGGGTCCCAGGATTTTCTATAATCAGCATCAGAGGCATGAGCTTCGAGTGAATCTGCCCAGGTTTCGAAAAATTCCATTTGCGGAAGTGCAGATAGTATCGTGTTATAATTTATAATTTTATGTCCGACATTTCCCCAGCCAAGAAAAACAAATGAAACCAGGACAATCAATGCAAAAATTAAATTCGTTTTAGTAAATGATTTTCTTTTATTTGATTTCAGAAACATTTTATTCAATTTTAATTAATCTATAACAAACATATATACGTTAATACACTTGCACAATGAAAATTTTCCTTGAGATATTTTTAAAATTAATGCGATCGATAGATGCAGATGAGAAATGACCTTTATCGTTCAATTGAATTATTTAGATTTTGATTTCTCTCTTATTCCCAGGAATTTCAGAGATTCATTCTTGTCGGTAGTAACTTTTAAATTGAGCCCACGATTTCTTGCAACTATTTCTCCAAACCTGTGGGGATCAATTATTGGTTCTTCGCCATAAATAGTAACTGCGATCCCCTTTAATCCGCTCTTCATATATTTCAGAGATTCATAGGCAGCAAACTCACCGAAATAATATCTTTCGATAGTTGTTACTTTCCCTTTAACCTTGAAAGCATCAAAAAATAATTTGGTGAGCTCATTGGTTAAAAGTGATTCAAGTGCAGCAGTGTACATTAACTTAGCTTCGGTAAGTGAAAAATGTCCTGAGACAGTAACACTTAAATAATTGTCTTTTACTTTTAACGAGTATTTGAGTGGAGATATTTTATTCACGAATAATTTTTCAGTTTAAGTTTACTAAAATAATAAATGAGAATTGAACAAATTATAAGAATATAAGTTGATTATTTTAAATTCTTATCAAATGTAATTACGAAACAGATTCAGAAACAAATTTGTGTGGTAAACGTGGAGAAAGAATTACTTTATCAACTCATCCGCAATCAATTCAGCTTGCTTTAACACGGTGTCAATTGCTTTCTGTTGCTTGTCAGGTGGATAACCATATTTAGTGAGTGTTCTTCTAACTAATACCATAAGCTTTGCGCTGGCACTTTTACGAATTGTCCAATCATAAGTTTTGAGAATGATGTTAGCGGGTATTTTACTGGAACAGAGAAAACCTATTTTATAGCTATTTAATATTTCTTTATTACCCAAATATTCCATTGCTTTAACAAATTATATTCTGCGAAACAGGCAAATAATGTGCAATTGATGTGCAATTTGTGCAATTAAGGTGCAAATATTTATTCGCCAACTTGTCGCCAAAATCGCCAACCAATTGCCTACATCGTCGAGTATTAAAGAATGTAAATGGCAGCTTTACGTCTGCTTTGTGGCGTCTTTGGCGTCTTTATGGCGGCTTAAAATATAACTGGTACCTTTACCAGTAGTGCCAATCTGATCAAATATCTGACGAGAAACTAAATCCGATAAATCTCTAGATGCGGTTCTTTCAGAAGTATCGGCTAATTCTTGAAATTCCGTGTTTGTGATCTTTCCATTTTCTTTAACAAACAAAACCACTTTAATTTGTCGTTCGTTGAGTCCTAATTTTTTCAATTGATCTTCTGAATAAATATCCTTGAAAATAGTAACTCGAACACCACCGTCAATTCCAACAAATTCAGGTTCTGGTAAGCTGGCTTCTTTACAGGAATTAATAATTTTTAGTGTGCCTCTGCCCCAGGCATCAATGTATCCACCTTTAAAACAAACATCTGCAATAAGAGGATTTCGGGGACGAGAAGGATGTTGACGTTTTAATGCTTCGAAAGATAAATCTTCAGGTAATGTACCTTCATTCCAGATGCTGATTTTGTCATCATAAACTCTAAGTTGAATTTGAGCACCAGAATAATTTTTATGTACCAAAGCATTTAACAACATCTCACGAAGAGCTGCAACGGGATATTCACCTTTTTCAATTCGTTGGAGTCCTTCGAAATCTATTCTCTTTGTAAGGAATTTATTATTTAGCATTTCAGGTACTTCAAACAGAATTTTAAAAAGATTGCCTTCGATAACTTCCTGATATTTTAAATCATCATCTGATTTTCCAAAGCGACCAATTTTAACTGAAACATTTGAATAGAACTTACCCGGGTCTTTAGCAAATAAAATTAATGCGGCACGTTTAACTTTTTCTTTATCATAAAGTCTTAGTTTGTCAAGTAAACTTATTCTTTCGATGTCAGCTTCGATTGATATCCGACCAGATTTTTCTGCCGCATTTAGGAATTTGGTTTGTGAATTCATATCCAGATCGTCAATAGAAGCTCTGTCCTCAAATAAATCATCTCACGTTCTGCCTGATTTACGAAGAAGAAAATCATTCAGAGTATTACCTGTAAGTTCTGAAGTTGTGCTGCCAGTACGAATATAATAACGTCCGTGATATGATATAGCAACTGAATATTCCGGAACTACAACTTCAATAAAATAATTTGGCAGTACTTCAAGTAGATTAATTTCAGCTATTACACCCAAATGGTTTTTAATCTTATTTGGTATGTCTTCCATCAAACGAACTGAATTTGTAAGACCAACAATATTACCATTATCGTCTTTACCGATTTGAAGTTTGCCACCCTTTACGTTTGCAAATCCACAAATAATTTTTAATAAATCATCGTGCCAGGAACTTTTATACTCTATGTTCTGATCTTCGGGCATTATATTCGAATAAAATATTGTTTATAAGTTGATTATTTTAAATTCTTATCAAATGTAATTACGAAACAGATTCAGAAACAAATTTGTGTGGTAAACGTGGAGAAAGAATTACTTTATCAACTCATCCGCAATCAATTCAGCTTGCTTTAACACGGTGTCAATTGCTTTCTGTTGCTTGTCAGGTGGATAACCATATTTAGTGAGTGTTCTTCTAACTAATACCATTAGTTTTGCTCTTGCGCTTTCACGAATTGTCCAGTCAATTGTTGCATTTGCTCTAACCTTTTCAGCAATTTCTCTGGCAATAATTTTTAGTGTTTCATCACCTAAAACTTTTACAGCACTATCATTTGTTTCAAGTGCATCGTAAAATGCTAACTCAGATTCTGATAATCCAAGTTTTTTTGCATCCTCATCTGATGCCTTCACTTCTTTTGCAATTTTAATTAACTCATCAATGATCTGTGCAGTAGTCAGCAGATTGTTTTGATACTTCTTAACTGCCGTTTCAAGCATCTCCAAAAACTTTTTACTCTTTACAAGATTTGTTCGCAATCGGGATTTTATTTCATCATTCAAAATTTTCTTCAACAACTCGATTGCAAGATTTTTGTGAGTCATTCCCTGAACTTCCATCAGGAATTCATCTGATAAGATTGATAATTCAGGTTTGTCAATTCCTGCTGCTTCAAATATGTCTATTACTTTTTCTGAAGTGATTGCCTGATCAACTATCATTTTAATTGCAGAATCTATTTCAGCAGATGTTCTTCCTCCACCACCATTTTCAAACTTAACTAATCTTGCTTTCACTGCCTGAAAGAAAGCAACCTCTTCTTTTATTTCCATTGCCTGTGGATGAGGCATTGATAATGAAAATGCCTGACTTAACAATGTAACTTCACGAATGAATCTTTCTTTGCCTTTTTCCAAACCGAGTATATGTTCTTCTGCTTGAAGAATTATGGAAAGTTTTTCATTTGGTTCTCCTGTAAAAAATCTATTATAATTAAATCTGTATTGTCCTCTGTAATAAGCATCAGGTTCTTCAACCAGAATATCTTTTTGTGTTTGACTTTTCTCATTAAACATTTGCCGGACAATCTCAAACTTTTCCATCATCACATCAACAGCTTGTTCGATATCTTCCGTCGGATCTCCTTTACCGCCTGAGTCAGAATAAAATGACAATGCCTTTTTCAAATCGGATGCAATTCCGAGATAGTCAACTACCAAACCGCCGGGTTTATCTTTAAATACACGATTCACCCTTGCTATTGCTTGCATCAAAGTATGTCCACGCATCGGTTTATCAATATACATTGTATGCAAACAAGGAACATCAAATCCTGTAAGCCACATATCAATCACAATAACAATTTTTAATGGATCAGTAGGATCTTTGAATCTGTCTGAAAAATTTCTTCTTTGTTCTTTAGTTGTGTGATGTTTTGCCAGAACAGGACCATCAGAACTTACAGCAGTCATCACAACTTTTATCTCACCTATTTTAAGATCATCATTATGCCATCCTGGTTTTAATGCAATTATTTCATTATACAACTCAACCGCGATTCTCCGGCTCATTGAAACGATCATTGCTTTGCCATAAAAAACATTCTGACGTTTTTCAAAATGGTCAACTATGTCCTTTGCCAAATTTTTTATTCTCTTTTTATTTCCAACGATCGCTTCAAGCTTTGACCATCTGGCTTTTGCTTTCTCTTTTTCAGTTATTTCTTCATCATGTTCAAGCTCTTTATCAAATTCCTCAATTAGTCGTTTGCCTTCTTCATCAAGATTTACTTTTGCTAATCTGCTTTCATAATAAATTTTTACTGTTGAACCATCTTCCACTGATTTTGCTATATCATATATATCAACATAGTTACCGAAAACCTGTGGAGTGTTAATATCCGTTCCTTCAATCGGAGTTCCTGTAAACCCAATGTAAGTTGCATTTGGTAATGCATCCCTCATATATTTTGCAAAACCGTAAGCAATCCGCTGTCCAACCACTTCTTTACTTTCTTTATCAACAATATCTTTTAGTGATGCCTCAAATCCGTATTGTGATCTGTGTGCTTCATCTGCAATTACAATAATATTTCGTCTTTCGGAAAGCATTTCGTAAACTGAGCCTGTCGAAGTGTCCGGTAGAAACTTTTGAATAGTCGTAAAAACAATTCCACCGCTTGCAACTTTTAATAATTTCTTAAGATGTTCTCTGTTTTCTGCCTGAACCGGTTCTTGCCTTAATAGCTGCATCGAGGAGGCAAATGTATCAAACAACTGATCATCCAGATCATTACGGTCTGTTATTACAACTATGGTTGGATTTTCCATTGCAGGTTCAGTGATGAGCTTGCCAGCATAAAAAACCATACTCAAACTTTTTCCTGAACCTTGTGTATGCCAGATAACTCCGGCTCTTCTATCGCCAGAGTTACCCTCACTAACCTTACCCTCACCTCGTTCCTCTCCCATAGGGAGAGGAAGAGTTGATGATATAGTTTCTAGAACTGATTGGGGATTGTTTAGTAATTCTTCATTCTTAAATCTTAATACACAATTGCCAAGTGATGTTAAATATTTATCTCTGATGCTATCGTGTTTTTTTTGTTTTTCTGTATCGTGTACTTCTCCGTCAAATTCAATAACGAGTTTGTGTTCATCACAATAGAAGTCAACGATATATTGACCTATTTGATGCTGCCGCCTGAATTTCAGATTTAAGAATTTTCTGTTTCGAACTAACTGCCAAAATATTTCTTCAGCTTTAGTTTGGTTCTTTCTTAATTCTCTAGCTTCATCAACCAATCCACTAAATCTAAATCCACCTCTATAATTAATATCCCTATTATTTCTTTCCCTTTGGGAGAGATTAAGTGAGGGATGATATCCTGTAGCTCTAAGAGTACTATCAATAGCCTTGTTGACTGCGTAGTATTGATGATAAGCTGATAGAATTTTTTCTGTATGTATTTGTAATACACCCTCACCATGTCCTCTCCCATTGGGAGAAGATTTAGGTGAGGGTTTCATATACTTCTGAAATACAATAAAATTTCTTGTGATATCCAGAAGTGTTTTGGGATTAAGCATTCCTTTTATCAAAGTTTCAAGCTGAGGAGTAAAACGCGATGCTTCTTTTTCTCCTTCCGCACTTTTCCAGGCAGTGAAACGATTATATCCTGCTGATACACTTCCAGCTTTGCATTCCAATCCGTCTGATATTACACAAACAGAATTGTAAGTAAATAAACCCGGTATGACTGCTTTGTAAGTTTGTATCTGATTGAATGCAGATTCTGTTGTTGCGTTTTCGTCTGCAGGATTTTTTAATTCTATTACAACTAATGGAATACCATTTACAAATAAAAGTATATCAGGTCTTTTGTTTACATTGTTCTCAACAATTGTGTATTGGTTAACAGCAAGGAACTGATTGTTCTCAATATTCTCAAAATCTATTAATGCAACTTCGTAGCTTCTTTCGTAACCATCTTGCTGATAAGGTATTTTTACTTTCTCGATTAGCTCTTTATGGAATGTTTCGTTGTTATGAAGAAGATCCGGTGAATAGATGCGGAGTATTTTATGTATCGCCTGTTCCTGTGCTTCTTTTGGAATGTGAGGATTGATGACTGAAACTGCTTTACGCAACCGGTCTGTTAAAATTATTTGCTCATAATTTTCTCTTTCAGGTTTATCTCCTTCAGGAGATATTATTGAGCCGTGAATATATTCCCAGCCGAGTGATTGAAGCTGCTTAATCGTAAACTGTTCTATTTTATCTTCAGTTATGGATTTCATTGTGTTAACAGGTCTTTATTTTCTTGACAATATTCTTCAACTTTATTAAGCCAGCTATCATACCAGTACCAATTTTTAACCACCAACACACCAAAACCTTTACCAGTATTTTTTGCATTAAGTTTTTTCCAAAGTTGTGTGTGTTGATGCATTCCAAATCTTTTAAACCCTTTTGCTTTCATCATTGTAACTATTTCTGTTGGTAGGTGCTTTGGTTTTTCTCTATCCTTAATTAAAACATACTCTTTATTAAGACCTTGAGCTTCGGGAGAATCTGCAGGAATAAATTCAATTACTTTATCTGCTTGTCCTTTTCTGTTAACAGATTTAGGGACATATAAAACTCGATAAGAATATTTACTATCATTATATGCTTTATCTGACATAGAGTTGTCATAATCATTAATATAAGATGCAATATTTTGCGGTAGGTCCTTGAATTCCTTTAATTGTGCAGCATGATCTTCTGTGATACTTGAAAATTGTAAGCTGAAAGCGAGATATTTATCTATACGAAATTCTACTCCGAATAATTTTTTAATGTATTCATTGTAATTAAGGCAACATGCTTGAAATCTTGCACTTAGATAATCATCAATTCTAGTTGTCATTTGATGTTCTATTTCGTGGCGTAATCCAATCAGGAACTTGAGATTTGAAGAAGTTATTTTGTCAATAGGACAATTTTGATCATTCAAACATCTTTCCAATTCCCAATGTTTATGAGCTCCATATTTTGTTTTGTCGTAATGCTTTCTTTTTTCTTTTAAAGTATAATAACTATAATCAATTTTTTTAGTTCGGAAATAGGCATGCAAAAGATATGTCCATGATATAATTGCTAAAACAATAAAACTCTCTGCTTTGAACAATACATTAGGATTGTTAAAAATTTGAACTGCTGATAACATTGCTTCACGTGATTTCCTTAGAAGTTCTATTTTTACTGAACCAACTTTGCGTACTCTCATAAATTTATTTTTTCACTCTCACCTCTCCACTCATCAACTTGGGCAGTAATGTATCCCGAAGTTGTGTGAGTGTGCGGATTTGAATTTTGTTTGCTTGTTTTTTATTAAAGTAATTTTCGGTAATGATTTCAAACTCTTTTACTTTTTTAAGTGAAAAAAATTCAACATCCAAATCAAGAACTAATGCTTTATCAGTATGTGGAATTGCAGAACCAGTCGTATTATCTGTAATAAAATCTTCATTTGATTTCAAGAAATAAAAGAGAAAAAGAGGATATTGAAAATCTTTTATCGGTCGAAATAAACCAATTGTAGAACCAACAATTCCACTAATACCAATTTCAACCCGACCAGAACTTGCACCATCCATTACCATAAGTATATCTCTTTCATCCGCGATAACCATATCCGTTGGATCAGAATATAGAGTTTTTCCTGTATCAAATGTTTCAATTAGTATTTGTGGAACTAAACCTTCTATAAAATTTTCAACAGCATCATTCGGTTTTTTCCCTTTTTCAAACTGCACAAGATTACCCAACTTTTCGCTTTTGTCCTTTGACTTTTGACTTAACACAAACCCCTGCCTGAAAAGTGTTTCTGCTAATTGCTCAAGTGTTTTGTTTTGGCGGTGGAGTAAATCTATTTTGTCATCTAAACTGCTTAAGATTGAGGCGATGGTTTGTTGTTCGGGATAATCAGGTAAATCCAAGAATAAATTATCAAAACAACTTTTGGGAACTCTTTGTCTTCCAGACGTTCCTTCAAAATTACTTTCAGCAAATCCTCTTACTTCATCCCATCTGGATAAATAAAAAATAAAATCATTATCAGAAATATTTTCTTTTTCACGAAATACTAAAAACTCTGTTGAACCAAATCCAACGCCATCTTCTAAATTCTTAACTTTACAGATTTTTCCATTCTCTAAACAAGGAGTTATTCGTGCAAATAAAGTATCACCTTCTACGAATCTTGCACCGCCAGATAGTTTTCTCTTTTCACTCGGTAGGCAAAACTTATTACCTTCTTGCAAATCCTTCATCTCAATAAATGAATATTCAAGTCCGACTTTTAGACTTACTGTTGGACTGATATCAACAAAATCAGAAAATCTATATTCTTTCCAATCACCTTTCGACGAGCTCAAGGTATCACCCATTATTCACCAACTCAATTATGCTTTTATAAATTTCAGGATAAGGAATTTGATTTGTTCTAAGTGCAACTCCTTCGGTTTTGTTCAGCAGCTTATCTTTAAGTTTAAATATCAGAGCGTTTTCAAGAGCAAGTACTCGCTGTTGTTTTTTCTTGTAGTCTTTATATGCTTGTGTTTGCTTTAATTGTTTCATTGTTTCATCATCAAGTTTATTATTGGTTATCCGTTTAAATCCGGGAATTGGAAAGTAATGCATTTTAATTATCAGCTTTTCAAAATCCTTATCATCCTTAATAATCTTTTTTTCATTTAAAGCTTTAAGAAGCTGGTTCTGAGTAGAGCGTTCACTCAATTCCAAATGTCCTGATATTCTATGAAATGCTGCTCTTGCAGACGGATAATGCGGATCGCCTGTCATACCAATGTAAAACCATTTTTCTCTTTCTTTTACAATCTCAAGAACATAAATAGAAAATCCGGGCACAAGGAATGAGCCGGGGATTTCGAGGGTGTTGTGGAGATTTTCATTCACTATCATTTCTCATTCAGTTTTTCAAGAATCTGCAAAGCTTGTTTTTCAAATCTTGAGAAAGCAAACCACTTCTTACCAAGATCTTTCAACGAAGCACCTAAATGATAAACGTCTTCATCATCAATTATCATAAATCTATCGTGGGCATTTTTAAATTCTTTTATTTCAATTCGGGGGTATTGGGTGTTGAACTTTTTCAAATCTGTCATCAATGCTTTATAAAGATTGGCTGTATAAATTGTGACTCTAACATCATTTTTTCTTTTAGTAAACAGGGCAAGCACTGTGTCGTCAACATAATTGTCAATGAGTAGAATGGATTTTTTTGCGTTACGGATAATATCGGATACAAATTTGTGAGCATCGAATATTTGTCCGTCAAAGAAAATTCCCTGTTTGGGATCAAGCTTATCTTTTTGCAACGCATTAAATACTTTTTCAAATTTTTCATCCGTTGCCATTTCGTGTTTTAGCTGTCTTTTTTCAACGGTATCGATTCTCTGGAAAATCTGCGCATTGTTAATTATAAACTTTCTCATTGCAACAAAAGCACTTATAATCTGGATACTCATTTTAACAGCAGTTTCACTTTTCAGAACTCCGGAAAGCATAGCAACACCCTGTTCGGTATATGCATAGGGAAGATATTTCCTATGTTTTCCTCGTCCTTGTTTTAAGGTGCCATTTTGGTTCCTTAAAGAATCATTGTCTAAGGTGCCAATTTGGTACCTTAAAGATTCCCATTCATCATCGGATATTTGAAACATAAATTCTTTGGGAAATCTGTCAATATTACGTTTAACTGCTCGGTTTATTTGTTTGGTTTCAACACCATAAAATTCAGCCAAATCACTGTCAAGCATAATCTGAACATTACGAATAGTATAAATTTTCTTCTGAATAGATGCAGAATTGTAAACGATCAAACTATTTTTAGATTTCATCATTTTACCAGGCACTAAATTTTAGGTATCGCAAAGTGCGGTACCAATATTTCTAAGGTCACAATTTGTGACTTCCATTTTCACTTCCCTAATTTGTGCAAGTTGTACTTGCACAATTACAACTGTATTTTTTTCAAATTCTCAATAATTGTTTTATTCAATTTATCTTCTTCCGCAAGCTGCTTTTCTAATTCAGCTTTTAGTGATGTAAAGCGTTCTACAAAATTAAAATCGTCTTCATCATCTGGTAAGCCAACATATCTTCCGGGTGTAAGAACATAATTCAATTCTTTTACACGTTCAATTTTTTCACTCTTGCAAAATCCAGCAATGTCTAAGTAAACACCCTCTCCCTGTTTCCCTCTCCCATTGGGAGAGGGATTTAAGGGTGAGGGCATATTTCTCCAGGTATGATAAGTGTTGGCGATTTTATTGATATCATCTTCACTTAAATCACGGTTACGTCTATTAATAAGATAACCAAGATTACGTGCATCAATGAAAAGAATTTCATTTTTTCTATTCCTGAACTTTCCGTTCTCTTTACTGCGAGATAAAAACCATAAGCAAGCTGGAATCTGTGTATTCAAAAAAAGTTTTGTGGGAAGATTAACGATGCAGTCAACTAATCCTTTTTCAATAAGTGCTTTTCTAATTTCACCTTCATTATTTGTTTGAGATGTTAAAGAACCTTTGGAAAGAACAAATCCTGCCTGTCCAGTTGGTGCAAGATGATAAATGAAGTGCATTATCCAAGCGTAGTTTGCATTACCTGCAGGAGGAATTATTTTTTCACCTAGCACATTCCATCTTGCATCGTTCTGTAAAAGTTCGCCGCTCCAATCGCTGTCGTTAAATGGTGGATTAGCTAAAACAAAATCTGCTTTCAAATCTTTATGTGCATTATTTAAAAAACTACCTTCGTTATTCCATTTTATATTGTCACTGCCAATTCCTCTTATTGCAAGATTCATTTTGCACAAACGCCAGGTTGTTTGGTTGCTTTCCTGTCCATAAATGGAAATTCTATCTTTCGGATTAAGCGTAAGTTTCTGTCCTCCCCCTTTGGGGGAGTTAGAGGGGGCTTTATAATGATCAGAGTGTGCTTCAATAAATTTTTCACTTTGCACAAACATACCACCGCTTCCACAACAAGGATCGAATACCCGTCCTTCATACGGTTCAAGCATTTCAACAAGTAACTTTACAACAGAAGTCGGAGTATAGAATTGTCCGCCTTTCTTTCCTTCAGCTAATGCAAATTGTCCGAGAAAATATTCAAAAACTTTACCGAGAATATCCTTACTTTGTGCTTCTTTAGTTCCGAGAGTTGCAGTACTGAATAAATCTACTAATCCACCAAGACTTTGTTTATCGAGTTTCTCCTGTGCATAAACTTTTGGCAGCACACCTTTGAGAGATTTAGGATTATCCTTTTCAATAGCTTCCATTGCATCGTCTATATCTTTTCCAATTGTAGGAAGTTTTGCCCGACCTTGCAGCCATTTCCAACGCGCAGATGGAGGGACATAAAAAACATTTTCGGCTGTGTATTCATTTTTATCTTCCGGATCAGCACCTTCAGTTTTCTGAGCTTGTAACTTTTCAAACTGTTCTGCGAATGCATCGGAAATATATTTTAAGAAAATTAATCCTAGAGCTACGTGCTTATATTCTGCAGCATCCATATTCTTACGAAGTTTATCTGCAGCTTTCCAGAGTTTCTTTTCTAGAGCTTCTTCGGTAGAATTATTTGCGGTTTTAGATTTTGCCATAGACGAGATGTATTTCTCCTAATTTTATCATTTAAAATAGGCAAAAATATTTTTTGTTTGGAAAGAAAATATTCCGAAGGAGAAAAAAGATTCTCTTACTTCACCTTCACCACAACCATTGTCATATCATCGTTGACTTCGGCTTCACCGCGGAAGGATTTTATGGATGACCAGATTTCATTCACGATATCGGTTGATCTTGCTTTGGATTTGTTCTTGAGAATTGAATTCAGATTTTCATCACCGAACAGTTCGCTGTTCTCATTCATTGCTTCAGTAACACCATCAGTAAAGAAAGCATAAATTTGTCCCGGCAGCAACTTTACTTCTTCTTCTACCAGAGACTTCTCGAAAACTATTCCTCTTTCAATACCAACACCAAGTCCTTGTGTTCTGTATGATTGAACTGTTCCGTTTGATGCCTGAAGCACAGGCATATGTCCGGCACGACAGAATGAAACTGTTCTTTTTTCAAGATCGAAAAACGCAAGCGTTATTGTAACAAACCAGCTTTTATCCATCTCGGCATAAATTCTTCGGTTAATATCAATGAGAATTTCTTTCGGTGATTTATTATCCGAACAATTTAATTTTATCATCGTTTGGAGCTTTGTCATATAGAGTGAAGCTGATAGACCTTTTCCTGAAACGTCTCCAATAACCACAAATAATTTTGAATCAGAAATTTGTATCAGGTCGTAATAATCTCCACCAACCTGCATTGCTGGAATCATCTCACCGCAGATATCAAGTCCGTTCATATCGGGAATACATTGAGGAAGTAAACCTTGCTGAATTTTTCTTGCAAGATCGAGATCTCTTTCAATTTTTTGTTTTTCAACTTCAGATTTGTAAAGACGAGCATTCTCAATTGAAATGGCTGCCTGATTTGCTGCAGCCCACAAAAGTTCCAGATCTTTTCCTGCAAAGTGCGAACCTGAATGTTTAAGTCCGAATAAAAGAAGACCAACTATTTTTGATTTCGCCATCATTGGAATGATTGTGTAAATACCTTCGGAAATTAATCTTTCGGCTTTCTCATCGGTAAAAACTAATTTAAAATCGGTTTGTTCAATAGAAGGAAATTTTGTAATCAGATATTTATCTTTTAAGAAAGGAATTATTTTCGACTCAGTTATTGTGCATTTGGCATTATTCATTCCAACACTATCCACAAGCGCCAGATTACCATCTTTATCCCGCATCATTATCCCAAAGGTTTTTATTTTAAGTGCATCAACAAAAGTTTTTTTCATCAATGACAGAATATTATCCATCCCGACAACGGTGGAGAGTTCACTGCCCAGATCAACTAAAACTTTCTGGTAAGCAAACTGTTCAGGATAAAATCTTTTTGTAAGAAAATTCTGAAAGCGATCTTTTGTTGATTGGAACACCAATGCAAATACGATAAAGAATATTCCTGCAATAATTCCCTGGTTCTCGACACCAAAGAAAGAACTGATGCTTTGCCCGGCAACATATATTACAAAGAAATAAATAGCAGCAACCGTTGCAGTTGCAGTTCCGTAAACAATCGTGTTCTTTACAACAACGCTAACATCCATCAATTGATATTTAAATATGGAATAAGCAAATACTAACGGAACAATTGAGATCAGAATTATCGGCATATAATATTCCGGTGAATTAAATATTGTATCAGCAATAGCAGGTGCAACTCCGCCGGTGTACAACGCAACTGCAAACCCAAAAGTAACTGCAATCAGCATTATAAGAATTGGCTTCTTCTGTTCTTTAGATTTGATTTTTCTGTATTGAAAAAACAAAGCCCACCATCCGGTTATTTGAGCTAAGATTAAAAAGAACATATACGATTGTAACGCAATATCAAATACACCGCCTTTCAAAGTTCCTGTCATTGTCATATAGAATAATGTAATAAATAGAATAACAAAAACTGATGGGACAATGAATACAGCTTTCTGCACCCATTTTTTTTCGGCAAACTTGAAAGTGGATGGAAAATTCCAGAAGAAATAATTGATGATAAACGGGAGAAAACATACTCCAATCATATAAAGAATTCCCACTATCCATGCAAGAATTCCATAGTTCAGAAAGATTTTTATTACACCACCGAATTGTGGCCGCAAGGCATCGAGAGAAGCTAATACAGACACTGCACCAAGGAAATAAAACAACCTTTGAATTCTGCCATCGGGTTTTGCAATCATCACAATAAAAGCAATTAATATCCAGAAAAGCGCACTCAGAGCACCTGCAAGCGCTCCGTATTTAACTAATTTTTTTACATAAACTTTTGTCGAATATATTTTTCCTTCCCGTTTGTATTTATAATCTGCTAATTCTCCTTTTTTATATTTGTTAAGTATTTCCTGTGCCTGATGATCAGAATGAAGAATTGTGTTGTTAATTTCAATAAGTTGATCACCGTCGCGGATACCGGCATTCCATGCTACGCCGCCAACCTTCACAAAATCAAAATAGAGCGCAGTACTGTCTTTGGTAATTTTTTTGTTTATCCATAAACATTCGTCATTGCTTGTTACATTGACTTCAACGGCAGTGTAAATATTTAATATTGCAATACCAATTAAAATTAGTGATGCTGCAACAATAAGTTTTGAACGATACTTTAATAATAATGTTTTAAATGTTCTCAAAGTTTCACCTGACTTTTAATACAATCATTGTTATATCATCGGATTGAAGATTTCCCTGCGTGAAAATCTGAACATCTTCTTTTATACCGTTAAGTATTTCATTTGCTGATTTATGCATTAAACTTTTTCCTATTCTCTCTAATCTCAGTTCAGAATATTCTTCAAACTGAAGATTCAAAGCTTCTGAAACTCCGTCTGTATAAAGAATTAAAACATCATCTTTCTGAAGTTTCACATCCTCAAAAATATACGGAACGAGAGTTTTCATCACCCCAAAAATCATCCCGCCCTGAGTAAGTTTGATAATTTTATCTCCTCTCAGAAGATACGGCGGGTTGTGTCCTGCATTCACGTAAGTAAGTGTATCCGTTTTTGTATTAATGAAACCCCAGAAAAAAGTTATAAATCTTCCCTCAGAAGAATTTGCAGTTACGAGATCGTTTATCATTGCCGTTGCATCTTCAATTTTCATATTCTGCCTGCAAATTACCTGCAGAAAAGCCTGGATGTTTGCCATCATAAGTGAAGCAGGAACTCCCTTTCCGGCAACATCAGCGATAGCTATATAGAATTTTTCATCATTGATAGGAATAACATCATAATAATCTCCGCCAACTTGTTTCGAGGAAACATTCAACGCAGCGATATCATATTTCTCATACTCAGGTAAAGTTGATGGAAGTAGATTTCTCTGAATGTCTCTCGCTATAAGCAAGTCTTCTTCCATTTTTTGTTTTTCAAGCGCTTCAAGAAACAGCCGGTTATTTTCCAGGGAAATTATCGCGAGATTGCCAACTGAATAAATGTATTCAATATCACTATTGTTAAATCCTCTGTTCCCTGCTCTGTTCCCAAGTAATATTATTCCACGTGTTTTTCTTTGAAGCTGCATAGGTACGATAAGTTCAATTCCAAGTTCGAGCAATTCAGAATATTTAATTTTTAAAATGTCTTTTCTAATCGAATCCGGTGTGTTATGAAGTTCATATTTCTTTATTAACAGAATTAATTTTTCATTATCGAATTTTGAATCAAGAATATCCGGCTCATCATTATCAAAAAGAACTAAAGCATACTTCTGAATCAGGAACTGACCAAGTAAAGAAAATACCAACAACTTAACTACCCGAAATGATTCTGCGAATGTTCCGAATTCTTTGCTGAGTTCAAACAATGAACTGAGTCGTTGTACACGTGAATCAAGCTGACGGTTTACTTTTCTTAACTCATCTATCACCAACGAATTTTGAACAGCAGTAGCAGAGATATTTAAAATCGTACTGAGGAATTCAACATCGTCTTCAGTGTAATCTGTTTTATTTAACTTCTCACCAAGACAAACCAAACCGATACAATTATCTGAAGCACTTATCCTCTCAGCAACTTTCAGGTTTGCTTCCTGCATAAACGAAACTAATTTGGGATGATCAATACAATCTGATGTAAGTTCCATTTCGGGGAATCCCTTAATTAGTTCGGAGGGTAATCCTTTAGAACCCTTCAGGATAATCTTGTTTCCTTCCTTAAGTGCAATGAGTCCGCGTGTTGCTAAAAATTTGCCAAGACATGTAAGCAGAACATTATTGGTAATGAATTCAAGATCAATACTTGAGTTAATAATTCTGCTAAAGTCAACGAGCGCAGTGAGGTTTCTTTTTAATTTAAGATTTTTTGCCTCCAGCATTTTTTAACCGTTCCCTATTTTTTTCGAAAGCAGTACCTTATTATACTTTCCCGGAACGGAAGTATATGTAACGTCATCCATTAAAGATTTCATAAGATACATTCCAAGCCCACCAACACGATGTTCACGATAATATTTCTGCAGGTCAGGAAGAGGTATCTTGGCAGGATCAAAAGAATTGCCGTAATCAATAATAGTAACCGTAAATTTTTCCTTATCAAATTCTACTTTAATAATAATTTCACCTTCCGGAGAAAGTTTATAGGCATGTTTAATAATATTTGAACATGCTTCATCAACTGCCAGTATTATTTTCTCGACCGTAGTGTCCACTATTCCCGCATCATAAGCTTTTTCGCTGACAAAATCCCTGATCTCAGAAAGGTTTTCGGTTTTGCTTTGAACTACGAGTTCACCGGTGTTATTATTTTTGCGGACTGACAAGCTTAACTCCCAAAAAACTTCTTTATTGCTTCCTGCTCGTTTTTATAAATTTCATAGAGCAATGGAAAACCCAGCAGATCAAAAATGTTAAATACTTTATCGCTCATATTTGTCAGCTTTATGTCACCATTATTATCTCTTACGTTTTCTATGAATGCCATAAACACACCTAAGCCTGCACTGCTGATGTAGGAGAGCTCTTCGAAATTAACTACGATTTTAAATTTGTTTTCATTAATTAGTTGAGTAAAATTATTCTCAAGAGTCGGCGCTGTATGAGCATCCAAAAATCCTTTGAGATTAATAATACTAACTCCTCCGCTTTCTCTTATTGATGAACTGAAATCTGCCATCCTTATTCTCCATTCCGTCGAGACATAACGTCTAACGACTTTTCAAGTTTTAATTTTGCTTCCACTTAAAAATAACTAAAGTTATATCATCATATTGATTATGCTGACTTGAAAAAACTGTAATTTCTCTTATTATTTTATTAGAAAGTTCCTGCGCGCTCAATGATGCGTTATCCTGAAGTACGTTCAAAAAATATTTATCGCCAAAATCTTCCATCTGTTCATTCTTTGCATCGGTTACTCCGTCTGTATAAAGTACTATGGTATCATTTCTCAACAAATCAACAGAGAATTCTTCCAGAGTCTGTTCAAAATATTCTTTACTGCTCAATCCCAAACCGAGACCTGAAGGTCTGATTTGTTTCGAATTCATATCTCTTATTAAAAACAGAGGGCAATGACCTGCACGTGCAAAGATTAACTTTTTTTCGTTGAAATCGAAATATCCGTAAGCAGCACTTACGAAAGTTTTAGAATCCAGAGTTTCTTTTAAAATTTCATTTGCTTTGATAAGTATTTCTTTAGGTTTTTCAATAGTTTTTGAAAGTGATTCAAAAATACCTTTCACTTCAGCCATAATGAATGCTGCGGAAATACCTTTTCCCGAAACATCTGCAATTACAAAACCAAGTTTGGTTTCACTTATTCTGAAAAAATCATAATAATCACCGCCTACTTCAAATGCCGGAATAAAGACTGACGCAATTTCCATATTCGGATAATCAGGAACATCTGCTGGAAGAATTTTTCTCTGGATTTCTCTGGCAACATCGAGTTCCTTCTCAAGTCTCTCCTTTTCTATTGACTGTTCAAGCAGTCTCGAATTTTCAATTGCAACTGATGCATAATCAGAAAAAGTTTCGATTGCACTAAGATCATCGCGTGTAAAAATCTGACCTTCTCCTTTAGCAGCAACAAGAATTCCCTGAGTTTCTCCGCGGGATTTTATAGGTGAAACTGAAACAACTGAATACAAATCTTCTGTAGTTCCGTCTGTAATTCTTTCTTTTATATTAAATGTTTTTGTTGAAACAAGATTACGGAAATCAATTCGCTCCAAGATTTGGTTTGTCAGTTTCTCCGATTCGATGAAACTAATATTTCTTGAAGCAAGTGAATTATATCCGACACCGTTTTTCCAGATTATCCAGGCAGCTTTTGAACCACTCAATTTTTGTGTGATATCTGTGACAGTTTCAGCAAGGTCGTTAAAATCTAAAACTTCGGTTATCAATTTGCTGAAGTATTGAAGAGATGTAACTTCCTGCGCTTTCCTGTCATAGGCTTCAGCAGTCGGGAGATGAAACAGTGTAGTAAAAAATAAAAACACAAAATAAATTGATCCGTAAATCATTATCATCTGGTTGAACTGTTTGAGTGACGGTGAAAAAGCAGTGAGAATCTGGCTGTAAATATTTCCATCGGAACTGTTGAGTATGTTAACTATAAATAAAATAGTGATGACGAATGAGAATAGCAGCAAATAAATTTTTTCTTTTTTGGAAAGAAAGGCAATCCATGAAATCCTGATGGAATTAAAGACTATCAGAAGAACAGATACAACAAAAAAAGTTGTGTTGAGAAATGACAGATTTTCATCTCTGAAAAAATTTATTGAGAGACTTGCTAGTATGAAAAACACCAGCATTGTGTTAAAATAAACTTTTACATTTTTTGTCCGGTTCAGAAAGAAAAAATGTCTGAGCACTATTAAAAAGAATGAAATAAATCCAATAATAATCAGGACATAAATAAATGAAACGATGTTGTAAACTAATCCGGGATTATTAAGCTTGAGGTTAATATTATCAAAAATATCCGGCAGCAGATAATCAGAAAATATTAAAAGAAAAAACATTATTGCCAGTAATATCCCGGTGTTTAAAACCAGGGAAAGTGGAGTAGTTGTCCTGCTGTTTTCAAATTGAATCAGGATTTGCAGCACAAAGAAAATTAAAGCTGCAATTAAAAAATCCTGTAAAAATCTTAGTCCGATGATTTCAGGTGTGCCGAAGAATATCTTAAAAACAAATAATAATACTGCAGCCAGAATTACAAGTTGTGCCTTTGGACTAAAGAAATTTTGTTTTAACAGTTTCATCCGTCTTCTTAAATACAGAAATTTATTTATTGGTTACCAATTAAAATAATATGGTTAAAACTTAAGGGAAACCTTTAAATAGATAAAGATTTCAGTTATGAACGGTTTTTTATTAGGATGATTGACTAAAATCAAAAGGTTAGTCCGGCAGCATCAACCGGTTTGATTTTACTTTCGGGGACTTTTTGTAACTTCTGAATGAACCCTGACTTTTTTGCTTTTTAACTCTTCGCTCAACTGTTTCAGTTCATTTTGTAATTTTTCCATTTCTTTTTTGAATTCATCATCAGATGAATATTTATGATAATAGTTTCTGTTAAACTGATACTTGATCAGCATTGTATCATCGGATGGTTTTACTGGATTGAATTTATTACTAAGATTATAGAGATCCATTCCTTCATTAACCCGATTGAGCGAATCAAAATTCAAAGAATTATCATTGACAACGTAGCTGTACACAGAGTCATCATTAAAATATTCTATCTTCAATCCACTTTTTGATTTTTCAATCTTCGGAATTTTATAAGCATAAAAGTGAATATTATTTGTAGCCTGTTCTATCAATGGTTCAATTGCTGCGATTTCAGGAAATGGCGCTTCGGGGATTTCGATTGAGGGAATATCTACCCGGCAAATATTTGAATCAAGCATTACTTTGAAATTTTGTGCATCGTTCATTTGTGCAGAATGAATAAATGTAGAATCAAATTTAATATTTAGTGTGAACTGTTTGATTTTTTCTTCATGATCTCTGACCTGTTTTTCAAATTCTCTCATTTCTTTTTCATATTGAACTGAATTGAATGTGTAAGAATCAGCAAAGACAGAATCCGGAGTCACGAATATATACTGATCACCGGAAATGTTTTTCAGTTTTTCAAGAGCTTTTACGAGCTCCACTTTTTCATTATTAGATATACCTTCAGGTACAATTCTTTCAAATTTTGCTTTGTTCAATTTTTCAGAAGCAACAAGCAGATCTGCAAATATTGCTTTTCTCAGATTCCATAGATTCGGATTTATTGCGATTGTATTATTCTCATTTACAAGTACCTGCGCTTCAAGTGCTTTGCTGTAACTACCGATAATCGAATCCACTGTCTGTTTTTGTTTTTCATCAAGATTCATAGCAGTAACAAATTCATCATAGCTTTGTCTCTTTATTTTTTGATCACTTGATCTGATCTCAAAGAATTCTTTTCCGGAATCATCGTATCCTAAAAGGAGATATTTTTGACGTGAGTCATCAAGAGGCAGCTCGTTATTAAAAGCAAAATTGAAAACATCTTCATTGCTCAAATTTGCAGCAAGAAGCACAGGTTGAAGATTTTCTTTGTAGAAACCCGCAATGGCTACTTTTTGATCTTCCCAGATTTTATCAATTAAATCCGGATCAAGTTTTAATACGATCATTAAAGCAATAGTTAAAGCAACCAACGACGCTGCCGGTATCCATCTTTTTATTCCTGACGAATTCTTTTTCCTGCTTTCAATTTCCGCCATCAATCTTGTTTCAAAAAATGGTGAATCGGGAATACGATTTATTCTGCTGCCAAGTTGTTTGATTCGTTTAAGGTCATCGAGTTCCTTTCTCATCTCAAGTGAAGATGACAATAGTCTTTCAACTTCAGATTTATCTTTGGCATTAAGTTCATCATCCAGGTAGGCAGATAGTAATTCTAATATTTGTAGATTTTTTTTCATTATCTAAGTTCCTTCTCAATAGGCTGAAGTATTTCTTTCAGCTTTTCCCTTCCTCTGAATATTCTTGATTTTACGGTCCCCATTTCGCAGTTCAAAGTTTCAGAAATTTCCTGGTAACTAAAGCCTTCTATATCTTTCATTATTAATGGCATCTTTAATTTATTCGGCAATCTGGAAATTGCATCCATAACTATTTTTGAGATATCGTTACTTTCTACCGGGGATGAGTAATCAGAAATCTCTATCCCATCCTCAACAGGAAAAAATATTTTTCTGACATTCATTTTCCTTAAATAATCTTTGCATCTGTTTACAGTAATCCGGTAAAGCCATGTCGTAAACTGTGATTCAAATCTGAAATGCTTAAGATTACGATATACCGTAATAAATACATCCTGTGCTATATCATCGACCAGAGCGCTGTTATTCATAGTTAGATAAATAATATTTCTTACTTTCTCCTTATGTCTGCTCACAAGGATCTGGAAAGCAGTATTATCCCCATCAAGAAATTTGCGGATAATTGAGTGATCATCATTAAATGATACTTTTTGCTGCTGCTGCAAGTCCTTTTCTTCTTCTTTTAAAATCATTTGTTAGACGTGATATTTTCGATGTTGTTCCAATTTATTAAATTAAATTCGTATCAGAAAACTTTGTTATTATTTTCTTTTTCCTGTTTGCAAAAGTATGCTATACTGATTAAATTTCGATGAAAATTTAAAGGAGTATTCATGAAAATCAAAACCACCGAAAAATATGGAGCAGTCATTGTTGAACTAAAAGGAAATGTGATGGGCGGTGATGATACCAAAGATTTCAACGACTTGCTGCATAAATTAATTGACGAGGGAAAAATAAGAGTAATTATAGACTTAAGCGATGTTAAGTTTATGAACAGTTCCGGACTCGGTATGTTAATTGGCGGTTTAACAACTATGAAGAAAGCCAACGGCTTTTACAAACTGGCAAATGTAACTGATAAAATTGAAAGCTTGCTCATTATAACTAAATTGATAACAATTTTTGAGCATTACGAATCTGTTGATAAAGCAATCGAATCGTTGCCAAAATAACTCAGGATAAAATTTAATTTGAAATAAACTCCGGATTGAAAAGTTCGGAGTTTTTATTTGTAAAAACTAAAACCAAATCTTAAACTAAACCAAATTATGAGCGTTACAGTACTTGTTGGAAGCCAATGGGGCGACGAGGGAAAAGGTAAAATTGTTGATATACTCAGTGAGAAGTATAAAATAGTCGCAAGGTATCAGGGTGGTGCTAATGCTGGTCATACAGTTATTATTGGTGATCAAAAATATATTTTACATCTTATACCCTCCGGAATATTGCGGGATGACGTTATCTGTGTTATTGGTAACGGTGTTGTTATTGATCCAACTGCATTACTGGAAGAAATTGAACTTCTTGAAAAAAATGGGATTAGTGTTGAGGACAGATTATTTATAAGTCACAATGCTCATCTTATTATGCCATACCATAAATTGCTGGATAAAATTATTGAAAGCGGTGATATAAAAATCGGTACGACAGGAAGAGGAATCGGTCCCTGTTATATTGATAAGTTTGCCCGTAAAGGAATCAGGATAGTTGATCTTCTTGACAGAACTGAACTAGAGAAGAAAATCAGACAGAATTTAAAAGAAAAAAATGAATTACTTGAAAAAGTTTACGAGCACGAAGGACTTGATGTTGATGCTATCGTAAAGGAGTATCTTGAATTCGACAGAACAATTGACAAGTATATTAAAGATGTTCCTTCATTCCTGAACCAGGCAATTGCTGACGGTAAATCAGTTTTACTTGAAGGTGCTCAGGGAACTTTACTCGATGTTGATCATGGAACCTACCCATTTGTAACCTCAAGCAGTCCAACATCCGGCGGTGCTTGCACAGGAACAGGAATTCCCCCAACAAAAATTGATTCGGTTATTGGAATTGTAAAAGCATATACAACACGTGTGGGCAATGGTCCATTCCCAACCGAACTTTTGAATGAGGAAGGTGAAAAGTTACGAACAATCGGAGCTGAATTCGGAGCTACAACAGGAAGACCAAGAAGATGCGGTTGGTACGATGCCTTCCTGGTTGCATATTCACAATTGGTAAATGGAATAACCTCTGTTGCAATTACGAAACTTGACGTGCTGAGTGGTTTTGATAAAATAAAAGTTTGTATCGGTTATGAGTTGAATGGGAAGCGGTTAAAATATTTTCCTTCTTCGGTCGATCAATTATCTGCGGTTAAACCTGTCTATGAAGTTCTTGATGGCTGGAATGAAGATATAAGTAATTGTTTATCCTATGGACAGCTTCCATCAAAGACAAAGGAATATCTCCAATTCATCGGCAAACATTCAGGAATTAAGATTGAAATCATTTCAGTTGGACCAAAACGCAAACAGACATTCTACGTGCAAAAATAATTTTAACCATGGCACAAAATGTTGTGTCACGTTTTTACCCCTTTCGAGTCACGACAACGAATTCTGATTTAATTAATTGTTAATTAGTGCATGAGCTAATATATTTGCATTAAAACTAGTGAGATAAATATGGACTTAAAATCTTTAGAATCTGAATTACTAAAGCTTACACCAAGAGAGAGAGCAATTGTAACATACAAGCTTTTGAATAGTTTAGAAAATGAAGAATCAGAAGATGTGGAAGATATCTGGTTAGATGAAGCACTCAGCAGGTATGATCAGATTGTTAAGACCGGCAAGTTTACTGTTGATAGTGAACTAATTATTCGGGAAGCTAAGTCAAAGTATAAGTGACCAGGATTATATTTCACGAATTAGCAGGGAAAGAGTTTCTGGAGGCAAGGGATTACTACGATGATTTTGTTTTTGGGTTGGGCGAAAAATTTGTTATCGAGGTAGAAAGATGTTTAAACATAATCAAAACTAACCCAATCGCATATCCGGTTGCAAAACAAAATGTCCGCAAAGCTGTAATCATAAAGTTTCCTTTTTCTATTTTGTACCGTGTGGACGAAAATGTTATTTCTATTCTTGCAGTGATGCATCAAAAAAGGAAACCATTATATTGGGCTGAGAGAATTTAGGGCGTGAAGTTTCACGCCCCTACAAATTTTAAAAACTACTTCATCAAAACCTGTCCGCCGTAGTTTTAACGAAGGAGGATCATTTTCTTCACAGCTGTATAGTCACCTGCCCTCAATTGATAAAAATAAATGCCGCTTGATAAATCTGATGCATTGAATTCTACTGTATGATATCCGGGTTCTTTTTCTTCATTAACCAACAATGCAACTTCTTCACCGATTGAATTAATTACTGTAATCTTAACATTACTTTTTTCTTTTAGCCCGTAACCAATAGTTGTTACTGGATTGAACGGATTCGGATAGTTCTGTTCGAGAAGGAAAGAATTAAATATTTTTATATCTATTTCGATAATATCAGAATACTCGCTTTGTCCCAGATAATCTATTTGTTTAAGTCTGTAATAATATTTTCCGTCTGCAATTATCTTATCTCTGTAAGAATAATTCTGTCTTTCAGTAGTAGTACCTTTACCATTAACAAAACCAATCGAAGAAAAATCATTTCCATTTATGCTTCTCTGCACTTCGAACAACTGATTATTTAATTCAGTAGTAGTTGACCAACTTAAAATTACTTCTTTACCGTTCGCTATGCCAGTGAATGAACTCAATTCTACCGGTACAATAGTAGTATCAGTAATAAAACTATAGTAAACATCCTGACCACCTGTGAATGTTGCAGCCCAGGCAAGGTGCGCACCATTCACCTCGGAAACCATATCGAAATAGTCGCCCATTTTATTCTGGTTTGGCCAGCCGACATGCGGATCAAAATAATCAGAAAGTCTTTGATTTGCTGACCATGTTTCTCCTCCATTTGTTGAATTGGAATAATACAGTGCTGATAAATAAGTTCCCGGATTATCACGCGTGTCAAGCCAAACTACATCAATTCTTCCGTTTGGTGCAACCGACATTGTTCCAAACCATTGATAAGCTGAAGTTCCTATATCATCATTAATTTTGATTGGTGAGCTGAAACTTACACCACCATCCGTACTTCGGGCAAACATAATATCAAGAGGATCAGGATTAGAATTTCTTTCAACAGAACATAGTAAATAAATATTATTATGATATGTCCCGCCGGAAGTATCAATTGCGATTATTGTCTGACCAAGTAAACCACCCGGATTTGGTCCGACACCGTAAGTGATAGAACCATCCAGATTAACCGTAGTGTTCATATCCCACGCAACTGTTTGACCAGCAAACTTTGCATTTGAAGATTTTGCCACAAGAAAATCCCAGCCTAATGAACCGCCAACAAATAAATCTCCATTTGAGGCTACTGCAAGAGTTCCCCAATAAGGATCGTTTGGAATTGTAACACAATCCTCAAAAAATATTCCGCCATCAGTTGAACGGGTAAATGAGCCAGGCGCACACACACTATAGTAACTTGTCCAGTAAGCATAAATATGACCACTTCCCGAACTACTGGATTTATCAAGTGCCATCCATTGTTTATCTCCTCCTTGAGCATAAGTTTTATCACCCCAAATAGATCCTCCGGTGCTTGATTTAAATACGTCACAAAAATATGTTGGTTCAGTAGCCAGACTGTTATAATAAAAATTTCCGTCAGCATCACTTTCTAATACGGGATCTGATCGAAAGATTCCAGGTTCAATTACACCAGGAAATGTCCATGACTGTCCTCCATTTGTTGTAAATCCAAATCCTGCCTGGCGGAAGTTGTTGCTTATTGTATTGAATTGTCTCCATCCTATCGCAATCCTGTTTGGATTATTACGATCTACAGCAATTGAAGGTTCGTTTGCAGCATCGCCGACAATGTTTTGTCCGTTCACATCAACATTTACCTGAGTAGTAACAATACTATTTAATGAATAATTATATGCAGGTGATCTTTCCTGACTTTCTCTTAAATCGGGAATATATTCATCATCTTTAATCTCGTGATGCAATCTGCGATCAGGTGGATTTCCTTTTTGTTGTGTGTTTGATTGGGAAAAAATCTGAGCTGATGAGATGAGAAAAATAATTATCACTGAAAAAACCAGTCTGATAATACTTTTAATACTTTTGATTTCTGATCTGCTATTCATAATATATCTCCTGGAATGGATTTGAACATTCGCAAATTTTTATTTTGATACTTATCAAACTTACATATATCCCGCAGTAAATTGAACACTTAAGTAATACCAAATCAAACAATATATTATTTTAATCTTTATGAAATGTTTTTGGACGATCGGTTTGTAATTGGCAAATAAAAAGTATTTATCTAATTTTAAATTCAGAGCAAGGTTATGGGAATACCAAATCGGAAATCACTATCCAATGGCTTCAGACTTCCAATTTCAATTTTGCCGGATTACACAATCCTGTAAATTTCAACTCGTACACACTTGCAATTGATATAAACACACTTTACATTTGGGCGTCTATTTGTAAAGTAGAATTATGATAAAAAGACCTTTTTGGGTAAATAAAATAGAGCAAGCGTGGCTTCAGCGACCTATCGTCTGGCTTTCAGGTGTAAGACGCGTTGGTAAAACAACTATTGCAAAAATGTTTTCAGATGCCGGATATTTAAACTGCGATTTGCCTTCGGTTGCACGGAGATTAGAAGACCCGGAGATATTTTTCAGCAGCATAGATAAAGATAGTAAAGTGATATTTGATGAGATTCACAGATTACCTGATCCGAGTAATCTCCTAAAAATTGGAGCTGATGAATTTTCAAATCTTAAAATACTTGCTACGGGTTCCTCCACAATAACGGCAACTAAAAAATTTCGCGACAGCCTGACAGGCAGAAAGAAAACAATATACTTACCTCCGGTTCTTTGGAATGAAAGTATTTCGGAGTTCGGTATAAAAGATTTAGACAAACGTTTACTTCACGGCGGACTTCCCGAACCTTTACAAGCTGAGAAAAAAGATCCTTCCTTCTTCACAGAATGGATAGACAGTTTTTATGCGCGAGATATTCAGGAACTGTTTAACGTTAGAAATCGAGAAGGTTTTATTTCACTTTTGCATTTGCTGTTGCGCCAAAGCGGCAGGTTAATTGATTACACTCAGCTTGCAAAGCTAAGCGGTTTAAGCCGACCGACAGTTAAAGCACATATTGAAGCAATGATAATATCACACGCTGTATTTCTGTTAAAACCTTTTTCAGGAGGCGGCAGAAGAGAAATAACACAAAGACCAAAATGCTATGCTTTCGATACAGGGTTCGTATCATTTATAAAAGGCTGGGAAGGTATAAGAGAAGAAGATCGTGGTTTGCTTTGGGAACATTTAGTACTTGATTCACTTCGATCAATCCATCCAGAAAGCAATCTATTCTTTTGGCTTGATAAGTCAGGACGGGAAATTGATTTTGTAATTAAAAGAGATAATAAAAACGTTGATACGTTTGAATGCAAAGTTAATCCATCAAACTTTTCAACTAAAAATTTAAAGGTATTCCGTGATCTCTATCCCAATGGACAAAATATTTGTTTGTCACCAAACATTATTGAAAACTTTACCACCAGAAAAGATGATCTGTTAATTGAATTTCATTCCTTGCAAAGTTATTTTGAAAGAATTAAACCATAAGTTAGCTATCAAGCACTTTTAACTTCTCACTTCTTGCCTCGGCTCGCGATCAGCGAGATGGGCTAAATCCTAACTAATTAAGTTTGAATTCCCTCCCCTTTTGGCTAAATTTGCTCCTAATTTTTACGAAAATCAAAAGAATCAATGAGATATCCTCACGCAGAAATAGAATCCAAATGGCAAAATTACTGGGAAGAAAAACAGGTTTATAAAACTGATTTTACAAAAACTGATAAAAAACTTTATCACCTGAATATGTTTATCTATCCATCCGGTGCGAAGCTGCATACCGGACATTGGTACCATTACGGTCCTTCCGATTCCTGGGCTCGCTACAAAAGATTAAGAGGCTTCAATGTTTTTGAACCGATGGGTTACGATGCTTTCGGTTTACCTGCAGAGAATTATGCGATACAAACAGGTATTCATCCGCAGGACAGCACAATAAAAAATATAAAAGATATAAAAGAACAGTTGAAAAAAATTGGCTGTATGTACGATTGGAATGCTGAGTTAATGACTTGCGTTCCTGAATATTACAAATGGAATCAATGGCTATTCCTTCAGCTTTACAAGAAGGGATTAGCTTACAGAAAAAAAGCTCCGGTTAATTGGTGCCCGAAAGATCTGACCGTACTTGCAAACGAACAAGTTCATGATGGGAAATGTGAACGTTGCGGAACAGAAGTGATTCAAAAAAATCTTTCGCAATGGTTTTTCAAAATAACTGAATATGCTGAAGAACTATTACAAGGTTTGGATAAAATAAACTGGCCTGAAAAAACAAAACTGATGCAGCGAAACTGGATTGGAAAAAGTGTCGGCGCTGAAGTCGATTTTAAAATTGATGGTTCTAATGAAGTAATAAAAATATTTACAACAAGACCTGATACTCTTTTCGGTGCAACGTATATGGTTCTTGCACCAGAGCATCCTTTAGTTGAAAAACTCACAACTTCTGAACAGCAAAATAAAGTCGATGAATATAAAGATTCGATTAAATCATTAACTGAAATTGAAAGAACATCAACTGTAAAAGAAAAAACAGGTGTCTTCACAGGTGCTTTTGCCATCAATCCGGTTAACAATAAAAAAATTCCTATCTGGGTTGCTGATTATGTTTTACTGACTTACGGAACCGGTGCAATAATGGCTGTTCCCGGACAAGACGAACGCGATTGGGAATTTGCTGAAAAGTTTAATCTTCCAATCATCAGAACTATTCAACCGCCGGATGATTTTAAAGGCAAAGCATTTCTTGAAGATGGTCCTGCGATCAACAGTGATTTTCTAAACGGACTTTTTGTTGAAGATGCAAAAAAGAAAATCAATCAATGGCTTGCGGATGAAAAAATTGGTAAAGCTACAGTAAATTATCGTTTGAGAGACTGGCTGATTTCCAGACAAAGATATTGGGGAACTCCGATTCCGATTATTCACTGCGATAACTGTGGTGAACAAGCAGTGAGTGAAGTCGAACTGCCGGTTGAACTTCCTTATGATGTTGATTTTCATCTTGGTGGTGAATCACCTCTTGCAAGAAATGAAAAGTTTATAAATGTTAAATGTCCGAAATGCGGTGGAAATGCGAAACGAGATCCAGATACAATGGATACTTTTGTTGATTCATCGTGGTATTATTTCAGATATTTAAATCCACATTTTTCAGATGGAATTTTTGATAAGTCAATTGCCGATCAATGGGTACCGGTTGATATGTATGTCGGTGGTGCAGAACACGCAACGATGCATCTTTTATACGCAAGATTCATTCACAAATTTTTGCGTGATCTCGGAATTGCAAAAGGTGACGAACCTTTTCAAACACTTGTTCATCAGGGAACGATTACCAATGCCGGTGCAAAGATGTCAAAGTCGAAAGGAAATGTTGTAAACCCGGATATGTTCACATCAAAATTTGGTTCGGATGTCTTTCGTCTTTACCTGATGTTTATGGGTCCGTACGATATGGGCGGAGATTGGAGTGATAAAGGAATTTCAGGAACTGATCGTTTTGTAAATCGGGTTTATGATTTGTTCAATGAATTTAATGATCTGCAAAATCAAACATCGTCAAAAGAAAAATATGAACTGAGTTCACTTTCAGATGCAGACAAATTCATTTACAGAAAAATTAATCAAACACTGAACAAAGTTGGTGAAGAAATAAATCATTTCAGATTTAATACAGCAATCGCTGCTTTAATGGAGTTGCTGAATAATTTAAAAGATATTTCGAATTGCTCAAAGGAAATTCAATTATTTGCTCTGCAGAGATTAGCAATAATGATCTCACCACTTGCACCTCATCTTGGAGAAGAATGCTGGAGTTTACTTGGCAATGCTACATCGATCTATGAAAAGTCTTTCTGGTTTGATGTTGATGAGTCGGCACTGATTGAAGATACGGTTGGTATTGCAGTACAGGTGAATGGTAAGGTCAGAACAACTCTTGACGTACCAATTGACAGCGAACAGGAAATAGTTAAGAAATTAGTTTTCAGCGATGATAAAGTGATAAAACACACATCAGATAAAACAATTGTTAAAGAAATTTACGTTAAGAATAAGATCTATAACATCGTAGTAAAATAATTAATAGCACGCAGATGACGCTGATCGAGCAGATATGCGCAGATCAGTTAAACCTGCCTGACAGCAAGACAGGTCTGTGTCACCTGCCTGCCGTTAGGCAGGTCAGCGTTCTATTCTTCTAAATTAAAAATATAAAATATGCTTGATATAAAATTAATTCGTGAAAATCCTGAAACTGTCAGACAAGGATTAAAAAATAAAAACGAAAAAGATCGTGTTGACGAAATTCTTTCGCTGGATGAAGATCGAAGAAAAATAATTTCAGAAGTTGAAGAACTGAAAGCAAAGAAGAACCAGGTATCATCAAAAATTCCTCAGATGAAAAAAGCCGGTGAAGACACTACACAAATCTTTGCAGAGATGAAAATCGTTTCTGATAAAATCACTGAACTCGATAACCAGTTGAAACAAGTTGAAGAGAATTTGAATGGAATATTGATGTTCATTCCGAATCTTCCTCATTCATCTGTTCCGGTCGGAAAGACTGCTGATCAAAATGTTGAAGTTAGAAAATGGATGCCGGAAGGGTTCTCATTTCCCATCGGGACAAGCGGCAAGAAACCAAAAACTCTTGACCACATTGAACTCGGGAAGAAATTTAATATACTCGATTTTGAAAGAGGTGCTAAAATTTCAGGTACTGGTTTTCCTGTTTATGCTGGAAAAGGTGCAACACTTGAGAGAGCATTGATTAATTTTATGCTTGATTATCATCTGACTCATCACAACTACAAAGAAGTTTTTCCACCGTTCCTGGTGAATCGAGAATCAATGATGGGCACCGGTCAGCTTCCAAAGATGGAAGATGATATGTATGCAATTGAAAAAGATGGATTATATCCGATTCCAACTGCTGAAGTTCCGATTACAAATCTACATCGTGATGAAATCCTTTCTGAAAAAGATTTGCCGATCAGATATGTTGGTTACTCAGCTTGTTTTCGAAGAGAAGCTGGTTCTTATGGAAAAGATTCAAAAGGATTTTTGAGAGTTCACCAGTTCAATAAAGTTGAGATGGTAAAAATTGTAAAACCAGAAACTTCTTACGATGAATTGGAAAAACTTGTAAACGATGCTGAAGATATTTTAAAAGCATTAAAGATTCCGTACCGAATAATAATGCTTTGTACCGGAGATTTAAGTTTTTCAGCAGCTAAATGTTATGATATTGAAACGTGGTCTCCTGCAGAACAACGATGGCTCGAAGCTTCTTCCTGCAGCAACTTTGAAGATTTCCAGGCAAGAAGAGCAAGCATACGATTTAAAAGAGAAGGTGAAAAAAAACCTGAGTTCGTTCATACTTTGAATGGTTCGGGGTTGGCTACAAGCAGATTGATGGTTTCAATACTTGAAAATTACCAAACAGTTGAAGGAACTATTCGGGTACCTGAAGTGCTTCAAAAATACACTGGATTCCGTGAAATCAAATAAGCATTTTGCCTTTCATATAGTTTATCAATTAGCTATCCAAACATAATTGTATTTATAGCTTCATAATTAAAATTTAAGAGCAAGATTCAAAATAATAATTGAAAAACCTATTTACTTTAAAAAAATATTTTCTCCGATATAAGAAGAAACTTATTCTAGGTTTGATCTTTATCATTCTTTCAGATATTACTGCGGTTTACGTTCCTCTGATCATGAAAGATTCAATAGATGCACTTCAGAAAAATGCAACTTCTGAATTGTTGTTGAAGTACGGACTGATGATAATCGGTTTATCAGTTGTATCCGGAATATTCCGTTTCATGATACGGCAAACAATTATCGTTGTGTCAAGAGAAATTGAATACGATTTGCGGGGAGATTTCTGGTCGCACGTCCAAAGATTACCACTGAGATTTTTCCAGAATAACTCGACTGGTAACATTATGGCGCATGCTACTAATGATATTAATGCTGTCCGGACATTTATTGGTCCTGCAGTGATGTACACAACAGATACAGTGGTGATATTAGTGCTCGTTTTAATTTTGATGATCACATTGAATTTTCAACTTACTGTGTATTCATTACTTCCACTTCCGTTTTTATCATACGCTGTTTACAAAGTCGGAAAGAAAATTCATCAGAAGTTCACAGTTATCCAGGAAAAGTTTGCTGAGCTTACAACAATGGCACAGGAAAATTTTTCAGGGATCAGAGTTGTAAAATCTTATGCGCGTGAAGAACGCGAGATGGATAGATATGCTAAAGAGAGTAAAGATTTCGTAAAAAAGAATATGCATCTGGTAAAAACTCAGGCGCTCATCATGCCGATTCTTTTCCTTATCACCGGTATGTCTATTATAATTGTTGTATTGGTTGGTGGAACAATGGTGATTGATAATGAAATCACATTGGGTGAATTGACAGCATTTGTGGTCTTTCTTGGTTTTCTTATCTGGCCTATGTTTGCTTTCGGATGGGTAACCAATATCGTCCAGCAGGGTGAAGCAAGTATGAAACGTTTGAACAAAATTTTTGCTGAACCTTATGAAATTGAAGACTCAGCAAACACTGATTATTCCATAAAAGAACTCAAAGGTGATATTGATTTCAGAAATGTTTCATTCAGATATAGCGAAAACCATCCTTATGTATTGAAAGATATAAATCTGAAAATCCCTGTTAACTCTACACTTGCTGTAATGGGATATACAGGCTCAGGAAAAACATCTTTCGTAAACCTTATCCCGAGATTATACGATTGCACTTCCGGTGAAATATTAATTGATGGAACGGATTTAAAAAACATTCCGTTAAATGTTTTAAGAACAAATGTTGGATTAGTGCAGCAGGAATCATTTCTATTCTCGGATACTGTGATGAATAATCTTACTTACGGTTTACGAGGTAACGATGAGAAAAAAGCTCTTGAAGCAGCATCAATTGCACAATTCAATGATGATGTTCAAACATTTCCTCAAAAATATGAGACGATAGTCGGAGAGAGAGGAATAACTTTTTCCGGCGGACAGAAACAAAGAGCATCACTTGCAAGAGCATTAGTCATTGATCCCAAAATACTTATTCTTGATGATTCATTCTCTGCAGTTGACACAAATACAGAAGAGGAAATCTTAAAAAGAATAAAAGAGTTCATGAAATCCAGAACAACAATTATAATCAGTCACAGGATTTCAACTGTAAAAGAAGCTGATAAAATAATTGTCTTAAGCGAAGGAAAAATTGCAGAACAAGGTACACACGAGCAATTAGTTGAACTTGGCGGCATTTATTCTGATTTACATCAGAAACAATTACTCGAAAAAGAATTAGAAGAAATTTAATTTATTATGGCTCAGGAAATTTTCGGCGAAGATGAAGTTTTAGGTAAAGCGTATGACGCTAAATTGATGAAGCGTCTTCTTGGATTTATTGCTCCATACAAAAAATATGTGATCTTTGCTATCGTACTTAATATCTTTGTTGCTATACTCAGTGCTGTTGGTCCAATGCTCACCAAAATTGCTGTGGATGATTACATCAGTAAATCAGATTATCATGGATTGCTTATAATAAGTCTTGTACTTACCGGTTCACTGATTCTTCAGGCAACGATACAATACTTTCTCACGTATTTTACACAGTTCATCGGTCAAAAAACTCTTTATGATATGAGAACCAAAATCTTCAATCATATTCAAACACTCGCTTTAAAATTTTTTGACAGAACACCTATTGGCAGATTGGTCACAAGAGCTACAAATGATGTTGAGGCACTTGGAGAGTTATTCTCATCCGGAATTGTGATGGTATTTTATGATATATTCATAATTATCGGGATCCTTGTTTTCATGTTCTTTATGGATGTTTCTTTGTCACTTGTTACGCTTACTGTTCTGCCGGTTTTAATTTACGGAACGTTTCTATTCAGAAAAAAAGCACGTGAAAGCTATCGGGATGTTCGGCTTTATCTTGCAAGATTAAATGCTTATATGCAGGAACATGTAACTGGAATGAGTGTAGTACAGATATTCAATAAACAGGAAGATGAGTTTAACAAATTTTCATTAATCAATGACGATTACAAGAAGACAAATATTCAATCTATTTTTTACTACGCAGTATTTTACCCGGGAGTTGAACTGCTCAGTGCAATTGCTGTTGGTTTGATAATCTGGTACGGTGGTGGTGAAGTAATACAAAAATCTTTAACGATCGGTGTTTTATTTGCGTTCATTCAATACACTGAAATGTTTTTCAGACCTATTCGTGATCTTTCTGAAAAGTATAATATTATGCAGACTGCAATGGCTTCATCAGAAAGAATTTTTAAACTGCTCGATAATCAAACCATAATTAAAAACCCTGATCATCCGGTACAACTCGACAATGTAAAAGGCGGCATTGAATTTAAAAATGTTTGGTTCGCTTACAATGGTGACGAATATGTTTTAAAAGATATTTCATTCAATATTAATCCCGGGGAAACAGTTGCAATAGTCGGTCATACAGGTGCCGGAAAGACAAGCATTATAAATACTTTCACCAGATTCTATGATATAAACAAAGGCAAAATACTTCTGGATGGAATTGAAATAGAGAAACTGGATAAAAAGGAACTGCGAAAATATATTTCGATGGTTCTGCAGGATGTATTTCTTTTTTCAGGAACAATAAAATCAAATATTAATCTTTACGACGATAATATTTCCGATGAACAGGTAATCGAAGCAGCCAGAATTGTTGGTGCTGATAAATTTATCGAAACACTTCCTGATAAGTATGATGAAGAAGTGAAAGAACGCGGAGCTACTTTGAGCGTTGGGCAAAAACAATTAATCTCATTTGCTCGTGCACTCGCCTATAATCCTAAAATCCTGATTCTCGATGAAGCAACATCAAGTGTTGATACTGAAACAGAACATCTGATCAAAAATGCTATTGAAAAACTTCTTGTTGGGAGAACTGCTATTGTTATTGCGCACAGACTTTCAACCATTCAAAATGCTGATAAAATCATTGTTTTACACAAAGGTGAGATCAGAGAAACAGGAAATCATCAACAATTACTTGCAAAAAAGGGAATTTATTATAAATTGTACCAGTTACAATATAAAGATCAGGAAATTCTTTCATCCTGATATTAAATTAATTAAAAATAGAGGGTAGAATCATGCCAACCACACAATTCATGACATTAAGTCGTTACATAATTGAAGAACAAACTAAACATACCGAGGCTACTGGTGAGCTTTCAAAATTACTTCACGATCTTTCACTCGCTGCCAAAGTAATATCTCTTGAAGTTAACAAAGCCGGACTTGTTGATATAATTGGTTATACGGGTGATAAAAATGTTCATGGTGAAAAAGTTAAGAAGCTCGATATACTCGCACACGAAATGATGATTAAAGCAATGGATCATGGCGGCAATCTGTGCGTTATGGCTTCTGAAGAAGAAGAAGAGATCATTCATATTCCGGATAAATTTCATATCGGAAAATACGTTTTGCTTTTTGATCCGCTTGATGGTTCTTCAAATATTGATGTTAATATTAGTGTTGGTACTATTTTTTCCATTTACAAACGAGTTTCGCCTGGTAATGGGTCGGGTACAATGAAAGATTGTTTGCAGCAAGGAATTAATCAGATTGCAGCCGGTTATGTTATTTACGGCTCAAGTACAATGTTAGTTTATACAGCAGGTAATGGTGTTCATGGATTTACTCTTGACCCTGCGTTCGGTGAGTTTTTATTATCTCATCCTAATATGCAGACTCCCAAAAAATCTAAAATTTATAGTATCAATGAAGGAAATTATCTTTACTGGCATCCGGGACTTAAAAGATATATTAAGTATTTGCAGGAGGAAGATAAAATGTCAAACAGACCGTTTTCTTCAAGATACACAGGATCTATGGTAGCTGATGTTCATCGTAATTTAATTTATGGTGGAATTTTTATGTATCCATCTGATTCACGAAACCCAAATGGAAAATTACGTTTGATGTACGAGTGTAATCCCATGGCATTTATTGTTGAGCAGGCTGGCGGAAGAGCAACTAACGGCAAGCAACGAATCATGGAAATTACACCGGAAAAACTTCACCAGAGAGTTCCCATTTTCATCGGAAGTGAAGATGACGTGAGAATGGTTGAAAAATTTATGGCTGAAGTTGAAGTGACGGTGAGTTGATACTTGGCTTTGGCAAGTTCTATTATTTATGCCCATAGTTAACTCTCCCTAAATCCCTCTCTTAAAAAGAGAGGGACTTTATTACCACTCAAACTTTCTATTATTTTCTGTCAACAAATAAAATACAAAGACTTTATCACTAACAACTCCTTCCCTTTTTAAGGGAAGGATTAGGATGAGTTTCAGTCTATCAGGAAATACCTGCCTGTCCGGTAGGCAGGATTCCTGATAACTAAGTGAAAAATTTATGGCTAAGGTTGAAGTGTCTGTAAACTGATCTTTTCCTTTAACAAACAAAATTATTTATGCTCATAGTTAACTCACCCTAAATCCCTCTCTTAAAAAGAGAGGGACTTTATTACCACTCAAACTTTCTATTATTTTTTGTCAACAAATAAAATACAAAGACTTTATCACTAACAAGTCCTTCCCTTTGTAAGGGAAGGATTAGGATGAGTTTCAGTCTATCAGGAAATACCTGCCTGTCCGGTAGGCAGGATTCCTGATAACTAAGTGAAAAATTTATGGCTGAGGTTGAAGTACCTTTCAGCTAAATAATTTTATTCAGTTATTTTTTTTAACTCGGCATCGATTTTTTGAGCAAGCTCATCTATTGAGATGCCGATAACTTTAATCTTGGCACTTCGCAATGTGATTTTTGGTGGGTCTCCTTCCTTATTCATATACTTAAACAAGCAATAACCAAGTCTGTTTTTATCATTTGTTACAGGAATAAATTCACTAAAACTTTCAACAACGGAATAGACTTTTTTTCCCAATGAAGTCTTTGGAAATTCAATTGTTCCGGGAGGTGGTAGAGTTGTCATCTCAAATCTTTCTAAATTTTGTATGCTAAATTAATTCCATTTGAGTTAAACTTCAATATTCGTTTCAGGTGTAATCAATATTTACTTATATTTTAAGGCAAATTTTGCATCAAATATGGTTATCAACTATTCAAAAATTAAAAAAATATTAATTATCAGGCTCAGCTCGATTGGTGATATTCTTTTAGCAACACCGTTAATTCGCTCAATTAAGAAGAAGTACCCTGCCACACAAATTGATTTTTTATTAAGGAAAGAATTCACTGAATTAGTAACGAATAATCCTCACCTCTCGAAAATTTATTCTTATAATAGAGATAAATCAGAAAATCAATTATTAGTTGAATCACTCCAAAAAGAAAATTATCAGCTTGTAATTGATTTGCAAAATAACTTCAGATCAAGAAAAATAACAAGAGAATCAGGGTCTCCTGTTCTTAAATTTAAAAAACAAAACTTTAAAAAATTTCTGCTGGTAAATTTTAAAATTAATTTTCTCAAACACGCAAATAAAATTTCTGAAAGGTATGCGGCTGATGCTCAATTCAAACTTGACAATGACGGGCTTGAATTTTTTACGACACATCAACCGGATTTAAGTTTGAAAGAAAATTATTCATATATAGGTTTATGTCATGGGTCCAGACATTTTACAAAACGCTGGCTGGTGGAATATTTTATTGAGCTTGGGAAGAAATTGGAGTCTTCCGGATACAAAGTTGTTCTCTTTGGTTCAATGGATGAATCAGAATCTGCGCGTTTAATTTCAGGACAACTTAATAGTGCGATAAATTTTTGTGGTGAGAGTTTATTACAAACAGCAGCTAACCTAAAAATCTGTAAGGCAGTTTATACTAACGATTCCGGTTTAATGCATCTTGCTGCTGCAATGAAAGTCCCGGTGATTGCTTTCTTCGGTTCAACTGTGAGAGAATTCGGTTTTTTTCCGTTTAAAGCAAATAGCATTGTGCTGGAAGTTGAAAATCTTTCATGCAGACCCTGCACACATATTGGGCGGTCGTATTGTCCAAAAGGTCATTTCAAATGTATGAAAGAAATAACACCGGAACTGGCTTATCAGAGTTTAGAAAATCTTTTGGCGGCAAAATGAAAAGATTCTGGCAAATACTGTATAACATTTGTTTTATTCCTTTACTTTATCTCAGTCTGATTGCTATTTCTCTTCTTAACAAGAAAGTTCGTATTGGAATAGCCGGAAGAAAAAGAATTTTTGAGGATCTGATTTTGAACAGATTGAGTTTCAATCCAGCTAAAAAAGTAATCTGGTTTCATTCCTCATCTCTTGGTGAATTTGAACAGGCTAAACCTATAATTGAGAAACTTAAAAAAGAAACTGATGTAAATATTGTGGTGAGTTTCTTTTCTCCGTCCGGATATGAGAACTCAAAAAAATATCCTTATGCAGACATAATAACCTATATGCCTTTTGATTCTAAATGGAGGGCTAAAAGGTTCATAGACATTGTTTCACCCAATATGGCTGTATTCATGCGTTATGATATCTGGCCAAATCATGTATGGACATTGAAGGAAAAGAAAATTCCTTGTTTGCTCGTGGATGCAACAATGAAGAAAAATTCTGCGCGTAAATTCCCACTTGCAAAATCATTTCATAAATATCTGTTCGAAGATTTTGCAAAAATATTGACAGTATCTTCGGAAGATGCGGATGGTTTCGCCAGCTTTAAATGTAAAAATGTTCAGGTAAAAGTAGTTGGTGATACACGTTTTGACAGGGTTTATAACAGAAGTCTTGCATCAAAGAATAGTAAAATTATAAGGCAGGAAATACTCGGGAATAAAAACGTGCTGGTTGCGGGAAGTACATGGCAGCAGGATGAAGATGTACTTGTTCCTGTCTTTCTTAAACTTATGAAATACGATAATAATGCAATGATGATAATCGCTCCTCATGAACCTTCACTACTACGTCTTGAAAAATTAGAAAATGAATTTTCAGGTCAAACATCATTCATCAGATTATCACATATAAATAATTATAACGGAGAGAAAATAATAATCGTTGACTCAATCGGAGTCTTATCAATACTTTATAATTATGCTGATGCAGCCTTTATCGGCGGCAGTTTTAAAATTAATGTTCATAACGTACTGGAAGCTGCAGTTTATGGAATTCCCGTTTTGTTCGGTCCTAAAATTGAAAATTCACAGGAAGCGAAAAATCTGGTTGATGCTGGTGGAGGAATTTTAATAAATACTAAAATGGAATTTTATCGTGAACTGCGAAAATTATTTACAAATGAACAGTTGTTAAAAAAATACGGACAAAATTCTCTCGAATTTGTTAACAAACATCTTGGCGCTACTGACAGAATTATAAAAGAAATTTTTGGAAGATGAATATCTTATAAATACTTTTCTTTCAGTAATTTCATATGGTGTTTTTCGTGACCGGCAATCATATATAGTATTGCAAGAACAGTAACTGAAGTTTCGTTTGCAAATCCTCTTCTTTTAAACATCGATGGTGTAAAACTTCTGAACATTAAAATATTCGATTCACGGAGTAATCTGAAATCATAATTTAGTTCAAAAAGTTCACGGCTATTGAAGTTCCCTTCTTTAACATAATCATCTTGTTCAAAACCCGGTAAAGATTTCTTTTCTCCTCTTGCAATACACAAAGCGCGGTATGCAAATACTCTTTCAGTATCAAGCAAATGACCGATAACTTCTTTTACTGTCCATTTTCCATCAGCATAACGAAAATTACCTTTGTGTTCAGAGAATGAATTTAAAATTTCCTGAGTTCGTTTGCTTTGTTCGTTTAGTATTTTTAGAATATCATCGCCTTCAATAAGTGTAATGTATTTTTCATAATAAGGTGCGTAATCTCCCGGCTCTGGTCTCACATTCCCTCCAAATAATTTTTATTTCCAGATTTTAATTTCAAATATTCCTTCTGATGTTGCAACTGCACGCATCATACTTCCTGTATTAAATGCAAAGTTATAATTATAATCTTTATCCACGCAAATTATTCCGCCTGAACCTTCGGGCAGAATTTTGAAGATAACTTCTTCGGCAGCTTGCTCAAGCGTATAATTATTGTACTCCATTAAGATTGAAACTTTCAAGCAAGCTGCATTTTTAATAAACAATTCACCGATGCCTGTCGCAGAAACACCACAGGTATTATTATTAGCGTAAGTACCTGCATTAATAATTGGTGAATCACCAACTCGTCCTGGCATTTTACCTGTTCGTCCTCCGGTTGAAGTTCCTGCTGCAATATTTCCATATTGATCAATTGCTACACATCCAACTGTTCCCTTCGTTTTCTCTTTCATCTTCATCAGTTCTTCATATCTTTCATAAACAAAAAAATAAGATGGGTCAACAATTTCAACTCCAAGCTGTTTTCCCAATTCATCAGCACCTTTTCCCGCGAAAAGAACATGTTGAGTTTTTTCTTTTACCAATCTTGCAAGTGAAATAGGATTTTTGATTATTGTTACTCCGGCAACTGCACCCGATGAAAGATCTCTTCCATCCATAATTGATGCATCGAGTTCATTCTTTCCTTCTGAAGTGAAAACTGCTCCTCTTCCGGCATTGAATAATGAATCATCTTCTAAAAATCTTATTACTTGTTCAACTGCATCGAGACTGCTTCCGCCTTTCGCAAGAATTTCTTTACCTATCGTCAGAGCTTTAGTTAGTGAATTCAAATAAAGCTGTTTTTCTGACTCCTCCATATTCGGATCCATCGAACCAGCACCACCGTGAATTACAATTGTGTATTTTCCGTTCAACTGCTGAGCAGTGCCGCTAACCGGGAGTAAGATCAAGATTAAGTTTAAGAGTAAGAATGAAGAAACTTTATTTTGTGTGAAGATTTTCATAAATATTTAGATTAATTTTATTAACGTATAGAAATTATAAAATATTTTGTGAATAACCAGTTCTTTCCATATTTATTTGGTTAGAAATAATAGATATTCATCAGAAATATTTTTGCTTTGAGAACATAATATCGTCCCTACTTGCAGCAGGCAAGCCTGACGGGACTTTGAAAATCTGTTATCATAAATATTGATAGAAGTATTTAATCCCTGACGGGATTATGTTGATAGCAAGCACTTATCATAAAAATGTTGTCCAGATAGGGACAAAATAAATATAGAAAATAAAACGGCATTATAGCCAAGTCCCGGAGGGACGAAATAGAAAAATTTTATTAGGTAAATATCTGAATAACATAATAATCTTTCCAATAATTTTCCTTTTTCTAAACAGTTCGCCGAAACTGCAAGTTGAGAAATCCATCTGGGAATGCTGTGGATTTTCAGTCGAATCGGCGAATGAATTTTTTCAATACGATTCTCTTCGTACAATCTATCTTATTAAACAAAACTGGCATACAGCAATTGTTTTTCATACAAAGGATATTGATACAACTATTCTTCCTGAAATGAAATATTTCTCTGATGCAGAATTAATTGATATCGGCTGGGGTGATGAAGCTTTCTATCAGAATCCTGACTTTGATTGGGAACTTGCTTATCAGGCATTATTCTACCCAACTCCAAGCACTTTACGAATGGAAGGCATTTACATTTCGATGATAGAATATTTTAATATTTCAGAGATAGTAGTCGAATTAAAAATTAACAATGAACAATTAACAATTCTGATGAATTATATTTCTGAAACAGTTTGGAGAAGTGATGATGGAAGGAATAAAATTCTGAGCACACAATATTTAGAACGAGTTTATTTTTATAAGGCGAATGGCGATTATCATTTATTCAATACCTGCAACACCTGGCTTGCAAGAGGTTTGAAGAAAGCAGGATTTGAAATGGAGGATGATATTGTTTTAACAGAACAGCTTTTTAATGAAGCTGCAAAGTTTGGGGATGTTGTTAAATCAGAATGAAAAAAAAATCCGAATTATTTAATTAAGCAACAGTATTTGTTATTCAATTTTGCCATTTAAAATTTCCGAAGATAATTTTTCGGCTTTATAAAGATCACGAATTGCTTCAATCATTCCTTCCGCACTTACACTTACAGTCCGGTTGGCTTCCGTAGTATAAATGAATCTGCCGGAATGACTTTCCATATTTCCATCAAATGCCAACCCGACAACTTCTGCATCAATATTTATTGCCGGACTTCCAGAATTACCTCCAATTATATCACAAGTGCTTATGAAGTCCAATGTTGTAGAAAGATCAAATTCTTCAGGCAAATTTTCCCAGTAGTCCGGAAGATTAAATGGAAATTTTTTATTGAAGGAATAATACTTATCGAGCGAACCGTAAAAAGTTGTTTTGATTGGAGCTATTGTACCATTATACTCATAACCTTTAATTATTCCGTCAGAAATTCTTAAAGTACCAGTTGCATCCGGTGGAATGGTATCACCGTAAACTTCATATAATGCTTCTCCAAGCAGTTGATTGTTGATCACATCTGAGTCATCAAGTCTTTTATCAATTGCTTGCAATTCATTAATACGATCGCGTGTTGCTGCAATAAACCTGATGAAAGGATCATTTGAATTCAGTATTGATTCAGGAGAGGATTTTGCCAATGCGATTACACTTTCTTTCGTGGTAATTTTTGATTTTGCGAGAATCATTTCGGCTGAAGTTTTAACATCATTACTTAATAATAAAATCTGAGCAACTTCACTTTCAGGCGGAAGATTATTTTTTACAACACTCAGATTGACTAAAAGTTTCTTGTCTTCCACTTTTTTATCAAAAGATGAGGGAAAAATAAAATCAATCAAACTGTCTATTTTTCCACTCCTGTAAGCTTCTTCTCTTTTTTCATCGGGCAGCTTTAATTGTTCAGCAAGTTTTAACAAATCTTTTGCGATGAAAAAATATTTTGGTGAAAAAGTTGAGCTTATGGAAAGAGCAAATTTTTCATTTGCTATTTTAGATGCAGCTTTTCTGTTTTCAGCAATCTGCTCCCAAATCCTTCCATATTTTTTATTTAATTCCGGATCAGAATGAACTGCATTCTTAAATTTATTTTCAAAATCTTTTTTCCTTGCCATAAAAAACGGATCTTGAAGTGCGAGATAAGTTGATTCATAAACTTTCAATCCATTACCAACATTGAAAAGAGTTGCAACCAGTTTCATATCTTCTGCATTTGATTGCATAACTAAGTCATAATAGATTTTATATAACTCTTTCCACATCGGAGTTTGTAATCCGAAACGGTAATCTCTAAGAAATTCCAGTTGAGCGATTGTATAAAGTCTGTTTGTACTGCCAGGGTTTCCAACAACAAACACTGATTGATCTTCATAAACTGGTTCTGTATTGAAATTGAAATAATATTCAGTCTTTATCGGTTTATTATTTTCATAAGCACGGAGAAAAGCACAATCAAGTCCGTATCGTGGATAAGTAAAATTATCATAATCGCCACCAAGCTTTGATACAATCAGCTCAGGAACAAAAACCAATCTGATATCTGTGTATTTTTTATAACCATACAAAGAATATTTTCCGCCATAGTACAAAGAGATAACTTCATAGCTTAATTCAGGATTTAAATTGAAATATTTCGTTTTGATTTCTTCAATCTTCTGATTTTTTATTGCGACTTTTTCTGAATCTGAATTAACTTTGTTCATTGCACGCTTAATTTCTTCAGTAACATCTTCAATCATCATTAACTGACGAACAAATAATCCTGGTATCTTCAATTCGTCTTTCTGATTCTCAGCATAAAATTTATACTTCAGTAAATCCAGACTATCTGTGCTTAAATCCCGGAGAATTCCTCTTATACAATGATGATTGGTCATAATTAATCCATCTTCTGAAATAAATGAAGCAGAACATCCGCTGCCAAATTTCAGTGCTGATTTCTGAACTTTGTTAAGCCATTCTTCGCTCGGTCGGAAACCATACGTTTCCTCAAAATAATCTAATGGTGGATTTTCGAATGTCCACATTTTACCCATATCAAATTTTTGTGCTTTGACTGTGTCGAAATCAATTCCATAGTAATATGATTGAGGAAGAATTGAAACTCGTAACGAAGCCAGCAGGAATAAAACAAATAGATAATTCCGTTTCATATTATTCTTTCAGATTTTAAGAATGAAATATTAAATTAAAATTATATTGTATGTCCAAAATAATTAAAAATATTTTTCTAATGTACCATGAAAAGAAAAGTTTACAGAATAAATAAAGCAGGGTCTATCAAAAATCTAAAATTGTTTGAAGAAACACTTCCTGATCCTTCGAATGATGAATTGACTATTGAAGTTAAGGCGATTGGTTTGAACTTTGCAGATTTGTTTTCAATTCAGGGATTGTATAGTGCAACTCCAAAAAGTAGTTTTATCCCTGGACTTGAATATTCAGGAATAGTTGTGAACAAAGGAAAAAATGTAACTGAATACAATATTGGAGATAAAATTATGGGCGCAATCCGATTTGGTTCATATACAACTCACTTAAATATTGATAAAAAATATATTCTGCCACTGCCTGCTGATTACAGCTTTGAAGAAGGTTCTGCGATGGTTGTTCAACCATTAACGGCGTATTATTCATTATTTGAACTTGGAAATTTAAAACCAAATCATACTGTACTTATTCACAGTGCTGCTGGAGGAGTTGGAATTTATGCAAACAGGATTGCTAAACAATTTGGTGCTTATACGATAGGCACAATTGGGTCGGAGTCAAAAAGAAAGGTTTTAATTAATGAAGGATATGATGAAGTAATCGTAAGGAATGAAAACTTTGACAGGCAATTAAAAATAACTCTTGGAGAAAGAAAACTTAATCTTGTGCTGGAATCAATTGGTGGAAAAATATTTGAAGCAAGTTTTAAATCTCTTGCACCTTCGGGAAGAATAATTATTTATGGCTCTGCAAATTTTATGAGCCGGAATTCACGACCAAATTATTTTAACGTCATTTACAAGTATCTGACTCGACCAAAAGTTGATCCGTTATCGCTCTCAGACAAAAATCGTTCTGTGATGGGATTTAATCTTATTTATTTGTGGGATCATCCGGAGGAACTGAGAGAAATGCTTATTAAAATAATTGATATGAAACTGGAGAAGCCGCACATCGGGGAAGTTTTTTCATTTGATAATTTAATTAATGCTTTGAAATATTTTCAGACCGGGAAAAGCATCGGGAAAGTTGTCGTTAAAACTTAGTGCGACTAAGTGCTCTTAGTGTCTTAGTGGTAGAAAAATACTTTTACCACTGAGACACCTAGTACACTAAGATTCACTTAGAATGTGAGGAACCATTCAAATACGTTTTCAAATATTTACCTGTCCACGAATTTTCAACTTCAATAATTTCTTCCGGCGTTCCGATTGCAACAACTTCTCCACCTTTTTCTCCTGCTTCGGGACCGAGATCAATTATGTAATCAGCACATTTGATAACATCAAGATTGTGTTCAATAATTACAACCGAATTTCCTCTTTCAACAAGCATATTAAAGCAATTCAGTAATTTCGAGATATCATCGAAGTGAAGTCCGGTTGTAGGTTCATCAAAGATGAAAAGTGTATGATTATTTCCTCGACTTGCTGCAAGATGTGATGCAAGTTTTACTCTCTGTGCCTCGCCACCGGAAAGTGTATTTGATGGTTGACCAAGTTTGATATAACCTAATCCAACATCAGAAAGAACCTGCAAAATATTTTCAATTTTTTTATGATCTTTGAAAAACGTTAATGCTTCATCAACTGTCATTTCCAGAACATCAACAAGATTTTTCCCGTGATAAGTAATTTCTCTTGTTTCTTTTTTGAATCTGGTTCCTTCACAATCATCGCATGTTAAATAAAGATCGGCAAGAAATTGCATTTCAACTTTAATAAATCCATCGCCCTGACAGGTTTCGCATCTTCCACCGGGTACATTGAAAGAAAAATATCCAGGTTTGTATCCACGAGCTTTTGCCTGATGAGTCGAAGCAAAAAGTTCTCTTATCAACTCAAATGCTTTTACATAACTGATTGGATTTGATCGTGGTGATTTACCAATTGGTGATTGGTCAACTATTTCAACTCCGTCAATATATTTTGCACCGTGAATGTCTTCAAACTTTCCGATATGCGATGGAGCCATTCCAAAATATTTTGCTATTCCAGCGTAAAGAACATCGTGTATTAGAGTACTCTTTCCAGAACCGCTTACTCCTGTAATCACAACAAATTTGTTAAGAGGAATTTCAAGAGAAATATTTTTTAAATTATTTTCTTTTGCTCCGATAATCTGAATGCTTTTTGTATTTCTGGTATTCCGTTTTTTGGGCAGAGGAATTTTTATTTTGCCAGATAAATATTTACCAGTCAGTGAAGTTTCTTTTTTCAATACATCGTCAACGGTTCCACTTGCAATAATTTCTCCACCATTTGTTCCGGCTCTCGGACCCATATCAAATATCAGATCAGCATTCTGCATCATCTCAGGATCGTGTTCAACAACAAGAACAGTATTCCCAATATCGCGAAGATTTTTTAATAATTGAATCAACTTGTTATTATCTCTGGGATGAAGTCCGATTGTCGGTTCATCAAGAACATAAAGAGTTCCAACCAAAGATGAACCAAGCGAAGTAGCAAGATTTATTCTTTGTGTTTCTCCACCGGAAAGTGTGCTGCTCAAGCGATCCATTGTTAAATATCCAATTCCAACATCGTTTAAAAACTTTAATCTCTTTATTATTTCTTTTAAAATCCTGTCTGCAACAAGTAAGTCGTATTCAGATAATTTTAATTCCTCAAAAAACTTTAATGAGTGTTCAATCGGCAAAGCAACAACGTCGTAAATAGATTTGCCGGAAATCTTAACCTGTAAAGCTTCTCGTCTCAATCGCGAACCTTTACAAGCACTGCAGAGTGTATATCCTCTGAAACGACTGAGCATAACCCGAACGTGCATCTTGTAAGTTTTCTGTTCCAGCTTTTCGAAGAAACCGTCAATTCCCAAATAAGTTCCAAATCCTTTCTTCACTAACTCAACCTGGTTTTCAGTTAGTTGTTTAAAAGGAATGTGAAGAGGAATTTTAAAAGGTTTTGCATTCTGAACTAAGTCACGAAGAAACGAACTATATTTTGCTCCACGAAAAGGTGCAATCGCTCCATCCATTATACTTAAGTTTGGATCAGGAATTACGAGATTCATATCGATGCCAATTGTTTTACTGAATCCCTGGCAAACCGGACAAGCACCAAACGGATTATTAAAAGAGAAAAATCTCGGTTCAGGTTCTTCGTATCTGATTCCGCAGCATTCATAATATTTGTTGAACTCTTTTTCTTCACCGGTTTCTGCATTAATAATGATAAGTCTGTTCTCGCCTTCTTTAAATGTTACTTCAATCGAATCAGATAATTTTTCCCGGACTTTTCCTTTCTCTGTTTTGAATCTTTCAATAATGACACGAATATTTTTTGCACCTTTGGAAGAAAATTTCTGTTCGTTCAGATCAATTAATTTTTTGCCTGCCTGTCCGGCAGGCAGGTTTGAATAAATTCTGAAGAATCCTCTTTTTTTAAGAAGATCAATTTCTTCTTTTAGTGTATGACCTTCGTGCTGATGAAGCGGAAAACCAAGATAAAATTTTATTCCGTCATTTTGATTTTCGAGCCAGTCAACAACTGTAGTCGTAGTTGCTCTTGTGACTTCTTTACCGCATTGAAAGCAGATGGTCTTTCCTATTCTTGCAAAAAGAAGACGAAGATAATCGTACACTTCTGTTGTTGTTCCGACAGTCGAACGGGAATTTCGCGCAACTGTTTTTTGTTCAATTGCAACTGCCGGAGAAATTCCCTGTATGAAATCAACATCAGGTTTATTCATTCTTTCCAAAAACTGCCGTGCATACGAAGAAAGACTTTCGACATATCTTCTCTGTCCTTCAGCATAGATTGTATCGAAGACGAGAGAAGACTTTCCGCTACCACTTACACCAGTAAACACAACCAGCTTATTTCTCGGAATCTCAAAGCTGAGATTTTTCAGGTTGTGCTCGCGTGCACCTTTAACGATTATTCGTTTATTATTTAATGATGATTTATTATTATTCATTTTAAATATTTGAGTGGTAGCCGCAACTTTCAAGTTGCGCAAAACATTTAATTCCGCAAGCTAAAGCTTGCGTCTACCATAATTAGTTTTTTAATCCAACCTATTAATTTAAGAATTTATTGGGTACAGGATAGGGGGAAATGTGAGTGCAAACAAAGCAGAGATGACATCTTTTACATCATAAAAAGCAGGCTGAAAGATGTCATCTCTTAAATTGGTATGAATAAAATATAATTATTTGTTTGTTTTATTAAACTCATTGAGAGCCATTCTCTCAAGTTCGCTTTTCATTTCTTTTGGGAGTGTAACGGTTTCATAATATTTGCCGTCTTTGCCTTTTTGATCGGGTGAAGAAAGAAAAAGTCCATTTGAACCGTTGATGAGTCTGAATCCTTTAATCACAATTCCATCACCAGTTTGAATGTCGAAGAATGCAGCGGTTTTTCCGCTTCCATCAGATTTTAAGGGATTCATTCTTATGATTTTCATTTAGCCTCCTTGAATGGTTATTAAAAATTTTATAAACAATTTATAACATTTGCCGCAGGATGTCAACTTTAAACTTATTCGATATAAAAAAATCTCTGAGATTTTTATTTAGTGGAAGATTCGAGCAATTTAAGTTCATCTATTTTTTTGTTCAATAATTCAATTTTTTCATCCAGTTCTTTTGTCTTTCGGTCAATTTCTTTCTCATATCCAGAAGCATCCCAGTAACCTCTTTCCTCAAAATAACTCTTAAATAGCCAGTTGTGCTTTAATGCTTCCATATTTTCGGACAAACTAGTGGCTGCAATTTTAGATTCCTCCGATATTTCTTTCAAATTGATGATGAGCGTTTGCAGGTTTGAATCAGCACTTGTTCCTTCAACAAGAAGTGAACCTATAACACCTTTACCTTGTGAAGTGTTTGATAACAATGTATCTAAACTCATCACTACATTATTTATATTCTCCACTGCCGAGCTAACAGAAACACCCAAAGATTTGTACTGTTGTGTAATAATATTCAACTCGGCTGTTATAGAATTAAGACTTTTACCAGCAGATATTGTTAGATCAGTAGCGGCGTTATAAAGTGCTTCATCTCTAAACAATTTACCTATACTACCCTCGCCTTGATTAATTCGGGAAATAATATCAGCAAGATCGCGGGTCATTTCTTTTGTATAACCCATAATTCCCTGAGTTTCTTCAATGATATCTGCAAAACTTACGGGTTCTTTAGCCAGAATAGTTCCACCATCTTTTATTGGTTCGTCGCCGCCTTCACCTACTCTAAGAGATACAAATTTATTTCCGACTAACCCTTCTGTCTGAATTTCAGCTTGAGTGGAAACAGTTATGAAATGTCTGATCTCATCAAGCAGCCTCATTTTAACTTCGATCATACTGACAGTATCGCCAACTACTTTAATATCCTGCACAGCACCTGCATCAATACCGCTTAACTTAACAGGAGCACCATTACGCAGACCTTCAATATTCCGAAAGTATGCCTTAACTGTAAAAGTAGGTTTAAAAAGTGCTTCTTTGTTGCCAAGCATAAAAATCCCGATAACAAGTAATGCGCTTCCAATAAAAATAAAGATGCCAAGCTTAGCGCCTGATAATCCACTTTTCATTTCAAACTCCCGTTATGTTCGAATATTTTATCACTAAAAAAGTTTTTGAGTAATGGTTCTTCAGAATTAACAAGTTCGCTTATACTTCCTTCCTTGACAATTTTTCCGCTATCAAGAACAATGGCTCGGTCTGCAATAATTTTTGCACAAAGCAAGTCATGAGTAACAACTATAGAAGTCATTTTCAATCTGTGCTGCAAATCATTTATCAGAACACTGATCTCTTTAGCAGTTATAGGATCAAGTCCGGTCGTCGGTTCGTCATAAAACATCAACTTTGGTTTTGTTATAATTGATCTCGCCAAACCGATTCTCTTCCTCATTCCGCCTGAAAGTTCTGAAGGCATTTTATCAATAGCTTCAAGCAAGGATACTGCATCAAGCACAAAGTGAACTCTCTCATCAATTTCTTTTTGCTCCAAATCGAAATTCCGGATAAGAGGAAATTCAAGATTCTCTCTTACGCTCATTGAATCATACAAAGCAGCACCCTGAAAAAGGAATCCAATATTTTTCCTCAGTTCATTCAACTCAGTAATATCCAGCTCTAAAACATTTTTATTATGGATGATAATACTTCCGGATTCCGGTTCCATTAATCTTATCATACATTTAAGCAAAACACTTTTACCAGAGCCGCTTCTTCCGAAAATAATCATGTTCTCAGCTTCGATAACATTAAAAGAGATGCCATCTAAAACGATGTTGCCGTTAAATGATTTATGTAAATCTTTTACTTCAACCATTATTTTACCACCGGCCAGATCCACAATGACAATTTTACGAGAACCATATCAAAAATTAAAATCAATAGTGATGAAACAACAACAGCGCTTGTTGATGCTTTCCCAACTCCTTCAGTGCCATTTGTTGTTGTATAGCCTTTATAACAACCAACAAGCCCAACTATAAAACCAAACACAAAAGTTTTACTAACGCCCGGGATTGCATCACCAAATTCAACTGCATATATCACTCTATCCATATAATATGCCCACGTCATATTCTGAACAAGAACTACCGCTATATAAGCACCGATGAGTGATATGAAAATAACATATACAGTCAGAATAGGAAGAATAAATGTTGTTGCAAATATTCTTGTTACTACAAGATACCTGAATGGATTTACACCTGAAACTTCCATTGCATCAATCTGTTCGGTAACACGCATTGAACCAAGTTCGGCACCAATTCCGGAACTTACTCTTCCTGCAAATATCAATGCGCAAATAACCGGACCAAGTTCGCGAACGATTGATATTCCAACCGAACCGGGAAGAAAAGCTTCAGCACCAAATCTTTTAAGTACCGGACTTAACTGCATTGCAATAACCAGCCCGATAATGAAACCGGTAACTCCAACTATTGGAAGTGTTTTCATTCCAAGTTCGATCATATGTTTTCTGATCTGATCGGTTTCGTACGGCGGACGAAAAACTTCTTTCATAAATCTCACAGAAAATGAACCAAGTCCCCCGATCATTGTGAAAAAATCTGTGAGCCGGTTTTCTGTTGTTGTTAGGAATTTATCGTTTGTAAAAAGAGTTTTCAATTCTGATACATCAAATATTGTTTAATAATATTCAAAAATATGGAAAATGAATGTGAATATAAATCGAATGAAATGAAGAAGGAATTGGATTTATAAGAATTTTGAAAATGAATCAGCAGTTATATTTAGAATCTTCAGAATGCATTCTCATAATGATTGACAACGGGATTTTTTAAATCTTCGAATAGAATGGCAAAAACATCAAACCTGCAATCAATTTCTGTAATTCCTTTATCATAGAGATATAGTTCAGCGAGTTTTCTTATTTGCTTTTGCTTGTTTTTTGTTATTGAATATTCCGGCTGCCCAAATTCAAGATTTTGTCTTGCTTTTACTTCAACGAAAACTGTACATCCATTCTTTGGATCAATTGCAATTATATCAATTTCACCGTGACTAAATCTGTAATTACGTTCAATTATTTTGTAGCCTTTTTCGGAAAGAATTTTAGCAGCGAGATCTTCTCCCCTTTTTGCAAGTTCTTTTTTGTCGAGATTCATATTTTCTCACTTACAATTTCATTGGCAATAAATTCAAATTTTTGCTGCTCTGCCAAAATGTTTTTTAAAAATGTTTTCCGGTGCAACGGACTTGGTCCTATCTTTTTAATTATATCTCTGTGTTGTTTTGTCGGATATCCTTTATTCCGTTCCCATAAATATTCAGGATAATCTTTTGCTAAATTTTTCATTAACCTGTCACGGGTAACTTTTGCAAGAATAGATGCCGCAGCAATCGAAAATGATTTTGTATCACCTTTCACAATTGGAATCGCAGGAATATCCGAAAGAAATGTTTTATTGCCATCGATAAGAATTAAATCAGGATTAATTTTTAGTTCGCCAACTGCTTGTTTCATCGCCATCAGACTTGCATTCAGAATATTTATCTCATCTATTATGATATGATCGATTATCGAAACTGAGTAAGCCAAAGCTATCGAGATAATTTTATCAAATAATTTTTCTCTTTGTTTTTCAGTCAACTGCTTCGAATCATTAACATCTTTTATAACTGTATTTTTGTTAAAGATAACAGCAGCAGCTACAACCGGGCCAGCAAGCGGACCTCGTCCGGCTTCATCAACTCCAGCGAGATATTTTACTTTGCTGTTTAAATATTTTTTATCGAATGCTTTCAACTGATTTCTTTTCCTTAAACACCAAGATAAATTGCAAACAGACCAATTACCATACTTATCTTTAAAAGGTTGCTGACTTTCCTCAAATTTTTTACGGATTGATCTTGAAACAAAATTTTCAGGCAATAGATAATTAAAGAATTCACAAATACCATTACGATAACAAAGTATTCAATTTTGTAAATCTTAGTGATGAACGGATAAAGCGTAAAAAGAATCAGAATAAAAGATAGAATCAGAATTAAATATTTTGATTTCTGATATCCAAATGCAATGGGAAAAGTTTTTATTCCAACTTTTTTATCACCGTCAACGTCTTCCATATCTTTTACAATTTCTCTAATTAGATTAATTAAAAAAGCGAATACAGCCGGTATTATTGCTGCAGCCGGATTATCAACCACAACTCCTCCAAAAATAAAAACTAATCCTGCAAGTAATGCGATGGTGAAATTTCCAAGTATCGGAATTCGTTTTAATATTTTGGAGTAAATAATCAATAACAGAATTGAAAACAGAACGATGATTGATGCAATCGATTCAAGAAAAAATGAACAGACAACTGCTATCGCTGTGAAGAAAAAGTAAAGAATATATGCTTCATTTGATTTTATTTTTCCGGATGGTAGTGGTCGATCTGGTCTGTTGATTTTATCTATCTCAATATCGGTGATGTCGTTATAAATATTTCCCGAAGCCAGCACTATTGCTGCAACAAAAGCCGCTAAGAATATTTTCTGATCAGGTATTGCGCCAGGCGAGCAAATAATTGAAGCAACAATTACTGAAATGAAAGTAATTATAAAGTTAACCGGTCGGCAGAGTTTTACGAGTGTTGTAAGTTTACCTGTCAAATCTTTAAAAAATATTGATGAAAGATTTATCGAAACTTACGAAAAGAATAGGAGATTGTTCTGATTTTCATTCTGAACTTATCATCTGTCATCCTGAATTTATTTCAGGATCTGATTCATTAAATATTAATGTAAATCAGAAGCTGAAACAGGTTCAGCTTGACAACGCATATATTAAATTATTCTTGGTCAAAAGCAGTTTTTCGAGTAGTCCTATGAGTGAAAGATTCATAATTCAAACAACCTTTCTATTCTAATCCAACTTTTAGGATTACGTAGATTGTTCATTTTGTTTATTCTCTTCTTTCGGTTTATCATTTCTTTCAAAAGAGAGCGCACCGGAAGGACAGTTGTCAACTATTTTAATAATTTCTTCAGTTGAACCACCAGACATATCTATCCATGGTCTTCTCTTTGGATTAAATATTGCAAGTGATGCTTTCCAGCATTTTGTTGAATGAATACAAACATCCGGTTTCCAGATTACTGTTATTTCTTCATTCAAATATTTATAAAGTTTTTCTGGCACTTTTACTTCATGAATTTATTGTAAAAAATAATCAAAACTCATTTACAATTCCAAAATGTATTTTGCCTTCGCTGAAAGTTTCACCCTCTGCGAGAGCAAAGCTAACACCCAGCAATCCGATTGCAGTTTCAAGAGTAATTCCAAGACCATATCCGAAAATATAATCTTCCTGCTGCAAGATTCCCCGCTCAAGATCTGCATCAAGAAAATAATAACCAGCATCAAGAAAAAGAAAAGCATAAGATCTTTGTGTCATCATTAATCTGTATTCAAGATTTGACCAGGCAATTCGTGAGGCTAAAAATTGTTCTTCCCTGTAACCTCTCACAGTTCTTGTCCCGCCAAAACGCCAGAGATCGCTTTGTTCAAAGAAAGGACCGTTGAGTTCCTTACCGTTTACACTAAGCGCTAATACATTACGGGAAAAGATTTCATAGAAGGCTCCGAATCCGATTGTAATTCTCTGTAAATTAATATTCGTTTCGGTTTTGGGAGTGACATATTCTGCCGGACCATTAATATCTTTATTGCTAAAGGAGTAACCTGTTTCAAAAAGAAACCCGCTTGTAGAAGCAATTGGATCGTTTCTGAAATCAATTCTCAGTCCAAGTCCTGTTGTTAGTGATGAAGAATTATAAACAGTAAATACCGGTACATGTCGTTCTGTTGGAATTATTTCTTCCGTTGAAATAAAAGCAGACGCAGAAATATCTTCGGTTGCGAGAAACTCAAGTGCGCCGCCGATCCTTCTTTGAACATAGGTTGAATCCTGAATTCTCTGGAATAACTCTGCATTTACATTGAATGGATATCCAAATAACCACGGTTCTAAATACTTTAGCTCAAGTTCCTGATTTGATCGTGTTGGTTTCTGCCATCTGATAGCAGCGGCTCTTCCGGTTCCGAAAATGTTTCTGAGGGTAACATTTACAAGTCCGGTAACGTAACCTGTTTCATCCTTTGTTGCGGGCGGAACATAACCGATAATACCATCAAAGTTATTGGTATTTCTTTCTCTTACATTTATCTGAAGAACTCCGTTATTCTGTGAGTCAATGTAAAACTGAGGTGTTGGAACCGGATCAAAGTAACGAAGCTTATTCAAACGTCTCGGCAGGTTCTCAATTTTTTGCTGCGAATATTCCTCACCGGAATCCATTCTCAATTCTCTTATGATTACATAATCTTTAGTCGAAGTATTTCCGGTCACCTCAATCTTATCAATTTTACTTTTTCGTCCCTCTTCAAAAGTAATATTAAGATCTGCGTAATGTTCTTTACTTATGGAATCATCATAAAAATAAACGGATTGTATTTTTACGGAAGCAAAAGGAAATCCACGATTTTCAGAATTTGTGAGAAGATTGCCTATGCTCGCTTCAATTTCAAATCTATCAAAGATCTCCCCTCTTAAATATTCCAGCGATGATTTAAAATCAGTTATATCAATTGAATCATCCGAGTTTATCTCAATATTTTTAATAAGTGTGGGATTTCCTTCGTCAACATTTATAAACAGGTTAACTTTTTGTGAATCAACTGAAAATTCAAAATTCGATCCATCAAAAGAAAAATTAAAATAACCGTTTGAAATAAGACCAACAGATATATGCGACAGAGACGAATCAATAATACCGGGAAAATAATTTTGCCCTTCGTTTAGACCAGCCCAGCTTAAAATTTCTGTATCACTGAAAATATCATTCCTGTTGATTTCTATTTTATCAATCTTTTGAGCAAATAAAACAGAAGCACCAATTAAGAAAAATAATAAAATATTTTTTTTAAGGTGTATCATTCAAATGATTAAGAGTCTTTCCAATTGGTTCCGGCAGAATTTTTTCAGCGAGCTTTTGTGCATCTGCTAATTCAACTTCACAAACTTCAAAAGATTTTGCATTTAATGTCCCGAGTGCAGTTGCGAATTTCAATTGCTGTTCAAATGTAAGCTTGTTGTGCCAGGCGTAAACAATTCCTGACACGAATGCATCTCCGCTTCCCGTAGAATCTACTGACCTAATTTCAGGAGGAATTACTTTATAATGAAAGTCAAAATTGGAAGCATATAATGGGTTCTCAGCGTTAGTAATAAAAGCTTGTTTTATTCCTTTTTCATAAATCGATTGAAGAAAATCAAGATAATTCTGCTCCTGATTGAAATCGTGTTTAATTGAAGTTTTCAATTCATCAATATTATTATGCAAAATTGTTGGTGACGCATCAAAGCAGCTTGCGAGATGTTCACCATAAGTATCGCAAACGGAAATCTTATCAAGCTTATTTGCAATCTTAATTCCTTCAAATATTATTTTATCAGTTTCATTGCATGGTGAACTACCCGAGAAAACAACCATCTCACAGGCAGCAATTGCTTTCTCCATCTTCAAAATAAAATCCGAAACTTCTTTGGAAGATATAATCGCTTCGGTTCCAAAGAAAGAATAAATTTTTTCTTCAGACTCGTTAATGATTATTGCAGCATCTCTTGTCTCTGCTTTTATTACAACTTCTGAAAAATTAATTTTTTCTGAACGAAGAAATTCCCTGAATACTTTTCCGTTATTACCTCCGAGAAAAAGCATCGCAATATTTTTTATTCCAAGCTTATTGAGCTGTCTGTTAACATTTACGCCTTTGCCTCCTGCTTTAATTATAAGCTTGCCTTGTCTGTTAACTTTTGACAAATCAACTTTCGAATAGTAATATCTTCTTTCAAGAAGAGGGTTGAGTGTGATGGTAAGTATCATTGATTCATAATGTTAAATTGCCGTACTGCTAAATTGCCCGAAAATTATTTTTCATCAAAAACAATTTAACAGTTAAACAATAATTATCCCCTATCAGTTTACACTTTAAGGATAAAGGAAATCGAAAGTTATAATAAATTAATATCTGAACCTGTATAAATCACCATAAAGCGGCGTGCTCGGGTCTAATCTGTAATCTCCAAATCCTGAATAATCCATAAAAATAAATTGCTTGTTAAGATTGTAATACTGCCAGACTTCGTAAGGCTTTGCATAATATTCGAATGGATGACGATCGATATTGTCAGGAGCGCCGAGTATAATGAAAACCATTCCGCGATCTGATTTCCATCCATCAAGCGAGTAAGTTGTGAAATTCTGATTAGCATAAGCAACTCTGCTGTAATACTCATTGAATACCGGATTATATTCATCTGCAGGATTTGGATCTTGTTTCTTCCAGAAAGCTACGAATCTTTTAGACTTTTCGATACGCGTTTCTGCATCTCTGATATAAGATAATTCCTCGGGGCTTGCTAAATAGATCATCTGGTCAATTGCTTTATCAAGATCGGTTATATAAACCGGTACACCAACCCATCTGGATGTAAAACTTTTAATTGATGTGTCAATAACTTTTTGTGTTGAATCTTTCAAAGAAACTTTCAAAAGATGTTTCCCGAGATCAAGAACCAGAGAATCCAGATTATGAAAAATCTGATTCTTGCCTGATTTTACTTTGACAATCTGAGATGATGTGTAAACCTGTTGTACACTTTCATTAAATATTTCGTAATCAATAGTCAAATTCCGGTTTGTATCGGAGTAAATTTCATAAAACATATCCAATGGATCTCTATCCGAAACAAGATTCCTCGAAACATTTGGAATTATTTTGGATTTTCCATCTACAACATTTTTCCCTGAGATTAACATTATGTCACTTAATGAAGGATACTGATCGAACTGCTTAACAATTACTGTACTTTCTGCGGTATATTCATTTTTTGAATCTTTATCAAGTAGAATTGTCTTAACGGAATATGTCCCCGGTGAAAGTTCGAATGAACGTGAGCCAAGATTGAAATTATCAGGTGAAGTGGTAAGTTCAAAACTGATTGCTATAATTTTTTCATTCCAGATTTTTTCAGTGATCAGTTTACTTTTATCTTCACTGAAAATGGAAACGGTTACTGTGTATGAAGCTTCAAAACCCTGACCAGTCTTAACAAACTGAACAGCATTGTAAGGAACTTTGATAAAAAAATCCAGTCTCGTTTTATCATCATTACCTTTAAAAGATATGAAATCCTGGTAATATCTGATTTTATTATCGAGAATTTTGGATTCATCCTCAGTTTGAGCAAAACTCAGAAAAGAGTAAATACATACAAAAGCAAGCAGTAACTTTTTCATTTTAGTAATCCTTATTTTTTCGTTAATCTCGCAAAAAGATCAAATTCATCATAGTCATATATTTTTACGGTATTAAAATCACCTTGAATTATATGATCCCCTTCTGAATCTATTAAAACTTCTCCATCCACCTCAGGTGCATCTCTGTAACTTCTTCCAACAAAAAAATCTCCTTCTTTAGATTCAACTAAAACTTTCAGATCTGTTCCAATTATCTCTTTATTTATTTCAAGAGAAATTTCATGCTGGATTTCCATCAATCTACTTTGACGTTCTTTTTTTACTTCATCCGGGACCGGATCGCCAAGGTCATAGCTGAATGTATTTTCTTCCTGAGAATAAGTAAATGTACCCAGTCTTTCAAATTTATATTCACGAACAAAATCACAAAGCTCCTGAAACTCTTTTTCAGTTTCACCGGGGTATCCAACAATAAAAGTTGTTCTTAAAACTAAATCCGGAATTTCGGATCTTAATCTTGTCAACAATTCTTTCGTCTGTCTGCTTGAGATTCCTCTTCGCATGGATTTTAAGATATTATCAGAAATGTGCTGCAAAGGAATATCAACGTATTTGCAGACTTTATTATTATTTTTTATTTCAGCGATCAGGTCATCAGGAAATCTTGACGGATATGCATACATAATCCTGATCCATTCAATTCCATCAACTTTGCTAAGTTCCGATAAAAGATGTGAAATATTTCTTTGATTGTAAATGTCTTTTCCATAGTCGGTAGTATCCTGAGCTATAAGCACTATTTCCTTTGTATTATTTTTTGCGAGGAACTCAGTTTCCGCTACAAGTTCTTCAATGGATTTGGATTTATGAAGACCGCGCATTATTGGTATTGCACAAAATGAACATGGGTGATCGCAGCCTTCTGAGATTTTGAGATAAGCTGTATGTGATGGAGTAGAAAGTATCCTTTCACCAAGAAGATTTTTTTTGAGTTCGCCGCCGAGTTCATTTATAATTTTCTGGTAATCTTCAGTCCCGAAGAATACATCAACTTCCGGAATTTCTTTTTCAAGCTGATCCCTGTAACGTTGAGAGAGACAGCCAGCCACAAATATTCTTTTTGTAATTCCAGAATTTTTGCTCGCAACAGTACTCATTATCGTATTAATTGACTCTTCTTTAGCAGCTTCAATAAATCCGCAGGTATTGATAATAACAGTATCTGCTTCGGAAGGATTTGTTCGAAGGTCAAGATTATTTAGCTGTAATTGTTTCAGTAATCTTTCTGAATCAACTGTGTTCTTAGCGCAGCCTAATGTAATTACACTTACTTTTTCGCGCGTTTTCATTTAAGTTTTAAATAAAAATTTCTCTGTGGAACTCTGTGTTTTCTCAGTGGTTCTCTGTGTAATAAAAAGTGTAACACAGAGTTGCACAAAGAAGTCACTAAGAGCCACAGAGACAAAAAATGAATTTTTCAATAATATTTCTTTAAGTTCTTACAGTTAGTTTTAACTTAAATACCTGAGATACAACCAGATTGCAGGTGCACTGAACAATAAGGAATCAAATCTGTCAAAGAAACCACCGTGCCCCGGAATTATTGAAGATGAATCTTTAACGGCTGCATCTCGTTTTAAAAGTGATTCTACCAAATCCCCGATCTGACCGATGGTTCCGATAATAATTCCAATGATTATTACATTCTGCCAGCTAATAAAATTCAGTATAATCACTTTTGCTAAAATCATAGCTCCTGTTGTAAAAATAAAACCAAAAATTGCACCTTCCCAGCTTTTATTTGGACTAACCCGGGGAAACAACTTATGCTTTCCCAAATTTATTCCACCAAAATATGCTGCTGAATCTCCAATCCAGATAGAAGCCAGAATTGAAATTATAAGATATGCACCATTTATATATAAATCTGTATTCGCCGGATAAAATTCCCGCAATGAAATAAGCGCTGCAGCAAAAATCCCGATGTAAAATATTCCCAGGAAAGTTGCACCAAGGTTTAAAATTGCTGAACCTTTATTCCTGAATAGTTCAATAATTAAAAGTAATAATGAACCCAGCAGAATAATAATTTCAAGATTGGTAAAATTTCTAAACTGATTAAATAATAAAAATATAATTGCAATGAATCCTATGGGGAGATTTACAAATGAACTTTTATTTTTTGCGAGCATACTGAATTCATAAAATGAAAACAGGCTGATTAACATTACAAGGAAGAAGAAGTAATATCCACCAAAGTATGCGCAAGCAAGTATTATAGGAATCGCCAGGATTGATACAACTACTCTTTTAAAATTTTCAGTCACCTTCCGATTCCCCGGATTCTAAATCTTTTCTTACAACATCCTGAATAAATTCTAATGCTTCATGAACATTAGTTTTCTTGACGAATAATTTCACCACTGACAAATCGCCTGGTGCAGGAAAACTTGAATCTTTCTGTGATAGGATAGAAGTGGGAATACCTGCACTTTCAAGATTTTCTTTTAACATATCAACTTCAATAAAATTGAATGAAGTATAAACAAGCACCCAATCATCTTCTGAAAGCTCAGGATATTTTTTTAATTCAGATGCATCAACAAGTGGTGTGTTGCAATCAGGACAAATTGTTATTCCTGGCACATATTCATATTTACAATTAGGACAAACAGCCATTAAATCATCTCCTTTACTTTTTTTTGTTTATAATAATTTCTGATAAAAACAATAATGACAATGAACGCTATCAGAAGCAGCATAAAATACAAAATGTTAGTATCGAGCGAAGTTTCGTCTGAAACATTACTTTTAAATAATTCATCATCGCCAATAATGAAATACAACATTACCGCAAAAAAGTTATTAAGAAAATGGAGTATAATTGGTATGATAAGCGACTGGCTCGAGTAAGCAGCAAAACCAAGATAGAATCCGATTAATGCTAATGGTATTAACCCATAAGGATTGAAATGATATAATGCAAAGAATATTGCAGTGAGCAATGCTGCTATATGTGGTTTAAATTTGAAACTGAAACTCTTTTGAATATAACCGCGAAACATAACTTCTTCGCAAATTGCAGGGATGATTGAAATGGTTATAATTACAAGGAGAACTTCAATAAAATTATCCGCACGAAGAAGATTACCAAAAGTTTTTTCGATTAATTCATTTAGTGAATCAAACATGAATTTAATCGAGTTAATAAATTCTGAAGATTGTGACCACTGTTCAATCAGGTAGTTTTGTATGTAAAGATAACTTTGTAATAATGGTGTCAGAATCAAAATTCCCAAAACAAAAAGCAACAGTTCCTTCCAATGAGGTAACCTAATTGAAATAATTTTGGAAATATCACCGTAAATCCACTTACTGAAAAATATTGCAGGAAGAAAAATGAAAAGTAATTGACCAATGATTGTGATAAATCTGATTCCATTGACAGGCGCTGCTTCCAGGTCAAATCCGAAAAGCAACACTGTTAATAGTCCACCCACAAACTGATAAAGAATAAAACCACCAATCAGACCAAGAAATGCAGCAGCAACTGGTGAAATTAGAGGATATGGGGACTGCAATTCGCTTACATTCTTAATTTCTGACGGATTTTCTGCTTCCGGTTGATTCTGAGGGTTATTTTGTTCTTCCAAATTAGGTTTCGAATTATCTATGAATTTTAATTAAAGCAAAGTTAATAAATTATGTAGTGATTAATAAGAAAGAGGAAGCTGCCGCTTCCTCTTAATAAATAAATTTAATATAATTTTAACGCTTTGAAGTTAATTTCCCGGCGAGCCCTTCATACTTCGTCAATTTTGCTTCAACATATCCAACAACAATTTTAGTTCTTACTTTCACCGGCATTTTTAATTCATCATCGGTAAGCCAGATAATAATATTTCCTTCGTGCTTGAATAAGCCACCTTCTTTAACTAATGGTTCAACGATAATACAATCAAATTTCCCAGCAGGTACATCAATTGTTTCCTTACCATGATATTTTACGTCAAGATCATATACTTTATCTTTATAAAAATTCTGCAAATGAATTAAATCATTCGCTTTCATGCCGGAATAATCAATTGTTCTGGCATAATAGAAAGCTGACATCATATCATTCACATATTTCGGAATTTCATATTCGCCCTCACTTGTTTTAGCTATTCCTTTCCGTTGATCAAAGAATGCAGAAAAATCTCTTGTATATCCGCCTTCCCTTATATGCTGCTCAAATCTCCATGGAAACAATCCATCAACATCAATATACGTTTCATATCGATCTCTTACTTTGTAAAACATATCAAAGCTTGGAACTGAGTTTACTTCAAATACAACGTGGTAAGTTTCTCTTCCGGATATTTTTTTAATTCTCGGAATTTCCATTACTGCAATTCCGGCTGTTACAAAACCATAATTCAAATCAAAAGTGAGTTTCTCTCCCTCTTTAAACGCCTTGTTTTCAACAGTTCTGAATTCCTCTTTAGTTGAGGAAGATTGAGGAAGTGTAACACCAACACAAAAACTTAGGAACAAAATAAAATACATCCATTTGCTGAAATACATTTATGATCTCCGTTATTTACTTAATTTTCAATACGCGTCTAGTTTCGTCAAATACTTTGCCAATATCAATGCTATTCATGCAATCGAGTTTTGCACATTGTTTACGGGTACAATTGACGCAATCAATTGTTGGGACAAATATTGTCCTGTTTACTGTATAAGGACCCCACCTGTTTTGTGAACAGGCTGCAATCTTTGGAAAAAATCCTAATACAAAAACATCGTACGCAGCAGCTATATGCATCGGTCCTGTTGAATTTGAAATAAACAGATTTGATTTTTTTATCAGTGCTTTTAATAGATTCAGATCAAGTTGTCCGGCAAAATTTTTTACTGAATCACTAACCTCAAATTCTTTACAAAGCTCTATTTCATTTTTACTGCCTGTGATTATAATTGTCACTTCATCGAGTGAACTGATCAGCTTAGTTAGCTGAATTAATTTCTCTTTTGGAAGATCAACCGAACTGCCTCCGCTTCCGGGATGAATAATTACAATTTTATTACCTGGCTTATAACCTTTTTCAAGTAATAAAGAATCTATCTCGTGAAGACTGTTTTCACTTGCCGTTAAATTGAATTTTATTTCATCTGCTGTGTTAGCTGTTTCAATTCCGATTTGTCCGAGTAAATTTATATTGTATTCAAGTTCATGCTTGTCACCATATTTACGATGTTCATAAACTTTTTTATTGAATAAAAATGAGTACCACCTGTATCCGGTTCCAATTCGATTTTTTATTCCGGCAAGAAACATTATCAAAGCAATCTTCAGAGTGGGATTTATAACTATACAAGTATCAAATTTTTCAGATTTTATTTTTTGAAGATTGTTTGTAAAGAGAATTTCATCATTTGATTCTTCAGCAATAATTACTTTATCAATAAACTGATTGCCTTCAAGAAGAGCAACAGTATATTCACGAATTAGATAGGATACTTTACACTGTGGATATTTTTTCTTCACTAGTTCAGCCATCGGCAATGATAAAACAACATCGCCAATCCTGTCAGTTCTCACCAATAATATTTTTTGTGGTGGTTTCATTTTCGTGAAAGGAAGGGATTATTTTTAATGAAAAATCTCCATGGCAAATTAACCGATCTTGTAATACCAATTCGTTTTGAAATGCCAACTTTATCAGCCGCAATCTTTTTATTTCCCAGCAGAAATATTTTCCCGCCGGTAAGTTCAGTTCCCAGATGACTTTTATTAATTCCGAATGCTGCACATACTTTACCCGGACCGTTTGTCAGATTAAAAATTTCTTTTTCATTTTTCAAATTTCTTCCAAACCGGTTTTTAATCATTTTTTCGACACCAGCTAAAGGCTCAATCGCACGAATCAGAACTGCCGTACCGTGACCTTTCTTACCGGTTACGATATTACAACAAAAATGAGAGCCATAAGTAAAATAAACATATAAACAGCCACCTGCTTCAAACATTATTTCATTTCTTTTTGTTTTTCCACGGTACGTGTGAGCAGCCTGATCAAAATCGCCATGATACGCTTCAACTTCCACAATTTTTCCGGCAAGTATTCCGTTCTTATCTTTTTTTACAAAAATCTTCCCTAATAAATCTTTCGCCACAATTAGTACATCCCTGCGATAAAAATTCTTACTTAATTTTTTTGCTGATAATAAATCTGTCATCAAATTTCTGATTTAGAAAAACGGAGGGGTATTTTTCACATCTGCTGTGATTTTATTTCACTGATTTTTGCTTCGTAATAACTTTTTCTTTCAGGAAAACGTTTAATAAGCATTTCATAAACTTTAATTGCTTCAAGTTTCTGCCCCTGCGAAAGGTATATGTTTGCAAAAGTTTCAGTTGCCAGTTTACTTTTATCAGGCGAGTAATCACTGACTATGGGAACTGAAAAGGAAGTATCTTCTTTACGATCTGTATTTCTATTCATCAATTCATCAGCAATTTCAGAAAGTCTGTCATCAACTGAATCTGAATCTTTGTTTTCAATCTCTTCGACATAATCATCATTCTGATTAATAAAAATGCTTCCGCGCGAAGTATCAAAAGGTGAAACAGGTTTACCGGCAAGTCTGTACTCCGATCTGTAATATTCATAAGTCTGTTGATTATCTAATTGCTCAGCCGATTTTTTAAAATAGAAATCTGCTTTCTGAAGGTCACCGAATCTTATAAAAACTTTTGCGAGCATAATAAATGCAAGTGGATGTTCAGGAAATGTTTTCAATCCGTTTTCAAGAATTGAGAAAGCAGTCTGCGGTTCACCATTTTGAAGATAATAATCGGCAGTTCTCAGAAAGAGAGGAGAGTTGTTATCCCGTTCATAAATTAATTTAGCTCTTGCCGGTAATTTATCATCCACAGTTCACACACAATTAATGAGCAGCATTTTTTGCAAAAGCATGCTTTATTGAAGTTATAGATACGAAGGAGAAACCAATGAAAAATAAAAGCTGGAAAGGAAGACTTGCAATCTCCATAAAATATATACTTGATACTACACCGATTAAGCAGTAAAACGCCAGGATTAATTCAACAATAACTGCAAAACCAATTTTATTTTTTGAATATTTTTTCCCAACCCAGGTATCTTTTTCAGAAACCAGTTTGAATTTTGGTGTTCTTACGAATTCACTTTTCCTGTTAAGTAATCCCTCAAAAACAGCACGGGAATTATTGAGTGCAAAGCCCATACTTCCAGCCATAAAAATCGGGAAGAGTACGATTCTTTTTCGCCAATCAGGGTGAATATCTTTTTGTGAATATAAATAAAACATAAATGAGCTGATGAATGCTAGAACAAAGATTGACATAAATGCAAAATAGACTTCATGTCCGCCGCTGTTCTTTACAAAAATGAGAGGAACATTCAATATTGCTGCAAGCAGAATAAAAGGAAATACAATGTTATTTGTAAGATGGAATGTGCTGTAAAGTTTTATTCTCAACGGGACATCAGAATTCCAAACAAGCGGAAGAATTTTTTTTGCTGTTTCGATTGCGCCTTTTGTCCATCTGAATTGCTGGGATTTCAGAGCGTTGATTTCCTGCGGCAGTTCAGCAGGTGAAGTGAAGTCTTTCAGAAAGACAAACTTCCATCCATTCAATTGTGCTCGGTAACTTAAATCGAGGTCCTCGGTTAACGTATCAGCATGCCAGTTACCAGCATCTTCGATACAAGATTTTCTCCAAACACCGCCCGTTCCATTAAAGTTGATGAAGAATCCTGCTTTATTACGGACGGTTTGCTCAATAACAAAATGTCCATCCAATGCCAGAGCCTGTGCTCTTGTTATTAGTGAATGATCTCCGTTCAAATGTTCCCAGCGCGTTTGGACCATTCCGACTTTTTCATCTGCAAAAAATTTCAATGTCTTTCTAAGAAAATCCGGATAAGGAATAAAATCAGCGTCGAATATCGCAACGTATTCACCGTGTGTTATTTTTAATCCTTCTTTAAGTGCACCGGCTTTAAAACCTTCGCGGTTTGTTCTCCTGATATGTTGAATATTAAATCCTTCTTTTTTCTTTGCTTCAACGGCTTTCGCAACTACATCAATTGTCTCGTCAGTCGAATCATCAAGCACCTGGATTTCGAGTTTATCTTTTGGATATTCGATTTCGCAAACTTTATCAATTAATCTTTCAATAACATAAAGTTCATTATAAAGCGGCAGTTGAATTGTTACTAATGGTGTCTCATCAAAATCTTTTCCGGGATTAAAACTAACATCTTTATATTTGCGATGATAGTAAAGCAGAACGAAGCCATGCAGCCCAAAGATGAAAAGAATTGAGAGCGAAACGAAATAACCTATTAATACTATGTTATCCATGATTTTTTTCCTTTATTACCAGCCAGACACTACAGCCAGTAAAATATCTTCTGAAATTTTATCGACAGCAATTGCTACTGCATTTTCCCGTTCGTTTGTTGCTTCTCCCGGGACATAATCACCGTGGTTTGTAAATGTTGATTCAAAAATAGTTTTTCTCTGAATCAAATCTTTGTAAACGACTTTAACTATTATTGTTAACCGTCTTGATGCAATTTCTTCACCAGCGCTAACAATTGCCGGTGCATCCGTAACAGAGGTAATTACACATTCAAGTGTTGCGTTTGCCGTTGATCTTTCTGTTACCTGGAGTGAATTGTCACTTATAAATTTTTGAATTAAATCATCTGTAAGGAGTTCTCTTAGTCCCGGAATAGCCGCAGGACTTTTATCTTCTGCTATCGGTATTGCAATCGTCTTTAAATGAGCAGGAACTGAAGCACCAGTAAAAGAATAAGATCCGCATCCAAAATTAATTGCAGCACTTATCCCGAACAATAGACTAAAAACTAACATTCTTAAAATACCATTAATTTTCTCATTAAATCGCTTCATTTTCATTCTTCCAACAAATCATACTGTTTAATTTTTCTGTAGAGAGTTCGTTCACTGATATTCAGCAATCTTGAAGCTTTTCTTTTGTTACCACGGGTTTTATCGAGTGCGGCTTTTATTGTGTCTCGTTCGATAATATCGAGCGCAAAAAGATTCTTTTTAGGTGCTTCAGTTTTTACTGTCTGTTCCCTGCTTGTGTTGATTACGAGATCTTTTAGTTCAATTAAATCTTTTTTTATCTCAAATAGTGCTCTGTATAAAAGTTCTCTATCTGCGTCTTCAGGTGATTTCCTGAGAAACACGGGTAAATGACGCATCGAATTATTTTCATCTTTCGTTACCAGCAAATCTGAAAAAGAATCAGCGTCCAGTAAACCATTTCTATTCAAAGTTAGAGCCGTTTCAATTGTATTTTTTAATTCTCTGACATTTCCCGGCCAATTGTACTCAATCAGCAAATCCATAGCTTCGTCCGAAATTTTTGGTGCTGTTAATTTGTTAGCTTTCGCATAATGTTCGAGAAAATGGTTAGCGAGCAATTCTATATCACCTTTTCGTTTTCTAAGCGGAGGGATATTTAGACTGACAGCTTTCAGTCTGAAATACAGATCCTCTCTGAATTTTCTGCTGTTGACCTCTTGCTGCAAATCTTTATTAGTCGCAGCAATAATTCTTACATCTACTTTAGTGACAGTCTCTGCACCAATTCGCATAAACTCTTTAAACTCAATTGCTCTTAAAACTTTAACCTGAGTAGTTAAAGGCATCTCAGCAATTTCATCGAGAAACAATGTGCCGCCATCAGCAATTTCGAAATAACCTTTTCTTCCTTCAAACGCTCCTGTGAAGGCACCTTTCTTATGACCAAATAATTCGCTTTCAAGGATTCCTTCCGGTATCGCACCACAATTGACACTAATTAACTCCTGACCAACTCTCTTACTTGAATTATGAATTGCTTTTGCAAATACTTCTTTACCAACTCCGCTTTCGCCATAAATTAATACGGTAATATCAGATGATGAGACCTGCATGACAACATCAACAAGGTCGTCTATCTCACCGGACTGGCTTATAATTCCATGTTTTATTTTGAATTCTTCTCTATTCACGATTAAATTATTTGAGTTGAGTGACAATCTGTCGCAGGAACAAAAATAAACATTACGACTTTGAATTGAAATGGAGTTTTTATGGGATATTACTTTTGAAATTATTCAGATTTCAACGATTTGTAAATCCTGAGCTAATTTTATTTTATCCTGGAATGGTTTGGGAAGGCTTGCCAAAATTTCACTTATGTTATGAGAGTCTTCATCTGAATAATGAGTCAGATAGATTCTGAAGGAAGAATTCTGATATTCATCTATAATAGAATTGATTGAAATATGATTTGCTTCAGTAATTAAAATATCTGGAGTGATATCCTGAAATAGTAAAAGATCTTTTTCTGAACCGATATCAGAAGTATAGACAATCTGTTTATTTACAACTCTGAACAAGAAGCTTCCACTAAAGAGACTCAAAACCGGATAGATCGACTTGTAATTTTCCAGTTTGCTTAAGTGTGAATTTTTTCTTCCGATAAAAGAGAATTTTTCTGTGATTTTAATTTCCTCATTTTCTTTGAATGTGACGTATCGAATTTCAAAATTTGCTCGATCAGGAAGAATATATGAGTTAAGTAAAAGATTTTGAACGACACTTTTCAGACTTTCGTGTATGAAAATTTGGAGTGGCTTTTTTCTCTCATTCAATTTCATCTGGATAATTAAACCCGTTAAACCTGCAAAGTGATCAGGATGAAGGTGAGTCAGCAGAATTCCATTAACAGAATCATAATCAGTATTATTTTTTAACAAGGCAAGTGATACACCCTCTCCGGCATCGACTAACAGATTATAATCATTAAAAGAAAAAAGAAGTGATGAATGGAAGCGATTGGCAGAAATTTTACCAGAGCTTGTTCCGAGGAAAATAATTTTCAATTTATTTTCCGGGTGCCGCTACGATTGTACCGTTAATTTGATAACGTGAACTCAAAACCTGTAAAAAACTTTCAGCATCTTCACGTTTTTCAAATTTTCCTGCATATACAATATGAAAGCTTGTTCCACCAACAACCTTTTCATCTATCCGGCTGAAGATACCTGCTGATTCGAATTCTCCGCTTAATTTTTTTGCGTTATCCAGATTTGTAAATGCACCTGCCTGAATAGTGAAATTGTAATCATCTTCAATATTAGTTTTTGGTTCTTCAACCTTTGTATCAACTTTTGTATCAATTTTTGTTTCTTCAGATTTTCCAATAGATGAAATATTTTGTTCAGCAACCTGAATGTACGGAGAAGAAGGATATGATGTTTTTAACTGCTTTAATTTTTCCTGAGCGGTTTCATATAAACCCAGAGCATAATAGTAAGAAAATATTCTGTAGAGCGAAGCATCGGCATATTTACTCTTTGGATGATTATCTACTATATCCTGATAGATAACGATCGCTTCCTGTCCATTTTCCTCCAATACTGCATCAAGAAACATAACTGATGGATCGTTTGGATTTTTTTCTTTCAATTCTAAAAGAGCATCTTTTGCACTTACCAGATCACCATTTTCAATTGCTTTGAGATAAGGGACAATATCCGCATCCTGCGAATAAATATTTGAAGCAAATGATATAATCTTGACGATCAGAATAAGGAGAAAATTTATTTTAAGATTTTTCATTTTCTTACCGCCATTTGAAAGAGATGTTGAATAAAGTTTTTACCCGGTTAAAGATAAGTTTTCTTCAACTAAATTTGCGAAACCAGAAAAATCACCAAAGAGAGTGGCAGAAGTTGCTTTGTTGATTTTAGCTTTTACATAATTCCCGACTCTTATTTTATTGTCAGCGGGAATTATCACTACTTTATTTGTATCTGATCTGCCTGATAAAAACTTATCAGATTTCCTGCTGAAACCTTCAATTAAAACAACTTCTTCTTTTCCTATTAATTCCTGGTTCAGTTCAAATGATATTTGCTGTTGAAGATTAATTATTTCCTGTAATCGTTTTGATTTTGTTTCTTCTGAAACATCATCATTCATTCTGAAAGCTTTCGTCCCTTCGCGGGGAGAATATTTAAACATAAATGCACCATCAAATCTCACCATCCTCATTACATCTAAAGTCATAATATGATCTTCATAAGTTTCTGTAGGGAAACCCGTGATTATATCTGTGGAAAAACTTACGCCTGGAATAATCTTCCTTGCTCTTTCGACTAATTGAAGATAGTGTTCGATTGTATAAGTTCGATTCATTAGTTCAAGTATTCTGTTTGAACCTGACTGAACAGGCAGATGAATGTAATTACAGATATTTGAATGAGATGATATTGTATATAATAATTTATCGGAAAGATCCTGAGGGTGTGAAGTTGTAAATCTAATTCTGATTGAATTATCAACCTGTGCACAGGCTGCAAGAAGATCAGCAAAATCTCCGGCTTCAGCAGATTCTTCATCTTTATATGAATTAACATTTTGACCAAGCAAAGTAATTTCCCTGAATCCTCTGTCTGACAATTGTTTTATTTCATCTGCAACAGAATTTAATGAACGGCTTCGTTCCCGTCCACGGGTAAACGGAACAACACAAAATGTGCAGAACTTATCACAACCGCGCATAACTGAAATCCAGGCTTGCAATCCATCTTCCCTGTGAGGAATTATATCATCATAAGTTTCTGTTTTGGATAGCTTGACGCCAATTCCTTTATCGCCGTTGAAAGCAACATCAATTAATTCAGGTAATCTTCTATACTCGTCGGGACCAACTACAACATCAACAATTTTCTTTTTCTCAACAAGGTCTGTGCGTAATCGCTCAGCCATACAACCCAATACACCAACAATTAATCCGGGTTTGTTGTCTTTTATAGTTTTAAAATTCCCGAGTCTTCCATAAATCCTTTGTTCTGCATTATCCCTGATGCTGCAAGTGTTAACAAGAATCACATCAGCTTCATCTGAATTTTTAGTGTGGCTGTAACCATTATTCTGCAAAATACCAAGCACTATTTCGGTATCCGCAAGATTCATCTGGCAGCCATAAGTTTCGATATATACTTTATTTTTATTCATATTATGATGAAGAAGAAGGACAAATATAAAATATTACCGTCTGCGGTTCAATCTAATTTAAAGTAAAATATGTGGAGATTGAGATCAGTTTGTTGAGAGAGCGTAAAGAATGATATTAAGTATCAAAAATCCGATTGTTCCATAAATTACATTGAATAGAATTTTCTTAATTTTATGATCACGATGGATATTACGCTCAAGTTTAGTTTTTCCGTTGGTCTTTACAAATCCGAATAGCATTTACTTCTTGTATTATTGTTTATCATTATAAAAATAATCAAAATAATTTTCACTTTCAGTAACAATCTGTGTGCCCCTATTATCATCATAAGCATCAGTTGATAGATAGCTGAATTCAAACGTTCGAAATAAAATGAAATTTCTCAAGCACAGATTTACATGCTAATATTTACTGCTTTGAAAATATTTTAATTAAAAACCCCTCACGAGTATCCACTTTTTTGTCAGCAGATGGAGGGGTTTAAATTTGAAAGTATAAATCTTATTTAAGCAAAGTCATTTTTCTGACTTCGTTGAACATACCTGCTTCTAAACGATAGAAATAAATTCCACTGTTTAGTTGAGTTGCATCAAAATTAATTGTGTGTGAACCAGCTTCCATATTCTGATTTACCAATGTGCTAACTTCCTGTCCGAGTGCATTGAACACTTTCAAAGATACATTTGAACTTTGTGGAATTGAGAACTTAATAGTAGTATTTGGATTAAATGGATTCGGATAATTCTGAGAAAGCTCAAATTGTGCTGGTGAAGTAACTTCAACATTAACTTCATTTGAATAAGCAAATGATCCATTAAAGTCAATCTGCTTTAATCTGTAAGTATAACTTCCTGCAAGAAGATTTGCATCAACAAACCTGTAAGTTTTTGCTTCGGTGGATGTTCCATAACCAGGAACAAAACCAACTGCCGCAAATTCAGTTCCTGAACTTGATCTTTGAATTTCAAAACCTGAGTTGTTTAATTCAGTTGCCGTTGACCAGTTTAGGAATACATCACCACCAACGGATGATGCAGCAAAAGAAGTCAACTCAACAGGTACAAGATCATCCCATTGAGTAGATAATCTGATACCGTCAATCACAACAGAGTACGATTGTCCGCCTTGTCGTAATCCGATAGCATCAATAACATCCTGACCATTTGTTGAAGTATTAGTTACTTCTGGCGTACCAGCGAGAACTTCACTTTGTGGAACTCCGGAAGTTATTACCCAGAGTTTGCATTCATCAGCACCACCGGTATTAATTGTATATTTTACGAAGATGAGATAAGTTGTATTGTAGCTGAAATCAGTCGTACCCATTGTTTGGGTTGATGTGTTACTCATCCCAAATCTAAGATTTCCGGAAACATCCTGAACAAAAACTCGTGCAGCAAAGAGTGTAAAAACAGTTGGTGAAACTCTGTTACCGATGTGAATAAAATAATCCTGCGTCGCACTTGCAGAAGCAACATTAGCTAAAAAGGAATAATATATTACATCACCGTTATTGGCAAGTGAGTCGAAGCCTACGTTATCATCTTCCCGCGAACCAGATCCACCATTTATTGAGACCTGATTTCCTATCCCGGAAGATGGATAACCTGTATAATTTATACTAGCTGCTTCGACGAAAATTGGTGAACCGGCACCACTATGTTTAGTCCAGCCATGCCCGGTTATTGAATCACCTACAGCATAATTAAAATCTTCAACCAGCAACTGCCCGAATGAAAAACTGAATGGAAATATTAACAATACAAAGACAACAAGTAAATATGATTTTTTCATATTTGCCCTCCGATTAGAATTTATGAATAAATAAATAATTACAACTGGATTGTTGACTGAAAAATAAATGAAAAAAAAGAGAATGAAAAGTTTTATCTATTCATTCTCTATTATTTTTTTAACGATTTAGAAATAATGATTATTTGGCAAGAATCATCTTGCGCGATTGTATTATTCCATTGGTTTCAAACTTGTAGAGGTACACACCACTGTTCAAATCTGATGCGTTGAAATTAACTGTATGTATGCCAGCTTCCAGGAAGCCATTCACAAGCTGCATAATTTGTTCACCAAGCAAGTTATAAATTGATAATCTTACATCCCCGGAATGTGTGAGATTAAATCTGATAGTAGTTGATGGATTAAAAGGATTCGGATAATTCTGTTCGAGAACAATCTCAGCCGGAATTATTCCTGCATCAACTTCAATAACTTTTGAATATTCAAACTGTCCGTCAGTATCAATTTGCTTTAAGCGATAATAAAGAGTACGAGTAAGAGTAAGATTGTCAGTAAATGTATAATCCTTTGGTGAATTTGAATTGCCATTCCCTGCAACAAAACCGATCTTCTCCCATTTGTCATTCTGAGTCCCGCTTTTTGCGGGATAAACTCCGCGAAGAATCTCAAATCCATAATTATTAACTTCTGTTTCAGTTCGCCAGTTTAGTTTTACAGAATTTTCTAAAACGATCGCTGTGAAGGAAGAAAGTTCGACGGGGAGTGGGTTTGGAATTATTAAGACAAAATTAAATGGTGTAGTATCATCCCCAGTCCAGTTTAAATTATTTCCGATTTGTGTTCTAAGTAAATTCAGGTCAGAATTAACTCCGCCATCGTAATAGGCATTGTCAATTTCATTTAAAGCAACAGCCGTCGTACCGTTGATAAGACCTGAGGGCAGGGCTGAAGTATTAGAATTTGTCGCATCAGCTTGCCAGATACCTGCACCTTCATCATTCAATGCATAAAGCAGAGTGGGCGCAATAAGCGTTCCTTGATAAGCTATTATTTGATCTCCCGCTACTGCTAAAGCGAATGAACCAGACGGTGTAAAATCAGTAACGTTTGCACTATAAATGATTACAGTACCTTCAGTTTTATGAGAAGGAGCTGTATATGTTAGAACACCTTCTCCAGATCTAAAACCTCCTGCTGTTAACCAACCGTTATCAGTAAAATGAATAATCGTATTTGTCGATATATCTTTTAGTAAAACGAATGCAAAATCATCGGGTTCATCACAGTTCAGACCAACAATCGCAATATCCCCGGCGATTAATGATGTCTGACAAAATATATTGTTCATAAAGCCGTAACTTAAAATTACAAGGAGTATTCCAATATTTTTCATAACAACTTCTATAATTTTGAAAAGATATATTTAATTTATCAAGTATAAAAAATTATGCAGAGGAAAAAATCGAAACCTTTGTGATAGTTATAAGTTCCAACTTTCTATACGTAAACTTAAAAAAATAAATTAAAGTATCCATAGCTGATATGACAAAAATCAATCAATAAATAAAAAATCCCCGCCGAAGCAGGGATTCATTAATAATTCTAAATTTCAAATTGTTATTATTTCAAAAGGAGCATTTTTCTAGTCTCAAATTTTTGTTCCGTTCTAAAAGTATAGAAATAAATTCCACTTGAATAATTTTCCGCATTGAAGACAGCTTCATAAATCTTCCCGCCGTCTGCAATTCCATTAAATACGGATGAAACTTCATTGCCTAACAGGTCAAATATTTTTAATTCTGCTTTTTGTGTTTCTGCGACAGCAAATTTAATAGTGGTAATTGGATTGAACGGATTTGGATAATTCTGCTCAAGCACAAATCCATTTGGAATATTTCCTGCATCAACCTCAATCACTTTTGAAAATTCAAACTGACCATCAGTATCAATCTGTTTTAGCCGATATGCATAACTGCCATACTTTATCACTTCATCCATATAGGAATATTCTTTAGGTGAGTTACTGTTTCCACTTCCTTCAACAAACCCAATCTTTATCCACACGGTGTCATACTTTGCGGAGCGAAGAATCTCGAAACCATAATTATTAACTTCGGTTTCTGTTTGCCATTTTAATTGAATGTCTCCACTCTTCAAAACTTTTGCGGTGAAGGATGTGAGTTCGACGGGGAGAGGATTATCAATATTTAATTCATATACTCCTCTACCGTGAGTTGCTGCTCTAAGGTATCTAGTACCACCATTACTGTAAAAGCTAAAATCAAGTACAGGTACAAATGGCATTCCATTGCTTAATTTTATCCAGTTTGTACCTCCATTGGTTGTCCAGTAAACGCCAAAATCATTTCCAGCATATAAATGGTTAGTATTTGCAGGGTCTATAAATAAATCACTAACAGGAACTGACGGCAAGTTACCACTGACATTGGTCCAGTTTGTACCAAAGTTGGTCGTTTTAATAACCTGCCCACCAATGTATGAGGCTCTTGTCATGTAAAATATATTAGCGTTCACTGGATCGGCAATTACTCGTTGGATATTAGTCCCAGTAAATCCGGCAGCAGTTACATTCGATGTTATGTCTGTCCATGTTACACCTTCATCAGATGATCGGTGTATGGCTGGTGCGATAGTATAGTCACTAGATACCGCAATCATATTATTAGTTGATATCGGTGATTGAGCAACTGAGGTAACATGGTAACCACTTATTAAACCTGAAATCATTGACCAGGTTCCTGATGCGCCTGAAGAATTTGATCGCCGAATTTGGCCATTGATCGCAGCAAAAATACGAGTAGAAATGGTAGGATGTTGCCAATATGGAGCCAACCAAGCTGCGCTCCCAACATAATCAACGTTTTGCCAACTTACACCAGCATTGGTGCTCCTTAATAAGTTTCCATACTGAGTACTCATAAAAATAAAATTCGAGTTGCTATAATCAACAAAACACTCCATACCATCACCGCTTGTTTCAAAAATCCAATCACTTGCACCTTTATTTGCAGTGCTGAAATTTCCGTTATCCTGTGCCCCTCCAAATAGTATAGAAGAATTAGTTGGATGAGATGCTACTCTGTAAAATTGTATTGTATTAATATTGTTATTAACGTTGAACCAGGTTGCACCAGCATCAGTAGATTTAAAAATACCGCCATCACATCCCAGGTAAACTATATTACCATTCGACGGAGCAAATTGTATTTTATGTATATCAACATGAGAATAACAATCCCAAGCCGTTGTACCTCCCTGAAAACCGGATGGATTCCGAACGAATGAAATATTTGAACCATTAGTTGTTCTGCTAAGTTCTACATTACCAAAACAAGCAACATTAGCATTTGTTGGATGAACAGATAGACATAGGTCGTATGATCCCTGGTCATTAACTGATGATCCATCATAGCTACCTGAAATATTAACTCCTGAGGAAATCTGAGACCAATTTACTCCTCCATTTGTGGATTTGAATGCTGCTGTAGTCCGTCCACCGGGTAAAGCAGAATCGTTATAAATAAGCAAATATATGATTAGAGGTGAGGAAGCAGATAATTCAAATTGCATTCTACCAATCGAAGTTGCTGAAGGAAGACCTGTATTACTTTGAATCCAGTTTACTCCACCATCAGTAGAACGATAAAACCCACTCGAAGAAGATTGATCTCCACAGGCAGCATAAGCTAACAGGCTACTTGATGGATGAAAAGCAACATCAAAAGCATCTTGAACATTTAAAGTTCTTGTCCAGGTAGTACCTGCATCAGAACTTCTCCAAACACCCTCATTATCTGGAAAAGCATTATTCCAATTACCTGACCCAAGTGATGCCAAAATAACATTTGAATTGCCTGGATTTACTTCAATATCTGAGAATTGAGTTTGAGTTCCGAATCCATTTGTAATATGAGTCCAATTATCTCCACCATCTATTGTTTTGTAAAGTCCATTTCCTTCGTATGTAACATTATTATAAAACCATATAGCTTCACCGGTACCGGCATAAACTACATTAGGATTATTAGGGTCGATTGCAATACCACCAAAAGTTAATCTGCTTAAACTACCACTTTTATCCAACCAGGTTGTGCCACCATTACTAGTTTTCCAAATTCCTCCCGCAGCAGCACCAAGATATGCAGTGTTTGGATCTGTTGGATGAACATCAAGTCCGCGTACTCTTCCGCTTACTTTTCCCCAATAAGGAACAAAGCTTGACGTCATGTCAATTGCATTCGGACCTAGATTCGTCCATAAATCTGAGGTGCCACTTATTTTATTAAGTTCCAAATTATTTTCTGCAATTTTTTGTTCTTCAATTGCTATCTGGTGATCAACATGTTCTTTTGGGAATATACCGTTTTCATCAGTTCTTGGACGATAAAACCATTCGTATCTCTTAAATGATTTTTTCTCTCTTATTTTCTCCGGCACTTGGTCCCAAACAGATTTATATTGACCATAAGTAGATGTTAATAATAGTAGAATTAGAAATGGTATTATTATTTTCATCATTTTACACCTTATTATTAATTTTTCTTTGATGAATTGAAATTAACATGACTAAAAATTGAATAATTTCATTACTACTTATGATTAAATTATTAATAAAAATCAAACTTTCATCAATAATCTTATAATAATTTACAAGCAAATTTTTTTTAGTTGCATTTTAGTAAATCAACACGATGTCTATTATGAATAAAATGTCAAAAAAAATACTTATCACTGGCGCAACCGGTTCGATCGGTCGAAGATTGGTGCGGGAGTTATCCGCAAGAGGAGATGAAGTAATTGTCTTCACTCGAAATCTGGAAAATGCTCAGATGAAAATAGCTAATGCAAATAAGTATGTCAAGTGGGTTTATGATTGTATGGATGTATGGATGTATGAATTGAACGGTGCGGATGCAGTAGTTCATCTTGCAGGTGCAAATCTTGGTGCAAAAAGATTAGGTGATAATTATAAAAAACTTGCGTACGAGAGTCGGGTGCTTAGCACTAAAAATTTAGTCGAAGCAATCAGACAGACAGAAAAAAAACCAGAAGTGTTTATCTGTGCAAATGCGGTTGGGTATTATGGTAATCGATTTGATGAAATCCTTGATGAAAATAGTTCAGCAGGAAATGACTTCCTGGCGAAACTTTGTAAAGATTGGGAAAATGAAACACAAAAAGTTGAACAGTACGGCGTTAGAAGAGTTTCACTTAGAACCGGCTTGGTTATGATGAGAGATGAAGGTGTGATTAAACAATTGCTTCTTCCATTCAAACTTTTTTTTGGCGGACCACTTGGAAACGGAAAACAATGGTTTCCGTGGATTCACATTGATGATGTAATTGGAATTTACTTGCAAGCAATAGACAATAGTAATTTATCTGGTTCTGTAAATGTAGCAGCACCGGGAATTGTTCGAATGAAAGAATTTGCCAAAACATTTGGGAAAGTGTTGAATCGCCCTTCTCTATTCCCTATCCCAAAATTTGCAATGAAAATTGTTGCAGGCGAAATTGCTGAGTATGCTGTTATGAGTCAGAGAACAAGTGTAGAAAAAATTTTAAATGCTGGATTTAAGTTTAAGTTTGAAAATCTTGAGGAGGCTTTGAAAGCTTTATTGCTTTAACATTTTACTAAGGTTTTCAATAATATCTTCTCTTTCAAGCTCTTTGAATTTTTCAGCAGTAGAGACTAAATAATTTTTATCGATTGAATTTTTATTTCTAATTAAAAGATTCTCAACATCACCCAGATCAAGATGTCGGCTTGCAAAAAGTTTGTATAGAATTAAATCTTCCAGAGTGCAAATATAAAATTCAGATTCACCGAGTTTTTTTCTTTGTCTTCTGGATATAATTGTATCATCGAAAATTGTTAGACCTGCGATAACATCAATTCTAACATTTGTAATTTTATCTTTCAGCGGTAAGACAAAATTTCCGGAAAAGAAATTCAGAGAATCATCATAAACCGGTTGATATTCTTTGACAAATTTATCATGAATTTCCTTTATTTGTTCTAATTTGCAAAGAACAGTTATGTCAATATCCTTTGTTGTTCTTTGATAGTCATAGCTTATTACAGCTACTCCACCAACAACAGCGTATTTGATAGAAGTGTCTTTACAGAATTCATCTAACTTAAACAATGTTTGTTCGAAACTGTTCACGTTTTAATACCAAATTTTTCTATTAGTTCTTTTCGTAGCTTAACTTTATCCTCAACATATCGCGATTCGAATGGTGAATTATTTTTCAGCCAAATATCATAGATCTCCTGCCAAAATTCTAAAAATTGTCTGGTCTCATCATCAGTAGGTTTATGATAGTTTTCTTCTTCCCACTTACGGTATGCAGCATAATTGGGTCTTGGTTCGAAAAACTTTTTTGAATCTTTGCTCATAATTTCTTTAAAATAAAAAATGCCAGCCTTGACAGGACCGGCATATTGAAATAATTTTTAATACCTGTAATAATCAGGTTTGTACGGACCTTCAACAGGAACACCTATATATTCTGCCTGATCTGATCTGAGAACATCAAGTTCAGCACCAACTTTGGCAAGATGAAGTCTTGCGACCATTTCATCAAGATGTTTTGGTAATGTATAAACTTTGTTCTCGTATTTTTTATGATGATTCCAAAGTTCGATTTGTGCAAGAACCTGGTTTGAAAATGAATTTGACATTACATAAGACGGATGTCCCATTGCACAGCCAAGGTTTACCAATCTTCCTTCAGCAAGAACGATTATATTTTTTCCATCAATTGTGTACATATCAACCTGGGGTTTGATGTTGTCTTTTGTAGTTCCGAAATTCTTATTCAACCACGCCATATCAATTTCATTATCGAAGTGACCAATATTGCAGACAACTGTTTTATCTTTCATCAGTTTAAATATCTTTTCATTAATTACATTATAGTTTCCTGTTGCTGTTACAATTATATCAGCACGCGGTGCAGCCTTTTCCATTTTTTGAACTTCGTAACCATCCATTGCAGCCTGCAGAGCACAAATCGGATCAATCTCAGTTACGATTACTCTGACTCCGGCTCCTCGAAGTGATTGAGCAGAACCTTTTCCAACATCGCCATAACCTGCAACAACTGCAACTTTACCTGCCATCATTAAATCTGTTGCTCTTCTTAAAGCATCTACTAAAGATTCACGGCATCCATACTTATTATCAAATTTTGATTTCGTTACAGAGTCATTAACATTGAATGCAGGAACAGGAAGAGTTCCCTTCTTCTCTCTTTCATACAAGCGATGAACACCTGTTGTTGTTTCTTCGGAAATTCCTTTAATCTCTTTTATCAGTTCAGGATATTTATCAAGAACCACATTTGTCAAATCACCGCCATCATCAAGAATCATATTTAATGGCTTGCGATCCTTTCCGAAGAATAAAGTTTGTTCAATACACCAATCATATTCTTCAAGCGTTTCACCTTTCCATGCGTAAACAGGAATTCCTGCTTTTGCAATTGCAGCGGCAGCATGATCTTGCGTAGAAAAAATATTACACGAAGACCATTGAACTTCCGCACCAAGATCTTTTAAAGTTTCAATCAACACGGCTGTCTGAATTGTCATATGAAGGCAACCGGCAATTCGTGCGCCTTTAAGTGGTTGTTCTTTTTTATATTTTTCTCTGATAGACATTAAACCCGGCATTTCTGCTTCAGCCAGAATAATTTCTTTTCTTCCCCATTCTGCCAGTGAAATATCCTTCACTTTAAACGGAAGAATTTTCACATCATTTTTAATTGCGACGTCACTCATTTTTAACCTTATCTTTTTTTAGTAATAATAAATAGCCAACAAAAGTTCGATACACATAAATTATTTTTTTAGGTACTTCTTGAATATTGGAACAAGATCAAGTTTTTCCCAGGTAAAATCTTTGTCATTTCTTCCAAAATGTCCATAAGCCGAAGTTTTCTGGTAAATTGGTCTTCTTAATTTTAATCTTGAAATAATTCCTTTCGGAGTTAGATCAACTTCTTTCTGGATCATTTGTGAAATAGCTTTATCGGAAATTACGCCAGTACCATTTGTATCAACGAAAACAGAAATTGGTTGTGCAACACCAATTGCATAAGAAACCTGCACCAAACATTCTTTTGCAAGTTTTGCAGCAACTACATTTTTTGCAATGTGTCGCGCAGCATAAGTAGCGCTTCTATCAACTTTGGAAGGATCTTTCCCAGAGAATGCACCACCACCATGAGGAGCCCAACCACCATAAGTATCAACTATAATTTTTCTGCCTGTTAGTCCGCTGTCACCGTGTGGTCCACCAATTTCAAATCTTCCGGTTGGATTTACAAAATACTTCGTATTCTTATCAAGATATTTTGCAGGTATTACTTTCTTAATCACATTCTGAATTACATCTGATTTTATTTTACTTTGTTTTGTATTTGCATCATGCTGAGTCGAAATAACTACTGCATCAACCCTCAGAGGTTTTCCGTTGTCATTGTATTCGATTGTTACCTGTGATTTTGAATCAGGACGAAGGTAAGGCATTAATCCGTTATTTCTTTTTCTAATGTCTGCAAGTCTTTTTACAAGTTTATGGGCGAATACAATTGGCATCGGCATTAACTCAGGAGTCTGATCACAGGCATAACCAAACATAATTCCCTGATCTCCGGCACCGCCGGTATCTACTCCCATTGCAATATCCGGTGATTGTGAATGAATCGCATTAAGTACAGAACAAGATTCTGAATCAAATTTATAATCTGCTTTTGTGTAACCTATCTTTTCAACTGTTTGACGTACAATTGCGGGAACGTCGATATAGGTTTTAGTAGTAATCTCACCACCAACTAAAACTAATCCGGTTGTTACGAATGTTTCGCAAGCTACTCTTGCGTAAGGATCATGAGCATAGATTGCATCAAGAATTCCATCGGAAATTGCATCACTAACTTTATCAGGATGACCTTCAGAAACCGATTCTGATGTAAAGAAGAACGACATTATTATCTACCTTTATGAAATGAAAAATTTTCTATAAGCGCTTTTTGAAAAAAGGCTTACAAACTTAGGAAAAGGCGTTTTTAATAACAAGTTAAACAGGCTTAACTTTGGTATTAAAATTATAAATTAATTTTAATCAGATATTATTTTGAGTGAAGTAACATAGCATGAAATTATCCACAAAAATTACAGAACTCTTCAAGATTGAATATCCTATTATTCAGGCTGGAATGGTCTGGGCTTCAGGATGGAAATTAGCTTCAGCAGTATCAAATGAAGGTGGTCTCGGTTTGATTGGTTCCGGTTCAATGAAACCCGATCTTTTGAGAGAACATATCCAGAAATGCAGAGTAGCAACTGACAAACCATTCGGTGTAAACATTCCGCTAATGAGGCGTGATGTAGATCAGCTTGTTAAAGTAACTATTGATGAAGGCGTAAAAATTGTTTTTAGTTCTGCTGGTCATCCGGGCAAATTTATCAGGCAATTCAAAGAAAGTAATATTAAAGTAGCTCATGTAATTCCATCAGTTAAGCATGCTTTAAAAGCTGAAGAAGTTGGTTGTGATGCAGTAGTTGGTGAAGGTGTTGAGGCTGGTGGTCATAATGGGATTAATGAAACAACCACACTTGCTTTGATTCCACAACTTGTTGATGCTGTAAAAATTCCTGTGATAGCAGCAGGAGGAATTGCTGATGGCAGAGGAATACTTGCTGCATTTTCACTCGGTGCAGATGGTGTGCAAATCGGAACAAGATTCGCCGCAACAATTGAATCATCAGCTCACGAAAATTATAAAAAGAAAGTTGTTGAGGCTAAAGATGATGGAACTGTACTTGCATTTAAAAAAATCGGACTTGTGAGAATGTTAAAAAATGATTTCGCTTTTCGCGCACTTCAAGCTGAAAAAGAAGGATGGGATGAAGCCAGGCTAATGCAATTACTTGGTTCAAAAAGAGAAAGATCCGGAATATTTGAAGGCGATGAAATTGAAGGTGAACTTGAAGCAGGACAAAGTTCCGGATTGATAAATGAAATCCTAACTGTTAAAGAATTATTTAAAAAATTATTGGCTGAAACTTCGGAAGCTCAGAAAAGAAATAACTTGCTGATCCGATAAGCAATCAAATCGCTTCGAGGACATCATTTACAACGGTATCAACGTCCTTCGAGTTACTAAAAAAAGATACTATCCTTCTTATCACTGCTTCTACAACAGCATCAGGACAGGAAGCTCCGCTGGTTATCATTATTTCTACCGGATACTTTGCAGGAAGATAGCTCTTTGAAAATGTAATTGCTTGTTTATGAACATCGAAATGGTTGATTTCATTCTCCGAAATTATTCTTTCAGCAGAATCAATAAAGTAAGTTCTGATTTCTTCCTGGCAAATTTTCACAATGTTTGTCGTATTTGAACTATTGTAACCACCAACTACAATTGCAAAATCTGCTTCCACTTCAAGCATACCATAAGTTGCATCCTGGTTATCGTTAGTTGCATAACATAAAGTATCACGGGTATCAGCAAAATGTCTGTTGATATTTTCAACACCAAATTTTTTTATCATTGTATCTTTTAACAGATCAGCTATCTCCTGCGTTTCAACGGCAAGCATCGTTGTTTGGTTTACCACACCGATTCTATCAAGATCTTTCCTGACATCAAATCCTTCAGAATATTTGCCATTAAAGTAAGTAAGAAAATCTTCTTCTGTTTTTATACCAAGTATTACGTCAGAAAGAAATTTTGTTTCCTCAAGATTACGAACGATAACTGAAGGAGAATTTTGTATTGAGTGTGAAAATGTTGCTCTTGTTTCTTCGTGATAATGTTTACCATGAATTATTATAGAATAATCTTTTTTCCCCAAGTCTTCTGAGCGGTTCCAGACTTTTTCAACAAAAGGACAGGTTGTGTTGAAAGCATACGGATTTACACCAAGCTTATTTAATTTTTTTTCTATTTCAAGAGTAGTTCCGAAAGCCGGAATAATCACAATGTCATCACTTTTAATTTCTTCCCATGCAATTAGTTGATTTCCATTTGTATCCATCATGAACCTGATACCCATACTCAGCAAATCATTGTTAACGCCGGGATTGTGAATCATTTCGCTCAAAAGAAAAATTCTTTTTCCCGGATTTTGTTTGATCGTTTTATAAGCTATTTCAATTGCGTTTTCAACTCCATAACAGAAACCAAAATGACGGGCGAGATAAAATTTTACGGGACCGAAATCAAGCAGCGTCGGTGAGAAATCTTTTTTACGCGGGTCATCAAGTTTTCTGTTGTTCTTTATTTGAGTGATGAAAGAACTTTTATAATGTATTGGTATATCAAACTTTTTCATAATTAACTCTTTAAAATTAAATCACTTTCTTCCGCATTTAAACGCATATCACGTATCAGCGATTCCTTTGAAGGTCTCAGTAAAATAAAATAACCTGCAAGGAAAAGGAAAACCACTGTATAAAGATAATTCGATGTCAGCATAGTTGCTATAAGTGCCAAAAAACATGCACTTTCAATCATAGCCCAGGAAACAATTTTTGCAGTTCTATAATTTGCTATCTTTTGAATTATGTTACTACTGTAATTAAATTTTAATATCATTCGGTTATAAAGAAATCGTGCAAAAAACATAGCAGTCAATCCAAAAACCGGAATAATAAATACAAATATTTTATCAATTTCCCCGTTCTCCGGATTATCAGTGCTTTGGAAAATTATCATTACAATAATGAAGAATATTATCACCCCTGAAAAAAGAGAATAAAAAATTAAACCTGTGATTCTTAATTGATTCTTCAATTCAGGATTAATTGTGGTATTCATTGGGGTGAATTCTTCTAATGTTTAGATTTTCAGAAAGTGCTTTAATATATTTGCACACAATTTTAAGAAATACAATATGAATTTAGCTGATAAATTAGAAAAAATAAAAATAAAGTTTGATGGCATCAACGAACAGCTTTCAGATCCTAAAATTTCTTCTGACAGAGAGAAAATGATTTCTCTTACAAAGGAAAGAAGTGACCTGATTGAAATTGTAGAAGCTTATGAAAAATATGCTGAAGTGCTGAAAAATATTAATGGCAATAAAGAAATTATTGATACTGTAAGCGACAGCGATCTTGTTACAATGGCTTTAACAGAACTCGACGAACTTAAAACTGAAAGAGATAAGCTTGAGGAAGAAATAAAAGTTCTGTTGTTGCCAAAAGATCCTAACGATGATAAAGACGTAATTATGGAAATCAGAGCCGGTACAGGAGGTGAAGAAGCCGCACTATTCGCAGGTGATTTATTCAGAATGTACAGCCGTTATGCTGAAATGCGTGAGTGGAAGCTTGAGCTGATTGATATTAATGATACAGGTTTGGGCGGAGTTAAAGAAGCTATATTTTCTCTCAGCGGAAATAATGTGTATGGTGATCTTAAATTTGAAAGTGGTGTACACAGAGTACAAAGAGTTCCGGAAACAGAAGGAAGCGGAAGAGTTCACACATCTGCTGCATCAGTGGCGGTTCTTCCTGAAGCTGAAGATGTTCAGATAGAAATAAATCAAAATGATTTAAAGATTGATATTTTCCGTTCGGGAGGCGCAGGTGGACAGAATGTTAACAAAGTTGAAACCGCTGTTAGAATTACTCACCTTCCCACCGGAATTGTTGTTCAGTGCCAGGATGAAAGATCTCAGTTGAAGAACAGACAAAAAGCAATGAAAGTATTAAAGGCACGACTTTATGATCTTGAACTTAAAAAACAGAATGAAGAAATATCTGCACAACGAAAATCAATGGTAAGAAGCGGTGACCGAAGTGATAAAATCAGAACCTACAACTTCCCTCAAAACAGATTGACTGATCATAGAATTGGATTAACTCTCTACAACCTCTCTAATATTATGGAAGGTCGTATTGATGAGATTATTGAACAGTTAAAAATCGCTGACAAAACAGAAAAGCTACAGGCTACAGAATAATAACAGGTGATGATAATTCACTTTGCTGTAACCGTTATAACACTAACATCATCATCGAATGAAAACTGGTTAAATGATTTAATTTCTTCTTTGAGAAATGCAGCAGGATTCTGATTAAAATTTTCCCTTTGTATCGTCTTCACAAGTTTACTTAAACCAAATTGTTTACCCTCCGAGTTGCGGCATTCAATCATCCCATCTGTAGATAAAATTACTACATCACCAGATTGCATTTGAAGTATTGCATCATCAAACACTGCATCATTGTTAAATCCCAGCAATGAACCATTTGATTCAATTTTCATTATCTCGCCAGTTCCGTTGTTTTTATAAAGTATGGGCATATCTCCGGCACCCGAATATCCGAGAGTTAATTTCCGTTTATTTATAATTACAGCTGAAAGTGTGGAGAACACTTCTGATATCTTAGAATCCTGATAGACCAGTTTGTTTACTTTGCTAATAATTTTTGCCGGAGAAGAAATATCTCCTTCAGTAATAACTGAATGAATAGCACTTCGGATATAACCTGCGTATGCATAAGCAAAATACCACGCACCCCATTTTTTACCCATAACATCACCGAGTATCAGTGCTAAATTATCCTGATCGAGAAGAAAGTGGTCAATAAAATCTCCGCCTGGAATTCCTGTAAACGGCAGATGCCAGTACTGAATATTAAAGTTCTCAAACTCAGGAGCTTTTTCAGGAACAACGCTGGTCTTCAGTAATTCCGATGCTTCATGTAGTTCGGTTATAACCCGACTTCTTTCTTTACTCAGACTCTTCAATATTGCAAGAACTTTAGCAATAACAATCCTGAACCCATAATCTTTTTGGAGGTAGTCAACGATATCCTTATTAAAACTTTCTAAAATTTCCTGTTCAGAATTTATGTTGCTCAGGAAGACAACAGGTATTGATGCAGTTTCCGGATTGTCTAAAAGCATTTCACGGAATTTGAATCCGTCAATTTCCGGCATCATCACGTCGGTAATAACTAAATCAGGTTGAAATGATTTCACGATTTTTAATCCATCACCAGCAGTTTCTGCAACCTGACAATCAATTCCTTCCTTCGTGAGTCCGGTTTGGTAAATGGTCAAAGCGGTTCTATCATCATCTACAATAAGAACTTTATATTTTTTTGCAGAGAATACTTCCTGAAGATTTTTTCTTGTACCATAAATACGATTGATTTCTGTACGACGAATCAGTGATTTTATTTTCAGAATCAGCTCATCAACATTGAATGGTTTTGTAATAAAATCATCTCCACCAACTTCAAGAGCTTTTGATTTGTCTTCGAGTGTGTTTTTTGCTGTAACAAATACAAAAGGGATAGAACGGTAATTTTCATTTTCACGAACAAGTTTGCAGAATGTAAATCCATCCATCTTATCCATCATAATATCACATAAAACCAATTCGATTTTATTAGTCTTTAACTGAGTAAATCCTTCGTCAGTATTTGCGGCAAGATAAACTTTGTAATTATTAAGATTCAGATGATGGGAAATCAGTTTGCGGATGGTTATATCGTCATCAATTACCAGGATCGACTTTTTATCATTAAAACTCATTTGACGTATAACCTGTTCGTTAATTTTGAATTTACTTTCTTTAGACAGCAGCTTTTTATCAGCATTCCAACATTCCAAAACTTACGGATGAGAATTAAAGTATGTCTGTTGGGAGGATTTTAATCTAGGAATACAGTTTCAGCTTTCAATGCCATATTTTTCCATTAAGCGATAAATAGTGGCTCTCCCAAGTTGAAGTTTTCTTGCTGCTTCAACTATGTTGCCGCCTGTTACTTTCAGTGCGTGCCTGATCGATTTTTCTTTTATTTTTTCAAATGGAATAATATTATCATCTGAAAACATAACGCTTTGCTGATCCACGACTGCGGAAGTATCAGCAGCACGTATATGCTGAGGTAAATCGTCCACATCAAGTTGATCTTTATCCGAGATAATCATGCAGCGTTCTATTGTATTTTCCATCTCTCTCACATTTCCCGGCCAGTCATATTCGTAAATAAGTTTCAAGGCTTTCTTGGTAAAGCCTTTAACGTTTCTCTGAAGTTTTTTATTAAATTCATCAACAAAGAATTCAGTAAGTACAAGAATATCTGCTCTTCTCTGCCTTATTGGTGGAATGAATATAGGAAATGAGTTTAATCTGTAAAACAAATCTTCACGAAACTGTTTTTGTTCAACGGCATGTTTTAAATCTCTGTTCGTAGCTGAAATTATCCGGACATTTGTTTTTATTAATTCTGTACCTCCAACTCTTTCAAATTCTCTTTGCTGGATCACTCTTAAAAGTTTTGCCTGCAGCATCATCTCAAGTTCGCCAACTTCATCGAGAAATATTGTACCGTCTTTTGCATACTCAAACTTTCCGAGTTTTCTTTGATGAGCACCGGTGAATGATCCTTTTTCATGACCAAACAATTCGCTTTCAAGCAATTCTCTTGGAATGGATGCACAGTTGACAACAACAAATGGTTTATCTTTTCGTCTTCCGTTATAATGTATCGCCCTGGCAATGAGTTCTTTTCCGGTTCCGCTTTCACCATAAATCAGAACTGTGATGTCATTATCGAGAACTTTTGAAACAAGTTTGAATACATCCTGCATTTTTCCATCAGCGGAAATAATATTATCAAAGCTGTATTCTTTTTTAACATTCTCTTTAAGATTCTGAAGTTCCTTAACGAGATCATAATTACGAATTGCATTTTTAACAGCTAACTCAAGTTTTTGCTGATCAATTGGTTTAGCAAAATAATCGAATGCTCCATACTTTATCGAGTCAACAGCTACATCAATTCTTCCCTGTGCAGAAAGCATTATGATAGGCAGATGTTCATCAATTTGTTTTATTCTTCTTAATGTTTCAATACCATCTAAACCCGGTAACATTATATCAAGTAAAATCAAATCAGGTTTGGAGCTCATCTTCTTAAACATTGATTCACTGTTCGGGAAAACTTCAACTTCATAACCCCATTTATCTTTTACCCAGAAGGATAAAAGCTTAGATATGGATTGTTCATCATCAACTATGAATATGAGTTTACTCAAAATTTACCTCATTTTTCTCAATTTTACTTCTTTTGGGCAATTTTACCAAAAAAGTGGTTCCACTTCCGGCTTCACTTTGAACTGTTATTAAACCTTTATGTAAATCGATTATTTGTTTTACAAAAACCAAGCCAACACCTGTGCTCGGGATATCACTGACTCCTCTGCTAACTTTGAAAAATCGTTGAAAAATATATGGTTGATCGACCTCAGGAATACCAATTCCAGTATCGCTAATGATAATTTCAACTTCTCTGACAAAATTATTTACAATGATTTTCACTCTTCCAAGCTCATCAGTAAATCTAACAGCATTATTTATGAGTGCAGTAACTACCTGAGAGAGACTATCTTTATCAGCTTCAATAAATACTTCTTCTTCAGGATGCTCAAAATTAATTTTGATATTTTTATAAGAAGCTAATTCTGAATTTGCATTTATTGCATCCTGAATTAACCTCTGAAGACCAAAATTCGTTTTATTAATTATAACTAATTCTTTATCCTGATCAGAAGCATCTAAAAAGTAGTTGATTAATTTTGCTAACCTTTTGCCCTCACTCATTATCACTTTCATAAACTCTTCTTTCATGGATTCAGCTAAATCCGGATCAGATACTATAGTTTCTGAGAAACCAATTATTGAAGCCAGAGTTGTTCGGAATTCATGAGATATACCAGATATGAAATCATACTTCAGACGATTGAGTTCTTCAACGACTGATTTCTGCGGAGAAGTCCTTGCTCTTTCGATTTTTAATAATCTATTCACTTCCGTTAATTTCGGTTTTAGCTTCTGCAACTCTGTTTCATATCTTTGCTTATCACTTAAGTCTCTGCCTACTGCTAACAAACCTAAAATTTTATTATTGCTAAAAATTGTACTACAGCTTATTTCAAACGGAAAAGACTGCCCGTATTTTGTTATAAGACTTGCATTAAATTTTAATGGCTTTTTATCACTTAATACTTTGTTCAATGAAAGATTAATAGATGGTGAATCTTTCACATTGATAAAATCTAAAAAATATTTTCCTTTCAATTCATCAGGCTGGTAATCGAGATAACTTTTCACAGCATCATTTGTGAGAATGAATTTTCCTGAACTATCAAGAATGAAAATCAAATCCGGTGAAGTATTAACCAGCAGCTTGAACTTGCTTTCCCATTCATCCAATGTTTTATTATCCTGTTGCGAATCATATTTATTCTCCGTACGATTTTGATTAAAATCGGGTCGTTGCTCAATGAAAATTTTTAGCTGATGGCTAAGAATAGAAAGCACCGGTAATATCCGGTTTTTAGTTTCTTCTTTAAACTCATCAGGATAGTCCGAGAAGAGCAGAATATAGATGAAGAGATTCCTTTCAGAAAAGAAAATCAGATCCTTAATAAAAAATGAAGCCGCAAATCTCTCTTTTAGAAATTCAGGAACTGAAGGGAGTTCACTAAATTTTTCCGTATCAAATCCGCCGGCTTTAAACAATTTGAAGATCAAATCATTTAGCTTTGTAAAATCTGTATCTCGTCCACCCCAAATATTTAGTACTTCGTAACCATGATCATTAAGCTGCAACAGATATCCCTGTCTGCTGTAGCTTATCTTGGAAATAATGTGGAGTGTATTTTCTATTAAAGAATGTATTGGCATATTTTAATTGCTCAAAGATATGCAGAATTAAATAAAAAAGTTAAATTCGGGATTAAATTTGGATTAAAATCCCGGAAAGAAATTTGGTCAGTCTGAAATAATTATTCTATTGTTTTTCAATGTTTTCACTTTCGAGTAATTCATAGTACTTCCGTATAAGATCCTCATAATCTCTGGAATAACCTTCCTTGACAGCTTTATTCAATTCATCTTTTATTTTATTCTGAGCATTTGGTGAAGACAGATTCAGTTCAGGCGGAAGATCTCGATTGGCTGTTTCACCTGATCTGGATTCTCTTTCCTTTTCATAATCCCGTTCATTTATTGATTTTTGTGCATCCAGTAGTTTACTTAATATATTTTCCTGTTTTTGCAGAAGTTCGTCATCCAGCTTTTGACCCTGCATATCAGTTATAACTTCCTGCATCTTTTTCGAAATTTCCTCAAGATCTGCCGGAAGTTTTTGTGACTGCCCTGATACCTTCGACTCTTTGTCAAGCTGTTCAAGCGATTTTTGAATTAACTGCTGTTGCTGAGTAAGCCTTTGCATTTCCATTTGCTGCTGCGGTGTCAATCCACCCTGCTGCATACGTTGAAGCATTTGTGTAAGATTATTCAGGTTCATCTGTTGACCAGACATTTGCTGTAATTGCTGCATTAGCGACATCATTCCTCCCTGACCATTTCCTCCCTGCATCATCGATTCCATCGAACTTTTCATCATCATTGCAGCTTCATTCAAGGACTTCATTGCTTCACCCTGTTGATTCGAAGCCAGCATCCCGTTTCTGTTTTTCATTGATTGTACAGAATTTTCCATTTGCTTTTTAGCATCACCAAGTGACTTACCCATTTCAGGACTGATGGCAAAAGTTTTCTGAGAAAGATCCGACATTTGCTGCATAATGTTATTCAGATTATCCGAAAGGCTTTTTTCTTCTTTTGCTAAATCGTCCAACTGAGATGAATTTGGATCTAAATTATCCGCGTCACGTTTCAGTTCCTCCTGTTTTTTTGATAATGAAAGAATATTATCAAGGATTTTCATCATATCTGTAAAAGTCTGCATCTGGTTTTGCTGCTGCATCGAGTCTTTCATCTGCTGCATCATTTGTTTCATCTGTTTCATATTCTTAGAAATATTTTGTTGATTCTGTTTTGCTTTTTGTTTTTTATTCTGTTGAATATCCTGTGAAGCCTGATCTGATAACTGCTGGTTCTGCTGCTGATCAAACTCCTGCATCATTTTTTCCATTTCTTCCTTAGGCATATCGGGAATCTCACTCATCTTATTTTCAAGATCCTGCATTTCTTTTTTAAGTTTCTCAAGCTCTTTGGTTATTTCATCCTGCTTCTTGCTGAGGTTTTCATTTTCTTTTTGGTTTGAAGGATCACTTTGTTCAGTCTGTTCAGAAAGATTTTCCTGTTTCTCGGTCATTTCCTCAGTGCGTTTAAGCAATTCATCCATTTTTTGTTCAACCTGAATTCGCTTTAGTAAATTAAGTGTTCTTTCGATACTTTTTTTAAATCTTTCTTCATCCATTTTCATATTCTGCATCTGCTCCTGAGTCATATTCCTGTTCATATCTTTCAAAACATTTTGAAGATTCTCCATTGCCTTTTTCATTTCTTCACTTGTCATTTCATCCATTAGTTTTTGCAGTTCCATATACTTTTCCATCGTTTCTTTTGAAAGCAGATTATTTTCCTGAAGGTTCTGCTTCATATCACCAAGGTGATCGTTAACTTCATCTACCTTGTTTTGCAGTTCCTGAAATTTCTCAACTGCTTCCTCGATTTTTTGTTTTTCTTCCCAAGTTAATTTTGGATCATCTTTTTTTAATTCTTTATCAATTTCATCGAGAGTTTTTTTCAAATCTTCAGCATCCTTTAGAACCTGTTCAAGATCGGTTTCGCTTTGCTGCTGAACCTGATCCGCTTCTGTAAGAATTTCATCCAGCGAAGGAACACGAACCGTTAATGTCTGAGTTCTTGCAGACTTTGGACCGTTAATATTATCATTATCAAAAATTTCCAGATAAAAAGTAACAACATCATTCACAGCGAGATACATTTGCGTCAGGTTCCAGATGTAGCTGATATCTGTTTCAAGCTTGGAGTGATCAACAGGAATTTCTATTGTACTGAAATCAACTTGAGGCGATTCGTATTTCGAGGCAGATAATCTGTAATTCAATAATAATTTTGAAAAACCATAATCATCTGAAACTTTTGTAACAAGTGGAAGTCTGTTATCAGTTGACAGGTTTGTGTTTTGATTTGGCGAAATCAATTCAATCACGGGGAAAGCATCGTAAAGAGCTTTAACCTGATAAGTTATTGGAGAAAGATTACTGTTACCATTTTCATCAAAAAGCTTTATCTGATAATTGTTGTCCTTCTTCACAATAAAATTCCCTGCGATTACATCATCATTAACATTCAAATTAATGATTGATGAATCGCTAAACTCAAGTTTAGCTTTGTTTAGTTTTTTTGTTGAAGAAATTTTAAAATCAACTTTGCTTCCAACAAGAGCCTGAACATTTCCATTATCCTTCTGAGCAACTTTAGGAATTTTAGAATATCCGGGTGAAATAATTTCAAGTTCAAGTGTCTTTACGATTGGTCTGTCAATCACCACTATTTCAAACAATTCACTTTCCACACCTTCAGCTTCAGCAAAATATTTGAATGAACTCTTCACAGAATTAATTGTAAATAGATAAATACCTGAAGAATCCGGTAACAACTGCTGTTTAAGAAAATCAGCTTCTTCCTCGTTACGAATTGAAAGTTGAAGTGATTGTGGTTTTGAACCTTTAACTTTAACTGCAATATCTAATCTATCACCTTTTGTTATCTCTTTATTACCCGGATTAATTTCAAATATAAATTTTGGCGGAGGTGTAAATTCTTTGTTGAAATTTAATAACCTGAACGAAGCTGTGTTTAAACCGGGGACGAACAGAATCATTACCAAACAGAAAATGCTAATTGCAGCAAAGTAAGGCAGAACCTTTTTTGCTTTTTCAAAATTAATTATCGACTGGAAATTTAAATTTTTAACCCGTTCGTAAACATTCCTGAATGCAGCATCAATAAGATTCGGTGAATAAAGATTCCCCTTTGTGTTTTCAGAAACAAGCTGCATTGAATTCAAAAGTTCGTCTTTCACTTCCGGGAATTTTATCCCGACTCTCTGCGCCGCATTGAAATAGTTTTCTTTCCTGATAGTTCCGATATACTTTATAAATGGTTTTATCAAAAAGTAAAAGAGTAACCCGATTGCAGCCAATACAAAAAGTATGAAGAGAATTGTCCGTACCGGCGAATTGAAATTTGCAATCAATTCAAGAAAAGCATAAAAAGTAAAATTAATCAGAACAGCAGCAACGAAAGCCTGGATTCCAAAAAGAAGAAACTGCAAATAGTCCTTCCTGATAAAACCTTCAAGCTTCTTCAGTATTTCCTGATAATATTTTGAATCGCTTCCCATTTTTATTGTGATAATGCAAATACAACAATGTTGGTTCCGAATCTCAATGCTTCTTCTCTTTTTTCGGGTGAATCGTTATGGACTTCTGCATCAGCCCAGCCGTCACTCGGATTTGATTCATAAGTATAGTAAACAGCGAGCCTGTTGTTAACAAAAATACCAAAACCCTGCGGATTTTTTTTATCATGTTCGTGTGTTTTTGGCGGACCGTTTTCAAATTTGTAAAATGAATGATAAAGCCCGTAACTAAAAGGAAGTTCAACAAAGTCATTCTGAGGAAAAACTTTTTTCATTTCACGACGTACCGCGTTATCAAGTCCGTAGTCATCATCAATATAGAGAAAGCCGCCATTCTCAAGATAAGTTCTTAACCTGTAAACCTCATCTTTTGAGAAAACAACATTGCCGTGTCCGGTCATAAATAAAAACGGATAAGAAAATATTTCATCCGAAGATATATCAACAAACTGGTAGCGAGCATCAACTTTAATATTTGTATTCTGCTGAATGAAATTTAGAAGATTAACTTCTCCGGAAGGATCGTTATACCAATCGCCTCCCCCTTGATATTTTACCCTTGCGATTTGGAAACCATCTTTGGTTTGAGATTGGAGGGATATAAAATTAAATGTTAAAATTAATATTATTAATAAATTTTTCATTTGACTAATACTTGCAATTCTATTCGATGCAAATATAGTTTGTTATAGATATAAATACAGCCATTTTTGAAGTACCAAAAATAAAAAAGGGCAGCACTTTTTCAATACTGCCCTTGATTTAATTAATCTGACAATTACTATTTAAGCATCAACATCTTCTTTGTTTCTGTAAATTGTCCTGCCCTCAATTGATAAAAATAAATTCCAGTTGCCATATCAGGACTGTCCCGCAAAGCGGGATGACCTACCGAAAACTCAACTTCATAAATTCCAACCTGCTTTTCTTCATTGACTAGTGTTGCAACTTCATTCCCCAAAACATCATAAACCTTCAATGTCACCAGCATATTGTCATTCCGGGCTTGACCCGGAATCTCAAATCGTATTACCGTGTTCGGATTAAACGGATTAGGGTAGTTCTGAAATAACACAAACTTTTTCGGAGTAAAATCAACTTCCACTTCTATTTCATTTGAGCCTGCCTGTCCGATAGGCAGGTATTCAAAACTTCCATCAAAATCTATTTGCTTGAGTCTGTATTTGTAAATTCCGTTTGTAACATTTTCATCAATGAATGAATAAGACTTTGGTTCAGTCGTAGTTCCAAATCCAGGTACAAATCCTATCATTTCCCATTCTAACTCCTGACTTCTAGCTTCTAACTTCTTGCGATTAATCTCAAACCCTGAGTTATTCGTTTCCGTTGCGGTTGACCAGTCAAGTGTAACATTATTGTCAAGTGACGTTGCGTTGAAAGAAATCAATTCAGCTGGCATTTCCATATTAAAATCAATCATCATTTTTAATCCGATAAATACATATGGATTCGGAACCACAAAACTTCCGGAGTCAGCAATGGGGACATTAATTACAACACCTCCTGCTAAATCTAATAATACTCCTGACATCTCTTCAGGCAATATCCAGCTTATTTCGATAAAGTTATTTAGATCAGGCTGATATGCAATTCTGTATTCAATAGTTTCTGAAATAAAGATATTTCCAAATCGATAATCTTTATAAGAACTAAGGGTTCCCGCAAAATTATTTTCCGGAAGAATTAATTTAGATTCAAATGCACCTGGTGGCGGGAAGGGAGGCAAATCTGCTTCGCCAAGATGTTGGTCAATCCCGTCTGTTGCAGTCGGATCAATACCAAATAAATGGGTCCGATACTGGCTTCCACTATAAACAATGATCGTTCCTTCTGACAATGGATCAGCAAGTTGATTCGTTACATATAATTCAGCAGGTGAACCTGATGCGTTGTGAAAAAATTCAATCGTCCCGGTTTGAACTCCCGGAGAATTATTTAATGTTACGTAAAATATTTTTATCGTGCCAGGCGAAATATATATTGGTAAAGAATTTGGTGTAACTGTATAATTGTTATTTGATGAAACTATCCCGTTGATGATTAACGAATCTGAAGTTCCCAGATTTTTTATTATTACTTGTTTAGTCATCGGCTGCGAACTAAAATATAAACCCAGCGGATCCATATGAAACTGAGCATAATTGTAAACCGATGAGACGTTCAGAAACGCAGGGGATCCGGGTGCATTATGAATTATTTCAATTATACCTTGCTGTAATGTATCGGCAGAAGTGTAAGTAACATAGAACTGCTGCTGTGAAAGAGGTTCAATTGCAATCGGAAATGAATTTGGGTAAACACTAAAATAGTTGTTATTGGATGAGATATAATTAATATAAAGTGTGTTTTCTCCTCCTGCATTAAAAATAGTAAAAGGCAGACTATTTGCTACTCCAATAGTATCTTGTATAAATAGCAATGAAGTTGTGGACATTGAAAAAAATGGTCCTGGTGGAATTCCAGCAGGAGCGGAAACAGTCAGGGAGGCAGGTGATCCACAGCCATTGTGTGTAAACTGAATTGTGCCTTCTTCAGCAATTACATCTGACGTATTTGTGATAAGGAAAACCTGTGAATCCTGTGGGGCAAGGTAAATCGGAAGTGAATTTGGAGCGATTGTAAAATGGCTGTTTGATGAGATGATGTTAGTTATACTTAGAGTGTCTTCCAAACCTATATTAGTTACTGTAACTGGTAGAGTAGTATCATTTCCAACTATCATCTGAGGAAAAATTAAATTCTGAGTAGAAATACCAAAGATAGGATCACTAGGAAAACCGCCTATACAATTATATTGCATTTTTATTATTGCTTTCGTACCGAAAGCAGTATAGCTTCCCGGTATTGTTGCAACTCCTTGCCCGGTAAGCGGACCCAGATTTAATAGTGTACCCGTTATATTGTCAACAATCCTCATAATGGCACCTGGGGGAATATTATAAGTAATATTTAAAGGTTGACCCGGTGTTGCGACTTGCCACCATAAAGTATGTTGAATCATTCCAGTAAACGGATATGCTGGTGGATTTCCCGGAGCTCTGTAATCTTTCATAGATGATATGTATGGACATCCATAGGGAGCCAAATCAAAACAAGCAAACAAACACCCGCAAGGCGGAATAGGGGGGAGATCAGACTCTCCAAGTTGTGGGTCAATACAATTTGTTGCAGTTAAATCCAATCCAATCGCAAGTGGTATGTTATCTGTACCATCTGAAACTATTAATGGAATATCTACATCCACCTGTCCACTAATTCTTACTATTAATAGTATTGTAAAAGAAAAAGTGATAAATATTTTTTTCATTTTTCCCTCCTGATAAAATTATTTTGCCAAAACCATTTTCTTCGTTTGAACAAAACCACCTGCTTGCAGTTTGTATAAATACATTCCCGACGCAAGTGATGAAGCATCAAACTCAACTTCATAAACTCCGGGCTGCTTTTCTTCATTAACAAGTGTTACGATTTCATTCCCAAGAATATCATAAACTTTTAGTGTCACTAGTACATTGTCATTCCGGGCTTGACCCGGAATCTCAAATCGTATTACCGTGTTCGGATTAAACGGATTAGGGTAGTTCTGATATAACACAAACTCTTTTGGAGTGAAATCAACAACCACTTCTATTTCATTTGAAAATTCAAAACTTCCATCAAAATCAATTTGCTTGAGTCTGTATTTGTAAATTCCGTTTGTAACATTTTCATCAATGAATGAATAAGACTTTGGTTCAGTAGTAGTTCCAAATCCCGGGACAAAGCCAATTGTTTCCCACTCACTGTCATTCTGAGCCCTTCGATTTTTCTCAGGATAAATTCCGCGAAGAATCTCAAATCCTGAGTTGTTTGTTTCAGTTACTGTCTTCCAATTTAGCTGAATCCCTTTTTCAATTTCTAAAACTGATGCTGAGAAGGAAGTTAGCTCTACAGGAACAATATTATCATAATCCATTTTTAAAAATGCTTTTGCAGCGAAAGTAGTATAGCTTCCCGGAATTGTTGCAACTCCCTGTCCGGTAAATGGACCTAGATTCAATAATGTGCCTGTTATATTATCAGTGATAATCATAATAGTACCAGGTGGTAGATTATATGTTATATATAAAGGTAGACCTAGTATAACTTGCCACCACAAAGTGTGTTCAATCATTCCGGTAAATGGAAATGCCGGTGGATTTCCGGGTGCTCGATAATCCTTGTAAGTAGAGACTGGTCCACAACCGTATGGATTGAGATCAAACCTAACATCAAACTGAGGTGGAATTGGAGGAATATCATATTCACCAAGCTGAGGATCAATGCAGTTTGTTGCAGTTAAATTTAATCCTACAGACACTGTTATTGTATCACTTCCATCTGTTACGTCAAACGGAATATCAACTGCAGCTTGTCCAAAAATATTTGCAGTTAAAAGCAGAGTTAAAGTAAGTATTAAAAAAAGTTTTTGCTTTTTCATTTTTCTTTCTTTGTAAAATTACTTTGTAAAGATCATTTTCTTTGTTTGAATGAATGAACCCGCCTGAAGTTTATACAAATACATTCCGGAAGCAAGAGTTGAAGCATCGAACTCAACCTCATAAACTCCGGGCTGCTTTTCTTCATTAACAAGTGTTACGATTTTATTCCCAAGAATATCATAAACTTTTAGTGTCACTAGTACATTGTCATTCCGGGCTTGACCCGGAATCTCAAACGTGATCACCGTACTCGGATTAAAAGGATTAGGGTAGTTCTGAAATAACACAAACTTTTTCGGAGTAAAATCAACTTCCACTTCTATTTCATTTGAGCCTGCCTGTCCGATAGGCAGGTATTCAAAACTTCCATCAAAATCAATTTGCTTGAGACGGTATTTGTATGTTCCGGTTGTAACATTCTCATCATTAAAAGAATATGACTTTAGTTCAGTTGTCGTCCCAAATCCTGGAACAAAACCAATGTTCTCCCATTCTAACTCCTGACTTCTAGCTTCTAACTTCTTGCGATTAATCTCAAACCCCGAGTTATTCGTTTCCGTTGCGGTTGACCAGTTTAGCTGAACTGCTTTTTCATTTTGTAAAACTGATGTTGTGAATGATGTGAGCTCAATAGGAACAATATTATCATACTGCATTTTTAGTAATGCTTTTGTACCGAAGGTGGTATAGCTTCCCGGAATAGTTGCAACTCCCTGTCCGGTAAATGGACCTAGATTTAATAACGCACCCGTTATATTATCAGTGATCCACAAAACAGTACCTACGGGAAGAATATAAGTTATATCTAAAGGAATGCCCGGTGAAGAAACTTGCCACCACAATGTGTGTACGACTAATCCAGAAAAAGGGAAAGCTGGTGGATTTCCTGGTGGTCTATAATCTTTACAAGCAGATACTTGCCCACATTCGGATGGTAAAATAAGGTTGGAAGAATATACTCCTGATGGGGGTATAGGAGGCTCACCAATACATTCACCTAACAGAGTATCGACACAGTTTGTTGCAATTATATCTAAACCAACAGCAAATTCGTAGGTAATAATACCTTCTGTCACGGATAATGGAATATCAACTGCAGCTTGTCCAAAAATATTTGTAGTTGATAATAGTATAAACAATAACATTAAAATTATTTTTTTCATTTTTCCCTCCAAATAAAAAATCTTGTAGTTAACCGAAGAGCCCTGTTGGGTGTTGTGGTTTTTTTTCTCCCTAGGAAGTTGTAGTCTAAGCGAAGTATAGGAAGAAATTCAGAATCAATTTTTATTCTCATTCGTCGGATCATTTTTATTCACCGGAATCTTCGATCAGAACTTTTCCTTTTTTATTACCTTAAATTTAATCTATTAAAATTGAGAAGCAAGTTGTCATTTTGCTAAGTTTACTTGTCAACTACGAAGTATTAGTATTCCATAATTGAATTTTTACAGACATTTTAATTAAAAAGCATAGTTGCTTATCACATTGTACTTAGGCTTTAATTGTGCTTTAACATTATATACTACTCATAAAAAAGGCGATCCGAAGACCGCCTGAATTTGAACCGGTTAGTCGCTTAAAATTATTTGAGCAGAAGCATCTTTTTTACGGAAACAAATTTATCTGTTCTTAATTCATATATATACATTCCTGTTGCCACTCCACTTGCATTCCAGTTGTATTGATATTTTCCGGCTTGCAATGAAGTATTAACCAGTTCTGCTACCTTTTCTCCCAATGCATTGTAGATACTAAGTTTTACATTTGCCATCTCCGGCAACGAGAACTCGATCATCGTGCTTGGGTTGAATGGATTCGGATAGTTCTGTTCAAGTGAATATACTGTCGGTAACAGTTCTCCCGATACCATCAGTTTCTCTATCGTTGTTTCACTGATTTCTATTGATTCTCCATCCTTCAGATTTTCATTCAGCTTCTTGCCGCTCTCATCCATCAACCTGATATCCATTCCTTCTACTCTTACTGTTAATGGATATACTACTCCGCTCATCTCA